>Ga0315282_10014218_pt1 | contig 11884 bp, 10 predicted proteins | sample YL17G07_20_MG_FD_203693 | JGI IMG/M metagenome (GOLD analysis project Ga0315282, IMG submission 203693) | Sediment microbial communities from Yellowstone Lake, YNP, Wyoming, USA - YL17G07_20 | ecosystem: Environmental > Aquatic > Freshwater > Lake > Sediment | place: USA: Wyoming | collected... | reverse complement strand
ATGGGCAGGCGATGGTGGATGGGAAGGTTCAAGTGATTGTGCATGGGGAGGCATTTGGGGAGGGTCAGGATCATTATCATGTATCGCCGATGGTGGGGGGGCGAGGGAGAATTTGGGGGCGATTGGGCATCCGGAAGACTGTTTAGAGGGAAAAGTATTGGTGGCGGATAGTAATTATAGTAGTCCGGCGAATTTGGAGGGGTGTCGGGAAGAGAAGTTGGATGCGTATATTCCGGACAAGAAATTTCGGACGCGGGATCCGCGGTTTGCGACGCAGGAGAGGTGGAAGTCCGGGAGGGGGAAGAAGTTTGGTTTGGGGGATTTTCGTTACCAAAAAGAAGTGGATGAGTATATTTGTCCGAATGGGAAGGTTTTGCATCGCATCGCCAAGAAAGCCATTGGGGATGGGGTTATTTATCGGAGGTATGTTGCGAGCGAAGAGGACTGTTTGGGTTGTGAGTTGCGGGCAGGTTGTCTTCTGGGGAAGACGGTGAGGAGGAGGCAGTTGAGTGTTCCCGTGGGGGCGGTTCCTGGGAATTTGTTGAAGGAGATGGCGGAGAAGGTGGATACGGAGAGGGGGCGGGAGATTTATCATCAGCGGATTGGGATAGCGGAGCCGGTATTTGCGAATATTCGGGTGGTGAAGCGATTGGATCGATTTACCCTGAGGGGAAAGATTAAAGTGAATATCCAATGGGTGTTGTACTGTATGGTTCACAATATCGGGAAGATTATGAGTTATGGATTTGCTTAGAGGGGTTGAAAGAGGATAAGGATATCAAGGTTGGACAAAATATTTGTTGGACCCGAATTGAAAGCAAGATTTTGGTAAGAAATTCCTGAAAAAGGGCTTTGGCCCCGAATGCTTTTTTAAAAAACTGGGTTTTTCGACAGGCTCGCTATTTTACTATCATCAGACTCTTCCAAGGAAAATTGCAGATATGTTTCATATCTCGTAACCTCCACATCCTCCATCCAAAAACACAAAAGCCAGGGTAATGAGTCCTGGCTTTTGAATTATTTCCACAACCCCCTCTTTCTCCTTCACCTTCCGGTGAGCCTTGACCCCTGCTTCCTGGAGAGGATTTCACTTCTTTGTCAGACTAAAGAGATCGGTAGAAAAAGAATTGGATGATCTACCCGTAAAGATACACGACAAGATCATAAAAGCCATTCTTTCATTGCAAGAGACCCCTTTCCCCTGCAGCGCGAAAAAGCTTCATGGCCGGGAGGGTGCCAGAATAGCGGGAGTCGAACGTAAGAAGATTTCTCGGGATGAATTGGGGCGCTTTTTGTGGCATTGAATTTCTTGTAAATTTGATAAGGAGATTACTCAAAGGGTCTTTTTTACATTAAAGCAAGGCGGTCGGCCACTGCAAGTCCAGCAAGAGTGGGACGCAGGTAACCGTCCTGAATCGAAATAAACCCTTCTTCCCGTAACCTGTCCAATATTTCCCGTTTTTCGCTTACCAGATTGCAGTGATATTGCTCGGCAAAGTCCTTGAGGTGTATTCCTTTTTTAGTGCGCAGACCGAGGTAGAGAGCTTCCAATCGCAGCTGTTCCTCTGTCAGAATTTCTCTCTCTGTGATTGGCATCTTCCCCGCTTTTATGTCCGTAATGTAATGGTCCAGAGACTTGTGATTCCACCACCGCTGATTGGCTATGAAGGAGTGGGCGGCTGGACCGAGGCCGAGGTAAGGGGTGTGGTTCCAGTATTTTTGGTTATGCCGCGAGGCAAAAGAGGTCTCTCTGGCAAAGTTGGATACCTCATAGTGGATATATCCGGCATTCTCAAGCCATTGCGAGGTCTTCATGAAGAAATCGTATTGCAGCTCTTCTCCCGGCAGAGCAAAATCACTATTTTTATAACTTTTTCCCAAAGGGGTTTCTGCCTCAATGGTCAACTGGTAGCAGGAGATATGTTCTGGAAAAAAGGAGACGGCCCGAGTTAGAGTGTCCTGCCAGCATTTGATTTCCTGCCCCGGCACACCGTAGATCAGGTCAAGTCCTATATTGTCAAATCCAGCCTTACGGGAAATTTCGATAGCTGCGATTGCCTGTTCTGACGAGTGCCTCCTGCCTAAAAAGTCCAGGACCCTCTGGTCAAAAGACTGGATTCCGATGTTGAGGCGATTGATCCCGAGCCCGGCCAGCGATTCAATAAACGATTTCTTGAGATCCCCCGGATTGGCTTCCAGGGTAATTTCCGAATTGGGTAATAGACGGAAATTCTTCCGCACACCCGTGAGAATATCTTCTAACTGCTGGAGGCTGAGAATTGAAGGCGTTCCCCCTCCTATATACAAAGTATCGAATGGTTGATCAAACTGATGATGGTACATCTCCATTTCTTTTTGGAGGGCCCGGAGAAAATCCGGGAGAGAGGAGAGGGAGGTTATTGAATAGAAATTGCAATAGCCGCATTTGGTGAAACAAAAGGGAATGTGAATATAGATACCGGCGGTTTTCATCGGGGGAATGCGGGTTTCGCAATTCATGGGCGTGAGAAAAAGGGTTCAAGGTTTCGAGGGTTCGTGGGTTCCAGGACTTGGGTCATCATTTTGAAAATCTCTCATTTGGCCGCTTGAACCCTGAGCCCCTGGAACCACTTTTTAGTCGGCATCCGATTTCAGGACCGCCAAAAAAGCACTCTGGGGGATGGTCACCGATCCGATCATCTTCATCCGTTTCTTGCCTTTCTTCTGCTTTTCTAAAAGTTTCCGTTTACGGGTAATATCCCCGCCGTAGCACTTTGCCGTCACATCTTTCCGGTACGGAGAGATCGTGGTGCGGGCGATAATCTCTCCGCCGATCGCCCCCTGAATGGCCACCTTGAAAGCCTGCCGGGGAATCTCCTCTTTCAGCCTTTCGCAAGCCTGCAAGGCCCGGGCCCGGGCATGGTCACGGTAGACAATTTGCGAAAGGGCATCCACTTTTTCCCCGTTGACCAGGATGTCCACCAGGACCAGGTTGCTTTCTCGATAGTCGATGAGGTCGTAATCAAAGGAGCCATAGCCCTGGGTCATGGATTTAAATCGGTCATAAAAATCATAGATCACCTCTGACAGGGGCAGTTCATAGGTCAACTCAGCCCGGCCCGGCCCGACATAATTGAGCCTGGAGTTTGTTCCCCGTCTCTCTGTACAGAGCTTCATGACCGCGCCCAGGTATCTTTCCGGAAGCATCATGGTGGCCCGGATATAAGGCTCTTCTGCTCTGGCGATCGATATGGGGTTGGGATAGTGGGCCGGGTTGTCGATATATGCGATGCTTCCGTCTTTTAGAGTGAAGCGGTAGCGGACACTGGGGACCGACAGGATGATGGAAAGATCGTACTCGCGCTCGAGCCTTTCCTGGACCACGTCCAGATGGAGGAGGCCGAGAAAGCCGCAGCGAAAGCCCTGTCCCAGGGCAACAGAGGAATCCTTCTGGTAAACAAAGGCCGCGTCATTGAGTTTGTATTTTTCCAGGGCGACGGTCAGGTCTTCGTAATCGTCCGATGAGATCGGATAGATGGAGGAGAATACCACGGGTTTGACCTCCTTGAAACCCGGAAGCGGCTGGCTGCATGGCTGGCTGTCGAGGGTAATCGTGTCCCCGATATGGACGTCCGAGACCGTCTTTACGCCGGCAATGATATACCCTACTTCACCGGCAGAGATTTCGTCGCGCTTCTCCCGAAAGAGGGAGAAACGCCCCACTTCCTCGACCTTATAGGTAGCCTGATTGGAGACCAAGCGGATGATGTCCCCGCTCTTCACCCCCCCGTCAAAGACCCGGCAGTGGATGACCGTCCCGCGATAAGAATCGTATTTGGCATCAAAGATCAATGCCGCCAGGGGAGCTTCCGGGTCCCCTTTGGGGGGAGGAATTTTTTGCACGATGGCTTCCAGAACTTCTTCGATCCCGATCCCCTCTTTCGCCGAACACTTGATGTGAGAGTAGGGGTCCAACCCCAACTCGGAGTCGATCTGTTCGATCACCCGTTGCACGTCCGCGGTGGGTAGGTCGATTTTGTTGATAACCGGGATGATTGCCAGGTTGTTTTCCATGGCCAGATAAAGATTGGCAATGGTCTGGGCCTGTACCCCCTGGGCGGCGTCAATCAGGAGGAGAACGCCCTCGCAAGATGCAAGGGCGCGGGAAACTTCATAAGAAAAATCAACATGGCCCGGGGTATCTATCAAATTCAGAAGATATTCTTGACCATCTCTGGCGCGGTAGGGTAAGGTGACAGCCTGGCTCTTAATGGTGATCCCCCGCTCCCGCTCGATGTCCATGTTGTCCAGGATCTGGTCCTGGAAGTTTCGCTCGTCAACCACGCCGGTATACTGGATCAGCCGGTCGGCAAGGGTGGATTTGCCATGATCGATGTGGGCGATAATGCTGAAGTTGCGGATATTTTTCATAAATAATGAAGCTATTAGCTATCAGCGGTCAGCCCTCAGCTATCGTCGTTTTTATCAATCCTTTGCTGATAGCTGAAAGCTGATTGCTTTATTTTATAATTGACAAAAAAGCCCTCCAGGTTTGCGGAGGGCTTTTTCAGGTAGTCCCAGAGCCTCAAGCTGACTGGAGGACTTGCAATTTGATTCCCAGCACCAACCCCTTTACTTCCTCTCTGTATTCCTGCATATGCTTTGCCCCCAGGTGGGCTTCCAGTGCTTGCAGGTCTTTCCATTTTTCAATAATCGTCACGACATTGGGACGGACTGGCAATTGGGCTTTGATGTTTGTTGGAACATCAACGGCCGGCCCATATTCCAGGCACCCTGCTTCGGCTTGAACCTTGGGCACCAATTTATGGAAAATCTTCAAAAAATCATCCCGCTTCCCTTCGGCCAGCTCAACGGTAGCAATTACGCAAATCATATTTTTATCTCCTTTATATGGATTCGAATACAGAATTCAGAAGCCAGGAGTCAAAAAGGAAGCAGGACTCCCTTCCGCATTCATCACTCTATAAGAGTGATTTCAAAATAACATTACAGCCGATATTCGAAGGAGCGCCTTCCAGGCGCGACTGGAACAGAGGTCTCGGCAAGATGCCGCTCCTATATGTCATTGCGTCGATATTTAGGAATCATTCTACTAACCCGACTTTATGGCCTGGGCAACATTGCGCCCGAGTTTCTCGCAGCCCACGAGGTCTGCTTCCTTCGGTTGCCACTTGGCTCGCACCCCCTGGGAAACCACCGAAATCTTGCAACGGCTGAGATGTTCTTCGATGAGCTTTACGGCTTCCCCGCTCCAGCCATAGGTTCCGAAAGCCGCACCGATCTTGTTCTGAAACTTCAGGCCCCTGAGGTCTTCCAGAATGGGGAAGATCGTTGGCAGAAGACCCTGGTTCAAAGTCGGGGATCCCACGATGATGGCTTTAGCCTTGAAGACTTCCGTTACAACATCATTCCGGTCTGATACAGCCATATGGAACAACTTGCTGGCCACCCCTTCAGCAGCCAGGCCTTTGCCGACCGCCTCGGCCATCCGCCGGGTGCCTTCCCACATGGTGTCGTACAGGATGACCGCGCACTTCTCCGGCACCTGGGCGGCCCATTCCTGGTACTTTTTGACGATCTGAAGCGGATCTTTCCGCCAGATGACCCCGTGGCTGGGGGCAATCATGTCCACCGGGAGGTTCAAGCCTACAACCTCTTCGATCTTTTTTGTGACCAGGTTGCTGAAAGGGGTTAGGATATTGGCGTAATACTTGATGGCTTCTTCAAACAGTTCCTCCTGGTTGACCTGGTCGTTGAAGCGGAAAGCTGTAGCGTAATGCTGCCCGAAGGCGTCGTTGGGCATGAGAATATTTTTGCCTGTCAGGTAGGTGAACATACTGTCCGGCCAATGGAGCATCGTCGCTTCGACGAAGATTAGATCGCTGCGACCGATGTTGATCTTATCTCCGGTCTGCACGGCTTTGAATTGCCAGGGCTGATGGTAATGCCCTTCCACGCTTTCCAGCCCTCTTTTGGAAACCACCACTGTAGCGTTGGGAATATAGTGCATAATTGTCGGCAGGCTACCCGAATGGTCGGGCTCTGAGTGATTCGCTACGACGATGTCAATTTTCGCGGGATCGATGATCTCCCGTATGTTCTCGATCAGCTGTTCCCGAAAAGGTCCCCAGACTGTGTCCACGAGGACAACCTTTTCGTCCATGATCAGATAAGAATTATACGTCGAACCCCGGTGGGTGGACAGCTCATGACCGTGAAAGTGCCTCAAGGCCCAATCCACAACCCCCACCCAGTAAACCCCCTTTACCAATTCCGTTATCATTGCAATTCCTCCTTTCCTGTATCCCCTTTTCTCTTAGGGGGCAAAAGCCCGTTGCCGGGTTGTTGGCGAAAAAAATATCATTTGCGCTGGTTACCCTGGAAAAGAAATTCGGAAACAAATCGGCTTCCTCTGATTTCCCTGAAGAACGGTTCGAGGAAGTTGAACCCCGGATCAGGCCTGGGTAGCCGGACGGTCCTCTCCTGATAGATGCGGAACAGTCTTGCCCGTTTCCACGAATGTGCGGGTCACATGGGAGCTGCCATAGACCCATAGGATCTTCATCATCTTGCCGCTGCGATTCAGAAAACGGTGGGGGATTCCCGCCGGAACGAAAGTTGTATCCGGGGCGCTTAATTCATGCTGGGCGCCGTCGATCTCGGCCACTGCGTTGCCTTCCAGGATCGTTACCTGTTCCTCGCAGTTGTGGTAGTGTAGGGCGATTGCCGTCCCATCCTGAAATTCGGTAATCCCCGTGGTCAAATGCTGAGAGCCGAGCGCGGGCGTTACCAGGGGCGTCGTCCGCACGCCCGCTCCCCGGTCGATTGTTTTCATCTGGCCCGGTTTCAATATGTGCACTCGAGTATCCATTTATTCTCCTTCTGATGCCGACATGACGACTGGCCTCGATCTCTCCTTACCGAATTTGCGGAAAAGAAATCTTCTCGCCGATTGGGATTTTTCCCCCGCAGTGAAGTCTCGCTTGCTTTCCTATGCGAGGAATTCTGCAAGCTTTGTCAAACCTTCATCGATTTGAGAAAGGGTGATTCCCGAATAAGCGAACCGGATGTACTGCTCTGTCTCGCCGGGCAGGGGACGGCCGAAATGGCGCCTTGTGCAAAAGCTCACACCGGTTTCATACAGGCACAGTTTCCGGAATTCCTCCACATCTATGACGCCCTTACGCTTCATCGCCCCCGTTACATTGGGAAAAAGGTAGAACGTGGCTTCGGGTTTAAAACATTTAATCCCCGGGATTCTGTTCAGTCGTTCGACCATCGCGTCACGCCGTTCGTTGAGGGTTGTAAGGATGTAATCCGGCCCCTCGGGGCTGCCCTGCAATCCTGCTAGAGCCCCATACTGGATGAAGTGGTTCGAGCAGGATTCATCGTTGACGTTCATCTTGGATATATACTCGACGAGTCTAACCGGGCCGATTGCGGCCCCCAGTCGCCATCCGGTCATGGCGAACTTCTTGCTGAAGGTGTACAGGATGACCGTACGTTCGGCCATGCCGGGGAAGCTGGCAATACTCATCGCTTCGCCGCTGTACCGAATGTCGAAGTAGGCCTCATCCGAGAGGACGAAGAGATTGTTTTCCACCGCGAGTTTGGCCAGCTCCTCTATCTCTTCTTTCGGGGAGGAGGCCCCGGTGGGATTCTGGTAATTGTTGTAGATCAGGATTTTTGCGTCGGCCCGGATGCCTTTGCGGATGGCCTCCAGGTCGAGGACAAAGCCCCTGCTTCCTTCCAGGTAGCCGTAGGGCAGGCCCACCCCACCATGGAACTCGACCTGAGATTCGTAGATCGGGTACCCGGGGTTCGGGTAGAGCACCCTGTCGCCCGGGTTCATCGCTACCAAGATGAACTTTCCGATGGTCGGTTTTCCCCCGGGCTGGATGGAGACGTTATCAGCCGTGAGATGAAGATTGCGGGTTACCCCAACATCTTTGGCCAGAGCCTCCCGAAGCTCGGGGCAGCCGGCAGTGGGACAATAGCCCGTCTTGCCCTTCCTCATTGCCTCAATGGCGGCTTCCATCACATTCAACGGGGTGATGATGTTCATGTCGCCCAGGTGAAAGGGATAGATGGTTTTGCCCTTTCGGGCTAACTGGGTGGCTTCCAGCGACACTGCGAAGGCGGTCTCCGTTCCGAGACGCTTCATCCGTTCGGCGATCGGCAAGGTCATGTCGAGGTCCTCCCTTTCCGCGAAAGAGGTAAAGAAAACCAAGATGACTTTGTATTCCCTCCGTATCCGCAGATGAATGGCCTTGACTTATAGAAAGAAATGCCCATCAATCCGCCGGGGTAACGCCGCCCTGTTTCTCCAGGAACGAGTCGATCAGCTTACGGGCAATACTGATCTTGCCGGGAAGGGGCGGTAAGTTGTCAATCGTGAACCAGTTTGCATCTTCAATCTCTGCATCATCCAGGGAGATTTCGCCCCCGGCATACTTGGCCGTAAAGCCGATCATCAGGGAATGGGGAAAAGGCCAGGGTTGGCTTCCAAAGTAGCGGACATTACTGACAGTTACCCCGGTCTCCTCTTTTACCTCACGAATTACGGCCTCTTCTAAAGTCTCGCCAGGCTCTACAAAACCGGCCAGGGTACTGTACATGACGGTAGGAAAGCGGCGAGACTTTGCCAGCAGCATTTGATTTCCTCGTTCCACCAGGACGATAATGGCCGGGGCCAGGCGGGGAAAATGGAGCAGACCGCATTGGGGACACTCATTGGCCCGTTCGGCTGTCCGCGTCACCGTCCGCGCTCCACAGCGACCGCAAAACTGGTGAGACCGGTCCCAGTCCACAATTTGCACTGCCCGACCGGCCAGCCAGAAGAGGTCTTCATCCAGACGGCCATAAACCTGGCGCAAGCCTTCGAAGGTCATTCCTTCCGGCGGAGGGGCGTCTTCGGCCACTTCGACTGCATAGCAATGGCGGCCGTCAAGCCGGCCCAGATAATGCTGACGTAAAGTTGTCAATCCCAACTCGGAAAAATCGAGAAGACATGGAATGCAGGTCACGGATGATTCCAGACCCACCAGAAGCTTATTCCCCTGGAAAGCAAACCACCAGGCAGGTTCCAATTTCTCCGCGGGGGGTACAATGCTCGAGTTAAATTCAATATCTTTATTCATAAGGAGTTCTTATTCACCCTTTTCACCAAAGCCCCTTTATCAAAGCGGATCTGGGAATTGTGTCACTGCTTTATCTTTGGCAGACGCTCTTCAAGAAGTCTGAGGTACTTTGACCGCAGGATGGGTTCACCGAGATTGAGTACACCCCAGATGTATTTTCCTTCCCAGGAAAGTTCCACCTCTCCATGATAAAGGTCTTTTATTGTGTAGCGGCCTTCGGCCAAATTAGCCTGAAGATTTCCTGTGGACTGCAGATGTTTTTGAAGCATATCCCGGCAGTCCATTCTATTGGTCCCTTCCATGACAAAGAGTTTAAATTTTTTCCCCGAAGGGTCATAGTCGGCAGTAAAGCCGGAATGGAAAAACGAATACCCCAGAAAATTCTTGGCAATGAATTTTTCGGAATGATCCTTTTTCCCCTCTTCGGGGAAATAAGATAGGGGGGCAGGGAGCGACTTCTCCCCTCCCATATTTTCGGCAATCCCTTTGGCAAAGGCGAGCAGCACCTCCCGATCTTGGCCCCCGGTCTTGTAGCTGTTTATTTTCACATAGTGGGTCCCCGATAAAAAGTTTAAAATCTCTTTTTCGATGTACCCCTGGGCTCCGATTTTTAGATAGCTCCCACTGGGAAGGCGCTCCTGGCTGTAGATTCCGAAAGCATGATTGGATGTCTGGAAGAGGTAGATTTCAACAATGACGGAGGCTTTCTCTCCATTGCGGTATTCCGCCACCCTTACCTCTCGAAAATCATAATTCAAATAGAGGTCGGCGGCTCCATTGATGTATTCGTAAAGATTTTGCCGGGAGAAAATCTGGATTTCCCCCTGCTGTTTCCAGCCGCCAATTTTGGGGAAAAAAGAGGAAATCCCTTCTGCATCGGCCCCCCATAATGGGTCTCCTATCCCCGATACGCACCAGAGAAAAACGAAAAAAGCAAAAATGAGGGGAGAAAATTTCTTTAGAAGAGGAGTTTTTTCCCCCATACTTTATCCTTTCCTATCATCCGATAAACTCGGGCGGAACCTCCCGCAGGCGGGCAACATTCCGGACTCGAGCAGGGATGTTGAACCGATTCAAACATTGTACCGAACACTGCGAACAATCTCCACAAGGATAGAGGGGGAGGCTCAGGGAAAGCAAAAGGTCCTGGGCAGCCTGCAGGTTTCTGTACCCGTACACGTACATGTAGGCCCGCATCAGGTCGGGAATTGGAAGCCTTTGCAGGCATTGGTTCAGGCATTGCCCGCAACCCTGGCAGTACAAACCGGCCATGGAAAATCCCCTTTGTAAGTGGGCTTTCTCCCCTTTTGTAAGGGTAGGGTCTTCCATGACCGAGAGGTCGAGGTTCATCTGGTCAAAGGTAGTGAACCCGGGGATGATGGTGTGAACATTGGGATCCTGCAAAACCCATTTCAAGGCGGCAACGGGATCTATGGGTTGTTGCCCGGATTCCTGGAGCTGTCTTCCTCCCAGAGGCTTCATGGCCACGATCCCCAGCCCAGCCTGGGCTGCTTTGGCCATGGCGCTCCTTACCTCCGGATAATGCTTCTGCTTGAAGTTATAGGTCGTGAGGACAACATCGTAGAAATTGGAATCGATGGCTGCCTGGATCACTTCCGGTTCATTCCGATGGGTGGTAATGCCCACGAAACGAGTCTTACCGGCTTTCTTGGCTTTTTCGAGTGCTTTCATGATCGGCTCAAAAAGGGCCGATTCCTTTTTCCAGACGTTGTGGTGGTAATAAATATCAACATAATTTAGGTTCAAATTTTTCAGGCTGACGTCGATTTTTTTCTGAAAGGCCTCTTCTGTGGCCTCTTCCGTATAAAGCCCCGTATTTTGATCGTGGGGGAGGCGTGCCTTGGTGGCCAGGACGTAGGAATCGCGGGGGCGTTCCTTGAGCAATTCTCCGATCATTGTTTCATTCGTCCCTCTTTGATAAGTTTGAGCGGTGTCCAGATGGACAATCCCGGCATCCAGCGCTGCCCGCACAAGATTGGGGTTGTCGGAGTTCATCACCCCCATGTTGATGACCGGGAGTTTTATCCCCGTCTTTCCCAGGGTGCGGTAAGGAAAGTTTTTCTTTTTTCCCTGGTCAATGCGTTCCCCTGGCTTGTTATCGCCGGAAGCGAGGAAGAAGAATCCCCCCATCCCAGCAACCGTTGATTTCATGAAATCCCTTCTATTGACCCCTTTTTTTCCCATTGCCATCTCCTCGCTGGAGAATCATTATATAGGGCAGTAGCTTAATACCATTATAAAATATATATTACAAAACAAGGAGAAAAAATGGGAGAGAAGGCGGAAATAAAAAAAGAGGGCCAATTGACCCTCTCCTTGAGATCCTGATTTTCAACTCTTAACAACGACCCCTGCATCCACCGCCATGGGAGAAACCGCCCATATGGGAGGAGCCACCGTGAAATCCCCCGCCGAAAGAGCCCCTTCCACCCATGGAGGGAGAGCCGAAGGACCTTTCAGAACCCATTCCTCCGTGATTACCGCTTCCGTATGGCTGGCTGGAGAAACTCTGGGGATGTCCTGAATATCCCCGGAAAGAACCCTCTCCGCTTCTCGCGGGGGGACTGAAAGACCTTTCTCCTCCCGGCGCGGGCCTTCCGAAGCCCATTCCTTCAGGGGTACTGCTGCGGTTTGGACGGCTTTCACCGGGGCTTCTAAACATGCTTCGATCGCTGGGCGGCGGTCCTGCGGCCCCCTCGCCCCTACTCCTGAAAGCGGAAGAG
>Ga0315282_10014217_pt1 | contig 11884 bp, 11 predicted proteins | sample YL17G07_20_MG_FD_203693 | JGI IMG/M metagenome (GOLD analysis project Ga0315282, IMG submission 203693) | Sediment microbial communities from Yellowstone Lake, YNP, Wyoming, USA - YL17G07_20 | ecosystem: Environmental > Aquatic > Freshwater > Lake > Sediment | place: USA: Wyoming | collected... | reverse complement strand
CCTGCCAACTATCCCAGTCGCCGGTCAGGCTGGCGGCGACCACCGGCTTGACCTTGCCGGCCTCCAAGGTGCCGGCCCAGAGCATCTGCGGATAGCAAGGGCTGTCTTTATCCGGTGTGTTCCCGTCCCGGCAGCCGAAGACCACCACCGAGGTCACCGTGTTCTGGTCCGCGGCGGCGCCGGTGACGTTGATGGACAGCAAATCGGTGGCGAACCCGTCCGCCGGCGAGGTAATTTCCGCGGTCGGCGCTTTTTGGTCGCCCCCGGCGCTAGCCGACTTGTTCTCCGGCAGCAAAAAGCAGCCGGCGGCCAGAAAGAGCGCCAACACCCCTCCCATCCCTATGAACTTGCGGCCCCGTGATTTCCTCATTGGTCCCTCCGGAACTTCCCAGCCGAAATCACCATTCGGCTGGATTGCCGGCGCTTGAAAGCCCTCAATTCTGTCCCCGTTCTATATCAGGAAAATTCAAATTCGTCAAGGATTTCTTCAAGAAATAATAGACTGCCGGAATGAAGTTTTCTTGCGCGGGGAGAGTGATTTAATAGGCAGAAAGTAGGGGCATGGCATGCCATGCCCCTAATTCGGATTTGACACTATTTAGCCGCGGCGAGGATGCGCACCTGGGCCCGATCCCGAGCCGCTACGACCTGGGCCATTTCCACGGCCTGGGCCATGGGGTCCAGCTCCTGGATCCGCGCCTCCGCTTTCTTCAAGGCGGCTTCGGCCCGATTGAGGTCAATCTCGCCCGCCAGCTCCGCGGTTTCCGCCAGCACCCGCACCCCGGTCTCCGAAACCTCGGCATAGCCGCCGGAGATCGCCATCCGCTGCGGCCGGCCCTCCTGCTCAAAGGTCAGCACCCCGGCCTTGAGCAAACTGAGCAAGGGCCGGTGCCCGGGCAACACCCCGAACTCGCCGATCTCGCCCGGCGCGGTGACCGACTCGACTTCGCCCGCCACCAGGCGCCGCTCGGGAGTGACCAGTTCAAAATTGAATCGCTCTGCCATCTGGCTTCCTTTCTCCGTCACTTTTCAAGTTTAAATTGAGTTACCTTAATCGAATTGGTGGTGTAGCTGAGGGTAACTCCATCGTCCTTGAAGTCGATATAAATGTCTATGGTATTTTGACCATAGCTGGCGGGGTCTTCAATAACTTTTTGGATTTCTCGAAGAGGGATCAGCAGAACTCCATCGCGGGGAATGAGGAGGAATCCTTTGCCGTTTTTCAGGGCCGCTTTGAAACGATCCCGAAAGGTGATTTGCCAACCCCTCGGTTTCTTGCTTCCTGGCCGGATATAGGTCTTCTCTCCACCGATCACCGCCTCTTTGGCGCTCCACTTATTGATTTCATGTTTCGACTTTTTGAGCAGGCGCTGGAGCTCGTCTTCCAGGATTTCTTCCTGCCCCTTTGCCTCAATCAGTTTTGAAATAAGGTTTTTCTTCTGTAAAAGGAAATTCAACTCTTCGGTGAGGGAAGAAATCTTCGATTTCTGGGTTGGATTCTGCTCTTGTTCTTCCGCTTGCGAAACCACGGTAAATTTATTGATCTTGAAAAGCCGATTCAGGTAAGCTTCCAGGGATTTCCGAATGACCGCGTCATTGAAAAGCGAGTGCCGGGCGGACCTGCCATCGTTTAAAATGATGACGCGATCAAACGTCTTGATTTTTTCATCCGGGGTCTTGAAGTGAGTGCTGAGGCGGGCATAAAGGTCTTTAGCCTCGCCGACATAGACTTTCCGGGTCTTCTGATCGAGAAGGAGATAGATTCCAGGATATTCATTGCCCCAATCATCATGGATGACTTCGAGAGCCTTCAACTCCCGGGGCAGATCCCAGGAGCGGATTTGTCCTGAGGTGGCCGCGCGGACGATACCCGCTCCATTGGGAGGGAATTCTTCGTAACCGAAATTATCCGTCATGGCCAGCCTTCGGGGGTTTCTTGAGAGTGACGATGGTTTCCCGGAGCAGGTAGTTTCTCACTTGCCCGGAGCGCCGAGTCCTGGCTTTTTCGATTTTTTCGATGGCGAGTCCGATTTCTGGTTCCGTGCCAATTTTGGCGAGAAGCAGGTCGGTGGGGAGATAGACATCCGCAACCAGGCTATCTCCGACGACCAGCACAAATCTTCCATTGGGCTTGAGGGAGCGGCTGACATTTTTCATAACCCGGTACATATCATCAAAATATTTGGCTACAATAGAGGGCATATCCAGCCGGCGGTAAACCTTTCTGGCGGCAAGGTTGCGCGCAATTCGATTGACAATGTCTCTTAACCATTGGTTGGTGTATCTATCTCCTGAATCCGCAAAATTCTTGATTAGCCCCTTCGAGACATTATCGCAAACCACCATCTCGTCTTTGATTTTCTTGGCATCCTTGTTATTCTTGATGAAGTTTAACCAGGCCATCTCGATTTTGTAATTCATAACATAATCCAAGCCGTTCATGTAAGGGGGTGAGGTGATGATGAGATCAAACTTGCGATGATGAACATATTCCATGGCATTCGCCAGAATTACCTGGCTGCCGATTTTCCGGCGGTGGCGGTGCTGTTTGTTCAGAGAAACGAGGTCTCCGGCGATTTCTCTGATCTTTTTATCGATCAGCACCCACGGCGCGCTGTCCGGAACCTTCTTGTTCTTTGAATAGCCCAGGCAGGGCGTCCTTTTTAGGTTGCTGCAATCCACTAAAATCGAAGCAAAGGCGAGGAGCAGGAGATCTTTCGCTTTCCGAACTTTGGAACTATGGGAATCAATGCTGTCAATGCCGCCTTTCAGGATCTCAAGATTTTTCAAAACTCCCAGATTGAACTGCGAATGGGACTTAAGAAAAGCAGGAGAGGGGGTCGCGATGTTTCTTGGAATTGAAGAATAGAGCTCGATTAAAAATTCCGGTTTGACGTCCCAGGAATTTACTTTGATATTGGCGATGTAGTGCAGGAAGGGGTTTAATTCCGTGCCCACCGACTCGTGGCCGGTCAGTTTGGACTGAACCAGGACCGTGCCGCACCCCGCGAAAGGATCAAGCACCACGGGATCGTGATAATCGTCACGATACCTATCGAGAACCGATTGGACGAACTCTGCCGAGAAGCCTTGGACATAGGGCACCCAGCGATGGACGGGATAGGAAAAATTATGGGTGAATTGGACTCGTTTCTTCTTGTCCTGAATTTCGATTCCCAGTTCCCGCAGATAAGGGCGAGAATCTATGGCGCAGGAACCTCCCTCCGGCCGGAAGGTAAAGCTCCGGTTGGTCTTTCGGGTATTAGCCGGAAACAATTTCAGTTGATGCTGCATGTCCGAACATCACTTCTGATACTTATTAGTATAAAATATTCCGCCTCGATTGTCAAGAAAAAATTTTCAAGCGGGATTCTGCTCTTCTTACCCTGCCTACTGCTTAGGCCGCGGCCAACTGCTTGGCCTTTTCCATGGCCTCCTCGATCCCGCCCACCATGTAGAAGGCCTGCTCGGGCATTTCATCGTGCTTGCCTTCGCAGATCTCCTTAAAGCCCCGCACGGTGTCCTCGACCTTCACGTACTTGCCCTTGCGGCCGGTGAACTCTTCGGCCACGTGGAAGGGCTGGGAAAGGAAGCGCTGGATCTTGCGGGCCCGGCCCACGGTAATTTTGTCCTCGTCCGAAAGCTCGTCCATGCCCAGGATGGCGATGATGTCCTGCAGGTCCTTGTACTTCTGGAGGATGCGCTGGACTTCGCGGGCCACCCGGTAATGCTCCTCGCCTACCACCGAAGGATCCAGGATCCGGGAGGTGGAATCGAGCGGGTCCACGGCTGGATAAATCCCCAGCTCCGAGATCTGGCGCGAGAGCACGGTGGTGGCGTCGAGGTGGGCAAAGGTGGTGGCCGGGGCCGGATCGGTGAGGTCGTCGGCCGGCACGTAAATGGCCTGCACCGAGGTGATCGAGCCTTTCTTGGTCGAGGTGATCCGCTCCTGGAGCTCGCCCAGGTCGGTGCCCAGAGTAGGCTGGTACCCGACGGCGCTGGGGATGCGGCCCAACAGCGCCGACACCTCGCTTCCGGCCTGGGTGAAACGGAAGATGTTGTCTATGAAGAGCAGCACGTCCTGGCCTTCTTCGTCGCGGAAGTACTCGGCCGCGGTCAGCGCGGTCAGGCCCACCCGGGCCCGCGCGCCGGGCGGCTCGTTCATCTGGCCGTAAATGAGCGCCGCCTTCTCGATGACCTTGCTCTGCTTCATTTCCAGCCAGAGGTCGTTGCCCTCGCGGGTGCGCTCGCCCACGCCGGCAAAGACCGAGTAGCCGCCGTGGTGCATGGCCACGTTGTGGATCATCTCCATGATGATGACGGTCTTGCCCACGCCGGCCCCGCCGAACAGGCCGATCTTGCCGCCCTTGGAGTAAGGCTCCAGCAGGTCAATCACCTTGACCCCGGTCTCGAACATCTCGACCTTGGTCTCCTGATCCTTGAAGCCGGGCGCCGGCCGATGGATGGGATAGTACTTGTCGGTCTTGATCGGACCGCCTTCATCCACCGGCTTCCCGACCACGTTGATGATCCGGCCCAGGCAGGCTTCGCCCACCGGCACCATGATCGCGCCCCCGGTGTCCTTGACCTCCATGCCCCGGACCAGGCCGTCGGTCATGTCCATGGCGATGGTGCGGACCGTGTTCTCGCCCAGGTGTTGGGCCACCTCGAGCACCAGGTTGTCCGGCTCGCTGTTGATGGCCGGGTTGCTGACCAAGAGCGCGTTAAAGATGGACGGCAGCTCGCCCTCGAAATGCACGTCCACCACCGCGCCGATGACCTGGATGATTTTTCCGATACGCATGTCTTCCTCCGCAAGCGAAAAAGTATGTAGTATGTCGTATGTTGTATGTTGTATGTAGAGAATCTTAAATTCCGTTATTTTTTGCCTAAGCTGATTGCTCCGGCCGAATTGATTAATCCGGTTATCAGCCGACCTATCTCGTCGCATAAAGCCATTAAATTCTCCGCGCTCTCACCGTAACCGAGATCGTGGGTTAGAATCAAATAATATCGCACCTCTTCCAAAGAACCCTGGCTGATGTTGTAGGACTGGATCTTGTTTTTTTCCCCTCGACGTTTGAAACCTTCCGCCAAATTAGCGGCGACGGATACTGCCGCGCGCCGCATCTGGATCGTCAAACCAAACCTCTCATCCTCAGGAAACTTTTTCGTAATCCTGTAAATGCTCAACACCAGGGCATGGGCCTTCTGCCAGGCAATCAAATCCCTGAAATCTTCTATCCCCCGCCTCGTCCCTGCTTCTCTGGATTCTGTTTCCGGCATTTTCCCTACATACAACATACTACATACGACATACTACTTTTCCAATGCTTCTTTGCCGCCAATAATCTCCATCAACTCCTTGGTGATCGTCGCCTGCCGCGCCCGGTTGAACTTGAGGGTGAGCTTGCCGATCATGTCCGAAGCGTTGGAGGTGGCCGCGTCCATCGCGGTCATCCGGGCGCCGTGCTCCGAGGCCCGCGATTCCAGGAGCGCGCGATAAAACTGCACCCGCACGTAACGCGGCAGCAGGTCCGCCAGCACCGCCCCGGGATTCGGCTCGTAAATGTAATCCACCGGGGCCAGCCCCTCTTCTTTGGGCAGCTCCAGGGGCAGGAGCTTCACCAGAGTCGGCCGCTGCACCATGGCCGATTTGAACACCGGATAAATCAGGTAAACCCCGTCCACCTCGCCCTGGAGATAGCGCGTCATCAGGTCCTGGGCCAGGTCCGCGGCCTTGGCGTATTCCAGCCGGCGGAGCACGTCCGCCTCGGCCAGGCGCAACTCCACCTTGCGCCGGCGGAAGTAGTCCCGCGCCTTCTTGCCGATCACCGAGAGCGCCACCTGCTCGTGCCGGGGCCGCTGCTCGCGCAAAAACGCTTCCGCCTTCCGGATCAGGTTCGAGTTGAACCCGCCGCACAGCCCGCGGTCCGAAGTGATCAGCACCAACTCGATCTTCTTCTCTTCGCGCGCCTGGAGCAGCGGGTGGTCCTTCTTCTCCGCCCGCTTGGCCAGGCTCGCCACCACCGCGGCCATCCCGTCCGCATAGGCGCGGTTCGATTCCGCCGCCTCCTGCGCCCGCCGCAGCTTGGCCGCGCTCACCATGTACATGGCCTTGGTGATCTGCTGCGTGCTCTTGACGCTCCGGATCCGGCGCTTAATGTCGCGTAAGGTTGCCATTTTTCTTCCCGATTATCCCTTCACCTCAACCCTCTCCCTCTGGGAGAGGGCAGGGTGAGGGCGCAATGAATTGCGCCCCTACCATAAAAATCAAGCTTTGAATTGCTTGCCAAACTCCTCGAACATCGCATCCAGCTTCTTTTCCAGGCCTTCCTCGATCTTCTTCTTGTCCTTGATCTCTTTAAGATACTCGGGGTGCTTGTTCTCCGCGTACTGGAGGAGGTCTTTCTCAAAGCGCGCCAGCGCCTCCACCGGGAGCGGGTCCAGGAAGCCCCGGGTGCCGGCATAGATGATCAGGATCTGCTTTTCCACCGGCATGGGCTGGTATTGCGGTTGCTTCAAAATTTCCACCAGCCGGATGCCGCGGTTGAGCTGGTTCAGGGTGGCCTTGTCCAGGTCCGAGCCGAACTGGGCAAAGGCCTGCATCTCGCGGAACTGGGCCAGGTCGAGCCGCAGCGACCCGGCCACCTGCTTCATGGCCTTGATCTGGGCATTGCCGCCCACGCGCGAGACCGAGATCCCCACGTTCACGGCCGGCCGCACGCCAGCGTAAAAGAGGTCGGTCTCGAGGAAGATCTGGCCGTCGGTGATGGAGATGACGTTGGTCGGGATATAGGCGGAGACGTCGCCGGCCTGGGTCTCGATCACGGGCAGCGCGGTGAGCGAGCCGCCGCCGTGTTTCTCGTTCATCTTGGCCGCGCGCTCGAGCAGCCGGGAGTGGAGGTAGAAGACGTCGCCGGGGTAAGCCTCGCGCCCGGGCGGACGGCGGAGCAGGAGCGAGAGCTGGCGGTAGGCCTGGGCGTGCTTGGAGAGGTCGTCATAGATGCAGAGGGCATGGCGGCCGGAGTCGCGGAAGTATTCGCCCATGGTGCAGCCGGCATAGGGGGCGATGAACTGGAGCGGGGCCGGCTCGCTCGCGGTGGACGAGACCACGGTGGTATATTCCATGGCGCCCATCTGGGTGAGCTTGTCCACCACCCGGGCCACCGTGCTCTGCTTCTGGCCGATGGCCACGTAAAAGCAATAGACCCCCTGCCCTTTCTGGTTGATGATGGTGTCCAACGCCAGGGCGGTCTTGCCGGTCTGGCGGTCGCCGATGATCAACTCGCGCTGGCCCCGGCCGATGGGGATCATCGAATCAATCGCCTTGAGCCCGGTCTGGAGCGGCTCTTTCACCGGCTCGCGCCAGACAATGCCCGGAGCCTTGATCTCGATCCGGCGGGTCTCCTTCATCGCGATGGGGCCTTTGCCGTCGAGCGGCAAACCCAGCGGACTCACCACCCGGCCGATGACCGCCTCGCCCACCGGCACCTCGGCGATCCGGCCGGTGCGCTTGACCAGGTCGCCCTCCTTGATGTGCTCGACCTCGCCGAAGATGGCCACGCCCACGTTGTCTTCTTCCAGGTTGAGCGCCATCCCGTAAAGGCCGCCGGGAAACTCCAGCAGCTCCATGGCCATGCACTTTTCCAGGCCGTAGACCTTGGCGATCCCGTCACCCACCGAGAGCACGGTCCCGGTCTCGGCCACCTCGACCTTGCGGTCGTAGTCCTGAATTTCCTTGCGGATGATCTCGCTGATTTCCGCTGCTCTAATTTCCGCCATTTTCGTTACCTCTTCCCCCTAAACCTATTCCGCGGCCTGTCGCTGATTTCTGCGGCACATATTTCGGCCATCGTCGTTTATTCCTCCCTACGGTGTCAGGTGTCAAGTGTCAGGCTACCCACCCTTCGCAAAGCCGAAGGGTGGGTTGATTCTTCGTTGTAGCCCACTCTCGCGTCCGCGCGAGGGTGGGTTCGCTGACACTTGACACATTTCAATTTCTCACTCCATGCTCGCCAGCTCTTGCCGGATCTGGCGAAGCTGCGTCTTGATGCTGCCGTCCAGCAGCAATCCGCTGACCCGGGTCACCACTCCCCCGATCAGCTCCGGGTTCACCTCGACCGTCATCACCACCTCTTTGCCGGTGAGCTTGCTCAGGGTGGCCTTGATCTCCGCCTCGGCCGCGGCCGAGAGCGCCGCCGCGGTGGTGACCGTGGCCCGCACCCGGCCCTGCACCTCGTCCAGCATCTCCCGGAACGAGAGCAGGATGCGGGGCAGGTATTCCAGCCGGCGCCGGTCATTGAGCAGGCGCAAGAAGCGGATCATGGTGGGGGACAGGTTCATGCGCTGGGCCACCTGGAGGATCACCGCGTCGCGCTGGGGCCGCGGCACGGTCGGCCCGATCAAAACTTCATGGAGCATCCGGTCTTCCCGCAAGAGCTGCACGAACCGGTCCAGCTCCTGGACCAGCGCGTCCGAAGCGCCTTCCCCGCGGCCTATCGCAATCAGCGCCCGAGCATAACGCCGGGCCAGACTTCCCCGAATCATGGCTTCAACTCCACCCGCGCCAGATAATCGCGCAAAATCCGTTCCTGGTCCTCGCTGGTGATGGTCTGGCGAATGATCTTCTCGGCCAGCTCCACGGTGAGCGCCGCGGCTTCCTCCCGCAGCGCCGCCTGGGCCTTGCGCAGCTCCTGCCGGGCCGTGAACTCGGCGTCATTCTTGATCCGCTGCGCCTCTTCCCGCGCCTTGAGGAGGAGCCGCTCCTTCTCCCGCTCCCCTTCCTCGCGCAGAGTCTTGAGCAGCGCCGCGATCTCCTGCTCGATCCGGAGGAGCTTGTCCTCATACTCCCGGTGCCGGTCTTCCGCTTCGAGGAGGCTGCGCTCGGCGTCGGCAATGGCCTCGGCCAGCTTGGCCCGGCGCGCCACCAGGTGCTCCTTGAGCGGGCCCCGGCCGTAGTACCAAAGGATGGTGACCAGGATCAGAAAGTTGGGCAGATGCCAACCCACGGAAAGCGCCTTGCTCACCGAGTCAATCCCGATCGGCCCGCCCCACAGCTTGAGCGCAATGGTGAGCCCAATCCCGAGAATCACCCAGATCACCATCAAGGTAATCATTTTCTTTTTGGCCCCATTGGCCGCCTGGTCCACGGTTACGGTCATCCTTGAATCCTCAGCTATCTCTTGATCCAAATCTCCCCCGGATGCTGCCCACCAATACTTTCTTACCTTTCTTACCTTTCTCACCTTCTACTGGATGCTTCTTCCGAGCACCCGCGCCACTAATTCCCGAGAGAGCGCCTCGGCCTCCAGCTTGAGCGCGGCCGACGTCTCCCGGTACTCGCGGGCGATCCGCTCCCGCAGCTCGCCGAGCATGTCGCCGGTCTCCTCGCGGACCCGGCGCAGCAGCCGCTCTTCCTCTTCCAATGCCCGATGCCGGAGAGTTTCCCGCTCGCGGCTCCCCTCGGCCCGAGCCTCGGCCAGTTTCGTCTGGTAAGCGGCGATCCGGCTCGCGGTCTCAGCCTCCAGCGCGCGGGCCTTGGTATCGGCGTCCTCCACCCGCCGCGTGCGCTCGTCAAACGTGCGCAGGATGGGCTGGAAGAGCAAAGTGTTGAGCAGGGCCAGCACGGCCAGGAAAATCGCCATCTGCACGAGCAAGGTGAGGTTGATGCTAATCACGCGCCATCTCCTCCATTCCTTTGAATCAAGCAAAGCCAACTACAAGGTGAGTCTTTAACGGACAAAAAAGCTAGATAGTTTTACACCACCATTTTGAAAAATGCAAGAAAAAAATTTCAGGCGCTCCCTCCTGCAGCCGTGCCTCGATCAAGTGTGTCAGGTGTCAAGTGTCAGGTGTCAGGCCACCCACCCTTCGCAAGGCCGAAGGGTGGGCTACATGATCTTGATTTCTGTTTGTAGCCCACCTTCGCGTCTGCGCGAGGGTGGGTTTGCTGACCCAGGACACCTGACACCGCCTCAGGTTGGCGCATCCGCTCACATAAAAAATACCAGCGTCAGCGCAACAAACGTCGGGATCAAAATCCCCACGGACCATCCCATGTATCCGAAGAACGAGGGCATCTTGATCCCGTTTTCCTCGGCGATTGCCTTGACCATGAAATTGGGCGCGTTCCCGATGTAGGTGTTGGCGCCCATGAACACCGCCCCAGCCGAGATCGCCAGCAGGGTGATCTCCTTGATCTGGCCCTGGTGCAAGACCACGCTCCGCATCCCCTCCGGCACCGGCTGGCCGGTGCCCAGCGAGAGGAAGGTCAGGTAGGTGGGAGCGTTATCCAGGAAGCTGGAGAGCCCGCCCGCGGCCCAGAAGAAATGCCAGGGATGCTGGATCGGGGCGGTCGGTCCCCAGAGGTTGAGCAAGATCAAAGCCGGGATCATGGTGATAAAGATACCCAGGAACAGGATCGCCACCTCGAGGATGGGGTTGAAGGTGAAGTGATGGTCCCGGCGATAATCCTGGGGAGTGAAGAGCCAGGAGAGGATCGCCATCAGCGCCATGATGCTTTCTCGCACCGGGATCGCCCCGGCCTGGCTTTCCGGAATGCCCAGGCGGACGATCATGTACTTCAGCATCTGGGGGTAGAAAAAGATGGAACCGATCACGCCCAGCAGGAACAGGAAATTGATCGTGCCGTGCAGCTTGAGGGGGATGACGAAGGCTTCGTCCCAGGCCTTGGCTTCGGCGCTTTCTTTCTTCCAATAATAAGTGTCAATCAGGTAGTAGAGCAGGAGCAGAAAGGCGCTGGTCGGCAGCCAGAGGTGCCAGAGCCGGAAAGTCCAGGTGAAAGGGACGCCCCGGAGATAGCCGAGAAACAGCGGCGGGTCGCCCAGCGGGGTGAGGCAGCCGCCGACGTTGGCGACCAGGAAGATGAAGAAGATCACGGTGTGCTTGACGAACTTGCGCTCGGAGTTGGAGGCGAGCAGGGGCCGGATCAGGAGCATGGCGGCGCCGGTGGTGCCGATGAAGCTGGCCAGCACGGCGCCGACGGCCAGGAAGACCACGTTGTTGCGGGGCCGGCAGTGAATGTCGCCGTGCAGGATGATGCCGCCGGAGATGACGAAGAGCGAGGCGAGCAGGATCAGGAACTGCTCGTACTCGTGCAGGCTGCGGATCAGGGCCCCCGGATCATTCAGGAGCACGAACAGGCCATAGGGGATCCCCAGCGCCGCGGTCACGAACGCCTTGTTTTGGTTCGCTTCCCACCAGTGCGGCCGGGCGAGCGGGATGACCGCGATGCTGAGCAGCATCAGGACAAAGCCGCTGATGCTCCAGAGCGGAGGCTCCCAGACCGGGGCCGCGGTTCCGATTTCGGAGGCTTGTGCCAGGAGGGGGAGCAAAAGACCGCTCAAGCAGATGAACAAGGAAAGGCTATTCTCCGGGCTCGGCCTTGGGCTCCGTCGGGGACGTCCCGGTGAGCAGGGTGACGGGCCGGGCCGGCCGCTCGCGGTTCTGCATCTGGCAGTGGCCGTCAAAGAGCGCGCCTTGCTGGACCACCAGGGCCGGAGTGCTGATGGTGCCGGTGACCCGGGCCGTGGGCTGGAGCTCGATCCGGCTGCGGGCGGTGATGTTGCCCTGCACCTCGCCGCCGATCACCGCGGCATCCACCGTGATCTCCGCCTCGACTTTGGCCGGCTCTCCGATCATGAGCAGTCCCCCCGACTGGATGTCGCCGCGGAAGGTCCCGTCAATCCGCACCGTCCCCTCGAACGAGAGCTTGCCCTCGAACTCGCTGCCCCGGCCCAAAAGCGCGTTCAACTCATTCGGGTTCGCCGCCGGCGCACCGTTCTTCTTGGCCCCGATCATCATTTCCCCCTTCCGAGGCAGCCTCGGCTCCAATTCCTTGTCTTTGCCTCTTCCGAAGATG
>Ga0315282_10014216_pt1 | contig 11886 bp, 7 predicted proteins | sample YL17G07_20_MG_FD_203693 | JGI IMG/M metagenome (GOLD analysis project Ga0315282, IMG submission 203693) | Sediment microbial communities from Yellowstone Lake, YNP, Wyoming, USA - YL17G07_20 | ecosystem: Environmental > Aquatic > Freshwater > Lake > Sediment | place: USA: Wyoming | collected... | reverse complement strand
CGAGTTGGATGCGAACCTGCTGCTCGAAGGCGAGACCTTCGAGCGCTTCGCCCAGGAGCAGCGCGATGAGTTCGCCCGGCTGACGGTGCGCCCGGCTTCCCACGCGGGCAAAGCATATCCGTCTGACCCAGGGCTGCTGCAGGATCAACTGCGCAGCTACTTCGCCGTGGCGGCGCTCAACAACCCTCTGAGCGAAGACGAGCGCGCGCAGCGACCCGCGGCGCTCATCGCACCGCACATTGATTTCGCCCGCGGCGGGCCGTGCTACGCGCACGCGTACAGGCACATCAGCGAGTCCACCGCTCCGCCGCCCAGCCTGCTCGTGATCCTCGGCACCGCCCACAGCGCGCCGCCGTCGCCGTACATCCTGACGCGCAAGGGTTTTGCGACTCCGTTCGGCCTTGCCGAGACGAACACGGGGATCCTCGATGCGGTGGAGCGGCGATGGCCGGATGCCGCCGAGTTCTATTGCGATGAACTGAGCCATCGCGGCGAGCACTCCATCGAATTCCAGGTCGTCTTCGCGCAGTACGCGCTCGGCGAGCGAATGCCGCCGATTTTGCCGATACTGTGCTCGTTGAAGCCGGAGACCTCGCCCACTGAGAGCCCGAAAGTGGAGCGGTTCATTGAGGCTCTGGGCGGTGCGCTGGCGGAGCACGCGCCGGAGGCATGCATCATCGCGGGCGCGGATCTCAGTCACATCGGGCAGCGATTCGGTGACGGCGGGCCGCTGAGTGCGAGCACGATGTGCGCGGCGGAGGAGGGCGATCGCAGCCTGGTAGCGTATGCCGAGCGGCTGGATGCGGATGGGCTGTGGCAGGCGGCGCAGAGCGAAACGCGGGCGCGGAATGTGTGCGGGCTGCCGCCGATCTACACGATGCTGCGGATTGCCAGGGTGCGGGAGGGACGCCTGCTGAAGTACGAGCAGGCATTAGAGCGGCAAACGCAGTCGATGGTGTCCTTCGCGGCGATGGTGTTCAGGTAGGGGCGGGAGCCGGCCGGCACTGTTGCACCATTGGTGGCGGTTCCTCGGGGGATGCATCCGCCCTTCAGCAGGCTCAGGGTAAACAGGACCGAGACTCCGTTCGCCTTCGCTCAGGACCGATCCACGCGCTGCGCTCCACGCTGGATGCGGCAATCACCACCCGATCTCAGTGCCGAGCCCCTCATCCGTCACTCAGAGCGAAGCGCCCCGCGCGCAGCGAAGTTTACCCGCCTGTGGCGGGAGTCTGCTTGTACGTTTCGCGACAACAGGACGTCCATCCGTGGCGCGCCTCGTGCGAGGCGAACAGCAGATTCTTCGGCCCGAAGTATCGGGCCTCTGAATGACACCGCGGTCGGCATCTCTGAATAACGGGTTCGAAAGTGCACGCAACCCTCTGAAACAGATTCGGCAACAGTATCCACAGAGGTTACCCTACGGCGGGACCGTGCAACCTGCCTCATGTCCGCACACACTCGGCCGTTCCTCCATACATCTCATCGGGGCCCAGGAGTTCCGGCCAGCGGGCGCGCAGGAACTTGCGCGCTTCGTAGCAGAGGTGGCAGCCGCCGGCGTAGGCAGGCCGGGGCTGAAAGCCGTGTGCCATCGCCTCCTCGGCCAGGCGCTTCGGGCCGCCCTCAACGAGCAGGCGCACTATCGGATGGGCCGTCGGGTCAAACCCGTGTATGACGGCGGCAATCCCGTGCGCCGGATCGCCCATGCGCAATCCCTGGCACAGGTGCAGCCCGCCGTAGCGGTCGAGGTGAACGCGGCCGGGCTCGCCCAATGCCTCCTTGCCGCATTGGGTGAGTTCCTGCCAATTCTGCATCTGCGAAGCACATGAACTGAGCCTCGTGGCGGCGCGACCACGGAACATGACGCCGTCGATCTCCGTGACCATCTTGGAGCACCGGATGCCGAACTCCTCACAGATTCGCAGCGCGCGGTCGACGCGCTCCGGGGGCACCGACCGTGCGTGCCAGCAATCAGTGCTGATGCCGAGGCTCGCCAGTCCGGCCTGCGCGAAGGGCGCGAGGGTGCGCCGCGCGGCATCGTCGCTCACGGCCCAGAATGCGTTCGTGAGGGCGCTCATTTCGTAGCCGCGCGCAATGCCTTCCCGCACCAGGTGCAGCAGTTCGCGTTGGAAAAGGAAGGGTTCGCCGCCTTCCCCGCACAGGCTTCTCACCTGCGGGGTCAACGCCAACTGCACGAGCACGGTGTCGATCTGATCCACCGTGATCGGCCCCCCCTGCCGCGGCGAGCACCACACGAAGCAGTGGTCGCACTCGGCGGTGCACGAGTACGTCATCAGGCAATGGATGCCGCTCAGCTTGGATCCGCTCACGTGTCACCTTGCATGGGGAGCATGCGGGTGGCGAGTTCAGTCCGGCGCGGGCGAGCCACTGCGGACGGCATCAGGAGATCCCGAGGCGCCGCGCGCCGGAGGTGTGCGCCGGCTCCGGGGGCGCGACTTCGCGCGCCGCCTGCCGCGGGAAGGTGACGGTGATCCTGGTGCCACGCGAGCGCCGTATTGTCAGGCGGCCGCCCATGCTGTGTTCCACCAGGGCGCGCACGATCTGCAATCCCATCGATCGCTCGTTGGATGACGCGAAGGACGCGGGAATGCCTTTCCCGTTGTCGCTGACCGTGAGGCGCGCTGATTGCTCCTGGCGCTCAAGGCGCACTTTCACCTCGCCGCCCGCGTCAGTGAACGCGTGCCGCAGGGCGTTGCTGACCAGTTCGCTGGTGACAAGCGCGAGGGCCGTCGCCTGCTGGGCCGGCAGGGTGCAGGGGGGAACGTTCACGGTGAGGACGATATTGCGCTCCGGTTGCTCGCAGATATCGCCAACGAGAGTGACGACCTGGTTCACGAGTTCGGCAGCGTCCGCCTCCTCCCCCAGCTTCCCCTCGCGCAGCAGGCCGTGAACCGCCGCCATCGCCGATATGCGTTCGAGCAGGCGATCCACGATTTCGCCCGCGCCCTCCTGGTCGCGAGCAAGCTCGAGCACTGCGGAGAGCGTCTCCAGGTTGTTCTTGACCCGGTGATGCAGCTCCTGAACCGCCGCCTCGAGCTGCCGCGCCCGCGTCGCCTCGCGCTCGAGCAGCCGCGCGTTATCCACCGCGACCCCGATCTGGAAGCCCATCATGCGCAGCAGGTCGTCGGCGCCCTCGGGGAACTCTCGCGGCGCGCCGGAACCCACGGCAAGACTGCCAAGCACTTCGCCGCGCACGATGATGGGCACCGTCGCCACCGCACGGCAGCCGAGATCCTTCGCGTGGGTATCGATGTCCGAGTCTGCAAGATCCGGCACCAGGAGCGGCTGCCCGGTGATAAGGGGAATGCCCATGACGCCCTTGCCCACCTCAACCCGAACGAACTTCTCCAGCGCGTCGTGCGCGATCCCGTAGTGGGCGGCGATTCGGGTGGAGGACCCGTTGTCGTCGAGCAGGGCAACCACGCCCATATCCATGCCGAGCAGTTGCCCGATGCGGTCCAGCGCTGACTGCACAATGGTGTCGAGATCACGCGCGCTGCATACGTCCGAGGATACCGCGGTGATCGCCTCCAGCTCGCGCCGCCAGCGAAGCCCATCTTGGCCCCATTCGCTCAACTCGTGAACCGCGATCGACTGGTACGACTCCCCGGAATGGGACATGTCGAAGTTGTACGCAACGCGCATCAGCAGGGCCTGGCCCGTTTTCGGGACGAGCTGCAGCAGTCGGCCCGGTGAGACGTCAGGAGTGGTGTCCGACAGCTCGCGCCCCCAGGCGTCGCGAGCAACCTCCGTCAGCGCAACGCCGCGCAGGGCCCCCTTCTCGTAGCCGAGCCGCCGTTCAATAGCGGGGCTCGCCAGGAAGATCCGCCCCTGGCTGTCGATGAGCATGGTGCGATGCGGCATGTGCTCCCACAGTGTGAGCATGAATGCCGTCTCGCGGTCATCCGCACGATCCTTCTTGGTGCGTGCCATTGGAGTACTCCTAATCTTCTATTCGCCGTGCCTGGTCGAGAGACCTACCGTGGTTTGTTGATACTGCCCAGCGCGTCGGCGGGAGGACGTAGGATACGCCCGCGTTTGATGCGCCCGTGGCGCGCCGCTCATTGGGTTAACCGCGCCAGCTTGCGCTCCATGTGTTCGACGTGGGTGCCGCGCCAGTAGATGCGCCCGCACCCCCGGCACCTCGCGAACGTCTCCTGGGTGCGGAACACGTACGGCGGCACTTCGTCCTTTATCGAGTCCTTCGGCACGCGGTCGATGAGCCCATTGCACACGGTGCAGCGCGTGAGTGCCGCGCGCATGTTGAACGTCAAACCCAATTCGCGCGCGACCTGGCCAAGCTGCTCGCCGGCGTGATCGCTGGTCACGAAGACGTGCCGCGGCAGCCCCCGGCGCCGGAGCATGCCGGTATCGCGCGTCAGCATCACGCGATGCTCTTCCTTCGCCCTCCGGATCAACTCGCTATCCGCGATGAACGGGTCGTACGCGACGTCGAAGCCGAGCATGCGCAGCGCCTTTGCCAGCCGGCCGAGCATGCCGTCGGCGATCATACGGACGTCCTCAGGGGCGCCTTCGCTCATAGCCGCGGGAGCACCTCCCCGTAGCCGTGAAGCCGCGCGTACACAGCGAGGCCGGCCGCGAGGACGGCGAGCGCCACGCACAGCCAATCGGCGGGGCGCATGCGCAGCTCGAGGTAGTATGTTCGCCGATGGTGCGCGCCGAAGCCCTTGGATTCGAGCGCCATCGCGGTGAGGTCGGTGCTGCGGATGGCGGTGACGAATACCGGTACCAGCACCGGCACATGCTTGCGCAGGCGGGCGAGGATGTTACCCGACTCGAGGTCGAGCCCCCGCGATTTCTGCGCCTCCACCACCGAGGCCGAACTCCCCAAGAAGGTCGGTACGAGCCTCACGGCAGCCGCCAGCGCGAAGCTCACCGCATAAGGCAAGCCGAGACGGCGCAGTCCGTGCGCAAGTTCCTCGGTCATCGTCGTGGACATGAAGATCATGCCTGCCGCGACCATCGCGGACAGGCGGAGCCCGACGGCCAGGCCATAGAGCAGCGATTCCCGGCTCGCCACGAGCGGTCCCAGCCGCAGCGCGAGTGTTGGACCTTTGACGAAGAATGGCCAGAGCACCGCCGCGAAGATGAAAAGGAGGAAGAGCAGCGCGCGGATGCGCCAGAGGTTCGTCAGGCTGCGGGAAGCCGCTGCGATGACGAGCACGGCCGCCCACGCCCCCGCTGCGTAGGCCGGATGGTTGAAGGCAAGAGCCACGACGAAGAACGCCGCTAGCGCCGCCATCTTCGCGCGCGAGTCGAGCCGATGGAGGAATGTGGACCTATCGAGGTAGACGGAAGCCTGCATGGTCTATTGCCTGAGACATGCTGCGAGCTCGCTCACCGAGAGCGTCACACCGCCCAGGGCGGCGCCGAGGCGTACGGCTTGAGGCGCCACCAAGTGCGCCTGAGCCAACTCATCGGTGCGAGCCATCGCCTCGCGCATGGGTGCGTCGAGCAGCACACGGCCACGACTCAGCATAACCGCCCGGTGTGCGTATTCGGCGGCCACCCACATCGCGTGCGTGACGATGATGATGGTGTGACCGCTGTCGTTGAGGCGCCTCAGCAGTTCCATCATACCCACATTCTGGCGGTAATCAAGGCCGGTCGTGGGCTCGTCGAGGATGAGCACCTTGGGCCTCGACGCGAGCGCTGACGCAACGGCGATGCGCTGGCGTTCGCCCTTGGTCAGCGAGAATGGATCCGCTTCCTCTAGGCCCTCCATCCCGACCGCCGCCAGCGACTCGGTGACGCGTCGTGCGACCTCATCTGGGGCCAAGCCAAAGTTGCGCGGGCCGAAGCCGACCTCCTCGCGCACCGTATCGGCGAAGATCTGGTGATCCGGGTTCTGGAACACATAGCCGACCTGGCGGCCAAGCTGCAGCGCGGACTGGCGGCGCGTGTCGGCGCCGGCCACTCGCACCTCGCCGGCGCGCGGCAGCATGAGGCCGTTGAAGTGCTTGACCAGGGTCGTCTTGCCCGAGCCGTTCTGGCCGAGGAGGGCGACGAACTCGCCCTCGCAGATCGTCAGATCCACGCCGTCCAATGCAGGGATGCCGTCGTAGGAATGGCTCAGCGCGCGCACTTCGATGAGGGGGTGCCCATACGCGCGCCGCGAGTCGCCTGCAGCGAGAGCCTCCCAACGGGAACGGTCGAAGCGGTAGCCGAGGATCTCGAGTTGCGACAGGGCGTCGGCATCCTCTATCGGGCGCGCCGTCTCGCCCAGGCGCGCAAACAGCGCCGCCGCGGGCAGCGGGCGGATTCCCTGTGATTCCATGAACTCCGGCCGCGCGAGAAGCGCGCGCACGTCGCCGTCGTAGACGATCGCGCCCTCGCGCATCACCACGGCGCGCGGGAAGTGCGCTGCTTCTTCCGTCTCGTGCTCGACCATGACGACCGCCGGCGCGGTGGTCGACGAGTTCCGCAGCCAGCGAGCGATCTCGAAAACCTGCCGCTTACCCTCGGGATCGAGATCGGTCGTCGGCTCGTCCAGCACCAGCAATTCCGGCCGGCATGCGAGCACGGATGCGATCGCAAGGCGCTGCTTTTCCCCACCTGATAGTGTCGCCGGCGCGCGCCGCTCCACGCCGGTCATGCCGGCGATCGCGAGAGACTCCGCAATGCGCCGGGCGATCTCGCCTCGCGGCAGGCCGAAGTTCTCCGGACCGAAGGCAGCCTCAAGCTCGACGCTGGTCGAGAAGAGCTGGCTCTCGAAGTCCTGGAACACCAGGCCGACGCGACGAGCGAGTTCATGCACCGGCCGCGCGCGCGTGCTTTCGCCGAAAGTCAGGATGTCTCCGGTGAGATTGCCTTTCTGGAAATGAGGGATGAGGCCATTGGCGCAGCGGCAAAGGGTAGACTTCCCCGCGCCTCCTTCGCCCATGACAATGACGGATTCCCCACGCTCGACGAGGAGGGAAATGCCCTTGAGGGCGGGACGTGGCGCATCGCGATAGGTGAAGGTGACGTTGCGCAATTCGAGGGCGGGGGATGCGCCGGGGGAGGCGGCCGCGTCGCGCGGCGCGAGGAGTCCTGCTTCGTCCTGGGATGCTTCCTCCATAATCACAGCAGCGCGGCGCCGATGAGCATGGCCGCCACGAGCGGGCCCAAGTATAGAGTGACGTTGGCATGAGGTGACGTCGACGCGAGGGACACGCCTATGATCAGACCCGGTATCGCACTGATGAGGAGCAGGAACAGCCCGGCCACAGCCAACCGTCCTCGTGACAGGTCTTCGGCCGGCATCACGTCGCGGTACAGCAGCCCCCACCGGCGCACCCGAGGGTAAAGCACCCGCAGCAGCGGTGGCCCGAGGACGATCGCGACCGCCGCGTTGTTGGTGACGATAATCGGCCCCAGCACGGTGAACGGCACCAGCCCCAGCGCGTTCACACCCCACGCGACGGTGAACGCGCATGCCGCGCTTGCGGCCACTGCAACCACGACGAACTCGACGAACTGGCGCGGTGTTGGCCCCAGCAGAGGGGGCCTTATACGGGATGCGCAGATGTACAAGACCAGGCCTGCCACGGCTACGGCAGCCCAAGCCAAGGCCGACGGGATCGGCGCCGGGAGTGACTCGCCCCTGATCCACGCAGGCACCTGGTATAGCAAGGTTATCTCAAGCATTGCGAGTCCGCAGGCCGCCATGAGCAGCCCCAGCCATCGTGCAGGCACGAGGACGGCGAGCCAGCGCGCGGAGAACTGCCGGGTAGCCATGGACGGCTCCGACCCCGAGGACAGGAGCCAGAGACGTCCCCAGAGCTTGTAAGGGACATAGCCATAGAGGAAGTTGCCGACGAAGCCGAATGCGCTGCCAGGGCCGAAGGTGCCGCCGTAGATGTCGCCCGCGAGGTTGCCGAATGCGCTGCCCCACGCCGCCGCCGGCCCGAACATGAGCGAGCAGATGACGGGGATGACGTTGGCCGGTCTGACTTCAGTAAAGCCGGGGATGATGGGGATCGCGACCTTGAACGGGATCAGAACGGCCGCGTACACCGCCGCCGTGAGCGCCACGAGCACGACCATGCGCGTGTGCTTCCAGAGTGTGACCAGGTCTTTCATACTACTTCATCCGCAGATTACGCAGATTTCCTAGCGCGGCCCCAGCGGGCCGCAACCAATACAACCACAGATCCCCCTTCGCCAAGCCTACTCTGCCAAAGGCTACGAAGGCCGGGGGCTATGGGGGACATGTTGACACAGATCCTACTTCGCTGAACCTCCTTCGCTAAAGCTACGGAGGTCACGAGCTTCGAAGGACAAGTTCACACAGATTCCGGCCGCCTTGGGCGGGAAAAGCAGATAGGCAATCCCGGACGATGCTGTAGGGGCAAGGCACGCCTTGCCCCTGCTTGGCCGCAAGCTCTTGCGCAAAAAAGCACGGATTTGCGGGTCAGTAATACAGATTCCGCGGATGCAGGCGTTGGCGTTTATGCTGTTCTGCGAAGCGGCGCTTCCAGCCTTCAGACGGGAGGGACAGGTTTCGAACCGCAGAGCACACGGAGAACGCGGAGCGGACCGCCCGTCATCAGCATCTGTCGGCTGCGAAGTCCGGCCTCTGCTCCGGGCAACCTCCCGGCCGAAGGCCCTTCGACGCTGCTCAGGATAGACGGCCGGGCTCCGTTCGCGCGGCTGTGAACCGCGCGCCCCCAAATCCTCCATGCGCTTGTCCGCCTTATCGCCGCGTGGCGGGCGACGGCGGGTGCTCTGTGGTTCGATCCCGCCTATCGCGGCTGCTCGTCCTTCCGCCTTCGCGGGCGACGGAGTTCCGCTTCGGCGGACGAAGGCGTCGTAGCGGAGTAGCCTCGCTACTTCGCAGAGTAGGACAGCGGGAAGTTGACGTAGGTCGTATTGCCTGCGGTCACCACGATCCCGATCCTGCCGAAATCCCGGTAGCCGGCCTTGGTGCACAGCATGGTGTAGGTCCCGGCGGGCAGGTCGGAGGTGATCTGGTACACCCCATATGGCCCAACCGTGGTCCCTGTCGCCTGCACGACGCCGCCGGTCCTGGCGCTGATCGTGGCCCCGATGATCGGCGCGCCCGTCACCTTGTCGGTTACCTGCCCCTTGAGCTTGCCCGACACCTGCAGGTTGAAGTTGACATAGGTGATCGCGCCCGTGGTGAACGCTATCCCCGGCTTGGTCTGCTTGACATAGCCGCTCTTGGACGCGATGACGGTATAGGTTCCGGTGGTGAGGCCGCCGATCTGGTAGATCCCACTGGCGTCCGTGGTCGCGGTGGCCTTGAGCGTCGCGCCGTCGTAGGCGGCCACGGTCGCCCCCGCCAGGTTCGTGGTCGTGCCGGCCTGCCGCACCTGGCCCATCAGGCAGACCCTGTTCAGGAAGAAGTTGAGAAAGGTGGTCGCGCTCACGGTCACCGTCACGGGCCCCTTGGTCTGGGGCACATACCCGGTCTTGCGGGCGGTGACCACGTAGTTGCTTCCCGTCGGCAGGTCGCGGTTGATGAGATAGACGCCATCGCTCCCGGTCGTAGCGGTGGCTGCGAGGACGCTGCCCACGTAGACGTTAACCGTCGCGCCCGCCAGCGCCGTCGTGGTGCCTTTCTCCATCACCTGGCCCATAAGCGTGCCGGAAGCAACGAGACCGAAGTTCACGTAGGTCGTGGCGCCGGTGGTCACCGAGATGCCGCTCTTGACCTGGGTCACGTAGCCGTCCGTCGCCGCGCTCACGACGTAGGAGCCGGGCGGGAGGTCGGTGATCGAATACACGCCGTTAGCTGCCGTCGTCCCCGAACCCTTTACGACCCCGCCGATTCGCGCTTCAACCGTGGTACCGACGATGTTGGTGCTCGTCCCCCGCACCCGCACTTGGCCGGAGACGGCGCCTGTCTCGGTCTGCCCGTAGAGGCCTGTGTGGAGCACATCGTGGCGGAACATCGGCCAGGGGAGCAGATCATCCGTGGACGTATCGCACGTCCACGCATGCACCTTGCGGTCATCGGACCCGACCACCACCTCCAGCTTGCCGTCCGCGTCCAGGTCCCCCAGCGCCGGCGAGCTAACGACCCAATCGCCGGTGGTCGTGGTCTGCGGCCAGCCGGCCACCGGGGTGCCGTCGTGATGCCAGGCATAGACCTTGCCGTCGTCGGACCCGATGACCACCTCCAAGTGGGCGTCCCCGTCCAGGTCCCCCAGCGCGGGTGAGCTCTCGACCACGTCTGTCGTGGTCTGCGGCCAGCCGGCCACCGGGGTGCCGTCGTGATGCCAGGCGTAGACACAGCCGTCCGCGGACGCAACCACGACCTCCAGGTTGCCGTCCCCGTCGAGGTTCCCCAGCGCGGGCGAGCTATGGACATAGCTGCCCGTGGTCTGCGGCCAGCCGGCCGCCGGGGCGCCGTCGTGATGCCAGGCATAGACCTTGTAGTCATTGCACCCGACCGCCACCTCGAGCTTGCCGTCCCCGTCCAGGTCCGCCAGCGCCGGCGAGCCCCAGACCGACGAGCCCGTGGTCTGCGGCCAGCCGGCCACCGGGGCGCCGTCGTGATGCCAGGCATAGACCTTGCAGTCCATGGAGCCGACCACCACCTCCAGCTTGCCGTCCCCGTCCATATCTCCCAGCGCCGGCGAGCTACAGTATAGGGGGGCTCCCGTGGTCTGCGGCCAGCCGGCCACCGGCGTGCCATCGCGATGCCAGGCGTACACCTTGTCGTCGAAGGACCCGACCACCACCTCCAGCTGGCCGTCTCCGTTCAGGTCTCCGAGCGCCGGCGAGCTAAAGACACTATTTCCCGTGGTCTGCGGCCAGCCGGGCAGCAGGCTGACGGAGAGGGCCGGGGTGACCGCCACCGCCACTAGTCCGAACGCCAGCAGAAACGCCAGGATACCCCCGATTGGCGAGCGCGCCCTCTCGGCATGCCTGCCCTTCGGACTGCGCACGCTTCCAGATGAGTCGCTCATTTTCGATGACCCCTTTTCGCTAAGGCCGCGCACCACGTTGAATTAACGGACTGTCCGGCATGCCGTTAGGCTCGCTTGTCGCTCTTCCCTGGGAGACGCTTGTCAGATTTCCTCGAACCAGCCCTTCGTCCCGCATTCGAACGCTTCAAGCTTCTCTGGATTCTGGCAAGCTTAGCCGGAGCTCTGTACAGATAGTCCAGTATTGACTCGCAGAACCCGAGAAGTACAGGTACGTCTCGCGTAGCTACCTCACCGAGTTCTACATGTGCGCCGATATTCCGGACGAGCCTGAGGCTCTGTGCCATCTCGGCCAAGCGCCCCGGAATCTCGCCCTTGCGGCTCAGATCGTTCAGCTTTTCTCCCAATGTCTCTCCCTTTGCCTCTCTATCGGCGCATACGACCTCCAGTAACCGTCCCACCAGCACGGCGAAGGCGTTCGGATCAACGTTTCGAACTCGAAGTGCCGCTTCATATCGCACTCTCACCCTGCCGGGCAGATCACTTAAAGACACTTGAGGGGTCGGGTACAACGTCGTGACATAGATGGGCCAGTCCTCTGGTGTCTGCTCGAAGGTGCTTCGGAAAGTCTCCTGCAGTGTCGGCTTTCGACACGATGGGCAGAGCATGATCTGCCATGCTCGATAGTCCTCATCCACATAGGGGGGATCGCCGTACTGGATTGTGTCGTTGGCCTCGGCTATCACGTTCATGGGCGCAGTGTTACCGCAGTGAAGGCATTCGCGGGGCTCCGGGGGCTTCGCTGTTGCCCGCTTTGCGGCCAGCGCTCTTGCTATCGCCTGCTTAGTACTACAACGTGACTTTCGTCTGAACTTATCCCGGCGCTTGGTGCGGCGCCGGTAATGGGAGCGCTTCGCCCTGCGATTGTTGCGCTGCAAGTAGCGCACCACATCAATGGCCTGCGCGGGCG
>Ga0315282_10014214_pt1 | contig 11886 bp, 8 predicted proteins | sample YL17G07_20_MG_FD_203693 | JGI IMG/M metagenome (GOLD analysis project Ga0315282, IMG submission 203693) | Sediment microbial communities from Yellowstone Lake, YNP, Wyoming, USA - YL17G07_20 | ecosystem: Environmental > Aquatic > Freshwater > Lake > Sediment | place: USA: Wyoming | collected... | reverse complement strand
CGCAATTAAAAAGAAAAAAGAAATTTTGTTTTCTTTCTTACTTTTAATAGTTGCACTTCTTTTTGCCTTTCCTACTTTTATCTCTATTTTCTTTTGGCAAAACGGAATCTTGGGACTACAAGCTGCTTCGGCCCACAGAGCCTTAATTCTTTTTAATTTATCCATTGCCCTTCTTGCTGCCTTTGGTTTAGATGAATTTCTTAAAGAGAGAAAAGTTAAAATTTTAATGCCTCTTCTTTATCCAGGACTTGTCCTTTTAGGATATTTCTTATATGCCGTAATCTTTTTCTTCTTAAGTAGGGTAAATCCCGATTTATATCCACCACTGATTCGAGGTATACCTAAATATATAGTAGCTTTAAGAAATTTGGCGATTCCCCTTTCTGTTTTTTTCTCAACAATCTTTTTGATTTGGTTTAGCAGTAGGTTTGAGTTTATCAAGAAAAAATTAATTATTATTCCAATTATTTTAATGATGGTTTTCGAAATCTTTTGGTTTGGTTGGAAATTTACTCCTTTTTCGGAAAGGAAATTAGTTTTTCCAGAAACACCTGTCTTAAGTTTTCTTACCAGTAAGACTCCGCCATTTAGAGTAACTGGAGCTGATGTTATTCCCATTAATATGCGTATGCCGTATAAATTGGAATCTCTGGAAGGATATGATGCTGTTTATCCTTTGTACGCTGCAAAATTTGTGGCAGTAGTAAATAGTAAGAAGGTAGACGCAGAACCGCAAGGTAGATATGCAACTGTGGTTGGCACTCCCTCGGATCTTTTAGATTTGGTAAACACTAAATATTATCTGGCTTTGAAATTGGATAAAAATAAAAATCCTTCTCCTGAAGGAAAGATTCCTTCAATTTTTGATCCAAATAAAGTTACTAAAGTTTTTGAAGATAAAACCGTAGCTGTCCTGGAGAGTAAAAACTTTCTACCTCGGGCAAAAATGTATTATCAATGGGAAGTTATCCTCAACGATGAAGAAACCTTAAAAAGAATTTTAAATAAGAATTTTCTGCAGGAAGAAATACTTATTCTTAATGATCAAGTTAAAGTCGATACGCCCACCCTTAAAAAGGTTGATTCAAGTGTTGAATATGTGAATTATCAAGAAAATTATAGTGAATTAAAGATAGAAACTTCTCAAAAAGGGTTCCTTTTTGTTTCCGATCTTTTTTATCCGGGCTGGAAAGCATTTTTAGATGGAAAAGAAGTAACTATCTATCGGGTAAATTATGCTTTTAGGGCAGTGGAGGTTCCTGAAGGGGAACATCTTTTAAAATTTGAATATAAACCCGCGTCATTCTTTAATGGACTTAAAATTTCTTTCTTCTCACTAACAGTTTTATCTCTTTTAACTTTTGGCTTAATGATTATTGGCAAAAATAAGTTTGGGAGATATACTTTGAGAAGCTAGATATGAAGAAAAAAATTATTGCTGTTCTTCTTTCCTTTTTTGTCTTAGGACTCTTTTTAAGAGTTTTATATTTACCACAAAAAGCTTTGACTTTCGGTTATGACCAAGCCAGAGATGCTTTTGTTTCAGGTCAAATCTTAAAAGGAGATCTTAAAATCCTTGGTCCGTCCGCTTCCACCCCCGGTCTTTACCATGGTGTCTTTTATTATTATCTTTTGGCGCCTGCCTATTTAATAGGGCAGGGAAATCCTATTGTAGCCACCATCTGGATCGCCCTCCTTAATGCTTTAGGTCTTTTTGTCGTTTATCTTTTGACTTATAAATTAACCAGGAAGGTTTCCGTTTCTTTACTGGCTTCTTTTCTTTACACGATTTCCTTTGAAGCGGTACAGTATGCTCTTTGGCTTTCTAATCCCTCAACCGCCATTTGGAGCGTTCCTCTTATTTATTTAGGTCTTTGGGTTTGGTTAAAAGAGAAAAAGAATTGGGGGGCTATTCTTTGTGCCATTGCCTTAGGCTTAAGCATCCAAGCGGAAATTTTCCTGGCTTACCATTTAGTCCCGGTTCTTCTTTGGCTCGTTCTTTTAAGGAAAGAAGTAAATAAAAAATCTTTAATCCTCTTTATTGGTTCTTTAATAGCTGCTCTTTCAACCATGATTTTGGTTGAATTTAAATTTGGTTTTAAATCACTACACGGAATGGCGAGCCTTTTCTTGGGACAGGATCTTTTTATTAATGCCCGAGGTTTTGGGGATTTTATTGTTCTTTATCTAAATCAATTCGGGAAAATATTTAGAAATGCTATTTTTCCTACCAATGAAGGTTATGCCGGGGTGTTAGGTTTAACTGCAACCATAATTATTATCTTGGGTTATTTAAAGAAAAAGAAAAAAGAAATTTTATCTTGGGAAATGTTTACCTTGACCTATCTTCTTTCCCACTTAACCGTTGTTTCAGTAGGAGGGGTAAGTACTCCTACATTAACCATTGGGCTTTTGGTGCCGGCCATCATCTTTGCTTCTTATCTTTTGATTGTAATTTATGAGAAGAAAAAGTTCTGGGCAATCTTTATCTTGGTGATTATTATGGTGGCCAACCTCTCCAAAGTTATTTTGGAAGACTCTAAAGGACAAAGCCTTTTTGCTGTCCAGAAAGAATTTGTTTTATCGGATGAATTAAAAGTTCTTGACTATACTTATCAGGAAGCAAAAGGAGAGCCCTTTAGCATCAATACCATTACTAATCCTTTATGGATCAACACTACCTGGTCATATCTTTATAACTGGTATGGGCAAAAGAAATATGGCAAACTTCCCGAATGGCACGGGAGGGATCAGGTGGGACAATTGGGGAACAATTTACCTTCCACTTCTTCCTCAACTAAACTCTATTTCTTAATTGTTGAGCCCACACAAGGGATTCCGGAAGTCTGGATTACCCGAGAGAAAGAGGGAGAAGACTCTAAATCTAAATTAATTGAAGACAAAAGTTTCGGCAAAATTCATGTTCAAAAGAGGGAAAGGGTAGCAATTTAAATGAAGAGAAATCTTTCTTCTAAAACTGCCGAAGAACTCCATAAGCAGGTTCCCCCAGGGTGGTATTTTAAATCGCTTAAGGTGGACATGTTGCAAAGATATTGGCATAAAAGAAGATTTGAAGAAGTAGCCAGAGTGATTGAACCAGTTAAAGGACAAGTTTTGGATATCGGCTGTGCGGATGGTACCTTTTCTAAAGTAATTTTGGATAAATCTCATACAGAGAGGTTAATCGGCATCGATGTGGTTAAAACTTCTATTAATTGGGCAAACGAACATTGGGGCAAAAATAAAAAGATGGTCTTTATGGTCGGGGATGCCCAAAATTTAGAATTTGCCCCGAATACTTTTGAAGCTGTTTTTGCTTTAGAAATGTTGGAACATGTTTTTGATCCGGTAAAAGTCTTAATGGAAATTAAAAGAGTTTTAAAGAAAGGTGGATATGGAGTCTTTCTGGTTCCTTCGGACAATTTTCTTTTTAGATTGATTTGGTTTTTGTGGCTACATTTTTATCCCAGGGGTTGGGTTTGGAAAGAAACACATCTGCAAACCTATCGAAATAATTATCTCCCTAGACTTTGCAAAAAAGTAGGCTTTAAAATAGAAAAAGATAGAAAATTTATTTTAGGTATGTTGCATTTGGTTAAAGTGAGAAAAATTTAGAATGAAAGTTTCTGTTGTCATACCAACTTATAGCAGAAGAGATTTATTAGAAAAAAATCTACATTTTGTGGTTGAGGCAGCTAACGATAAAATTAACAATATCGCCGAAATAATTGTCGTCGATGACGGTTCAACCGATGACAGTTATCCATTTGTTAAAAATAATTATCCTCAAGTTAAAATTGTCAAACACAAAATTAATCGGGGTTTTTCTGCCGCTGTTAATACGGGGGTAAGAACGGCTAAAGGAGAGCTTATTTGCCTTATTAATAATGATGTAGTTCCTTCACCCGATTTCTTAAAAGAAGTTTTGCCTCATTTTACAGACAAAAATGTTTTTGCTGTTTCTTTTAATGAAAAAGGTGAATTTGGTTGGGCCAAAGGAAAATTTGTTGATGGCTTTATCGAACATGAAGCCGGAAAGAAAGCGGATAAACCACATCTTACTTTTTGGGTGAGTGGGGGAAGCGGTGTTTTTAGAAGAAGCACTTGGATAGAACTGGGGGGAATGGATGAAAAACTTTTCTCGCCCTTTTATTGGGAAGATATAGATCTTTGCTATCGGGCAGCCAAAAGAGGATTAGCTCTCTTGTGGGAACCTAATAGTCTTGTCGAACATCGGCACGAGTCGACCGTTGGGCGACTTCCCCAAACTTATGTCCAAAGAATCAAGGAAAGAAACCAACTCCTTTTTCTTTGGAAAAATTTAACCAGCCCCAACCTTTTCAGAAAACATCTTTGGGGACTCTTAAAAAGAGTAATCAAACACCCGGGCTATTTAAGGATAGTTATCATGGCTCTTTTATCTTTAAGAGCGGTCTTAAAAGCTAGAGCTAAAGAGATTAAAGAAGCTAAAATTTCAGATGAAACCATTTTTGCCAGATTTTAGTTATGTTTAAAGTCTCCGTTATTATTGTTAGTTTTAATACTAAAGGTTTAACCTTAGAAGCTGTTGACTCCGTTTATGAAAATTCCAGTGGAGTTAACTTTGAAGTGATTGTCGTTGATAATAACTCTTCTGACGGATCGGTAGAATCTTTAAGAGATTTTGCTAAAAATTACAAAAACTTTCTTCTCATCGAAAATAAAGATAATCTGGGGTTTGCTAAAGCTAATAATCAAGCGGCGAAAAAAGCCAAAGGAGAATATCTTTTTCTCCTTAACTCCGACACCAAAGTTTTACCCAACGCCATTAAGTCACTTTTAGGTTTTGCGGATAAAACTCCTGATGCAGGAGTTGTTGGACCACAGCTTCTTAATGGGGATGGAACAATTCAATCCTCTTGTGTTAATTTCCCGACGGTTAGAAATGCGATCAAAGAATATTTCTTGGGAAAAAAGGGACTGTTCGATAAATACGTCCCTAAAGGTAAAAACCCAGTAATAATTGACGCTTTGGTCGGAGCGGCTTTTTTGATTACCCCTACGGCTTTAAAAAAAGTTGGACTTTTAGATGAGCGGTATTTTTTCTATTTTGAAGATATTGATTATTGCCGAAAGGTTAAAAAAGCTGGTCTTAAAGTTTATTATTACCCCAAGGTAAAAATAATTCATTACCATGGTGTGAGCGGTCAAAAGCTAGCTCCCCAAAAAGATCAATGGAGAAGATTAATTCCCTCTAGTAAGGTTTACCACGGACTTTTTAGGCACTATCTTTTAACTGCTGTTTTATGGCTGGGGCAAAAATGGGAACAACTCTTCCAGACTCCAAATAAGTGATAAAATAAGATTAATGTTTCTCAAAAAGATTTCCCTGCCTAAAATACTTCTAATTGCGATTGTGGTTTTAACTTCTTTTCTTCGTCTTTGGAATCTAAATAAAGTGCCGGTTTCTCTTTTTGGAGACGAATTGGATGTGGGATATCAGGCTTATTCTGTTTTAAAAACAGGAAAGGATTACTCCGGCAATTTCCTGCCTTTTAATTTTCAATCCCTGGCGGAGTGGAGAACTCCCCTTTATCTTTATTCATCCGTCCCAACAGTCGCCATTTTTGGCATTACCCCTTGGGGAGTAAGGTTGCCTGCGGCAATTTTCGGTATTTTGGGCGTGGTTGCCTTTTATCTTCTAATTAAAGAAGTAACCAAGAATGAGTGGTGGGGTTTAACCGGAGCTTTTTTCTTAGGGATCTCACCCTGGCATATTCAATATTCCCGGGCGGGGTTTGAAGTCACGGAACTTTTATTCTTCCTCATTATTGGTCTTTTCTTCTTCTTCAAAGCCTTAAAAAATCAAGGGAAATATTTATGGCTTTCCGGGGCATTCTTGGTCCTAACTCCCTGGATCTATAGCACGGCTAAGCTTTTTACTCCCTTACTTTTAGTCTTCCTATTTTTGGCTTTTAGAAAAGAAATTTTAAGTTTTTCTAAAAAAAAATTAGTTTTAACCATTATTGTGATGGCTGTTTTGGGTTTGCCTGTTGCCTATAGCACCCTTTTTGGTGGGGGAACACAAAGATTCGGTTACATCAGTGTTTTTACTGACCCAACTGTGGCACCCGAAATAGGAGTAGCTCGGTTAAGAGATTCCAATATGCGGGGAGATAACACTCTGGGAGTAAAGCCAACCATTTTTGATCGGGCCTTCCACAATAAAATTGTTTCCTGGTCGGAAATAATTGCAACCAATTATCTTAAATCCTTTTCCGCCGATTTCTTGTTTGTTAAGGGAGACCCCAATCCCAGACATTCCCTTGGCTTTGGGGAATTTTATAGAATTGATGCCTTGCTTTTAGTTTTGGGTTTAATTTTCTTTGTGACCAAATTTGAAAATAAAAAGATTAAAGCCTTAATTTTGTTTTGGATTTTGGTTGCACCCCTACCTGCCTCCATTACCCGAGATGGCGGAAATCATGCGACAAGACTCATCTTAATGCTTCCTCCTTTAATTTTTCTTTCCTCGTATGGTTTAGTCAAAACATTTGAATTATTAAGGAAGATTCCCGGAAAAATATTTTTAGTAGGTTATTTATCCATTCTTTTAATTTCTTTTCTCTTCTATCAGCATCAATATTGGGTACATTACCCTTGGGATTCCGAACGCTGGTGGCATGCCGGGTTTAAGGAAACCTTTGAAGCCATGAGAGAAGTAGAAAAAAATTATGATCGGGTTTTTATTTCCATGTCCGGAGAGCCCATTTGGATTTTCTTTGCCGGATGGAACCAATTTCCACCGGAGGAGTGGCATGAAGGCTATCCATTTGCCGGCACTTATGTTGAAGGGTTTGGACAACTTTCCTACATTGATAAATATTATTTTGGGACAGCCAATGAACATGGTGCAACAATTTATGATTTATCCAGATATATAACCAGCAAGGATCTTTATATTGCTGTTGCCAAAGAAAACCCCTGGAATTTAATTACGGAGCCGGAAAAGATTGCTCCGGGACTTAAATTAATTAAAGCTATTCCTTATCCCTCCGGGGAACCAGCTTTTTATCTGTTTACTTCAAATAAATGAAGAAAGTTATCCTACTTATAATCTTTGCTTTTATTTTAAGATTGGGAATTAGCTTATTGGCGGAACACGGAGATGTTATCAATTATTATTATTGGTCAAAGGACATTTTCCTTCATGGGCTATCGGGATTTTATGAAAGAGAAGTTCCAAATGCCATGCACCCCAATTATCCTCCGATCACCTCCTACCTTTTCTGGGGAACGGCGGCTCTTCAGGGATTAATTTGGAAAATAGCCTGGTTTATTAATCTTAAAATTCCCTCCTTTCCTTCAAACTTTATTTTTTGGTGGGAAAGCGCCAAGGGGTGGTATTTTATCAATAAATTACCTGCAATTCTTGCTGATTTGGGGATTATTTATTTACTTTACTCATTTGTAAAAAAACTTAAAAACGAAAAAGTTGGTTTTTGGGCAGCAGCAGTTTTTGCCTTTAATCCGGTCTTCTTTTATAACTCCAGCTTATGGGGACAGACAGAGAGTATTTGTGCCTTTTTTATGCTTTTGGCCTTTTACTTTCTTACCTTCGGTAAATCCGTTTCCGCCATAGTTTCGTATTTGCTATCGCTTTTGACCAAACCGAGCATGTATTTTGCTTTACCGGTTTTCCTTTTTTATTGGCTTAAAAAGACCAAATTAAGAAAAATTTTGATTAGTCTTCTTATTTTGATTGTAATAACTTTCGTTTTACATATTCCCTTTCATCCTCAAGGAACGATAACATGGATGGTTGATTTTTATCAAAACATTTTAAAAGGACCGCTTAATTATCTGGTCGCCAACTCTTTTAATCTTTGGGGATTATTGTTTGGATTTGATAACAGACCCGATACGGTAAAGTTTCTGGGTCTTCCTGCTTATTTTATTGCTTATGCTCTTTTTATTGTTTTTTTAATTTGGCTGATAGCTTTTCTTTATAAAAATAAATCAAAGGAAGGGCTAACTGCTCTTTTTGCCGGAGCTTTACTGTCTTTTGCCGCGTTTCTTTTCCTGCCCAGAATGCATGAACGTTATTTTTATCCTGTTTTAGTTCTTCTTATTCCGGTTGTGGCTTTGAACAAAAAACTAAGAAGTATTTATTTTGCCCTTTCTTTTATTCATCTCATTAATCTTTATCATTTTTGGTGGGTACCTAAAGTTGACTTTCTGATTAAGGTTTTATCAAATATCTATGTTGAAAAAATATTTATCATGGCTAATTTTGCTTGCTTCTTTTGGTTAATAAAGGTTTTTAATAAAGAATATGCTAAAGAATAATAAAATTATCTTAACCTTAATTTTTTTACTGGCGCTTTTCTTGCGTACTTGGAATTTGGGGAATATTCCCGAAGCAATTGACGAAGATGAATTGGCCATGGGATATTACGGCTACTCCTTAATTAAAAGTGGGGGAGATGAATATGGACATAAACTGCCTCTCTATTTTGAATCAATTGGGGATTATAAATATGGACTATATTCATATTTTGCGACCATTCCGGTAGCCATTTTGGGTCTAAACCCTTTTTCAGCCAGACTTCCGGCAGCTTTGGCGGGAAGCTTAACCACAATTGTTCTTTTCTATCTTGTTCTGGAAATCTTCAAAAATAAAAAGATAGCTTATTTATCTGCCTTAATTCTGGCCATCTCACCCATGCACATTCATTTTTCCAGAGTAGCTTACAGTAATATCTTAGGGCTTTTATTCGCTACTTTATTTACACTTTTTTATCTTAAATTTCTTAAAAACGGAAAAAATAAGTTTTTAATTTTAAGTTTGGTAACCTTTCTGGCCTCAATCTTTACTTATCAAACCTTTAGAATTTTTCTTCCGGCTTTAGCTATTCTCATTTTAGTTTTTGCTTTTAAAAAGTTATCTGCAAAAGTAAAAACCAAGGCAATCATTTTATTGGTTTCCATAATTTTCTTAGTTGGACTTTCACTTATTCCTAAGGAAAGTAGGGCCAGAGCACAAGATATTTCCCTTCTTTATAGCAGCAGTAAATTAACTGAAGATATTGCTGAAGACGGTTTGGCTAAAACCAGTATTTTTGTGGCCAGGGCCTTCCACAACAAAATTGTTTTAACCGGAACCAGCTTTATAAATCGATATCTATCTTATTTTGATCCGAGATTTCTCTTTATGGAGGCTTCAGGTGAAGTAGAGAGGCATACTATCCCCGGAGTTGGTGTTTTTTATCTGGTAGAGTTGCCTTTTGTTCTTCTTTCCCTTCTTTATTTTTTCAAATACAAGAAAGACCAATTTATCTACATACCTCTCATTTGGATTTTAGTAGGTCCTTTGGCAGCCAGCCTGATTGTTGAGCCGGTCAGTACCACGAGGTCAATTCCCATAGTCATTGGGTTTTCAATTCTGACGGCTCTTGGTATTTACACCCTTTTAGATCTGGTTAAATTTAAAAAGGTGGCCGTTTTGATTATTTCTCTCGCCTTCTTGGGCAATTTTGTCTATGTAACTCATCAATACCTAATTCACAAGCTTTATCACCATCCTTGGTATTCGGATGTGGGTTTAAAAGAGATGGTTGAAGCTATTAATTTAAGATATTACGCAAAGTACGATAAAATAATAGTACCGAGGGGTCATTATATGCCGTTTTTGTTTTACGGCAAGATTGATCCTCGGGAATTTATCAAAAAAGCAACAATTCTACCCAGGAGCCAGGCTCAATGGAATAGGATCATTGCCTATGATAAGTTGATTTTTAACATACCTTACGATTGCCCGGCAGCAGGGAAAGAAAGAGTTTTATACGTTTGTTTTGGAACTAAGGTTCCGGCTAAGGCAGAAGTTCTTGAAGTTATTAGATTTAGAGACAGCTTGCCAGCCATAACTTTAGTTGAATTTAAGAGAAATTTGCCAAATGAAAATTTGCCGGAAAGATTGGAAAGAAGTAAGGATATACCAAAAGAATTTCCCGACGGGATAATTCCTGATAATTATGGATATTATTGGCCGAATTAATAAGTACTTAATTTTAATTGTTGTTTTAGCCTCTTTTTTAAGGCTTTTATCTTTGTCTAAATTTCCGGTTGGCTTTACTGCTGATGAGGCTTCCTTTGGTTACGATGCCTATTCCATTCTAAAAACAGGGAAAGATCAGTGGGGATCAAGTTTTCCTTTAGCTTTGAGGTCTTTTGGGGATTTTAAGCTTCCTCTTTATACTTATTTAGCCATTCCAGGGGTTGCCGTCTTTGGCCTTAATGAGTTTGCTGTGAGGCTTCCTGGGGCCATCTTGGGGATTTTAGCTATCATTTCTACCTACTTTCTGGTTAAAGAGTTCTTTAAAGATAAAAAACTAGCGCTTTTAGCGGCTCTTTTCTTGGCTATTTCCCCTTGGCACATCTCTCTGTCTAGGGGAGCCTTTGAAGCTAATCTAACTACCTTTTTCTTAACCACCGGCATCTTATTTTTCCTTAAAGGACTTGAAAAACGGCTCTTTTTGATTCCCTCTGCACTCATTCTCGGACTTAATCTTTTTTCGTACCATTCGGCTAGGCCCATAACCTCGCTTTTTGCCCTTATTATTGTTCTTCTTAATTGGAAAAAACTGATCGCTAAACCAAAAAGTTTAATTGTGCCCTCAATAATTTGGGGAATATTTCTCTTTTTAGCCTTTTTCACCCTGCTTAAGGGTGGGGGATCAAGAAGTGCAGATGTAGCTATTTTTAATCCCACCGATAATTGGCAAGCCGTGAGCCAGGAAAGATATGAATCAATTGAATTAGGGTTACCGAACTCTGTTGCCAGGCTCTTCTCAAATAAGATTACTTATACCTTAAAGCAATTTACCCAGAATTATTTAACTTACGTATCTCCCAATTTCCTTTTCTTACAGGGAGCGGGGGAGGGAACGTACGGGATGCTGCCGGGGACGGGAGTACTATATATAGTAGAGATAGTCTTCATCATAGCTGCTTTAGCTAAGCTGGTTAAGGAAAAAGACAAAAAGGTAGGTTTAATTCTAGGCTGGATCTTTCTAGGGTTAATCCCCGCCTCTTTATCCAAAGGTTCCGGCTATGCCGCCAATAGAGCCGCAATTATTATGCCGGCCCTGCAAATATTCTCAGCCTATGGATTTTTGGCTCTGACTGATTTTTTGGGGAATTTAAAGATTTCCAAGTCAGTTATTCAAATTGGTCTTCTTTTGTTGCTTGCTTTGAGCCTATTAGGATTTTTGAAGAGTTATCTCTATAATGCTCCCAATCAAATGGCCTCATCCATGAATTACGGGTGGAAGCAAACAATGGATTTTGTAGGGAAGATACAAAATAATTACCGGGAAATAATTATTAGCAGACGTTTTTCTGAACCGCAAATCTTTGTAGAGTTTTATTTGAAGGAATATCCTTCTTTAGTCCAAAAAGAAAGTGTTGATTGGATGCGTTATGAAGAGAAAGGCTTACCTTTTGTTGATCAATTGGGAAAATATAAATTGGGAAAATATACGATTAGCGATTTAAATTACCGGGAAAAGGAAGGACTTGAGAACACTCTTCTTATTGGGAAGCCCGAAGATTTTCCTGAAGGGGTAAAAAACATCTTCTCTGTTAATCCTGCCTTTGGAAAACCATTAATTTGGGTCGTAGAGGGTAAATAAAGATGAATAAGTTAATCAAATTTATTTCGGAAAATAAGTGGATTTTACTGATCTTAATCTCTTCAATTTTCCTTAGGTTTTGGAAAATTGGAAACTTCCCTCCGTCTTTAAACTGGGATGAGGTTTCGCACGGCTATAATGCCTATTCCATCCTAAAAACAGGAAAAGATGAGTGGGGGAGTTTCTTGCCAATTATTTTCAGAGCCTATGGAGA
>Ga0315282_10014212_pt1 | contig 11887 bp, 7 predicted proteins | sample YL17G07_20_MG_FD_203693 | JGI IMG/M metagenome (GOLD analysis project Ga0315282, IMG submission 203693) | Sediment microbial communities from Yellowstone Lake, YNP, Wyoming, USA - YL17G07_20 | ecosystem: Environmental > Aquatic > Freshwater > Lake > Sediment | place: USA: Wyoming | collected... | reverse complement strand
ACCACGCGCGCCTTGGCGCGGGCGCCGATGATCTCCTCGCCCCTCTTGAGCGACTCACCCCGGCGCACCTCGACCCTCACGGAGGCCCAGAACTTCAGGGCACGGCCGCCGGGCGTCGTCTCGGGGTTGCCGAACATCACCCCGATCTTCTCCCGAAGCTGGTTTATGAAGATCGCACAGGTGTTGGTCCGCTTGATCGATCCGGCCAACTTGCGGAGGGCCTGGGACATCAGCCTGGCCTGCAGGCCGACATGCTGGTCGCCCATCTCGCCCTGGATCTCCGCTCTCGGCACGAGCGCCGCCACGGAGTCTATCGCGAAGGCGGTGATGGCGCCGCTGCGTACGAGCGCGTCGGCGATCTCGAGCGCCTGCTCCCCGTAGTCCGGCTGCGAGACGATCAGCTCGTCTACGTCCATCCCGATGGCGCGCGCGTACCCCGGATCGAGGGCGTGCTCGGCGTCTATCATGGCAACCGTACCGCCCGCCTTCTGCGCGTTCGACAGCACGTGCATCGCGAGGGTGGTCTTGCCTGACGACTCTTGCCCGAAGATCTCGACGACCCGCCCCCGGGGCATCCCACCTACGCCCAGCGCGATGTCAAGCCCAAGTGACCCGGTCGGTATAACGCCCGTCTCCGCGGCGTGCGGCGCCTCGCCGAGCCGCATGATCGATCCCTTGCCGTGCGCTTTCTCGATGGACGCCAGCGCGTCATCGAGCGCCTTACGCTTGTCCTGCTCCAGATCGGCCATCCTCACAGCTCCCCTCGCTCGCTAGGAATGCGCGTCATCCCGGAACCGCAGCCGCTCCTCCGACAGGGCGGCGTAAGTCGCGCCGGACGGCGCCAGCGTGCTCTCGTAGACTACGAGCAGGTTGGCGACGATGTCCGGCACGCCCTCGAGGCTACCTGCCGCGAGCGCGTCGGTCAGGTCATGCACACGGGCGTTTGCCCTCGCTCTGCCGATGGTTATATGCGGTCTGAACGGCCTTTCCTCCCGTGGGTGCCCCAGCCGGGCAAGAGCGTCCTCAAGCTCGGCAGCCGCCCGCGCCAGTGTGCCGCCGGGGTCGGTCAGGCGTACGACCACCACTCGCGGGCGGGACGGACGGGGGAACGCATCGACCGCCGCGGCAGGCAGAACAGCCGCCTCGCACTCGGCGGCCACGGCACGTACAGCATCGAGCACGGGCTGGACCCCATCCGCCCGCACATCGCCGAGGAACTTCATCGTCACGTGGAGGTTCGCCGCGCGCTCCCACCGCACGCAGCCCTCAACGGCCGGGCGAAGACAGCCCTGCACCGCGACCAACGCTTCCCTGACGTCCTCAGTGAGAGGGACGGCCACGAACAGCCGTGATGACTGCATCTCGCTCTCCACCTGGCGGCGAGCGAGAGCTACCGCGAACGAGACAACGGGCCGGCGGCGACCGGCCTAGGGCGGGGGCCCTGCGTCCAACAAGTGCCGCCTCAAGAGGTCGAGGGCGGCCTGAGACGTTCTGAGCTTGTTGTCCAACCTGTTCTGCGTGAACATGTGCCTCTCGACGGACACGCCGTGGGGCGACGCCAGTCCGACGAACACCAGCCCCACCGGCTTCTCCGCAGTTCCCCCGTCCGGCCCTGCGATGCCGGTCGCTGAAAGCCCGTACTCGGTGCCGAGCCGCTCGCGCACTCCGCGAGCCATCAGCTCGGCGACCTCCGGACTCACGGCTCCATACTCGTCGACCGCTGCCGGGGGCACCCCCAGCAGGTCAGACTTTGCCTCGTTGCTGTAGCTCACAACGCCCCCGGCATAGCACCGGGAGCTGCCGCTAACGTCCGTTATCCTACTGCCTATCAAGCCACCTGTGCACGACTCCGCGGTTGAGAGCATCTCCTGCCGCTCGGCAAGCGTCCGAACGACCACCTCGGGCAGGCCCGTGTCGTCCTCACCGAACACGTAGCTGCCCAGACGCCGCCGGACTTCGGCTTCCAGCTCCGCGATGAGCCGGCCCGCCTCGTCCCAAGTGGGGCTCTTGGCGGTCAAGCGCAAGACCACCTCGCCCTGACCCGCGAGAGGCGCGATGGTAGGGTTCTGCTGCGTGTCGAGCAAGTCCTGCACCGCTCTTGCCACCATTGACTCGCCCATGCCAAAGACGCGAAGCGCCCGCGACCTGATCACGTGGGAGCCGGCTCGGCCGTGCTCGCGAAGGCGCGGGATAACCTCGCGCACCGTCATCTCCCGCATCTCACGGGGGACTCCCGGCACGGCGAACAGAAGCCGGCCCCCGTGCTCGAGGAACACGCCCGGAGCAGTGCCGCAGGTGTTGGGGATCGGTGACCCGCCTTCCGGGACATCGGCCTGCTTCAGGTTCATCTCGGCCATCGCGTAGCCGCGCCGCTCGAAAAACGCCCGGATCGCGGTCTCACTCTCGGGGTCTCTGTACATCCCGCGGCCGCAGGCCTCGGCCATCGCCTCGCGTGTCAGGTCGTCCGATGTCGGCCCGAGCCCTCCGGTCATGATGATGACATCGGCCTGCTCGATGGCGTGGCGGATGCGCCGCACGATACGATCCTGGTTATCGCCCACCGTCGAGCGGAAGTGCACATCCACCCCGAACTCGGCCAGGCGCTCGCAGATGAAGGTGGCGTTGGTGTCCGTGATCTGCCCTAGCAGCAGCTCCGTTCCGACTGAGATGATCTCGGCCGGCAAGTACCTCACTCCGATCAGGGAGCCGCCCTCCCCGTGGCTTCAGGCACTTCTGGAGCCCCGCGGCGGGCTCCTCCGTCCGACAAGAGCTCACACCCGGTGAGCGAAGCGTGTGGCCGAGCCGGAGGCCGGTTGTGGGCCGCTCCATAGACCTTGTAACGGGCCCGAAGAAGTGGCACACTACACGACAGAGCAGTCAGTCACCACCGCGGCGGGATCAAGGGGGTGAGGAGGAAGGAGCGCACCCGCAGGAGCCTTGCGTTTCCCGAAGGGAGAGTGGTTGGGTTGGTAGGAGTCATAGTACCCCCCCCCAGAACGCACGTTTGCATTCTAGCCGCGCTTTGCTGCGCCTTCCTGGCGTCCGCGTCCTCTGCCGATCCCGCACTTGAGGCCGGCCTGTACGCGTACCAGACGTGGCACCCCATCGGTCAGGCCGTGTCGGGGTTGAGCGGCCCCGTTCAGTTCCGCGTTCGATTGCCGTTCAGCACCATGCCCGCGCCGTGGGCGGTGTTCGCCGTACACACGACCGACCCGGAGAACCCCTGGCGAGTCGAGGGGGCTGGTCCCGTCGAGTCGTTCTCGCCGCACGAGTGGATCTACTACAGCCCTCAGTTCGACACGGTCCCGACGCTCGACGGCAACTGGGACGCGTGGTGCCAGGTCATCTACGGTGAGCCGCCGATCGGTGGAGGCGGCGACTCGGTCGTCCCGGGCGACCCGGAGGTAGAGAGCGCCGGAGGCTCGGTTGCGACCTGCTCCTGGAACCCCCCGCCCTACGGCTGGCCCGACGGATTCCCGTGCGCGGACAACGGCCAGAACGACCTGTACTGCGGGCCGACCGGCTTCCTGGCCAAGAACCTCACAATCGACAGCGTGGACCTGACCGGGCTGACCCTCCTGAGGATGTTCGCCGGCGGGCCAGCGATGCCCGCGCCGCTGGACTGGGCCTGCGCCCTCGCGGACGGAATCGAACTCGCCGACAACCCTGCGGGCGTCTCCGTCCATTTCCATCTGGTCCCGCTGGCCGCATCAACCGGGCAGCAGGACGACACCTCGGTGGGCTCCGCGCCGGGCTCGATCAGTGGGTCCGTCGACGGTGGCGGGACGGGCCTCTACTATGTCGACGCTACGGCGGACGAGTACCTGACCGGTGACAGCGCGCGGTGGCTGTCGCCGGCCTTGACGGTAACGGAGGTGGCCCCATATGGAGTTGGGGTCACGGGTGCTCGAACAGGCGATGTCTACTCGGTGATCACGACCGCGGACACCCGCGGGCCCGGGCCGCTTCTCGGCTCGCAGTACGTTGCCCTGAGGCCGGGCGACTTCGTGCTGCTGGGGCTTGTCGGCGAGACGCCGCAGGCGTCGGACTGCCAGACCGCTGAGATGGCGGGCCCGGTAGACTTCAGGTACGCTGGCGACTACTCGATCGCGGCGACGTACCAGGACGAAGCCCCCGGTATGCACGCGGGGCAGCACCAGTGGGCGCCGCCGGCGGCCGGTACGGTTCATGTGCCGGCGGGCGAGTTCTTCGTGGACAATGCCGAGGACCAGCTCGCCTCCTCCTCCGCGATCGCCGGGTACGCCGACGCGGTAACCGCAGAGATCGCGGAAGGCGAGCGCCAACCTGACCATACGGAGTTTCCCGCCGGCTTCTACTCGCCCCGGTATCCTCACGAGGGCGGCGTGATCGTGGGCCCGACCAAGGAGGAGTTCCTTCTCGCCCTTGACGAGGACGAGATCCTCTACCACGGGGGCCACTGCTGGGGGGGCGAGCTTGAGCTCCGGGCGGACCCGGTTCAGGTCTTGCTCACTCCGGCCGACATCCGGGCATTCGCGGCGGGGCAGTTGGGCCAGGGCGTCTTCTTCATGATCTCTGGCTGCTATACCTACGCCTACGACAACGACACGTGCATCTGCGGAGCCTTACGCGCCAGAGGTGCCGGGGCCGTGTTCGGGTACACGGGCGCATGCAACATTTGCGCAGATAGGGTCATCGCCGAGAAGCGGCTCTGGGACTACCTTGTGCTGGGCTGGCCGGCGACCCAGGACACGACGAACCTGGTAGAACAGGAGCTAACGTATGGGGGCAACTGGAATGCGGTTAGCGCGGGCTGGGCGGATGATCCTTCAACTTCCCCGACCGTGGAGGACCAGCACCTGGTTGGTACCGGGTACATAGTGCCGGCGATCACGTACTAGGGAGGTGAAACGTATGAGCAGGCACGTAGCGCTACAGGCACTGCTTGGCCTCGCCTACGCGGCCGCTTTCGGCGTGCTCTTGCCGTTTCCCGCGCGGTCCGACATCTCCGTCCAAGAGGCCGCTGAGGTTGTTCGGTCAAAGGCGGCAGTGTCGGTCGACGGCATGATGGTGAGCACACGGCAGAACGACGAGGGGGACACATTCGTTACCTTCTCTGACAGGCCGGTTCCGCAGCCTGGCAGACGATACGACGTGAACCTGACAACGGGGTACTTCGCCCTCTGGCTTGCTCCGCCCTCATCTGACGCAACGGCCGCCGAGTCGGGCCCTGAGGAGGGGGCAGCGGTCAACGCGGTCAAGGCTGCCGCGCGCCAGGCGCTCGGTCCAGAGGCTGACAACCTGGAATGGCGGGTCACCGCAAGTGGATCGAGCGCCATGCTGTATGGAGAGATGGCACCCTCGGGCGATCCGCCCCGCCGTGGTCTCACCCCGCGGGTGTCCGCTGCGGTAGGCAGCGATGGCTCGGTCTACAGCTACGGTCAGTACGTGCCCACGGGTGAAGACCGCGAGCCCCTGCCCGTGAGCGTGTCGGGTGAGAAGGCCGCCGAGATCGCTATGGCCGCGGATACCGGGCCGAAGAAGGACTTCATCGGCGCGAGGCTGGAGCAGCGCCGGGGAAAGGTCTGGTGGACTGTGACGCTGGGAGACGCCGACGTCCTATTGCGCGGCGCCGACCCCGCCACGATGCGCGTCCCGGGCTCATGGACCGAGATCGACGCGCAGACGGGTAAGATCATCGAGCTGATTCCGTGGCTCGGCGGTAGCGTCGCCAAACCGGCGCAGCCGCCGTCTGGCCCAGTAACGTCGGACGGGCGACATCCCTGGGCGATACGCGCGGCCGTGGCCGGAGTCGCGGCCCTGTGTGTGGCCGCGGTAGTGATCGTCGGTCTCGCCCGGCGGAAGCCCGGCGCCGCTGCGTGATCGTTCGCCGGAGGCGGGGCCCGGAGGCCCGCCTCCGGCACCCCGCGCGCCCCCGGACTTCAGAGCCTCCACGTCTGCCACCGCCTCCTCGCATCACCAGCCACGCCATGAGCGCCACCAAGCCTCACTCTCATCGAGTCTGACTTGTTACCTCCGTGCGGCGCCGCGAGGGACAGGACACCGAGACGCCGAACATGAGTACAGCGTCATTCAGGGTGAGGGGCAATAGGGGTCGTCGGCGCGGAAGCGCGCCGCTGCAGGTGCTCGCAAGAAGGGTGGTCTGTTCATTGAGAGCAGTCGGCTTGCTGTGCACGGTCGCTGCGGTTCTCGCACTCGTGTTCGGGCTGTGCTTCACCCAGGGTTGCGGCTCAGGCAATGGCGGGCCGGCGCCGGCCGGGTCCGCGCAGGCTGCTGCGGAACGATTCGCCGGATCTCTGGAGACGCAGGATACCCAGTCATTGAGCGCCCTCTTCCCCGCCAGCTACTGCTACGACGGCACCGGGGAAGCCGGCGGTGCCTCGCCTGTCCCCGGGTTCGGTTTCTGGGGCGCGCAGGGCACGACAACGGTGGACGTCACCGACGTCGAGCAGAACGGTACCAGCGCCACCGCGCGTGTGACGATCACATTCACCGGCTTCCTGAGCGACTTCGGCGGCGTTGACGGTGGCGGGGGAACCAACAACGGCGGCGGCGAGACCGGGCTCGGAGTCGAGCCCCCCCCGCCGCCCGCAGCCACTGACCCGGGTCAGGACAGCGGCAGCGGCGACGGTGCAGCCGGAGGGAATGAGGATCTGGCGCCAAGTCCTCCGCCCACGCCGTTCTCGCTGCGGTCGGTCAAGGGCGAGCAGCTTTCGGCGACCCCCGTGACCTACACGGCTGTCTACCTTCTTCGGCTGGAGCTGATCAACGAGGCCTGGATGATAGTTGGGCTGCGGCAGTTGCAGTCGACGTCCACAGTCGGCAGCGGGGCGCAGGCTCCGGTGCTCCGGGACCTCGTCGCCAGGGCTGAGGGTGACGCGAACCCACCCACCGCTACGCCCGCGATCGACCCGCGCACGATCGTCGAGGTCAGCGGCTCCGTGACGGGCTCCACCGATGAGTCGGTATATGCCCGGGCCGGGTACATGTGGGGCAGCCTGCCCATAACGGGGGACACGTACCAGGGGCGGCTGCGGGCCCCGCGCAGGCCGGGGCTGTACGTGCTGGAGGTTGGCGCGGGCTACCAGTCGCCCGACGGGGGGGCCTACGGCTACAGCACGCTAAGCATAGAACTCACTGTGAACGATGTGCCGGGAGCCGGCCTCCAGTTCTCTGTCGCCGACGGGGTGTCCCTCCCGGCCGGCCTGGAGGACTGGCTGCGCAACGCGGCTACGGCCTTCTACAACGGCGAAACCGTGGACCCGTCGCAGTACGTCTCGCCCCAGTACAGCTATGACGGAGGGGACTTCTACTCCACGCTCTGGCGCCTCCCGTTCATGTTCTCGCCTGAGTCCGATCTGACTGTCCGGGTGACTGAGGCGGGAGTGGAGAACGGCTCGCAGTACGTGGTGCTCGAGTTCACCCAGACAATGGAGGACCTGTGGGGCTGGGCGTACGGCGGAACGGACCCCAGCCGGCCCGGCGGAACGACGGGCGGCGGTGGCGACGGTAACGGCGGGGAGCCGGCGCCGCTCTACGCACGCGCGATGCAGGACGCGCCGGGCACCGGGCTCAACCAGCTCGAGCGGGTCACCACAGGCACAGCGCGGCTGGAGCTCGAGGGCTCGGGCGATGCATGGCTCATAACCGCAGCGCGTCCCCTCGATGTCACCATCACCGACGGCACCGGGCCGTCCCTGGCCTTCGACGGGCCGGTTACCGTCAATGGAACGGATGCCCCGGCGGTTGTGGGCGCGGCCGATCTTGCGGTCGCCGGCTCGATCGCCGGTCAGGCCGACTACGGGCAGGCGTCGACCGGCGATTCGTGGGCCGACCTGACTGCAACGTCGGGCGCGTTCACAGCGGACCTCAAAGCCCCTTATTCGCGCGGCCGCTGGCTCGTGTGGGTCACCGCCTCGGCCTGGACCGACCAGGGCAGCACCTTCATCGGCCGCACGGTCGAGGTGGATGTGACACAGGACGCTCCGACGCCCACTTTCACCGTGGGCTCGGGCGTCGACGTGTCCGCCGACGCGAGGGCGACGCTCGACGCTTGGCTCGCGGCGATGTTCCTCTACTCGCAGGATCGGATCGAGGCCGTCTACTCACCGAACTACGCCTATGACGGCCGCACACGCGACAACGTGCTTAACCAGCCCAGGCTGTACGCCTATCACGCCGACTTCACCCGTGCCGAGATCACAGGAGTCACGGTAGGCGGCGACACCACCCAGGTCGCGCTCGAGCTCGTGTTCGACGGTCAGGAGCAGTGGTTCCAGCTCTGGCCCGAGACCGGGCCCGTGGAGGGGGGCGACGGCGTTCGGTCCAGGCAGAACTCGGACATGGGCCAATGGATCGCGCGGACGCGCGTGGCCATGACCCTCAAGCTTGGTGCCGACGACCTCATCGTGGCTGAGCGGATCGACTCCGGGCACAGTGGACCTGTGGACACCGACGCCCTCACCCTGACAGGGCTGACCGTGAACGGGGAGGCTCCGGGTACGGTGGCGGCGGGTGCGGAGGCCACCGTAGCGGCCACGGCCGGCGGCGCGGACAGCACCACAGGCAGCGTCCGCCTCGGGGGATCGGTCGCGTTCAACGTAGGGACGAGCGGGGCAGTAACGGCTCCGACGGTCCCCGGCATCTACCTTGCCGAGGTCGTCGTGACGACTTACCCGGCTGAGTGGGGCGTCATGCAGAACGATTCCGGCGGCGGTACGGACGCGTCGCCGCCCTACTACGGCATGCCCGAGTGCGCCGTCGTGGGCGCTGAGGTGACGGTCCAGTAGCGACCGGCGACACCGACCCGAAGTCGCCGTCCGATCGGACGGCGACTTCGCGCTGTACGAGTTACGCCGCCTTGCTGGAATCCGCGCCCCCAACGCCGAAGAACCACCCGCGCGGCCTGCGGCCGGGCAAGCTCAACGGTAGAGGAGTCCGCTCTCATGCGCGTTGCGATGATAGGCGCCGGCAGCATCGGCTTCACCCGGTGCATCATGATGGACTTGCTGGCAGTACCCGAGTTCTCCGGCACGGAGTTCCGTTTCATGGACATCGACGCCCAGGCACTCGACATGACCTCGAGCCTGTGCAGGAAGACGATCGCGGACGCCGGCCTGCCGGCGACCGTCTTCGCGACCACGGACCGGCGCGAAGCGATGGCGGGCGCCGACTACGTGATGAGCTTCGTCCGCGTCGGGGGGCTCGAGGCGTTCGCGCACGACATTGAGATCCCACTCAGGTACGGCGTCGACCAGTGTGTGGGCGACACGCTCGGACCCGGGGGCGTCTTCTACGCGCTGAGGACGATCCCCGTGCTCGTCGGGATCGCGAACGACCTGAAGGAAGTCTGCCCGGGCGCGCTGTTCCTCAACTACTCAAACCCGATGGCGATGAACTGCTGGGCCGTCCGGCGCGCGACCGGGGTGCCCGTCGTCGGCCTGTGCCACGGCGTCCAGGGGGCTCACTGGCAGATCGCGCTCGCGCTCGGCCTACCGGCTCACGAGGTGGAGTACGTCGCCGCCGGCCTGAACCATCAGACGTGGTTCATCCAGGTGCGCCACCAGGGCAAGGACATGCTCCCCTACCTCCTGGCGGCATTCGAGGCGAACGAGAGCCTCGCACACTCCGAGCCGGTCCGCATCGACGTGCTTCGCAAGTTCGGTTACTACTCGACCGAGTCGAACGGCCACCTATCGGAGTACCTAATGTGGTATCGCAAGCGCCCTAGCGAGATCGAGAAGTGGATCTGCCGGGACTCGTGGATCGGCGGCGAGACGGGCGGCTACCTGCGCGTGTGCCGTGAGAGCCAGCACTACTTCCGCGAGATGTACCCGAAGTGGATGGCCGGCGAGGAGCCGGTCCGCCTCGGCGACCGGTCGAGCGAGCACGCGTCGTACATCCTCGAGGCACTGGAAACGGGCCGCAAGTACCGTGGGCACTTCAACGTCGAGAACACCGGCCTCATCACGAACATCCCGAACGACTGCACGGTCGAGATCCCGTGCCTTGCGGACGCGAGCGGAATCGCGCCTACCTTCATCGGCGATCTGCCACTCCAATGCGCGGCGATCCTCCGGCAGACGATCTCGGTCCAGGAGATGACCGTAGAGGCCGCGCTCACCGGGGACAGGCAACTTGTGCGGCAGGCGCTGGCGCTCGATCCGCTGACCGGAGCCGTGTGCACACCGGACGAGGCGTGGGCGATGGCCGACGAGATGTTCGAGGCGCTCGCGCCGTGGATGCCGCAGTTCGCGGAGCCTGGCGCGAGCCCGGCGCGATTCCCGCAGCCCGGCCTGCGCCTCACCAAGCCGCTCGGCACCCCTCCCGGCAGCGTGGACGCGGACGCGGCCGGCGCCCTGCGCGACACATTCAACCTGAGAGGGAAGGCGGAGTAGCTTCTCCCTCTCCCGCCGGGAGAGGACCGGGATGAGGGTGCCTGCGACTCGGCGTGTACGGCCGGAGCATCACTTGCCGCGGGGACGCCCGGCAGCCTTCTCGACGCGGAGCAGATAGGAGCAGAAGTGCTTACCCAGCAGCCTGCGACGGTCACTCACAACCTTGGCTCCGCCGGCAAACAGGCCGGGGACTAGCGACAACGCGAGGCTCTGCCATCCCGATAACCCGGGCCACATGGTGTCGACGAACGACTTGCCGGCCATGCCCACGATAGACATGACCATCACCCCTGCCGCTGCCGACCGGGCCGCTCCCAGCTCGGTTCTCAGTGCGCCGACCGCGGGCAGGACCTTGGTGCGGTGTAGTTCCTCTTCCCAGCCTGTGGGGCTCGAAGCCAGATCCGAGCCTTCGACTCCGGCGACCAGGTCCGCCATGCCGGCTCTGAACTGGTGAAGCTCCCCCTTGTGCCTCGTGCGCAGAGCAAGTATGCGCTCAGGGGTCAAGCGCGCGGGAGCAGGCAGGCCCGCCATCGACCGCACAGCCAACTGCCCCTCTGCAGCATGGCGGCGTGCCTGCACTGCCCGCTCTTTGGTTCCGCGGCGCGCATCAGACTCGAAGCCCAGCTTGGCCATGAGGAACTCGTGATGCAGATCGGCATCCGTGAACGGCGTGAGGCCCAGACGCACCCCGGTGAGCAGGGCGAGGTTGACCATCAGCGATTCACCCACGAGCCAGGGGACATCGACGGCGAACTCCATGTCCATACCCCTGACCCGCTCGTCGATGCGGCGAACATCCGCGGTTGGTACACACGCGGCCAGAGGCTCGAAGATGTGCCGAAGCGCGTTGACGTCATCGGCCTGCTGCGTGGGTAGACGCCACACCAGGCGCCCACGCCGTCGCGCTAGCGTCTGCAGCGCCGGATCGCTTAGGTCTCTCTCGATCGCTTCAAGCAGACGGGGCCAGATCCAGTGATGGAACTCGCGCGTAGGGATGTAGTCGCCGTCAGGATTCTGGAGTTCGACCGACTTCGGCCCTAGTGGCACGACCAGCCCCGCCTCTATCAGGCGCCAGATCTCGTCATTGCTGCGGGGTCCCATAGCCGCCTCGCATTGCGAGGCAGTTGGTCCGCACGCGAAGCCTGGCGCCATGAGGAAGACCCGGTCGAAGTACAGGCACGCTAGGCGAAACGCCTCCCGGTCACGCACGTCGGCGAACGGGTAGTAGAGCGCCGACCACTCGCCCGGACCACATCGCGACGACGGCCCTCTCCCCAACACCTCGCATGCCAAACCGATCATCCCTCTCGACCACCTCGAGGGGGCCAACCTCCCGGGTGGCCCCACTGCCTGGACGCATCCCGATCCGGAGTATACTCCCGCGCAGCGACGCCCGGGGCGGCTCCAAGCTGCATCCGGGCCCACGGTCTTGCTGGCAGGACGTGGCGTCGCGGGACGCGAAGGCCACGGCGGTTGTGGCGCTGCACAGA
>Ga0315282_10014211_pt1 | contig 11888 bp, 17 predicted proteins | sample YL17G07_20_MG_FD_203693 | JGI IMG/M metagenome (GOLD analysis project Ga0315282, IMG submission 203693) | Sediment microbial communities from Yellowstone Lake, YNP, Wyoming, USA - YL17G07_20 | ecosystem: Environmental > Aquatic > Freshwater > Lake > Sediment | place: USA: Wyoming | collected... | reverse complement strand
GGGAGAAGTTAAACGTGGAACTTACCTGGAAGGGTGGCGTATGCTCAGAGATTAAGATGCGAAATCACACAATAACAATAGACTCTGGGAGAGATGAGGGAGGCGAGGATCTTGGGCCGACGGCCCCAGAGGTGTTTTTAGCCGCTTTAGGTGCCTGTGTCATGACGAACATATCAAGAATCGGTAAAAAAATGAGGTTGGATATTGAGAACGTTAGTATGGAGATAAAGGGAGTCAAGGAACACAACGGGCATCCCTCCTCCTTTGTGACTCTTGACATAAACGTTTCAATCGAAGCAGATACGAATGATCGTGAGAAGTTAGAGAGACTAGTTGAGCTATCTGAGAAAAACTGCACAGTTTCTAATACCGTGAAGAATGCAGTGGCCACTAAAATAACACTGCAATTAATTTGAGGCGTCGATCAAACCCTTATCTCCTTCGGATCGTCTCGAATTGGTGATACACGCCCTTTGATTGGACCTGCGGCATAGCCTTCACCGAGAGGCTCTTCAAGGATTCAAGGATCTCATGCAGATTACCATATGGAATTCCAATCAATCCCTCCCCGTCGCCTATGTCGGTAGCATCCCTGCAGCCATAGCAGCCAAAGCTCGCGTTGATGTCCCCTCTCAGGTAGGGCTCCACGGTCGCGTCCACGCAGCAGGCTTGGAACACGCCGGTGCCGAAGCTGAGGCGTCCACCCTTCTCGTGCAGCGACGCGAGGCTTATCCACATAATCTTCTCCGGCTCCTCTTCCAGCACTACCACATCGGGAGTAAAGCCGGCCTCAGAGAGTGGAGCCGCGGCCACAGCTTTATAACCGCCAAGCGGTAGACGAGGCATCTTCGACATCAACTCCGTGGCGGCCTCCTCGGAATCGAAAAGCCCCAGGGCCTTAAGCATAGTCCCCTTTTCAATCTTCTCGGGAAGCGGAAGCAGCCCAAAGGCCGCGGCGGCGGCCGGGCAAGAGATGCTGTCCTTAGTAAGAGTGAATGACGCGCCTCTCTTTGCCTCCATAACGAGCTGGCAGTACCTCATCTTCATAGAGGGCTCAGGAGGAAGGCCCTCGAGAGAATCTTCTTTTTTTACTAACTTGACGGCTACTGGCTGGTTTTTTAATCTCAGTATCTTCGTCAACTTCGAAGCGATCTCACGGTTATCAATCATCACGCATCTAAAACCAGATAGTTATCTAAATATATAAATATGTTATTTTATCAATGCGAGCGCCTGTGATGTTTGCATGGCAACTTACAAAATAAGATAGAGTATATGGATCGTCACAGATAGCTAGTTTGCTCCGGCCACCATGTCGATGATCTTCTCGCGTGCGCTAATTTTCCGTACCTTTAAAGGAAAGGTTTCGTGCTTCGCTAAAGTGTTGATAATACCCTTATTTTGATCTTATCTCTCGGTCATTCTCAAGCGCATTATACTACTAAATATATTTTAGTAACTATGGAAAAGAAAACATATTTAAATATTTAATTGTTTATTCTATTATGATGTCTGATAGAAAGACTGCCGCTACTCTTGAGAGACTCAACGCCTTGAGCTCAGAGAACAGATGTGAGGTAGGTAGCTACGTTGGTGAACTGAAGAAAATCGCCAGCGACATCAACAAGCATGAGCTCAGGAAGACCAGCACCTTCTTCAAGGCACTCGGGGACGAGAGTCGGTTAAAGACTCTCTATTTGCTTGAGAAAAGAGACATGTGCGTATGCGAACTAGTCGCAGCCCTCGAGGCGGCTCAACCCACAATGTCCCACCACCTAAAAGTCCTTGAGAACGCGGGTTTGATCGAGCGTAAGAGGAAGGGAAAGTGGGTTTTTTATGGTATAATGAATCCAGAGATCTCTAACTACCTAAAGAGCGTACCCGTCCAAGGGGTATAGAAGACAAACTCCATTATATAGACATCTATAAATATGTCTATACATCCACATTTAGGATTAAGAATGGAGCGTGTGTGAAAACGCCTGAGAAGGAAGCCAAGCTTGGAATCTTAGAGAAGTATCTCACCGTTTGGATAGGCATCTGCATTGTGGCAGGCCTTCTGCTGGGTAGATTCGCGCCGGGAGTGGGAGAGTACCTCGACTCCCTCAAGTTCGCGCAGATCAGCATCCCCATCGGCGTCTGCCTCTTCTTCATGATGTACCCGACTGTCCTAGGCATTGCTTTCGGCGATGTGAAGAAGGCGGCTAAAAATCCGAGGCCGCTAATGCTAACGGTCTTCGCCAACTGGATAATTGCCCCCGCCTTGATGACCTTGCTCGCCAACGTCTTCCTAGCAGGTCATCCCGACTACATCGCCGGCGTCATCCTCCTTGGGCTTTCACCATGCACAGCAATGGTGATGTGGTGGATGCTCCTCGCTAAGGGCGACATGGCTCAGGGACTCATCAACACAACAGTCAATGCAGTCCTTATGATTATACTCTACGCCCCGATGGCGGCGTTCTACCTCGGAATCAGCGGAATACCCGTTCCCTGGGATCTAATCGCGATGAGCGTAATCTTCTTCATACTCCTGCCCGTGACAGCCGGTGCGTTAACTCGGCGCCTATTGATACCCAGAAAGGGCCTCGACTGGTTCAACAACGTTTACAGGGAAAAAGTTGGCAAGATCAGCTTCATCGCCCTTCTGATCACCCTCATAGTACTATTCAGCCTACAGGGGAACATCATCCTGAGCAACCCACTGCTTGTGCTCTACATAGCAGTACCTAACCTCATCCATTACGCTATAATGATTACCTGGACCTACAGCCTAGGTTGGTACCTCGGCTGGAGGTATGAAACCTGCATAGACTGCACTCTAATCGGGTCGAGCAGTCACTTTGAGGTCGCGATCGCCGTGGCGACGACCCTCTACGGCATAGGCAGCGGCGCAGCTTTGGCCACGGTCATCGGACCATTATTCGAGGTGCCTCTAATGCTTAGCCTAGTCAGGCTTGGCCTACTCACCCGAGGCCGCTTCCCACGGAGGAAAAAGGAGGAGAAGCAATGAGCGAATACTATGAGACAACAGCCGACAAGTTCGTCTTCAAGGTCCTAAAGACCCTTCGCTACTCGAAGGACGAGGTCTGGGTCAAGCCCGAATCCAATGGAAGCATAAGAGTTGGTTTAACCGACTTCGCTCAGCGGAGAGCCGGTGACCTTGTCTTCGCCGAGGTTCAAGCCCCGGGCACCCAGGTTGCGGTTGGTGGATTCATCGGTAGCTACGAGACCGTGAAGCTGGTGCAGGACATCCTGAGCCCCGTAGAGGGTGTAATCACCGAGATCAATCCGCTTATCGACTCTAAGCCGGAGGTAATTAACAGTGACCCATATGGCGAGGGTTGGGTAGCGGTCATCAAGCCAACTTCAGACCTCAGTGGCCTTCTCTCGGCGGAGGATTACTTTGAGCAGATGAAAGTCAAGGTCGCTGACGAGTTGAAGAAGATCAAGGGGCTGTAAGCCTATGAAGAAACCAATACTCATTCTCCCATGCAGCGGCATCGGGAAGTCCTTCGGATCCATAGCACGTGATGCCACCTTCCGAGTCTGCGATGAACTCCGACCGGGTAAAGCGGACACTCTCTGTCTATCACTGCTCGTCATGGGCGACGATGAGGCGCGCAACAAGGTTGCATCGAGTAAATGCATCACCATCGATGGCTGCCCCCTCGCGTGTTCTCGGAATAATGTCGAACGCAGCGGAGGCAGGATAGCCGTAGAGTTCAGGGTTATGGATCTTCTCAGGGAGAACCGGGGTCTCAAACCCAGGGAGGTTACGTTTCTCGATGAGGATGGTGAGAAGCTGTCAAGGGTGCTCGCGGATAAGGTGGCTGCGAAGGTCGACGAGCTCATGGAGGAACCTGAATGAAGATAAGGCCAAAGATAGGGGTCGTCTCCTGCAGCGGGGAGTGCTGCGGCCTCGGCACATTGAGCCGAGTTGCCACGCGCCTAGTGTTAGAAGACCTCCGCAACGACCAAACCGTCACGATATGCCTCCCCCTTTTTCTAACTGGGGAGATCCAGGAGCATGGCTTCGCTAAGGAGTACCCAACCATTGCGGTGGATGGGTGCGGGAAGCTCTGCGCGAAGAAGGCGATAACCACGTATAGTAAGGAGCCGGCCGCCAGTGTCGACGTGGAGGCCCTGCTTAAGGAGTGGGAGGTCGAGTCCCCGAAGAATAGGCGGGTTCTCGACGCGAATAATGTGAAGACTGCGAGGCGCTTAGCCGAGTTGCTGGCTGAGAAGGTGGATAAGATTCAGGAGGCCCCTTAGTTGGCATCATACAAGACGGTGACCGAGTGGAAAAGCGGCCACCTCGGGGAGGTACGGCTAAGTAACGGCCCAGTTCTACCCTTCTCAGCCCCTGCAGCTGTTCAAGGCGTTGAGGGCGTTTTAACCCCAGAGGACGCTTTTGTAGCGGCTCTTAACACCTGCTACATGTTGATGTTCATCTGGAGCGTGGAGCGGCTCAAGATCGACCTCGTGAGCTACACATGTGAGGCGGAGGGGCACGTAGAGGAGTTCTTTGACCGTACCTCAACCTTCGACCGTGTTATGCTTCGACCCAGGATTGTGGCTCGCGGATGTGGGGAGGAGAGAGTGCACCGCGCCCTTGAGTTGGCTGAGAAGTACAGCCTAGTCTGGCAATCCATCAAGGCCAAAGTCACCCTTGAACCCGAGATCGTGATAAGCTAACGAGGTGAAAAAGCGTTGACGGACGTGCTGGAGATATGGGAGAACGACCCACTCGGCGGATGCGGCTGCGGGTGCACACCAACCCGCATGTCACAGATGCAAGCTCAGAGGATCGTTAGTGAGATCAACGAGAGAAATGAGGTGGTGAAACGGCTGAGAGCCGCCCACAGTCAACTCACCGTCGTCAGAGACGTCGTTAGCTCACGACGCGTGCGTTCAGCTTACCCCGATCACATGAGGGAGCTTCTTGACATGGGCGCTGGCATGCCCCTCTTCTTCTTTAACAAGAAACTATTACACAGTGGAACTTTTCCGAGTTACGAAGATCTACATGAGATCATTGAGAAAGCCACAGTCTCCTCGAAGACCGTAGATTAGACCCAGAGTGTTCCGTTTCGAATAATTATTGAGGATTATCACGGAGAGATTTGTTTAATAAACCTCTTTTCAGAGAATATAGTCGATGGTCACAGTTCTCTTTATCTGTGTGCATAACGCTGGTCGAAGCCAGATGGCGGAGGCATTCTTCAACAAGCTCAGCGGGGGACGGCATAGGGGCATCAGCGCGGGAAGTAGGCCCGCTGAAGCCATTAACCCGGTTGTCATCGAGGCCATGAGTGAGACAGGTTTAGACATCAGTGGAGGATCGCCGAAGAAGCTGAGTAAGGAGATGATCCTTGAATCCGACTTAGCCATCACCATGGGATGCGGCGAGGACGCGTGTCCCATTGTGCCTAACGAGCTCCGCGACTGGGATCTGCCGGATCCTCACGGTAAAAGCATCGAGGAGGTTAGGCTGATCAGAGACGAGATCAAGCGCAGGGTCGAAGACCTGGTAACCGAGCTAGACCGAAGACCATAGAATCAGTTGTCAGATCTTCACATTAACCAGGGCGGATACCTGCTGCCTATCCCTAAGCCCATAGTAAACCCACTTACCCTCCTTGACGCCTTCGACGAGGCCAGCCCTCTCGAGGATCTTAAGGTGGTGGCTGGTCGTCGGCTGAGTCATCTTGAGTGCGACGATCAGTTCACACACGCACATGCTCCTGACCAGTAGCAGGCTAAGCATCCTCTGCCTGCTCTCATCGGCGAGAGCCTTATAGAACCTCCCCCTCCTCTTAGCTTCTACACGGTCAGCCTCCAGGTCGGCCAGCTGCCTGAGCTGCTCGATGCATTCCTGCGGATCTATGCAGCTGCACTTCCCCGAGGAGACTAGCCTCCTCAGCGTATCCTCAACCGTCACCAATGTGAACCATAACCTGAGGCTTATCCAGGCTACACAATGTAGAAGTTCATCACCTTCTCCACGCTCCTGGGAGGAGCCTCGTTCCTCGCCTCGAAAAGCTCCCTCAAAGTCTTAATCAGAGCCGGATTTATCCGCGCAATATCCGTCAACGTAACCAAGCCAACAAGCTTCCCATCTCTCCCCTCCACCACCGGCAGCTTCTTGATCCTGTGCTTAAACATCAGCTCAACGGCGTCATCCAACATCGTCTCAGGCTCAACGGTAACCACGGGCTTCGACATGATCTGCTCAACAATCGTCTTCTCAGGGTCAGCAGCAGCCACTATCACGCGTTCCAACATGTCCCTCTCGGTCACAATACCGATTGCTCTGTCTCCCTCAAGAATCACGAGACACCCAATCCCATAATCGTTCATTAACTGTGCAGCCTGTCTTATAGTCTGGTCAGACTGCACGGTTACGACGCCCGTCACCATGACGTCCCTAAAAAATTTAACACCGTGGATCACGTCTCAAATCAATCAACACCTGAAATACTCGCCTAATATCACATGTTTCAACTTCACTTTAACTGTCCTTTCCTCTAGAGCGTTATTGGCTGAAGCAGCCTCCTCAACCCCGAAGCGTCCGCATAGGGGCAGTCCTCGACGCTCCTCTCACCCATGTAGAGCTTGGAGGCGAAGACGTAGCAGCCGCTCTCGCCACACTCCTTACAGTTGGTCAGGGGCAGCTTCTTGTAGATGGCCATGGGGTTCAGCTTCTTCTTCTCCTCGACGAGGCCGCCAGGTATCTTCGGGTGGGCGGCATGGTAGGCCAATCCACGGTTCAATAGATCGGTTATCTTCTTAGTAAGCTCCTTGAGCTCGTCGTCGTCCTTGATGAACGTCACGGCGACCTCACCGTTGTAGCCCACGACCACGTTGTGCCGGTCGAACGAGTAGCTCATGGTCCTGGAGGCCTCGGAGTAACGCGCATTGGACACAGCCAGGAATAGGATGGGGAGTATCCCCTCAAGATTCTTATCTGTCTTGGCAACGACCTTGAACCTCTCCGGATCCGCTAAGCAAGGTGACCTGTCGACTACCTCAAACCTCTCTATGTAGACGCCCTTAAACAGGAGCCCAAGAAGATCCCTACTCATGCTCCTCCCCACACACAGAGTCGTATGTATATATTTAAATTACTGGATGAATACACCCGCGGAGCAAATCAAAACACAAAACATCACCAGCCTCCCGGAAGAAGCCAACGGCAAACCAAACCCCGCCCAATAAAACACCAAAAAGTATATCCAGATATACCCTCAAACTAGAGGAATGAACCCAAAACAAAGAAACTGGTCACCAGAACTCTACGACAGAGCCTCCGAGTTCCACGGCCACGGCGGACCCTTCATGATCATAGGGCTAAGAATAGGCCTAACAGCCCTATGCATCCTCGACTCAAAAGGCTGGTTCGGCTTAACCTGCACAGCCACCCTTCACTGGTCCCCACCCGACTCATGCGTATTAGATGGCATACAGAGCAGCTCAGGCTGCACAATGGGCAAACGAAACATCACCGTCAAAGAAGGACATGGCATCTCAGCGACCTTCCAATCAGGCCTAAAGACGCTGCAAATCACCCTGAAACCCGAAATCTACGCAAAGATAAAAGAGGCGATGAGCCCGGACGCGGAACACACTATACCCAATCATAGCAACGACAACCTGATACACAAACTCATGGATGCCAAAGACGACGAACTATTCACAATAACAAACTAAGGCTATCATAAAAACATCATACGCGAGTGTATACTCTTCAATTAGATTAGTTTCTACATCGATTTTGCCATCTCTCAAGATGTGTAGTAGTATGGACTTCACTACTCTTGTACCCTAGATGGAATCTCCAGCCTCATATCGAAGCTCCTTACAGACAAGAGAGAAGTCTATTGTCATTTTCACACCGGCGTCATCAGCGGCATCAACAAGCAATCTCGGGACATCGACGAGGTACGTGTTTGACTTGAATTCCACCGTAGCATCCGCGCACGCAGCGGAGGCAGCATCAACGCAGACAAACTCAGCAAAATACTCCAAGAACATTAAACACCCCACACGATCAAATCACCTCCAAAACACCCACAAAACAGTAAATCACCCCAAAAGAACAATTATAAAACAACTAAAAAGCCAAATCCATCAAAAAACAACCACCACAACACAAAACACAAAAAACAATAAAAAACCCCTAAAAACACATATCAACACACCTTAACCATCAATTTTTAACAAAAACAAGTGAATTGTGACGAAAAGTCTGTCTACCCCCCGCTACCAACTCCTTTTTCCAAATAGGGCTTGAATTATACTTGTTTTAATGAAATAGATTAAAATCTAGTTTTTAATTTTTACTTCCACGTTTAAATTTCTCATAACGTTTGAACATCCACTATGATGATAGGCAGGGGTAGAGTATCAAAAATAACTTCGGTAAGTATCTCCCTGTGGAAAGTTACTGCTAAAAAAGAATCGCACCCAGTTGCAAAGAGGCTTTCGACTGATGCTGAACCTAGTAAGGTATCTTTGCGGATGTTATCTGCCTTCTTAGGTTGCTTCCAAAGTAGGCCGACCACAAGCAATGCTATTCCTACGACGAGCAGTCCAACAAACGCTGGTGAGTAGCCTCATATAATGAATAGGGCACCACCTAAAACTGAGATAATGCACCCCATTAGTATGAGCCTTAGCTTCATAGTTTGCTTAATGCCTTCCGTGCTTTTCACTTCCTCTCCCTATTTTGGCTAGCAGAATCAAGTCATCACTTCCATTTTGTGAGTATTTCCTCTCTCTGGAACGTAGCCTTACTAACGAAGAAGAGAATAACATCTATGATAGTGACAACGCCTGCCAGAATCAGTAGATTAGTATCATTGAGTGCAAAGAAACCAAGTTCAGATGCAATGTATAGTCCCATGAACGGGAGTATGTGTAACATTCCTAACTGTTGCGCTGTTCGCACGTCATTTAATCTGGATGAGATGATGACATTTATCTCAACGCTGAGAAGAGATGCAAGCGGAGCAACAAGCAAGATCGTTCCTATATGCCAATTGGGATAATAGAGATAACCCAGCGTGCTCTGCGTCACTAAATCCATGAGCACCATGAATATTATTGAACCAGCGTAGATCGCCCCTACGGGTACGAGGAGACCGGATATGGTTTTGCCTAACAGGATTTCTCCGTCAGTCATTGGCGTGGCCAGAAGTGGTTCCAGGCTCTTCTGAATCTTTTCCCCCACCAAACTGTAGGACGCGATAGCAGTTGGAATTATCGCTGCTCCAATAAGAAACCATATCGAGAACGCATCCAGGAACCTAGGAAGCGTGACAACATTGATTAAACCTTTGCCATAATGCAGTGCATATTGCACAACAAGTGGGAATGCGATTCCAACAACAAGTGGAAGAGCGACACATGCATAGATGACGGTGCTCTTCCTCTTGAAGATCTTGAAATCTTTCGCAGCAACTGCCCAAGCGCTTTGCAGATCCATTTTCCATTCATCCCCTCACAAGCTTCAGGTAAACGTCCTCCAGCGTCGAGCCAATCTCTGTTACGAATTGAACGTGTCCACCCGCCGCTTCAATCGCCTTTAAGATCGCTGAATTCTCTTTTTCAGGGTTGCTGACATCGACGACAAGACTATTATCTGTAATCTCTGTAACTTGAAAGCCAATTTTCTTAACTGCGTCCACGATTGTATCATCCACGCGCTGAAGCTGAACCTTTATCTTCCTGCCGGATAGCGAACGCCTCAAGTCTTGCGGCGTACCTACTGCGATTAGTTTAGTTTTCAGTATCGCTACCCGGTCGCAGATCTTTTCAGCTTCATCCAGAAGATGCGTGTTAAGGAATATGGTTCTCTTCTCCTTTTTCAGCTCAAGGATGAAGTCTCTTACTGTCTTAGAAGCTTCCGGATCGAGGTTTGCGGTTGGCTCATCCAAGAAAAGGACCTGAGGGTCATGGATCATGGCACGGGTTATAGCGAGTTTTTGCTTCATTCCCTTGGAGAATGTTCCAGCAGCGTCGTTTCTCTTCTCCCATAGCCCCAGCATCCTGAGGAAGTATTCTATCTGCTCTTTCCTTTTCTGTTCCCTCAGTTTGTAGAACCTACCATAGAAATCGAGGTTGTCATAGGCACTCAGTTCCTCGTAGAGACCGACATTTTCAGTCAGCAGACCGATCATTCTCCGGATCTTCTGCTGATCCGCCCTATTCCCAATCTCATAATCGCCTATCTTAGCAGAGCCGCTGGTTTTCGATATCAAGCAGCAGAGCATTCTGACAGTTGTTGTCTTCCCTGCGCCATTTGGCCCTAGAAAGCCAAATACTTCGCCATCGTCAACATGCAGAGTGAGGTTGTCCACGGCTGTAAGGTCGCCGAATTTTTTGGTTAGGTTTTCTGTCTCAATCAAATAGGCTTCACAGGAGGCGATGCTATTATGATCGCTTAACCATGCGTGAGGTTGAATCTACCTATAAGGCTTAATCTAGAAGAGCTATGTCTTTGCATTCCAGATGAGTGCGGGCGCGCCCTCGTGGAAACTAATAACATATATTTTCTAAAAAACAGCTTTTCAGTGATTCAATATGAACAGCGTCAAAGACATGTTAAAAGCTGGTAAGACAGCTATCGGAACCAATGCCTCCTTACTAAGCCCTGTGGATTTTTTAGCTGATTCAGGGTTCGATTTCATCCTCTTTGATACACAGCATGAAGCAGTCAGCGTCAAGGATCTAAAGAATCAACTTCAAGCCATGAAGGGTAAAAGAGCCATCCCGGTTATCAGGGTTGGGTCAAATGATCAGGCTCTTATCTGCTATGCTCTCGACATAGGCGCAAAAGGAATCGTAGTGCCGATGGTTGACACGAAGGAAGAAGCCATCAAAATGGTCCAGTGGTGCAAGTACCCGCCTGAAGGCAAGAGAAGCTCAATGGGAATGAGGGGTGAGTGGGGTAAATTTGAAAACTACCGTGAATACATGGATGCAGTCAACAGGGAGGTGCTAATCATCCCCATGATAGAGACCGTTGAATCGTTGAACAATATAGATGATATAATCTCTGTTCCCGGAATTGATGTTCTCTTAGTAGGCCCAGGAGATCTCTCAATTAACCTGGGCGTAACTATGGATTATAAGAACCCAAGGTATCTTGAGGCTCTGGATAAGATTGTTGCTTCCTGCAGGAAGGCGGGTGTGGTTCCCGGCATATTCTTTATCCCTGGAGGGCAGGATACGAATACATTCGTCGAAAGAGGGTTCAAGCTGTTTACCCTGCAATGGAGCAGATGGGCTGCTGATGGTATAAGGAATGGTCTTGAGAAAATTACGAGGTAAAACCAATAACTGCAAATCAAAATTGCTTCTCCTTTTTTGAATAAACGACTCATAGAGATGAAAAATTTTATTTTTAATTCACGCTATACCGATTGTATGTCTAACGTCCAATCCTCACATAAAATGAGGGTAGCTGTGATGGGGGCTGGGGCTGAGGGCGGCTTTTTCGGGGCGCTTCTGGCTAGGGCTGAGAACGACGTGACAATGATCGCCAGAGGGCAGACCCTTGACGCACTGAGAACAAACGGGATTTACATGAAATCAACGGTGTTCGGGGAGGTCAAGTTACCTGTGAAAGCTACGGACAAACCATCCGACCTTAACCCTGTTGATCTGATATTGTTCTGCGTGAAAACCTACGACCTCGAAGTCGCGGCGAGGCAGATGCTGCCACTTGTCGGCGGAGGAACCGTGGTGATTCCCGTCCAGAACGGCATAGAAGCAGCGGACCAAATCGGTGAGATCGTTGGGCATGAGCATGTCCTAGGAGGCGTCTCCTGGGTGAACGCAAGGGTGGAGAAGCCCGGAGTCATATTCCACGGGGGTTCGGC
>Ga0315282_10014210_pt1 | contig 11888 bp, 10 predicted proteins | sample YL17G07_20_MG_FD_203693 | JGI IMG/M metagenome (GOLD analysis project Ga0315282, IMG submission 203693) | Sediment microbial communities from Yellowstone Lake, YNP, Wyoming, USA - YL17G07_20 | ecosystem: Environmental > Aquatic > Freshwater > Lake > Sediment | place: USA: Wyoming | collected... | reverse complement strand
CTTAAGCAGCAACTGCGTGATATCCATACGCTAAGCATAGCATTCGCAATCAATCGCCGCAGTACCGTCAAGACTGACATTTTCCCTGTGGCATTACCCTATGACATTATCGCTGTGGATCCACACCGCGCGGCTTGACTCTTGACCCAGCCAGGCTAAGTTAGACAGTCGAGTTACCCGATGCTGACAACCGTCAAAGGAGCTCAGGATGAAGCAGATACTTGTAATTGAGGGCAGCCCCAGAGAGGGCAATACGAGCACCGTAACAGACTGGGTCCTGGCCGGCATGGGCCGGGGCATCAGGCCGACGCGGCTGCGAGTGTGCGAGCTCGACATCCACGGCTGCCGGGAGTGCTTCACGTGTTCGAAGGTCAAGGATGACGCGGGCTGCGTTCAGGATGACGACATGATTGATGTCTACGACAAGCTCGTGGATGCCGACCTCGTAATCTGGACCAGCCCGATATTCTGCTGGGGCGTTACCAGTACGTTGAAAGCGGTGCTCGACCGCTGTTTCGCGCTCCTGACCGGCGAAGACCTGCTCAAGCAGGACAAATGGGCGCTGGTTCTAACGTCTGGCGGCGACCACTTCGATGGTGCCGACCTCGCGGTACAGATGTTCCGCCGGCTGACGGACTTCGCCAGCATCAAATACCTGGGTCAGCATGTCGTGGCCAACTGTCCGGACGGCAAGAAACTCAAGGCGAACAAGGTGCTGCAGCAGCAGGCGAGGGAGTTTGGGCGCGCGCTGGCCGATGAACTGAAATAGCGGGAAGCCAGACTGCAAACCTCAGACCACAAAGTGCAGAGTGACCGGCGCAGAAAGCCGAACGTGCTGCTGTCCCTTGCAGTCTTGTACGCAGTACTCTTCACGCTGCGCGTTGACCTGCCGGTCTACGGCCTGACCGGCGCGGTGAATGGCTTCGCGCGCGACGCTTCGAACGGCGGAGCGCTGGCGTACTGCAATGTCTACCTGGACAAGACCGACTATGGCGCGGCCGCCAATGACAAAGGCTACTACTACATCGGCCGCGTGCCGGCGGGGAAATATGACCTGGTGGCGTCCTTTGTCGGTTTCAAGACTGCGAGACGGCAAGTGGTCGTGGCCGACGGTCAGACGGTCAAAGCCGACGTCGAACTTCAGCCCGGTTCAATCGAAGTCGGCGAAGTGAAGGTAACCGCGGAGCGCGCCCGGTTCGAGCGCGAGGTAGAGGTCTCGGCGGTGAGACTGGACACGCGACAACTGCAGTTCATTCCCAAGGTCGGGGGCGAAGCAGACTTGTTCCGGACAATCCAGCTCCTGCCCGGCGTTGTCACCACTTCCGACTTCTCCAACCGGCTGTACATCCGGGGCGGCAGCCCGGACCAGAACCTGATACTGCTCGACGGTATCACGGTCTATAACCCTTCGCACCTGTTCGGCATGTTCTCGCCATTCATCGCCGAGGCGGTGTCGGACGTGACGCTTCTCGCGGGAGGGTTCCCGGCGAAGTACGGCGGCCGGCTGAGTTCGGTGCTCGACGTGACGACCAAGGAAGGCAACTTCAAGCGCTACACCGGTGATGCCTCGGTTTCGATGATTGCGGCCCAGGGTCAGGTCGAGGGACCGATCGGGAACAAAGGCTCGTTTCTTGTGGCGGGGCGGCGCACCTATCTGCCTGACATCCTCCTCAAGGCATTCGGCGTGGACGGGCTGGGTTACTACTTCTACGACCTGATGGGCAAGGCCAACTACGAACCCTGGCAAGATTCAAAGTTCACGCTGGCCGGGCTCTCGGCCGCGGACGTACTCGATTTCTGGGACGCAGAGAACCCGCAGGGGCTGAGAGGACGATTGAGCTGGGGCAATCGTGGCGCGTCGCTCCGCTGGAATCGCGTGTTCACGCCGGTCCTCTACGGCGAGGTTATGGGTGCATGGAGCGACTTCCGTTCCGATTTCAAGGTCAACTTCGGGACGCCGCAGGATGCCTTGATTAACACCGACCTTACCGACCTCGAGCTCAAGTCGGACCTGACCTGGTACTTCGCGGACCGGCACACGCTGGACCTGGGGCTTGACGCTCACGTCGCCCGGCAGCTTGTACACTTCACGTACGACACGACGCAGTTCGAGCGCCAGGATACCCTTGCGCCGGTCGCCCTGTACGCCGACGAGAAGTGGGAAGCGATGTTCCGCCGCCTGTTCGTGAAGCCGGGTTTGCGCCTGGCCTTTTACTCCAAGGGGAACAGGTTCGAGATCGAGCCGCGGCTGGGCGTGAAGTACCTTCCGGCGAAAAACACCGCGGTCAACGCCTCGGTCGGCAGATTCACGCAACCGGTTGTGACCCTGAACTCGACCGATGCGGTTTTCTCCATCTATGACGTGTGGGTGCCGGTGCAACCGGACCAGGCGATGCCCACCGCGTTGCACTACATAGCGGGCGTAGAACAGTGGCTGCGCAGTGACCTGATGGTCTCGCTGGAAGGGTACTACAAGGATTACGGCGACCTGCTCGAAACCAGGTACGGCGAGATGTTCACCCGGCCCGAATCGTTGCTCAAGGCTGACGGCTACTCGTACGGCACCGACTTGATGGTGCGGAAGACCGAGGGCCGGGTCAATGGCTGGGCCTCCTATTCCTACATGTGGACGCGCCGGAGTATCGGCGACGAGGAGTACCACCCGCACTACGACCGCAGGCATAACGTCAACATTGTCGTTACGCTTCCACAGCTCTTCTGGGGCACCGACATGTCGCTCAAGTGGACGCTCGGGACCGGGCTGCCATATGCCGGCGTCATCGGCTACTACCCCCGGTATCTCGTCAGCCGGCCGCCCCACTGGTCCTCGGCGTGGGACCCGGAGTGGGAGTTCATCGAGGGCGCGCGCGACGCGTACCGCTATCCCGTTTACCATCGGCTGGACGCCGGGTTCACTCATTCATGGAAGGTGAAGTGGGGCGAGATTTCCGCCTTTCTCGACATCACGAACCTCTACAACGCGAAGAACGTGCTGCTCTACTACTGGGAGGTCAACGAGCAGGGGCTGCCTGAACGGCACAGCATCGGCATGATACCGATTCTGCCAACTATCGGGGTGAAAGCGAGGTTCTAGGCGACGATGACGAGATGCTGCTTCGCTATTGTCCTGGCCGCGGTTCTGCTACTCACCGGGTGCGAGCGGCAGCAGTCAGAGGAGTTCAAACCGCAGTTGATGCTCCACTGCATGCTCCTCGCCGGGACTCCCGACCTTGCCGTGAGCGTAAATCGCACCTATCGGATTGACGAGCCTTTCGACACCGCGTTTCCGGGCGCCAACGCGGTCGTGTGGCGCGGGCAGGATACGTGGCAGCTCGCGTGCCAGCACCATGACTACTACTATCGTCGTCTTGATTCCGGACAGGCGATTGCGCCGCACGATACCTTCCACATCCGGGTGGCCAAGGAAGGGTTCGATACGGTCTACGGGCGTACCGTCGTCCCTGATACCTTCACGATTCTCTATCCGGCGTGGAACGAAACGGTCACGCTCACAGACTCGATGGGGTGGACGCGCAGCCGGGGAGCCCGGGGCTACTACATGTCTCTTGAGCGGCGCCAGGGCAACCAGGACTTCTTTCTGGACGTCGCCATTCCCAACGACTCGTTCGGCCCGGAATACGACTCTACCCGCGTAAACATCCAACAGATGCTGTTCCTCTACGGCGGGGGGCACTCTCAACAGCTCACCGTGTACGCGGCGGATTCGAACTACTACGACTGGGTCAGCGGGGGCGGGTTTGGAGCGGGCGGCGGGGGCGGGAGAGCGTCGCATCTTGTCGGCGGGGTCGGGGTGTTCGGGTCAGGGTGCGTGCGCTCAGTGGATGTCTACTACCAGCCGGATACGTCGCGGCCAAGGCACTGACCGCGTCCGGTTATCAGGGACCGAACGTCACAACCGGCCCTGAACCGTCAGCCGGCGGGCGCGCTCGGCGGAAGCAGCTCGGCGATTTTGGCCAGCAGTTTTTCGCGGTTGACCGGCTTGGAGAGAAACGCGTCCGCGCCGGCATCGAGCGCGGCCTTGACGTCCTTGTCGCGCACCCGGCCGGAGAGAACGATAATCGGTGCCTTGAACGACTTGTCGCGCTTGAACATCGAGCAGGTCTCGTAGCCGTCAATGCCGGGCATGGTCAGGTCGCAGACGACGACATCGGGCTGGCAGGTCCGCGCCGCCGCAAGGGCCTTCATGCCATCCGCAGCCGTGGTTACCTCGTAGCCTGCGGCCGTGAGAATCTTCTCCACCAGCAGGCGGACCGGGGCCTCGTCTTCAACCACTAGAATTCGTTTCATGGCCACTCAGATTATGACTAATCCGGCCGGTGTCAAGAACGTCCGGCAGGCGGAGTTCAGCGACCCGGACTCTGTTCGCGCCGGCCGTCCGGGTCGACGAGCAGCAGAAGGTAGTCAAAGCCGGTTTGCGCCATGCTGGCGTAGCCGGCGACAAGCAGGCGAGGCGGCGCGTCGGCGGCTTCGGACGGCGGGCCGGTCCGGACTTGTATGGCCACCGGGCGCGCTTCGCCTGCGCCCGTGCCTGAATAGCGAAAGGTCCAGAGGCTGTCGCCGCCGGGAGAGTAGCAGGTGAGCAGCAGGTCCGGGTAGGACGTCGCGCCGACCGAGTTGCCGCCCACGACCACTTGGCCATGCCGGTCGGTCGCCACGCACCAGCCGCGGTCCGCGGCGTTACGCGGGCCATTGTATCGCCGGGCCCACAGCAGTCCGCCGGCCGGCGAGTACTTGACCGTCGCGATGTCGAAGGACGTTGCGTTGCCGGTGGACTGGCCGGTGACCACGAGATTGCCCTCAGGGTCAAGGCACGCGGCCGCGGCGATATCGACGCGGCCGGCAGCATCGTACTGGCGTTGCCAGGCCAGCCGGCCGCCGGTGTCGAAGCACGCGGCTTCGTAGTCGAATGAGGTAGCCGCACCCGTGACCGAGCCCACGACGTAGACGTGACCGGCATGGTCAAGAAGCACGCAGGCAGCCATGTCAGCGGAATGGCCGGCCCCGTCGATTTCGCGGTGCCAGGCCAGCGAGCCGTCGGAACGAAACTTCAGCAGCGCGATGTCCGTGCTCCGCCGGGTGGTCGTCTTGCCCGCAACGTAGCAGTTGCCCTGTTCATCAACCGCGATGGCTGCGGCGTAATCATCCAGTCCGGCCTGCCCGTCGTAGAGCCTGGTCCAGACCGTGTCGCCCGAAGGCGCGTACTTGACTAGGGAGATGTCCCAGTCGGTGCGATTCTCGGCCGAGGGCTGGCGTTCTGCGGCCGGGACGGGTCTGCGGCGGCTGGCCCCGGCGATGACGAGCGAGTTGCCGGGCCCGACCGACATGGCCGCGGGCTTGTCGTCGTAGTGAAAGGCGAAGTCCTGCCGGCGCAGCCAGACCACGTCGCCGGCAGGGGCGTACTTGATGGTCTGGTAGTCCCATCCCACCGAGAAGTCGGCAATCGTGCCGCCCGACGCGATGACGTTGCCCGCGGAGTCGCGGGCAAGGCACCAGGGCCGGTCTTCACAATGCAGGGGCGAGCCGTAGCGGCTGGCCCAGACGGTCCGGCCCGACGCGTTCACACAGACCGTGGCGAAGTCGTAGTCGGTCGTGTCGCCATAACTGTATCCGGTGAGATAGCAGTTCCCGGACGGGTCAGTGGCCAGGCCCGTGACCTTATCCTCGCCATGCGACGGGCCGTCGTATGTGGCCTGCCAGACAAGCTGCGGGGAAGCCAGCGCAGAATGCAGGAGACAGATTGCAGCCTGCAGAATGACCCACGTCCGACGGCTCCCTGTTCCGCATCCGGCGCTTTGCACGTTGACTTGCCCCGGTCAGGCGGGCGCGTTCACGAGCGGCATCTCCTGTCCGAGCGGTATCCGGAACCGGAACTCGGCCCATTGCCCGGTTTGCGAATCGGCGGTTATCTCGCCGCCGTGTTTCAGGACAATCTGGCGCGAGATGTAGAGGCCGAGGCCGGAGCCGGTTACGCCCTTGTGCTCGGGGTGATGCAGGCGCTGGAACCGGGCGAAAAGCCGCTGCTTCTGCTCCGGACTGAACCCGACGCCCTCGTTGCGGACCGAGAAGACGGCCCAGTAGGAACGCTGGTGCCGGCCGGCGTCGGTGTAGTCGAAGAAAGCCCGGCGCACGAGCCGCACGAGTATCGCCCCGCCTTCGCGGCCGTACTTGACGGCGTTCCCGAGCAGGTTGGTGACAACCACCCGCAGGAGGTCCGGGTCACAGGGCGCGTTCAGATACTCGAGGTCGGTCTTAATCCTCATGTTTCGGCTGGCCGCGGCCGGCGTCTGCATGTCGATTACCGGCCGGACGACCTCTTCGACCAGCTCGACCGCGGGCATAGGATGATACGGCATTTCGCCGGTTTCAATCTGCGACAGGTCGAGGTAGTCGCGTACAAGATGAATCAGGTAGTTGCTGCCCGCGACCATGCGCTGGACCCGTTCAGCCTGCTGGGGCGTGAGCTTGCCCAGATAGCCTTCGAGCAGAGTGTGACCGACCGTGGCGATGGCGGAGAGCGGAGACTTCAGCTCGTGGGCCACGAAGTACAGTATCTCGGCGTAATTGCGCTTGGCCTCGGCCAGGTCGTCGATGTACTTGACCTTTTCCACCGCCAGGGAGAGCGATTCGGCCACGGCCAGGAACGTGTCTATGTGGGCCCGGTCATAGGTGTTCGCCCGGCGCGAACTGAAGAAGAGGAAGCCGATGGGCCTGGTGCCGGCCGTGAGCGGGCAGGTGAGGTTGGAAACGACGCCGTCCTTCAGGATGTCCTGGGTGTTGCGGGAGTCCGGGTGGGCGGCGAGATACCGTCCGAGGTCGTTGATTATGCGGGGCTGCCCGGTTCGGAGTATGGGCTCGAGCGACGAGCCCTTAAGCTCGGCCCAATAGCCTTTGCCCACGCGCAGCACCTCGACTTCGCTGCGCACCCAGCGCGAAACCACCAGGCCGGTCTCCTCATTGTAGAACGCCGCGGAAAGACGGTCGAAGGGGATAATCTGACGCATCGTCTCATAGATGACGTCGAGGACCTCGAACAGCGACTTGCCCGAAAGCCACAGGTGCTTCAGGTCGTCGAGCACCATCTGCACCGCGGCGCCGTGCAGCCGTTGCGACAGGTCATCGTGGACATGGGTTACTGGTTCGCTCATCCGCGTGTCGTCCGTGATGATACAAGATAGTGACATCTTTGTCTCAGTCAACCTGCCACGGGAGTCGATTCTTCGGGCTCGGGCGGAGTTAGCGGTTCCGCCTCGAACTACTTGCAACGGGGCGGAAGATTGGTAAAATGCACTCTTTAGGTCTGACGCCTATCCTCCAGACAATTTGGCCGTCTCCGACCTAAATAAACCAAGAGCCAAAAGGAGCGTTGATGCCTAAGGTACTGATTGTAGACGACGACCCGGACATCGTCGATTCCCTGAGCCTTATCCTGAAGGCCGAAGGATACGGCGTGGCGTCGGCCACCAACAGGGAAGACTGCATGCTGGGCGTCGAGCGGGAGAAGCCGGACCTCATCATTCTCGACGTGATGATGGAGCAGCCGGACGACGGATTCGTCGTGGCCCAGGATTTGCGGCGCAAGGGCGTGAAGACGCCGATAATCATCCTGAGCTCAATCGGCCACGTCACCGGCTACCGGTACGGCAAGGATTCCGAAGTCGCGCCGGTGGATGAGTTCGTATCCAAGCCCATCGCGCCCAAGGACCTGGTGGCCAAGGTCAAGAAGTTCCTGAGGAAGTAGCCATGCTGGCAACAGAAAGAGAATCCCTCCGCCACGAAATCGCGGAACTGGCGGAGAAGTACGAGCACAAGCGCGACGGGATGATACCCATCCTTGAGGCCATCCAGGAGAAGTACCGCTGCGTTTCCGACTTCGCGATGCAGGAAACCGCGCGCCAGCTCGGGGTGTTCCCGACCGAGGTCTACGGCGTGGTGTCGTTCTATTCTTTCCTGTCAACCGAGCCGCGAGGCAAGTTTGCCATCCGGCTCTGCCGTACCCTCTCCTGCGACTTCGCAGGCAAGAAGGAAGTGGCACGCCAACTCCAGAACGAGCTCGGCGTTGAGTTCGGCCAGACCACAAGAGACGGGCTCTTCTCGCTCGAGTACTGCAACTGCCTGGGGATGTGCGACCACGGGCCGGCGCTGCTGGTGAATAACGACGTGTACACCGAGGTCAGCCCGGAACTCGTGTCGGAGATCCTCGAGAAGTACCGGCGCATGTTTGGCCCGGCCTCTCAGCTCGAAGAAAAGGAGGCGGCTCATGACTAGGACGAAGTCAGAAGTCAGAATGCAGATGCCAGAATTCCGAAGTTCGGACACTGGACCACTGGAGCACTTGAGCACTAGACCACTCTCCACTGCACCGGAGGTGCACCATGGCTAGCGTCATCCATATCATGGAGCGCTACGAGGCCGGTTCGGCGGTGAAGAAGGCGCTTTCGATGCCGCGGGCCGACGTCATCCGGACCATCCGTGAGTCCGGCATCCGCGGCCGCGGCGGCGCCGGGTTCCCGACCGCGGTGAAGTGGAACCTCTGCGCGGCGGCCCAAGCCCCGAAGAAGTTCATCGTCTGCAACGCCGACGAGGGCGAGCCGGGCACGTTCAAAGACCGGATGCTTCTGTCCGAGCGGCCCGACGTGCTGTTCGACGGCATCACGATCGGCGGCTACGCCATCGGCGCTAAGCTAGGGGTCATCTACCTGCGCGCCGAATACGCCTATATGCGTCCCGGGCTGGAGGCGGCGCTTGCAGCCCGGCGCGAGAGCAAGCTGCTGGGCAAGAAGCTACTGGGCAAGGATTTCGATTTCGACATCGAAATCCGGATGGGCGCCGGCGCCTATGTCTGCGGCGAGGAGACCGCGCTCATCGAGTCGCTTGAAGGCTCGCGTGGTGAGCCGCGCAACCGGCCGCCCTATCCCGTGAACACCGGACTCGTGGGCGCGCCCACGTCGGTGAACAACGTCGAAACGCTCATCGCCTGCGCTCACATCCTGGTCAAGGGCCCGGACTGGTTCAAGAAGATGGGCACGGACGTCTCGACCGGGTCCAAGCTGCTCTCGATTTCCGGCGACTGTCGGCGTCCCGGCGTGTACGAAGTCGCTTTCGGCACCTCAATCAAGGACATCCTGAAGCTGGTCGAAGGCGAAGGGGCCAAAGCGGTGCAGGTCGGCGGCGCGTCGGGGCGGACGGTCCCGGCGAAGCAGTTCGGCCGCAAGCTCGGCTTCGAAGACCTCGCGACCGGCGGCTCGATAATCGTTATCGGCCCGCAGCGCGACATGCTCGACGTGGCCGAGAACTTCCTCGACTTCTTCGTCGAGGAGTCGTGCGGCCAATGCACCCCCTGCCGCGAGGGCAACCCGAAGCTGCTGGAGGGCGTGCACCTGCTGAAGCAGGGCAAGTGCTCCATCGGCTACCTGCGGGAGCTGCGCCGGCTCGGCCAGACCATGCAGGCCGCGGCGAAGTGCGGGCTCGGCCAGTCGAGCGCCAACGCGTTCCTCGACATCACCGAGCACTTCCGGTCGGAAATCCTGGGCCGCGTGCCCGCGACGAAGGAGTAGTCCAAGATGCCAACCAAGAAAGCCTCAAGCCCCAAGCCCCAAGCCCCAAGCGCGGAGCCGAACAAGGTCGCGCCGGGCGGCACGGCTCCGACCAGCGAGAAGCCGATGACCATCCTGGCGGGCAAGCCGGGTGACATCGGCCACCTCGTATCGGTGAAAATCGACGACATCGAACTCAAGGTGCCGTTCGGCACGACTATCCTCGAGGCAGCCAAGACCGTCGGCATCCGCATCCCGACGCTCTGCTACCATGAGGACCTCTGCCTCGCCGGCGTCTGCCGTATGTGCATCGTCGAAGTCTCCAAGCAGCGTACGCTCCAGACCTCCTGCACCTTCCCGATTACCGAGCCGATTACCGTCAGCACCACCAGCCAGCGCGTTCGCCAGGCCCGCCGGCACATCCTTGACCTCCTGCTCTCCAAACACTACGGCGAGTGCTACTCCTGCTTCCGCAACAACAACTGCGAGCTGCAGGCGCTGGCCAAGGAATACGGCGTCGACTTCTTCCGCTTCGGCCATCCCGAGAAGCCACGGTACGAAGTCGACCGCTCATCGTACGCGGTCGTGCGCGACATGAACAAGTGCGTGCTCTGCCGGCGTTGCGTCCGGACCTGCATCGACCTCCAGTCGGTCGGGGTGCTGACCGCTGCGCACCGGAGCGACAAGACCAAGATCGAGACCTTCCTGGACCGGCCGCTCGCCGACGTCATCTGCATAAACTGCGGCCAGTGCATCGACCGTTGTCCGACCGGTGCGCTCCGCGCCAAAGACCCGTCCGACGAAATCTGGGCCGGCATCGACGACCCCAGGAAGCACGTGGTCATCCAGACCGCGCCGAGCCCGCGCGCGGCAATCGGCGAGGAGTTCGACCTTCCGCCGGGGACCTCGGTAACGCAGGAGATGAACACCGCCATCCGCCGTGCGGGATTCGACCGGGTCTTCGACACCAACACCACCGCCGACCTGACCATCATTGAGGAAGGCACCGAGCTCCTGACGCGGCTCTACAAGGCGTTAGTCAAGAAGGAAGAAGCGTTCCTGCCCCAGTTCACCTCCTGTTCGCCGGGCTGGGTCAAGTTCATCGAGCACTTCTACCCGGAGTGGCTGCCCCACGTTTCGTCCTGCAAGAGCCCGCAGCAGATGTTCGGCGCGCTCATCAAGACCTACTACGCCCAAAAGCAGGGCATTGACCCGGCCGACATCGTGTCGGTGTCTTTGATGCCGTGCTCGGCCAAGAAGTTCGAGGCGAACCGGCCCGAGATGCAAGCCTCCGGGTACAAGGACGTCGACTTCGGCCTTACGACGCGCGAGATGGCGCAGATGATAAGAGAGGCGGGCATTGACCTGCCGCACATGCCCAAGACCCAATTCGACCTGCCGTTCGGCGAGGCCTCTGGCGCCGGGCTGATTTTCGGCACTACCGGCGGCGTGATGGAAGCGGCGCTGCGAACCGTGGTCGAGGTCGTCACAGGCTTGAAGGACGAACAGCTCTTCACCGACGCCAATATCATACCAGTGCGCGGCTTCGAGGGCATCCGGTACATGGAAATCAAGGTGCCGCAGACCGGCCCGGTGCCTGACCTGTTCAAGCATCTCGTCAAGAAAGGTAAACTGGGCAAGGACTGGACCTGGCTCAAGGGCGCGACCCTCAAGGTCGCGGTGGCGCACGGAACGGCCAACGCCCGCAAAGTGATGGAAGACATCAAAGCGGGGGGCAAGTTCGCGAGCTGTCACTTCATCGAGTTCATGGCCTGCCCGGGCGGTTGTCTCGGCGGCGGTGGCCAACCGATTCCGACTTCGCCGGCAATCCGCGCGGCCCGGGCCAAGGCAATCTACGCCGAGGACATGGGGCTGCCCATCCGCAAGTCGCACGAGAACCCGCACGTGCTCAAGCTCTACGAAGAGTTTCTCACCGATGGCCCTTGCGGCGAGGTCAGCCACAAGTACCTGCACACCCACTACACTCCGCGCGGCGACTACCTCGTCTAGACCAAGTCGAAATGAACCAGCGCCCCGCTTCGGCGGGGCGCTCGGCTTCGTGCGGAACATGACCGAATTGTTCGACAATTCCGGGCGTGTCCCAAGCTAGTCAAACCGGCAATTCGCACCCGGCCCGACTTTCATTCTATGACAACTTTTCAAAAGGCCGAAAACCGGGCTTAACCCTCGCATCCTCAACGGGATGCCCGAAATCCGGTGCGAGCTCAGTACATTGGTAACATGTTATTATCAGGACATAGGTAACACTATTCTCACATGGAGGTGTGATTATGTCCTGGTCGGTATATGGTCTGCAACATGTAAGAGCCGAGT
>Ga0315282_10014209_pt1 | contig 11889 bp, 9 predicted proteins | sample YL17G07_20_MG_FD_203693 | JGI IMG/M metagenome (GOLD analysis project Ga0315282, IMG submission 203693) | Sediment microbial communities from Yellowstone Lake, YNP, Wyoming, USA - YL17G07_20 | ecosystem: Environmental > Aquatic > Freshwater > Lake > Sediment | place: USA: Wyoming | collected... | reverse complement strand
AAATGAGCTCTTCTTAAAAAAAATTAATCTCCACAAAAATTAAATGGTCAACCTAACCTATAACTGATTGATTTTCGAATAGTTTTCCAATCTTTTAAAAAGTTAGTATAGCCGTCTTACCCTAACCTGTTGTTTTTTAAAAAATTATACTATAAATCCAATGATAACCTCGGCTTCCTTCGGCTAAAACTTGTCTTTGAACACCGCTCCTGTTCCAGCCGAAGTGACCATCTGAGCGTATCGGGCTGCATATCCTGACCTGATCTTTGCTTCTGGCGCTCTCCAGTTTTTCTTTCTTCGCCTTATTTCTCTTTCGCTTACCTTGAGCGTCAGCTTTTTCTTTGGAATGTCGATGGAGATCCTATCCCCGTTTTTCACAAGGGCGATCCTGCCCCCTTCAGCTGCCTCGGGGGAGACGTGGCCAATGGCTGCACCCCGGGAGCCCCCACTAAACCTTCCATCGGTGATCAAGGAAACTTCTTTATCCAGCCCCATACCAACAATTGCCGAGGTGGGTGAGAGCATCTCCCGCATTCCCGGCCCTCCTTTGGGCCCCTCGTATCTTACGACGACCACATGTCCTGGCCTAACCTTTCCTTTGAGGATTGCCTCCATCGCTTGTTCCTCGGAATCAAAGACAATTGCTGTTCCCTCGTTGACCAGCATCTCAGGAGCGACAGCCGATTGTTTGACCACGGCTCCATCCGGAGCCAGGTTTCCCCGAAGAATGGCAATGCCTCCTTCTTTATGGTAAGGGTCATTGATCGGCCTGATCACCTTGTAATCCTTGACCTTCACGCCCTTCAAATTCCGCCCCAAAATTTTCCCGGTGACCGTTAAAACGCTTTTTTCAATTAATCCAAGCTTGGTCAATTCCGCCATCACGGCCTGAACGCCGCCCGCATCATCCAGATCCTGGAGGTGATGTGGCCCGGCCGGGCTGAGAAAGCAAAGATGGGGAGTCCGGTCGCTGATCCTATTGAAAAGGTCTAAGTTTAGTTTGATTCCTGCTTCGTGGGCGATTGCCGGGACATGCAAAACCGTGTTCGTTGAACATCCCAAAGCCATATCCACAGCCATGGCATTTTTAAAGGCGGCCAAAGTAGCAACGTCCCTCGGAAGAATGTTTTTCTTCCAAAGCTCCATCACTTTCATTCCGGCCATCTTGGCCAGCCGGATGCGACCGGCCATTACTGCCGGGACTGTCCCGTTGCCGGGCAGGGCCATGCCCAATGCTTCGGATAGGCAATTCATCGAGTTGGCCGTGAACATCCCTGCGCAGGACCCGCATCCCGGGCAGGCGCATTCTTCCAATTCTTTCAGTTTGGCTTCCGTCCATTCACCGCGGGCCACGCGGCCCACGCCCTCGAAAACCCCGATCAGGTCTACTTCTTTGCCGGCAAATTTTCCCGCCAGCATGGGCCCGCCGCTGATCGCGAGGGAAGGGATATTCAGACGCATAGCAGCCATGAGCATACCCGGAATGATCTTGTCGCAGTTGGGGACCATGACCAGAGCATCGAATGGATGGGCGACGGCCATGATTTCTATGGAATCGGCGATCAGTTCTCGGCTGGCCAGGGAGTACTTCATTCCCTCGTGATTCATGGCAATGCCGTCGCACACCCCGATCGTGGAAAATTCCACTGGAGTGCCCCCGGCAAGGCGCACCCCCGCCTTCACAGCTTCTACAATTTTATCCAGGTGGATGTGGCCGGGGATGATTTCATTGGCTGAATTGGCAATCCCCACCATCGGCCGGCGGATTTCGTCGTCTGTCAGACCCATGGCCTTAAAGAGGGAACGATGAGGAGCCTTCTCTAGCCCCTTTTTCATCAAATCGCTACGCATGCGCAAACCTCCGGAATGCAATATGGTTATTTATCTGTCAGTCATCTCCCCTTCATAAAAAGGCACCAACTGATTGAGAGGTAATCGTCCTGCGATCGAAAAAGGATTCTTGTATCTCCTCTTCAGCTGCAAGATGACCGCGGATCGCTGATAGCTTTTTAAGAAATCATATCGCCCCATGAATTTCCCTGTCAATTGCAAATTTGACCGGGATCATTTATGTTGTATGCCGATCGGAGGACAGATCCCTGGCCAGAAGGGCTGCCCCAAGGGCGCCAATGATCTGGGGCTCGGGGGGGACGAACACTTTAACCCCCAATCTCTCCTGCAATGCTTGGACCACGCCTTTATTCTTGGCCACTCCGCCGGTGAGGGTCACCACTTCTTCTACCCCCACGCGGTGGACCAGACCCAGAACGCGGTCGGCGATGGCATCGTGCAGCCCCCGGATGATCACTTCCTTGGGCTGGCTTTCGGCGATCAAAGAGATGACCTCTGATTCTGCAAAGACCGTGCACATGCTGGAGATTTTAATCGTTCGCTCTGTGTTTTGGGAAAGTTTTCCCAGGTCTTCCAATTTGACTTCCAGAGCATGAGCCATGACTTCCAGGAAACGCCCCGTTCCAGCGGCGCACTTGTCGTTCATCTGGAAGTCCACATTTCTACCCTGGGCATCCAGACGGATGACCTTGCTATCCTGGCCGCCGATATCGATTACGGTGCGGGTGTCTGGCCGGATGAAGAAAGCCCCCCGGGCATGACAAGTGATTTCCGTGATCCTCTTTTGGGCAGAGGGAAAAGAAGCCCGGCCGTATCCCGTGGTGACGATATGGGAGAGGTCCTCCTTCTCGAGTTCCGCCTGCTCCAGGGCTGCAGCCAGGGAACGCTCCGCCGCCGAGCGGCTATTTGCGCCGGTGGGCAGGATGGAAGAGGCGAGAATTTGGCTATCCTGCAAAATCACGGTCTCGGCGGTGATCGAACCGATGTCTATTCCGGCGACAATCATAAGGGGTTTTATCTTGAGAAAAAATTTTCACTGAAGTATAGTAGCCGCCGGGGAAAAAGTAAAGGGAGCTTATCATGGACTTCCGTCTCACCGAAGAGCAAAAGATGGTTCAGGAGATGGCCAGAGAATTCGCCGAGAAGGAGCTGAAACCGCGGGCGGCCGAGATGGATACCACCCGCCTATACCCTTTACCCGTTTTGAAGAGCATGGCCGAACTCGGGATGATGGGCATGAATATCCCCACGGAATATGGGGGTTCTCAAACGGGGGTGGTGGGCTACAGCCTGGCCATGACAGAGATCGGACGAGCCTGCGCCTCGACGGCAGTAACGATGTCCGTAACCAATATGGTGGCTGAAGTCATCCAGGCTTTCGGGAATGAAGACGCGAAATGCGCCCACATCCCTAAAATCTGCAGTGGGGAATACCCTTCCGGGGCCTTTGCCCTGACCGAATCAACGGCTGGCTCTGACCCTTCGGCCATGCGATCCATTGCCCGTCTGGATGGAGACCTCTATGTCCTCGAGGGCTCCAAAACTTTTATCACCAGCGCCGAGCACGCCGGCGTCTTTGTGGTTTGGGCCAAGACTGATAGAAATGCCGGAACAAAAGGGATCAGCGCCTTCCTCGTGGCGAGAGGACATCCCGGGTTTGTTGTGGGAAGAAATGAGGAGAAGATGGGTCAGCGGGGGTCCTGCACCAACGAGATTGCCATCGAGGACTGCCGCCTCCCCCGGAAGAGCCTTCTGGGGCAGGAAGGTGACGGGTTCAAAATTGCCATGATGGCGTTAGACGGGGGACGGATTGGCATCGGCTCCATGGCCGTGGGAATCGGCCTGGCGGCTATCGAATATGCCACGGCATATGCCAAGAATCGCACCCAGTTCGGCCGTCCCATTGCTTCTTTTCAAGCCATCCAGTGGATGATCGCCGATAGTTTCACAGAATTAGAGGCGGCCAGGATGATGGTTTTGCGCGCTGCCTTTATGAAAGAGAGGGGCCAGCGTTTTACCCGGGAAGCCTCTATGGCTAAACTCTTTGCCACGGAGACTGCCAATCGGGTTTGTTACAAAGCCCTCCAGATGCTTGGCGGATACGGCTACGTGAGGGAGTACCCCGTGGAGCGTTACTCCCGCGATTGCCGCGTGACCACGCTTTACGAAGGAACCTCCGAAGTTCAACGTATTGTCATCGCCAGGGAAATTTTGGGGCAGGCCTTGGTTGAATGAGGGGTTCCCGGGTTCAAGGGGCCGGGGGTCAAGGGAAATAGCTGAAGAAAGAATTGAAAAATTGGGAGAACACTTTCTCCTTGAATCCAGAAACCCCCGATCCCTGCATTTATTAAATCACTTCATTCACTTCCTGGAACATCTTGAATTGCCCCTGGGCTTTCATTCGCTCCAGGAGAGTCTCCAGCCAACCCGTCAGAATCAGCTCCTGCTTCTGCAGGAGGAGAGAGCGACGGAAGTTCTCTTTATTGGATTCGAACTGGGCCGGGTCGATCTCTTTCTTCTCTTTAAGTCGGAAGATGCGATACTGACCTTCCAGGAAAATGGGTTTCTCCAGGTAGGGATTTTTCGCATTGAGAGAAGGAAGGGCTTTGCGTAGCTCCTCGGCCGATCCCATCTTGGGCGGCTCTGAGCCCATCTCGAAGAAACCCGTCTCCTCGACTCTAAGCTTTTCCTCACTCGCCAGAGCTTTTAAATCCGCCCCTTTCCGCAATTTTCCCAGAATTTCATCCGCCTTAGCCAGAGCTTTTTCCTTCTGCTTTTCCCGGCGGAGAGCCTCGGAGACCTTTCCCTCTACCTCGCTCAACTCAGGGACCCTCGGCTCATTTTTTTCCACAACTTGGAGGACCGCATAAGTTTCACCCAACCGGAACACTGGACTGATATCTCCTTTGCCCAGAGAGAGGGCAGCCTCTTTCAGCTTTGGGTCTAAGTCGATCTTGTCGTGGATGGAAAAGAGCGCGGTTTCTCTTATATTCAGTTTTTTCTCGCTGGCAAAACCGTCCAACTGCCTGTCCTTGGAAGCCCTGGCATAGGCCTGATCGGCTTCATCCTGGGCGAGTTCCTTGGCTTTGCGGTTCTGGAGGAGAGAATGGATCTGACTCTGGACCTTCTCCAGCGGCTCAGTCCTGGCTTCCTGAACTTCATCCACCTTGAGAATATGGAACCCGTAGGGCGTTTGGATCACGCCGCTGATTTCGCCAGGCTTTAGCGAGAAAGCCGCTGTTTCGAACTCCGGCACCACTTGGCCGCGGGCGATGAATCCCAGGTCCCCCCCGCGGTCCTTTGTGCCCGGATCTTCGGAATACTGCTTGACCAGTTGAGCGAAATCTTTTCCTTTGACTGCCTCATCGCGGATTGATTCAGCCTTCTTCCGGGCAATGGCGGAGGCCTCCGGGTCTTTGGCGTCGGATTTAATCAGGATATGGCGCACCCTAACCCGCTTGGGTTGCCCGTACTTTTCCTTATTGTTCAGGTAATAGTTTTCAACTTCCCCGGGGGTTACTTGAACCTGGTTGAAGTAGTCCTTAGGGTCGAAAAGAAGATAGCGGACCTTCGCTCTGGCCGGGATTTTGAATTCTTCCCGATGCTTGGCAAAATACTGCTTCAGCTCATCGACAGCTATGGGGATTTCCTGGAAGTCCGAAGGGTTCAAGGAGAGCACATCCAAATTTACTTTTTCGAAGACGGCCCGGTAGGCCTCCAAGACTTCTCGGTCGGAGACCTTAGCCATGGAAATAATCAAACCATGGACTTTCGAGATCAAAAGCATTTGCCTTTGGCTGGCCTCGAACTCTTTGGCGGTCAGCCGCACACGCTGGAGGGCGCGAAGGTAGGACGCTTTGTCGAAAATGCCGTCCTTTTGGAAGGCCGGGTTGTTTTGGACCGAGTCCTGAACTTCTTCCGGCGCCACGGTCAACCCCAGCCGGTAGGCTTCCTGAAGGAGAAGAACCTTGTTGATCAAATCCCTCACGGCTCGCTCTTTCAGGCCCAGCTTTTTGACCATCTCTTCGGTAAATTTCTCCCGGTAAACTGCCTGGTAGTTTTCCCGGAGGGCCTGGAAGTGATTTCTGGCCTCAGCGACCGTGATCGTCAGGTTTCCGACCTTTACCAGATCCCGCTCCCTCCGTCTCCCCGGGTCCCAGATTCCCCAGAAGATAAAGACTACCACTACGGCCCCCAGGGCGACCTTGATCATCCAGGATTGAGCGTGCCGTCGCATAAAATCTAACATATTTCCTATGCCCCCTTCCTTCTATATGGTAAAAGAGCATAAATAAAAAGGCAAGGCATTTTTCCATTGTTTTTTGTTGCCCTCCCGTGGAAATTTTGTTAGTATTAAATTTTTAAAATTCATTTCAAATCGGCTATTTTCCCCCTATGGTGGGCCATGTTCCCACCCCTCGGGGGGGCGTTCAGAAAGGAGCCGGCGAATGATTTTCGATTCCATCCTGGGCCTCTTCTCCAATGATCTGGCCATTGACCTGGGAACTGCCACAACCCTGGTCTATGTAAAAGGCAAAGGGATCGTCCTCTTTGAACCATCGGTGGTCGCAGTACGCAAGGATTCAAAGGGGGGACGGAAGATCCTGGCGGTAGGGCAGGAGGCCAAGAAAATGCTCGGACGGACCCCGGGAAATATCGTGGCCATCCGGCCGATGAAGGATGGGGTCATCGCCGATTTTGAGATCACTGAAAAAATGCTGCGTTATTTTATCTCTCAGGTCCATAAAGGCCGAACCTTAGTCAGGCCACGGATCATCGTGGCGGTACCCTCGGGCATCACCGAGGTGGAGAAGAGAGCTGTGAGTGAATCCGCCGAGTCTGCAGGCGCCCGGGAAGTGTACCTGATCGAAGAACCCATGGCTGCAGCCATCGGGGCCGGCCTCCCGGTCAGCGAACCGGCGGGGAACATGATCCTGGATATTGGGGGGGGGACCTCCGAGGTCGCCGTGATCTCCCTCTCGGGGATTGTCTACTGCCAGTCGGTTCGCGTGGGTGGCGATAAGATGGATGAGGCGATTGTGCAGTTTATCAAGCGCAAATACAACCTGCTCATCGGGGAGCGCACCGCGGAGAATATCAAGATTCAGATCGGTACCGCCTACCCTGAAGAGGAAGTAAAGACGATGGAACTCAAAGGGCGGGACTTAGTGGCTGGCACCCCAAAGGTTCTACAGGTCACCTCGGAAGAAATTCGCGAGGCTATCTCCGAGCCGATCAATGCCATCGTGGAGGCGGTAAAGATGACTCTGGAACGCACCCCTCCAGAGCTATCCGCGGACATTGTGGACAAAGGGATTATCCTTGCTGGCGGGGGAGCACTGCTACGCAACTTTGATGTCCTCCTCCGGGAGGAGACCGGCCTGCCCATTATGATCGCCGATGATCCGCTTTCGGCAGTCGTGTTGGGATCGGGAAAGGCCCTAGATGAACTCCACCTTTTAAAAGAGGTGATGATTAAGTCATGAAGAACCCTCGCCGCATTGGTATTGGGTCAGGCGGGGCCAAGGGAGAATGGTGAACATGCCGGATGAATGAGTGGTTGAGACGTTACCGCTTTCTTTTCACCGCCCTGATTTTTCTCTTCCTGGCTTTCTTTTTCTTTACCCTCCATGCCAGAGAAGAGCGGCAAGCCTCGATTGTCGCAAAGGTATTTTTACAAATTTCCCTTCCCTTCCAGCAAAAAGCCCGAGACGCCCTCTCATGGGTAAAGCGAGTGGGAGAGCATTATATCTTTCTTGCCCAAGTTCAACAGGAGAATCAGGAACTCCAGCGCACGGTCAGCGCCCTTCGCCAGGAGAACAACCGACTCTTAGAATCCATTTTAGCTGAAGAGCGGCTGAACAAGCTCTTTTCGTTACAAGCTCAGCATTCCTTCCCCAGTATGGTGGCGCAGGTTGTCGCCCGGGATCCCTCCAATTGGTTTAAGACCCTGCTGATCAATAAAGGGGAGAAAGACGGTGTATCTAAAGAAATGGCCGTGGTGGCATCGGGGGGGGTCGTCGGCCGGGTGATCGAAATCTCCCCGGGGGTAGCCAAAGTGCTCCTGATTACCGACCCCAACAGCGCGATGGATGTCATCGTTCAACGCTCTCGTTCCCAGGGGATCATGGAGGGGAAAGTGGAAGAGGTCTGTATCCTCAAGTATGTCCAGAAAAGCGACGATGTCCGGGTAGGGGATAAATTGATTACTTCCGGAATGGGAGGAATCTTCCCGAAAGGGCTGATGGTCGGCACGGTCACCAAGGTGGACCGGAAGCGGCCGGGGATTTTCCAGTATATCGAAATCACCCCCGCAGTGGACCTCTCCAAATTGGAGGAGGTTCTCATCATCAAGGAAGGGCCATGAAGATTCGGAGGATAGAGAAAAAAGATCGGCCCCGATTGGAAACGATCCTCAAAGCCCAGCACCATTTCAGGCCCGTGGAGATAAAGGTCGCCCTGGAACTGATCGACATCGCCCTTACCCAGCCCGGCCAAGAGGACTACACTATCCTTTGCACCGAAGGGGATGGAGGGGAAGTCCCGGGATACATATGTTACGGGAAAGCCCCCCTGACCGATGCCGTCTATGACCTCTACTGGATCGTTGTCCATCCGGTATGCCAGAATCGCGGCATAGGGTCCTTCCTCCTTCGTCATGCGGAAACCGAACTAATCCATCGGCAAACTCGCCTTCTTCTTGTCGAGACCTCTTCCCTGTCCCAATACGAATCCCCGCGGGCGTTCTACCGAAAGCACGGATATAGAGAGTTAGCCAGGGTTCCTGACTATTATGCCCCGGGGGATCATAAGTTGATCTTTAGCAAGAACCTGGAACCCGGCAAGGAGGCCTGAAGGAAGCCTAAATGCAGATTCCCTGGCGAAAGGAAGGGGAAAGTCTGTTGGGCAAGAGAAAGTTGTCAGAAGCAAGCTTCTTTTCGACTTTTTCGTGAACCCCCGGATTTGCTTTGAATGGCAAAGAAAAGGTCGTATAATTCCACAAAAAAACGCATTCACTCTTCCTATAGATGTGGGCCATGATCCAAGCTTGGTTCCTGAAACTCCGCAATATTCCCCGGGGTGAATCTCCCTTCCTCCAACGACCTCTCGGGTTGCAGACTCGCATTACCTTGCTGGTAACCCTGATCGTTGTGAGTGTCCTGGTTCTCTTCTCTTACCTGGATATCCGCCTAACCGAGCTTTCCCAGCAAGAGCTTTTCCGGGAGCGCACCATCTATGTGACCCGGGAGCTGGATGCAAAAATTTACAGCCCCAAGGACCTGGAGAATGTCGCTTTCTTGGAGGATGAGATCGCCAGCTGGATGTACGCCCGCCCGTCGATTAAATCCATTGACATCTTTCTATTCCACAAAAATAGTTACAGAGTGGAGATTTCTAGTTCCGACGAGAAAGATCTGGGCCTCACCCAGGGGGATCTTAACGGGTTAAAGCGAGACCTTGTCCTTTCCATCCTGAAAAAGAAGGACAGCCAGTCCTACTGGCAGGTCCTTGCCCCCCTCCACGTGGGGCGAAAAGTCGTCGGTGGGATTCGCATTCTCACCTCTCTGGAAGAGGCCGAAAGATACCTGGCCCAGAAACGCACCCGAACGATTCTTTTCACCCTGACCAGCGTGGCCATTCTCATCCTGATCCTTACCCTTTTTTTTAGTCGGGCGATTAACCAGCCCATCCAGCGACTGGTCCGGGCTATGTCCGAGGCTGAGGGAGGGAAGCTGACAGTGAAAGTTCCCATCGCCTCAAAGGATGAAATCGGGCTCTTGGCTGATAATTTCAATCGCATGCTCTCCCGAATCAACCATTTCAACGAGGAACTGACCCGCCGCGTGCAGGCTGCTACCCGAGAACTGGCCCAGCGGAACGAAGAATTGCGGCTGACCAATGAGTCCCTCTTCCAGGTTCAACGTCAGTTGGTCCAAGCCGAGAAGTTATCCGCTCTCGGGCATGTGGCTGCGACCATGGCTCATGAAATCGGAACCCCCTTGAACTCTATCTCCGGCTACATCCAACTGATGCTTGCGGAAGGAACGGGCTCCGAAGTGATGACCAAGCGCCTGCAGATCATCGAGTCGCAACTCGACCGCCTGGCCCAGACGGTCCGCAATTGGCTCCAATCCACCCGCCAACCAGAACCCAAGCTCCAGCCTTTAGATATCAATCAATTTTTGGAGGAGATGATCAATTTTACCCAACCGGGAATTTCCCTCAGAGGAATCCAGGTGGTTCGCCAGTTGGATGCTTCGCTTTCCCCAGTCTCTGGAGACCCCGGGCTTCTGCAACAGGTCTTCCTCAACCTTATGACCAATGCCCTTGATGCCATGCCCCGGGGAGGAGTTTTGACCATCTCGACCGGCCGGGGAGACACTGCCCCGCAAAATGGATATTTCGTCGAGGTAGTCGTGGCCGACAGCGGCATGGGCATGTCCGATGAGGTAAAGCGATTGGCCCTTGAGCCCTTTTTTACCACCAAGGAACCGGGCAAGGGTGCGGGCCTGGGCCTGGCCATTTGTGATCAGATTATCCGCCGCCATCATGGGAAATTAGAGATCGACAGTCAGGAGGGGCGGGGCTCTGCCATCCATGTTCAACTCCCTACGTTCTCCAAGGAGGCCAGTTGACCCATGTCTCCCCGGGTTCGCATTCTTGTTGTGGATGACGATGAGATCACTTGCGATCTTCTGGAAGAGGTTTTATCCAAAGAGGGGTACGAGGTGGACAGGGCCCTGGGTGGCCGGGAAGCTATCGACAAAGGAGGGGGCGGTCCTTACGATGTCGTGCTTACGGACATCAAGATGCTCGACGTGGATGGCATGGAAGTCTTGCAGGCTTACCGGAAAAAAAGTCCGGAGACAACCATTATTATGATGACCGCTTTCGGGTCCATCGAGACGGCCATCCGGGCGATTAAAGAAGGAGCTTATGACTACGTAAGCAAGCCATTCAAGCTCGACGAGATTAAGTTGACTATCCGGCGGGCCCTTGAACAGAAGCGCCTTCTGCAGGAAAACATCCTGTACCGCCAGGAGTTGGTCACCAAATACAAGCTTGAAAACATCGTCGGCCGGAGCCCGCAAATGCTCCAGCTCTACAAGACGGTTGCCCGCGTGGCGGAGAGCCGTTCCACTGTCTTAATTGTCGGGGAAAGCGGAACTGGGAAAGAATTGGTCGCCCGGGCGATCCACTTCAACAGTCCCCGGGCTTCTATGGCTTTTGTTGCCGTGGATTGCGCCTCTTTGGCGGAGACCCTGCTGGAGAGTGAGCTTTTCGGGCACGTCCGGGGAGCTTTCACCGGGGCGATCAGCAGCAAAAAGGGTCTCTTTGAAGAAGCCGATGGCGGAACCTGCTTCCTCGACGAAGTGGGCAACATCGGCCTTTCAATGCAGACCAAACTGCTCAGGGTGCTCCAGGAGCATGAGATCAAGCGGGTAGGCGGCAGGGAGACAATCAAGATTGATGTCCGCATCGTAGCGGCAACGAATAAGAATCTGGAAGAGCTGGTAGGGGAAGGGAAATTCCGTCAGGACCTGTTTTATCGCCTCAATGTGGTTTCTATTCAACTCCCCCCCCTTCGGGAGCGAGCAGAGGATATTCCTTTGCTCGCTGAACATTTTTTAAGAAAATATGCCGCTGAAAACAATAAGCCCGTCTCCAGGATCTCTACTGAAGCGATGGATGTTTTGATTCGCTACCCGTGGCCAGGGAATGTCCGGGAATTAGAGAATGTGATCGAGCGGGCTGTAACGCTTTCTCATGCTACTATTATACTTACCGAAGACCTCCCCCGCCGAGTTCGGGAGGAGCCTTCCCGGGCTGACCTCAGCTCGCTACCTTCACGGATTCCTTTATCCGAGCTGGAAAAGCTCTATATTCAGAAGGTATTAGAAGAGACCGGGGGAAACAAAAGGAAAGCTGCCGACATCTTGGGAATTGACCGCCGAACTCTTTACCGCATGGCCGCCCGTTATGGGATTACTATTAAGCGGTAAATGGGGCAAAATGCCCCACAAAACAACCTCGCCC
>Ga0315282_10014208_pt1 | contig 11890 bp, 14 predicted proteins | sample YL17G07_20_MG_FD_203693 | JGI IMG/M metagenome (GOLD analysis project Ga0315282, IMG submission 203693) | Sediment microbial communities from Yellowstone Lake, YNP, Wyoming, USA - YL17G07_20 | ecosystem: Environmental > Aquatic > Freshwater > Lake > Sediment | place: USA: Wyoming | collected... | reverse complement strand
GTCATGCTCGCCGAAACGTCCGGCAGGTACACTACGACGAACGTGACCAGCGCCGCCAGCACCGCGGCAACCGCGACCGCCAACTGCCCTTCAATCAGGGCGGCCAGCAGCATCGGCACAGCGGCGAGCGGCAGGGCGTAGGCAAGGAAGTGCCGTTCGTGGTCCGGCAAGACAAGCGGCATGTAGAGCTTGGCAGCGAGCACGGCGACGCCCGTGAGCGCAAGCAGAAGCGCCAATCGCCGGAAATCGGCGGCGCCCTCCGTCCGAAAAGCGTACAGGTAGTAGCCGAGCACACCCGCAGAGATGACCGACAAGACGACGACGGCGGCCACGCTCCGCCACTCCAGCCGCCGCGATAGCAGGCCCACCTCTCGCATCGCCTCCATGGCGGTGCTATCGATGACGTCGCCGCTGCGGACGATCACCTGGTTCTTCGTGTAGGAGACGCGGACGGGCGCGATCGCGGCCCGCGCGGCGTCCTTGGCCTCGGCGGTCTTGGCGTTGTCGACCTCCAGGTTAGGCACGATGAGCGGCTTGACCAGCGAGCTCACGACTGCCGCCTCCTCGACCGAGAACGAGGGATCGATAAGCTGCGGCACCTGGTCGGCCATCGAGTTCTCCTGGCCACGGGCGACGGTGCCGGCGAGCACCTTGTCGAGCACGCCCTTCGCCCCATCCGACACGCGCTGCCACTGGTCGGACGGCATGTCCAGTATGAAGGCCTCGTAGTCAGGCGCGAAGAGGTTCTCGGTTCCGCGCAGGGCGCTCAGCTTCTGCGAACGGGTCAGGTTAGAGGAGCTCCGCACACTCTCGACGTCGGTGATCAGTTTCTCCAGCTTGCGCATCTGCTCGTTCTGCACGTCGCTGCTGAAGACGAGGACGTCGGGGACGGCAGCCGCCGCTTGCTCGCGCTGCTTCTCAGTGAGGACTTGACTTTCGAAGGAGAAATCGCGCGGCGCCTGCCAGGTGCGCGAGGCGGTGTCGCCCTCCCTAGTCTCAAGCTGTCGCGGGAACACCGGCAAGAGCGCGAGCGACAGGAGGACGGCAAGCGCCAGCGCAAAGGAAGCAGCCTGCAGGCCGCTGAGCGAGCGCTGCCCCTTCCTCGATTCGCTGCCGGAGCGCCGAGCCTGACCCAGCATCGCTTTCGAAAAGCCTCCTCAGAACGCAATGTCTATGATACCAAAAACGACGCCTCCCGAACGAAGGCGCCGATTTGGAGGGAACGGATCGCTCTCAGTTTGACCGCTCCGCCTGCTGCTCCATCAGCAATTCGGTCACGCGGGTCAGGGCGTTGTAGGCGTAGACGAGGTAGTCGCGCGGATGCAACTCCAGCGGCCTCAGCGACTCATCGCGCGCCGCGACCGGGTCCGTGTTCCCCTGGGTGAAGTCGATGCTTATCTCCAGCTCGTACAGCTCGCCGTCCGGACCGAGCACGACGCAGCCGCGCTCCGCGCCCTCGGCGCCGCCGCCTTCGATCTCGATCCCATAGGTGAAGAAGGAGCCGGGGAACGGCGGAAACGGATCGAGGCGAGCGACAGCCTCTTGCAGCAGCTCACGCACTTGCCTGGCCGCGGTCTCGATAACGACGTCGGCCTGCAGTTTTCGCGCCATCGGCTCAGCTTCGCCTACCATGGTAACGCTCCCGGTGTGATTATAGTGGCCGCCGGAGATGCATGCGAGGACGACGAGAGATTGTCGGTCACCGGCGGCTGTGTTAGCATACTTCAGTCAGATGTTATTGGCCATTGTGCATTAACCCTGGCAAGAGCTTATGCAACCGACTCGCCGGCAGATTCTGGACCACCTCCGCCGCCATGGAAAGGGCTCCGTCAAAGAGCTGGGAGAGCTGCTCGGTCTCACCTCCACCGGTATCCGCCAGCACCTCACGATCCTCGAGCGCGACGGCCTCATTCAGGGCCACGAAGAGCGCGGTCGCGTCGGCCGTCCGGCGCTCTTCTACTCGCTCACCGACCTCGGCGACGCCCTCTACCCGAAGGAGTACGCGACACTCGCTTCGCTCCTCCTGGAAGAAGTGCGGTCGGCGAACGGCGACGAGGGCGTGCAGGAGTTGCTCCAGAAGGCGGCAAAGCGAAAAGCGGAGCCGTACCTCGGCCGCGTGGCGGGCCTCGACCTGCCGGCGCGCGTCGCCGAGGTGGCCCGGATCATGGAGGACGAGGGCTGCCTTGTGTCGACCTCCATCGAAGGCGGCGCGCACTTCATCAATCGCCTGACCTGTCCCTACCCTGACGTCGCCCGCGCCCACAAGGACCTCTGTTACCTCGACTCGCAGTTTGTGGGCCACCTGCTGCAGACGTCGGCACGCCTGGAGACGTGCATCATCCGCGGCGACGCGGCGTGCAGCTATCGCATCGAGCCGCGCTAGTCGGGCTTCGCTCCGGCGTGCACGGCCACCGCGCCTCCCCACATCAGCCGCCATCTGACGTTCTCGTAACCCGCGCCCCGCATGATGGCCGATAGCGCCTGGTGGCCCGGGTACGGCTGGAGCGACCGCGGCAGGTAGCGGAACGCCTGGTAGTTGCCGGAAACGAGTCCGCCGAGCAGGGGGATCAGGTTCCGGAACAGGAACCCGAAAACGGGGCGAAATAGCGGGTTCGTCGGCTGCGTTAGCTCCAGCGAAGCGACCTCGCCGCCGGGCCGCAGCACACGTCCGAACTCGACGAAGGCGTCAGCCAGCGAAGGGATGTGCCGCAGGAGGAAGGCGTCGACCACGCAATCGGCAACGCCCTCGCGGAAGGGCAGCGCGGTCACGTCGGCCACCACGAACGAAATCCGCCCGTCCAGCCCGGCCCGGCGCGCCTTCTCGCGGCCGCGGCGCATCATCTCCAGCGATAGATCGACGCCGACGATGCGTGCCTCTGGGAAACGCCGTGCAATCGCCAGCGCGAGGTCGCCGGTGCCGGTCGCGAGGTCGACCACAAGGGGCGAGTCACGAAAGGTGATCTCGTCGACGAGGCGCTGCCGCCACTTCTTGATCCGGCCGAGGCTGATAACCGCGTTCGCCAGGTCGTAGCGAGAGGCTATGTTGTCGAAAAGGCCGCGAACGTAGCGCGCGCGGCCTCGCTTCTCTTCTGCCTGCGCCATCCGGCTAGCCGCGTCCGGCCAGAACCGCCTGCCGCGAGGCGAGGAACGCCTGCTTCTCCTGCTCGATCCCCTTGCTCACGAACGCGACTATCAGGGTGAAGAGGACGGCGAGACCGATGACGTACCCCAATCCTTTGAGGTCGGAGCCCTCCCAAACGTAGCTCAGGGTCAGGAGCAGGCCCACGGAGAGGTGCGTCACGATGGTGAGGGCGTTGGCCGGCGCAAGCTCCAGAGGCTGCGAATGATAGCGATAGGCAACGAGCACGGCGCGCACCGCCAGCGGGAGCGTCAGGAGGGGAAGAAGCGCTGTCACCGGCAGCGTTCCGGCGATTACGGCAAGCAGCACCGACACGTAGGGAATCGCCATCAGCAATGCGTAGACGTTCGCGGCCCGCGGGCGCCCCAATCGAACGACCCAGGTGCGCTTGCCGACGGCCATATCGGCAGCGTAGTCCGGGAACTCATTGACGTAAAGGACGGCGGCGATCAGCGCGGCGAGCGGTATCGCGGCGACGGTCGGTGTCCAGTCGACTCGTTGCGTCTGCACGTAGTAGGCGCCGAGCGTCATCAGCGTGCCGAAGTTCAGCCCCACGAGCACCTCGCCGATTCCGTGGCTCCCCCAGTTGAACGGTTTTCCCACGTAGAAGACACCGGACACCAGTCCTACGAAGCCGAAGGCCAGCACCATCGGTCCCGCGACCGCAGCCAGGTAGAGCCCGAGGGCGCCGGAAAGCCCGAACAGGACTACCGCGCCGACCAGCATCTCCAGCGGCGTCAGGAGGCCCATCTGGATGACTCTGCTGCCGCCGCTAAAGGGTCGCACGAATTCGACGTTGACGTCGTCGTTGCTGCTGACGTGGTCGAAGTAGTCGTTGATCACGTTGACGCCCAGATGGATCAGGCCGCCGGCCAGCATGGTCAAGAACAGCAGGCCCCAACTGAACTCGTGTTGGGTCGCCCAGGCGACGGCCCCGCCGAGCAGGACGGGCGTGATGCTGGCCGTCAGGAAGGGCATCCTCACGGCGAGAAACCAGGCGAAGGCCTTCTTCTTCAGCAGCGCGCCCTCGCTCACGACCCGCCAGTTGGCGCCGAAGTCCACCGCTTCGCTGCTGAGCACGCGGTCTGCGCGCCTTCGCCTCACCTCGATGCGCACCGGCACGACGCGAATGTGCTCCTGCCCGTCGACCACTTCCGGCGGCATCCCGCGTTTCGCCAGCAGGTCGCGCGCCCTCTGCCTCTCCGATGCCTTTCGCAGAGGGAGCGCCTTGCCGCTGATCTCGATCTCGGCCGTCTCGCCGCTTGTCGAATCCACCCGGGCCACGAGCAGCGACACGGCGGGGTTGAAGCCTAGTTGCAGCGCGCGAAGGTCGCCAGGTCTCAGCGGGAAGTAGACGGCGAAGTCGCTGCCCACGGCAAAGGGCACCAGGCCGCTGCGCACGGTATCGCCGGCGACGGTGCTCAGGACGGCCTCCGGCGCGCCGTCGAGCAGCGAGCGGATCTCGTGCAGCAGGTCTTCGTCGTTGACAGTCGCTCTCACAGTGTCTCCTTGGTTTGCACCCAACAGACGATTGTAGGTAGCGCGTCCGACAGGTGTCAAGCCGGGCGCAAGGGGTCGGGAGGCATGTGGCGGCTTGAGCAGCCGACGACGTACTGCCATAATCGAGCGTCGAGGGAACGTGACGGAACGAAGACCGGTCGTCGAGAAGCAATACTTCTGGCTCGCATGGATTGCGGCCGTCTGCCTGTTCGGCGTCATGTGCGGCTTCGCGGCCGTCACCGACCGCTTTCCAGGCGATCTGACGGCAGCGCGTCACATCCAGGACTTCGACGACTTTGGCTTCGGCCCGCTGGCATCCTTCGTCAACACTGCGGGCGATACGCTTTGGGGCGCGATCATCACCCTCGCCTTCGCCGGCGCCTTCGTCGCCCTGAGGCGACTTCCTGAGTCTGCGGTTCTCGCCCTCACTTTCGTCCCGCGCGGCCTGCGGCAGCTCCTGGCGATGGCCGTGGCGCGACCGCGACCGTCCGCCGATCTGCTCCAGGTCCGCGACCACGCTTCGGGCTACAGCTTCCCGAGCGGCCACGCGACCGGCGTCATGGTGCTCTATGGGGCGCTCTTTCTCCTCGCTGGCGCGCTCATACCGCAGAAAGGCGCGCGATTGCTGTTTCGCGCCCTCTGCGTGTTCATGATCGTCGCGACGGGTCTGGCGCGGGTCTACGCCGGCGTCCACTGGCCAAGCGACGTTGTCGGCGGCTTTGTCTTCGGGCTGATCGGCCTGGCGCCGATCTTCCTCCTCTACCGCCTCGCCGTCGAGAGAATGCGCGGCGAACGCCGAGCGTGAGGGCTATCGCCGGCGCGCCAACATGTCGCAGATCATCCGACAATATACCAGGAGAGTGATCTTCACGGCGCCGGCCGCAAACGGCGTTGCGACTCGCCAGCTACCCTTGACGGCGGGCTGTGCGAGTCGTAAGGTTTGCGATGATCGACGGCATGACCGTAATGCGGCGGCGGTCTGGCGGGCAAGGGAACAAGGGGAAGCTAATGAACTTTGTCGATCTGGCCATAGTCGTCCTCATTGCCTGGTTTACCTTCTCGGCCTTTTCCGCCGGCATCATTCGAGAAGTGGTGACGATAACGGGCGTCGCGCTTGGCATTGTGCTTGCCGGCCTCTTCTACCAGGACCTGGCCAACGACGTACAGCTCGCCGTCGATAACGAAAACGCGTCGAACATCATTGCCTTCCTCATCATCTTCGGGTCCTGCTTCCTGGCCGGCCAGCTTGCGGGAATGCTACTGAAGCAGACTGCCGCGCTCCTTATGCTGGGAATGTTCGATCATCTCTTCGGCGCCGCGTTCGGCTTGGTGAAAGGGATGGCCATAGTCGAAGTCGCGCTTATCCTTTTTGTGACCTTCCCCGCATTCGGCCTGAAGGAGCACATCCGCGATTCCATGTTCGGCCCCATGTTCCTGGACGGCATACCCGTCCTCTTGCGTATCCTCCCGGTCGAGTTCAAGAACGCGGTAGACGCTCTCTAGTCAGCTTCATTTGCCGCTCTTCGGTTGCCCATGGCAGAAGCGTTTTGCTATCATGCACTCGACAGAATGTCTCTAGCAAAGAATGCCGATGGTCAACTGCCCCGTACTCGTTCTCAACCAAAACTACGAGCCGCTTAACGTCTGCAATGCGGGGCGAGCATTCGTGCTCGTCGACCGCGGCAAGGCGGAGGTGCTTGAGCACAACGATGGCAAGCTGAGGACGCCCAGCCGCGTCTTCTCGCTGCCGTCAGTGATCCGGCTCGTCTACCTCATCAAAAGGCCGCGGCCAAAGATGCGGCTCACCCGCAAGGAGATATTCAACCGCGACCACTACACCTGCCAGTATTGCGGCAAGCGCACCCACGACCTGACGCTCGACCACGTGATTCCGCGCAACAAGGGCGGCGCGCACTCCTGGGACAACCTTGTCTCCGCCTGCAAGCCCTGCAACCATCACAAGGCCGGGAAGATGCCAAGCGAGACGCGCATGCGACTCCAGCGTCCGCCGACTCGTCCGCCGGCCACGGCCTACTACCTCTTCTACGACTACCTGGAACGCGAGGTTGGATGGCAGAAGTTCATACCCGGCTGGGAAATGCCTAACGGCTTTTCATGAGAACGGTTCGGGGAAACAGGCAATAAGGAAGCGGCCCTCGAGGCCGGTTCTTTTTGTCTGAGTTGGTGCGGTCTACACTTGACAGTGGCGGCAGTAACTCATCACGCGGCCGCCCGACGTAATGTCCGTGATCCGATTCCCGCAGTTCGGGCACGGCTCGCCCCCGCGACGGTGCACTCGCATGAAGTAGCGCACCTCTTCCAGCGGTATGTCGTCCTGCATCGCTTCCCTCACGATCGGGAAAGCCCAGGCGAAGACGTCACGCATTGCCCGGTAGAGCGCGCCCATTTCCTCTTCACTGAGAGTGGCGCGCTTTCGAAATGGGTTGATTCTGGCTGCGAAGAGGATTTCGTCTGAATACGCGTTGCCGATCCCGGCGATGAACCTCTGGTTCGTCAGAACATTCTTGATCTGGCCGCTGTAATGCTTCAGCCGCTCGACGAATACCGACTCCGTCAGCTCCGGCGACGCGGCATCCGGCCCCAATTCCGCGAACTGGGGTATGGTGTCCAGATCGCCTTCTTTGACAAGGTAGATCCTCCCCATCAACCGGAAATCGACATAGCGAAGCTCGTGACCGTCGCTCAGCGACATGATCACGCACGTCCGGTGGGCCCGCTTGTCTGAAGGAAGGCACCACTGCATGCGACCTGCCAGCATCGAGTTGACGGCCAGCACGTGCCCGCTCTCGAGGCGGAAGAGCAGGAACTTCCCGCGCCGCGAAGTTTGCCCGAAGACGTTCCCCTTCATCGCCTCGACAAACTCGTCCTTCGGCATCCGCACGATGAAGGCGATCGGAAGCTGCACGTCGTCAATGCGGAGGCCGGGCAGCCGCTCATTGAGGAAAGTGAGCTTTGCTTCGAGGTCGGCCAGCTCAGGCATCCTGCTTGCCCCCGAGTGTCTCTCAGCGAGAGGCGCCTGCCGCCTCAAAACGAGGATATGAGCCGAACACCTTAAAGAAGTAGGCCAGCGCCTGCACTCTTTCCAGCGCCTCAGCTACTTTCGGATCGGTGCGGTGGCCTTCCAGGTCCACCAGGAAGACGTACCTGCCGAGCTCCTGCTTCGTCGGGCGTGATTCGATCTTCGTGAGGTTTATGCGCCGGTCTGAGAACTCCTTCAGCGCCTCGACAAGGCTCCCCGGCCGGTCCTGTGCGACAGAGAAGGCCAGCGAAGTCTTGTCGCGGCCGGTGGCCGGGCTGTCGCTGGCGGCGACGAGCACGAACCTCGTCTCGTTGTTCTGATTGTCCTGGATCTCCCGGGCAAGCACCTGCACGTTGTACAGCTCCGCTGCCCGCATCGTCGCCACCGCGGCAGCGCCATCCTGCTGCATCATCTGCTCGACGGCGGCAGTGGTAGATAGCGAGGCCTCCACGCGGGCCTTCGGGAAGCAGCGCTCCAGGAAGCGACGACACTGTCCCAGCGCCTGTGGATGCGAATAGACCGTAGTCACCTGGTCGGCGGTCGTTCCCGGCTTGACCAGCAGGCAGTGTTCGATTGGCAGGACAACCTCTCGACGTATCGAGAGCGTCGATTCGTGGATCAGCACGTCAAGGGTGTCGGTGACCGAGCCTTCGAGGCTGTTCTCGATCGCCATGATGCCTTCATCAGCCATCCCTGAATCGACGGCCGCCGCGACGGCTGCCACGGTGGCGAAGGGAAGGAGCTGCGCCTGCGGGTCGCAGAGCAAGGCCGCCTGCTCGCTAAACGTGCCCGCCGGCCCGAGAAAAGCGAGTCGCTTGGTCATGGGGATCAGCCTAGTAGCGCTGGGGGGCGTGCGTGCCGGTGAGGGCCGAACGGAGCGCGTCTTCGCTGTCCAGCATCGTTACCGCGACGACCTCGTCGCCGGCCTGGATCAGCGTGTCGCCGGTGGGAAGCCTCGCCTGTCCGTCCGCGCCTATGATGAGCGTGATGAGCGATTTCTGAGGCAGCAGGAGCGCCCTCACCGGCTTGCCCACCACCTGGGCCTCCGGCGGTATCTTGACCTCGACGATCTCCAGCCCGCCGCCCTTCAGCGTCATCAGCGGGATCATGGGGTGCGACGGCAACTCCTGCTCGATGTGCGCCAGGATGATGCCGGTGGAGCTGATTGTGGCATCGATGCCCAGCATCTTGAAGATGCGCTCGTTCTTCGGATTGTTGATGCGGGCTATCGTGTGCGGCACGTTGAACTTGTGCTTGGCCACCTGGCAGACGACGAGGTTGTCTTCATCGTCGCCGGTGAGGGCGATAGCCATATCGGCGCGGCCCACTCCGGCTCGTTCCATCGTCGCTGCTTCGCAGCCGTCGCCGATCATGACGATCTCGCCCAGGTCTTCGGCGATCTGCGCGGCCTTCTCCACGTTCTGCTCGATGATCAGCACCTCGTGCTGGTCTTCGAGGAGCTGTCGCGCCAGGAAGTAACCGATCTTGCCGCCGCCGACGATTATGATGTACACGCTAGCCCTTAACCCTCCTGCGCCACCTCACCGGCGCTGACGTTCGGCTCCGGCACGCTCTCCTCCGCCAGCAAGGCCTCCTTCAGGGACTGAGCGACGATCTTTGTCGGACTAACCGTGCGCAGGCCGAGCGAGCGGTAAATCTCCTCGCGGATGGGGTCATGGACGAGCGTGATGACGCGCGACACGCCGAAGATATGCTTCGCCATCTGGGCCGCCATCACGTTCCGGTTGTCGCCGCGCGTCGTCGAAACGAAAGCGTCCGCCTGCTCGATTCCCGCCCGTCGCAGTGAGTCCTCATCGGTGCCGTTCCCGACGATCTCCGTGCCACCGAAGCTGTCGGGCAAGAAGCTGAAAGCAGCGGCGTCGACGTCGAGCACAGTGATGTCATGTCCTTCGGAATCGAGCATCGCGGCCAGGGCGGAGCCTCTACGGCCGCAACCCATTATGATCACCCTCATCTCGCCCCCTCAGGAGACCGCCGCCAGATCCAGACGTGGCAAGGCGCGTTCTTCAGAGCGTACTGCGGCAGCCTGCCCAACTGAAAGCCGCCGAACGGTCCTTCCGCTTCCAGTCCGATGACCATGACGTCCGCGCGCCGCTCGGCCGCCTCGTCGACAACCGCATGTCCCGCCTCACGTGCCTGCAGCAGTTCAGCTTCGACCTCGAAGTCATTGTCGTCCGCAATCTTCTCCGCCTGGGAGAGTATGTCCTCTCCGTGTGCGGCCTCTTCGCTCAGATCGGCGTCCAGCGGCAGCGAGCGTTTCACTTCTATTACGTGCACCACGAATACTTTGCCCTTATTGCGTTTGCCGAGGCTGCAGGCAAGCGCGACAGCTTCCATGCTCGCCGGCGAGCCGTCGACCGGGACGAGTATCGTCTTCAGCTTCGCGGTGGGGTCGCGTGACGCCATCGCATTACCCCTCAGGAATTGCCAGGTCGAACTCGGCGATATCATTGGCCCGGCAAATTATAAGTTGGCGGCGGAAAAAGCCGCAACCTACACAAACTCGGCACAATGACTCGGCGCGGCCACCAGCGCCCTGTCCTTCGTCCGCAGCCCGGCCGGGCACCCTCATCCAGCCGGGCCGATATACAGTCTCACCAGTCCATAGAGGATCAGCAGCCCGCCGAACGCGATGCCGAGTGTCGGCCGGTCCGGCTGGAGCAGGCTAAACATTAATACGATGACGCCGAGGACCGACAAGGACACGGCCAGCACGTAGCGTACTCTGCCCATCGCAAAAAGTTGAACCTCGCTCCCTACGAGGTTCGTCAACACTCCTTTGAGAAGCATGCGGCGCTTGCGCCGCCCACAGTTCGATTCTAAGCCCGAACATGGCCCGTGTCAATTTCGACGAAGCGGCCGCGCCCCTTTCGCCACGCTACGTACACGAACTATCAGTCAAGTTGCGTCGCCTTGATCCTGGTAGTACAATTTAGCCGTACAAACGTCCTGCTGACTAGGAGGTCTATAGAGACATGGTTGAAGCTAAGGGCAGCTGGGCCGTGAAAAGAGGGCTCGCCCAGATGCTGAAGGGCGGCGTGATCATGGACGTCGTCACGCCCGAGCACGCCCGGATCGCCGAAGAGGCGGGAGCCTGCGCCGTCATGGCGCTGGAGCGTGTCCCGGCAGACATCAGGGCCGCCGGCGGCGTCGCCAGGATGGCCGATCCGAGCGTCATCGAGCGCATCATGGAAGCGGTCACGATCCCGGTCATGGCGAAATGCCGCATAGGACACTTCGTGGAGGCCCGCGTGCTGGAGGCTCTCGGCGTCGACTACATCGACGAGTCGGAGGTCCTGACCCCGGCCGATGAGTCGCACCACGTCGATAAGAACGAGTTCACCGTTCCCTTCGTCTGCGGCTGCCGCGACCTGGGCGAGGCGCTGCGGCGCATCGGCGAGGGCGCCGCAATGATCCGCACCAAGGGTGAGGCCGGCACCGGCAACATCGTCGAGGCGGTCCGCCACATGCGGGCCGTGACGGGCGGCATACGTCGCATCAAAAGCCTCTCCAAGGATGAGCTTATGGCCGAAGCGAAAGCCCTGGCGGCGCCCTATGACCTGGTGAAAGATATCCACGAGACCGGTGTTCTGCCGGTGGTCAACTTTGCCGCCGGCGGTGTCGCGACGCCCGCCGACGCCGCTCTGATGATGCACCTGGGCGCCGATGGCGTCTTCGTCGGCTCAGGCATTTTCAAGTCGGAGGACCCGGCGCAACGCGCGGCCGCCATCGTCAAGGCAGTGACGCACTACAGGGATCCCAAGATCATCGCCGAGGTGTCCAAGGGATTGGGCGAGGCAATGACCGGCATCGACATAAAAGACATCCCGGAAAGCGAACTCCTCGCCACCAGGGGCTGGTAGCTTGCACACAGGCACGATGCGCATCGGCGTGCTTGCCCTCCAGGGGTCGTTTGCAGAACACATCGAATCGTTCCGGCGGCTCGGCGTGCCCGCGCCTGAGGTGAGGCTGCCGGAAGACCTGGAAGGACTGCGCGGCCTCGTCATACCCGGGGGCGAGAGCACCACCATTAGCCACCTGCTTAACGAATACGGTCTTTTTGCGCCCCTGTCGCGGCTGATAGCGGCCGGCTTCCCGGTGTGGGGGACCTGCGCCGGCATGATACTCCTGGCCCATCGATCGACGGCTACGCATCATCCGACGCTGGCAGCTATGGATATCGCCGTCGA
>Ga0315282_10014207_pt1 | contig 11891 bp, 12 predicted proteins | sample YL17G07_20_MG_FD_203693 | JGI IMG/M metagenome (GOLD analysis project Ga0315282, IMG submission 203693) | Sediment microbial communities from Yellowstone Lake, YNP, Wyoming, USA - YL17G07_20 | ecosystem: Environmental > Aquatic > Freshwater > Lake > Sediment | place: USA: Wyoming | collected... | reverse complement strand
GCCTGCCGTGAGGACTATGAACTGGGATTCGAACTCTACCGCGCGCTTACGGAAGTGATTGCCAGCCGCTTTATCGCGACGCGGCTGCAGTTTGTGAACGTTTTCTCGGCTGGCTAGGGCCGTTGCGGACTTTTCGCGATGTTACGATCACCGTGCCACCGGGGAGATACTCCGCGCGCACGTCCCGGAGCCCAAGGGTTTCGAGCGCGGCACTCAACAGCTCAATGGACCAGTTACCGCCGGGCCGGCAAGTGAGGTGCCGCCCCAAGGCCCCGAGTACCACCTCGGGAGGCAGTACGCCAGCGGGCAGAAAGGCGTCGTGCAGCACCAACACGCCGTCGTCTTGCAGGGCCGCGGCAGACGCGTCCAGAATCAGCTCTGCTTCCTGGGCCGAGCGCGCCACCAGGCCTGACAGCACAACGGCTCCATAGGTATTGGGCGGGGGCGGGGCCAGTGGGTCGGAGCCCACCAGCGGATTCCTGATTTCCAAAGCAAGATCAGGCCAGCGCCGGGTCAGAGCTGCGCGGTAAGCTTCTCCTCCCCAACCTAACAGGAGCACCGGACCCTTTTCAGCCAGATCGAGTCTCTTCACGACAGCGGGAGCGGAAAAGCCGGCCAGACATTCACAGCAATCGGAGTCCGAAGCTTCTTGACCGGACCGCACCTGGCCCGGTTGACCGCTGCGAGCATAGGCCGCCACCGCCTCCCAGCGACTGAACTGACCCAGTTGGTGGAGCAGCACAGGCCTCAAGCTCTGAGGTACCTCACTTCTCAAATAAACCGACGCCAGCTCTAGGTTTCGATAACCCTCGGCGGCGCGCTCAAGCAAACCCAGCGCCACCAGGCTATCGAGGATTTCCGCCGTGGCACCTGCATGCAGATCAAATCGGCGTGCAATGGCTGTGGCCGATTGCCATTCCTCCAAGTGGTCAAACAGCGCCAGCGAAAGGGCAAATCCCAGCACCTGGCTGCCCAGCCCCGCCATTGCCATCCTCAGAAGCTGGTCGGGCATAGGCGCCGACCCGAAACGCGGGCCACCCTCCGAAGGGTGGAGGTCCCGTTGGGAGTCTTTCAGTTTTTCCCGCAGACGGACCACCTCTCCTACCACCAGCGTCGCGGGAGGTCCGATTCCCGCTCGCTCGACCTCTGCCGCGATGCTGCCCAGGGTCCCGGTAACCACTTTCTCTTCCGGCCAAAAGGCCATCTGGATCATCGCGGCGGGCGTGGCGGGGTCGCGACCGTGCGCGATGAGCTCTTGGGAGATTCGCCCGATGTTGTGCACGCCCATCAGGAAGATGAGGGTATCCAGTTTGCGCAAGGCCTCCCAGTCCACACGACTGGTGTCTTTGGTAGCTTCATGGCCCGTGACAATCGCCACCGAGGAAGCGGCGTCGCGGTGTGTCACGGCGATGCCGGCGCTCAGAGGCGCCGCCAGAGCGGAAGAGACTCCCGGAATCACCTCGAAGGGCACGTCATGTTCGGCGAGGAACTCGGCCTCTTCTCCCCCTCGCCCAAACAGGAAGGGATCCCCCCCCTTGAGCCGAACCACCATCTTGCCCTCGCGCGCCTTGCGAACCAGCAGTTCGTCGATTTCCGCCTGACGCGAATCGTGTTTCCCCACTGGCTTACCCATATAGATTCGCTCGGCGCAAACCTTGGCAAGGGCAAGGACTTCTTCCTGAATGAGGCGATCGTATACGATGACGTCAGCCGTCTTCAGAAGCTCAGCGGCTTTCAGGGTCAGCAGTTCGGGATGGCCCGGTCCGGCGCCTACCAAATAGACTTTCCCTGGTTGGATCAAGACGGTCGCCTCCCCCACTTCCGAAAGCATCCGGGCGGATGCACCACAATCATACCATGATGAACCTAGTTATCGTCTTAACCCAGATTTGCGAGATGAACCCTTTCCAAGGAATTTTCGGGCCTTATCCGCCATCTGTGTTTATGCGGGGTTGAACGCGACGAAGCCGCTTTGGAAGTCCACACGCGCTGGGTGAGAAACAAAATCCGCCATTCCAGCTCTCCTTCAACGCCTCTCTCAAGATCGATTTCCAAGGTTCCCGCGGTACTTCCGACGGCGGCCTGATCCTGGTGCGCGAGCTCGACGAGCGACTCAGGTTCGGAGAATTGACGGAACAACATCTGACGGACTCCCGTCGTGGGGAAAGTACGCAGTGTCCCTTCGCCGACCTGCCGTGGCCTGAAAGTTAGTACGTTCGTACTGTAGGAGCTTCCTTCCAAACATGCTATCTGTGTGATTCCCGGCGCACGAAATAGGGTGGAGCATTTTCGGTCGTGCGATTCGTGGCAAAGGCAATATGGAAGACGCATCCGGTGGCGAGGCGGCGCGACGCCTTGCACGCAGCCTCAACGTCCTGCTGAAAGCGGCACGTCTTTGTGGGGCAGAGCACGAGCAGACCACGACGCTCCTGGGCACCGCCAGGGAGGACCTCCCGCGCGGCTCTCGGAGCCGTGGGAAAAACCGATAAGAGGTCAGGACCTGCCTGCTCCACTGCAACTTCGGGATCGGGGTATAGGTTTGCAGTATTTTGATCCGATAGAAAACCACTTGGGAAGTTGGGTGCACTCCCTCGGGGCGGAGGCTTAGCGTGGCTCGTCCAATTTCTTGGAGGCGGGTTGTCCTCCCGGTGGGGGTGGCCGGTGTCGCCCTCTGGCGTGTTTCCTCCGCAGATTTGCTGGCGGCTTTCCGCAATCTGGACCTGGGAAGCCTGTTCCTTGCGGTCTCCTGCATTCTCGCACTGATTGTGCTTCGCGTTTATAAATGGCATTGCCTGGTGATCGCCGTACGTAACTTCCGCCTGCAGCAATCGGTGCGCACTTTGCTGGGAGGCTGCGCGCTGGGACTGATCACCCCTGGCCGGATCGGGGAGTTAGGACGGTGCATGTTCGTCCGGAAACACGAGCGCACACAGGTCGCGCTCCTGACGCTGCTCGACCGAGCTTTGGATCTCTGGGCGCTGCTCACACTGGTAGGGGCCAGTCTCTTCCTTCTCGTTCCCCATCCCGCCGCCATCTTTGGGGTGGCTATGTGGCTCGCACTGCTTCCGGTAGTGCTCGGGTTCCCCGGCCTCTTGGCCCATCTCTCCAAAGTGGTGCATAGGTTGCGCCATTTTCATGGAAACTTGGCTGAAGTTGCCTCCGGCTTGCCGCCCGCCCAGATGGCGAAGTATGCCATCATGGGCTTGGGGGCCATGTGGCTGGAACTTTCATCGTTCTTCTTCCTCCTGCGTGCTTTCTCCCCCACGGGATTCGCAACCGCCGCTGCCACTTACCCCTACATCGCGCTGGCGGGCGACCTGCCGCTCTCCTTCGGGGGCGTGGGCGTCCGCGAAGGTGTAGCAGCCCTTCTCCTCTTGCCCTATGCCGTGCCCCCGGGCGCTGCCGTGGGTGCGGCGTTGCTTTGGTTCGTTTTCGGCATCCTCTTCCCGGCAGTACTAGGCGTCGTCTGGCTGGTCGTCGAAAGGTTAAGACCCTCTGTCCGGTGTTCTGACAACCAAGCGCCCCATCCGGACCGCACTTGGAGGTTACTGGGCTCCGCCCACCCTCATATCCCGGTCCCACCCGATAGCGTGGCCCCGCCCTGCGAGGCAGGGTAAGCCAGGCACTGCCCCAGACCACTCGCTATGCTACCAAGCTGATCCCTTCGCGTGGCCCGTGTCACAGTTCCTCAGGGGCGGGTGTAGACCTTTCCGGGCCGTATGGCGTGTCCCCAACTGAGGGCCTCGGCGTCGGGAAGATCGTAGTTTGCCCCAGAGATTCGTTCCGCCTGGATCAGGGTCCCAAGCTGGACATAGACAGCGTCCACATAAGCCCAGAAGGGAATGGTCCCACCGAGATCGTGATCGCGAAGCAGGTAGCGCAGCGCGGCCGAGCCACAAAAGAAAATCAAAAGGCAAAGGGCAAAAGTGAAAAGCCGTACGTCCAAAAATCCTGCCAAAAAACAGGAAATTACGGGTTTGCAACGCAAAGTTTGTGAGAAGCGAAACTCTGCGCTTCCCGCTTCCGTAGTCCGTGGAAGCAACCAGCATCGAAAACTCGACTGGACCTTGCATACAGAGGCGGTCGGGTGTAGGTTACCGGTCGTGCGGAAAATGAAAACGGAAATTCCGGATTGAGGGTCCGCCGCGCAAGAGATCGTCATTTTCCGCTCTGTTGCCATCGGGAAAACTGCTGGCATAGGAGGAGTTGCCATGGTCGTAGAAAAGCTGCAACGTCAGGACCTGTTCGCGTTCCTGACCCCGAAGGAAGTGGAAAGGCTCAGCAACGCATGCGGGGTCGTGACGCTCAAGAAGGGCGAAAAAGTCTACTCGGAGGGGCTTCCAGCAAGTCACCTCTTTATACTCCTTAAGGGCAGAGTAGAACTGAGGAGACCCACGAAGGGAGGACTCAGCTTCCTCGTGGACGACATCCCCGCAGGAGGCGTCTTCGGTGTCTCCTCCCTTACGAAAGGAGAGCGGTACTTGTTGAACGCCGAGTGCGTAGAGGACTCGGATGTGCTCAAGGTGGAGAGCCGGATCCTGCGCGGTCTCCTGGACGAGAACCCCGTGGCCGGCTACGCCATCGAAAGGAGAATCTCCCAGATTTTCTTCAAGCGTTACGTGGAGGCGATGGAGAGGCTCCGGGCCGTCGTGCAGGCGGTCCCCTTAGAGCCCACATAGCGGAGGCTTGCGCCTAGCAAGGGAGCGCCCCCCCGGCGCTAAGAGTTACGTCCTGCACATGGACAACCCCGAGGCGCCCGGGGGCGGTTATGCGGTGGGCCCGCCTGCTGGATGCGTGGCGAGGTTGCGCCCCAAGAGAACTAAATGTAAGGACAAGGTTGTGGAAAGGCGGGCCCCCCCCACAGGCGTGGAATTATGCCCACCCTGTCTCACGGAAGCAGTCCAAGTACGCCGAGCAGCGCTCCGAGGGCCAGGGTCACAGCGGGAGGCCAGCGAAAACGCACCAGTAAGAGGCAAGCCAGAAGCGCGAAAAGGGCGGTCTGCCAGGAAACAATAGCTCTTCGCCCGAGCAGAACCGCCGCACTCAGGACGAGGCCCACCAGAGCAGGCGTCATGCCGGCGAAGAAATCTTGGAAGTGTGCGCCTGCTTGCAAGCGTCCGTACCCGTAACAGAGAACGAACATCAAGGCCAAAGCGGGGAGGTAAAGCCCCACTGTCGCCACCAGGGCGCCTGCAACGCCGCAAAATTTATAGCCAAGGAATGTTGCCAACACGCTTATAGGACCGGGCGTCAGATTGCTGATGGCCACCCCGTCGAGAAACTGTTGCGGGCTAAGCCAGGCGAGCTCCGTCACCAGCCGCTGGTAAAGGAGGGGCACCAGAACGTAGCCGCCGCCGAAGAAGATGAGCCCGACTTTGAGAAAAGCAAAAGCCAATGCCAATAGGCTCACACCCGAGGCAGAAGGCGTGATCGCGAAAAGCGCTCCGGCACAGCCATGGAGGCCGCCTCGCCCGTCCTTTGCGGGAGAGCCTGTGTTGGGGGCCGAACCTGGCAGATGTTTCGCCCCTCCCATTCTTTCTCTCCCCAGCAAGAGGCCCACCGCGCCGGCTCCAGCAAGTATGTAGACTGCGCTGAAGGCATACAGGACTCCCAGGAAAAAAGAGAGCGTCAGGAGGGCCGCGGCCGGTAAAGTGCGCACGGCCATTCTTCCCATCGACCACCCGGCGCTGATGATCAAGGCGATAACCACAGGGCTTGCCCCCAGCAAGGCGGCTTGCAGAGCCGGGATAGTGTGGTAGGAAAAATACAACCAGGAAAGCACTAGGACCAGAACCATCGAGGGCGCCGCAAAGGAGCCGGCACCGAGCAGCGCTCCCATGGCGCCCTGCAGACGGTACCCGACGAAGAATGCCGCGTTGACCGCAAAGGGGCCAAGCACTTGGCCGAGGCCCACTCCGTGCAAAAATTCTTCCGGGCTCAGCCAACGCCGAACTCGGACAATTTCCCTTTCCATAATGGCGATGATCGCCATGCCCCCGCCAAAGCCAATGGCTCCAATCTTCAGAAATGTCAGGATGAGTTGCGACAGGGGCGGACGGCCAGGAGGTGGGCTCGCTTCAGTCAGATGGCCATTCGGTAGCATGGCAGGCGCCTTCTGAACTCTACCTTCGGTCCCGAACCTGGCCTCGCGAAGGGGTCGAGTTTGCAGATTCACGGCAAGATATGACGGCAAAGAAGAGTATCAGATTTCCCGAGGCTCCGGCACTGCGGAAAAGTTGGCGGGCGTGGTCATGGGCGGCCGAGTGGAAGGTGAGGGCGGGGCATTCTATTGCTGGCTTGCGAGTCGGGCACTCGAGTGAAAGCCGGGAATGAGGTTCGCCGGGACGTTCGCTCCAGCCGGCGCAAACTGACTTCAGCCCAGCGCAGTTCTCGCAGTGCACGGCCTACTGCCCCGCACAACCAAAGAACGATTTGACTTTGTGCAACGATTGAGGTTAATTTTGCTGCCCGAACGGAGGACGTATGTCGGTAATCACAATTTCGCGTGGTTCCTTCAGTGGGGGGAAGACCCTCGCGGAGTGCCTGGCTGCCAAGCTGGGTTATCGCTGCCTCGGAAGAGAAACTATCGTCGAGCGCGCCGCGGCGAGCGGGGTTTCTCATGAGGAACTACTCGCTGCCTTACTCAACCCCCCGGGGTTTTTGGAACGCTTCATGCACAAGCGATACCAATATCTAACGTTATTCCAAGCCGCCCTGGCCGAAGAGGTAAAGAACGGGAACGTGGTCTATCACGGGAATGCCGGGCATTTGATGTTGAAGGGTGCCTCCCCGGTCCTTAGGATCAGGATCATCGCTCCGATCGAAATGCGGCTGGCGATGGTTCAAGAGAGGCTGAAGCTCTCTGGCAACGAAGCGCTCGACTACATCCAGAAAATGGACGAGGGCAGGAAAAAGTGGACGCAGTTTCTCTATGGCGTCAACTGGGAAGATCCCGCTCTATATGATCTGGTTATCAACCTGGAGCATATGGACATCGAGGAAGCCTGCGAGGTCATTAACGCCCTCACTCGAACCAGGAGGTGTTTCGAGCTCTCCCCGGAATGCCGAGCCGAGTTGGAAGACTTGGCGGTCGCCAGCCGCGTGCGCGCCGCCCTGGCGATGAATCCCAGCACCTCACACCTCGAGGTGGAGGCGAGCGCGAAAGGTGGGCACGTTTCTATCCGAGGCAAGGTGACGGAAACCGGTGAATTGGATGAGGTCAGACGGGTAGCCATGGCCGTTCCGGGCGTGACGGGATTGAACCTGGACGGTCTGATCCCCGCCACCCGCGTGTAATCCCCGCATGCGGCGCCAGGCGTACCTCCCCTTCCTGAGGAGGGTGGCCTGGTAGGGTTAGTGCTCAGGCTTCGCCGTTCCCGACTTCGCGCGGGAGGCGGCGAGGCAGCACGTGAGCGGCTTCAGTGAGCCCTACACGAATGCAAGATAAGAACCCAAGAGCGCTTTACGATTGCAAGTTCGATCCCTCGCAGAAGACCCCCCGTATCGGCTATGACTGGAAGTGTGACGTCTTCAGTTGTCCAGCAGCAATGCCGAGGTGTGGAATCCGCGAGGTTGATCAAGGATCTCGCGCCGAACGGCGGCTGACGCGTCACGAGTTGTAAGGGAGGGAGTTGGAACGTGTCGATTTTTCTACCTGTTGCCGGTATCAGCCTCAGCTTGATTTATGTGCTCGGTATCGGCACTTCGGTAGGGGTGCTCTCCGGCCTGGTGGGCGTGGGCGGAGGGTTCTTGATCACACCGGCGCTCATGATGATCGGAGTGCCTCCCACGGTGGCAGCGGCGTCCGGTTCCTGCCAGATGGTCGCCACCTCCTCCTCAGGCGTGGCGGCACATTTTCGTCTGGGGAATGTTGACATGAAGATCGGAGCCCTGCTGCTGGCAGGTGGTTGGTTGGGTGCGGCAGTGGGCGTCCGCGCCATCAAGATCCTGCGCAACTTGGGTGAAGCCGATCTTTTGATCACCCTGACATACGTGGTGGTGCTGGGCGGTCTCGGAGCGTACATGCTCGTGCAGAGCTTACGGACCATGCGCCGGGGAACCATGGTGCGCCGAACATCGAAACCCCGAAGCCGCCAAGGGGTGTTGTCCCGGCTGCCGTGGCAGATAGACTTTCGCCGTTCGGGTGTCCGACACTCGGTCCTCATCCCTCCCTTGCTGGCTTTCATAGTCGGCGTCCTAGCGTCGATCATGGGGGTGGGAGGCGGTTTCGTAATGTTGCCGATGATGGTCTATCTGCTCGGAATGCCTACCCATGTTGCGGTCGGCACTGACCTCTTTCAGATTCTTTTCTTGTGCATCGGCGTGACCTACATGCAGGCCACGACGAATCAGACGGTGGATTTTGTTCTAGCCCTGGCTATGGCGGCCGGCTCGGCGGTGGGAGCGCAAGTGGGCGCTCGTTTGAGCCGGCATCTGCGAGGCGAGCAGTTGATGATTGTGCTGGCTTCCCTCGTGGTCGGCGTGACCATAAAAATGGTGTTCGGCTTAGTCTTAACGCCCTCAAATTTGCTTCATCCCGCCGAGGTCATTAGCCCTCATGCAATTTCGCGTCCGGTATCGACCCTCCCTCGCACTGGGCCGTCTCCAGGCCACCTGTAACTCGCTAGACGGATAGCAGTTGTGAGGCCATAATGTGGATACTTCTTCCCGTAGCAGGAATGAGCATTCCGCTCCCCATTCTCGTGGGAGTGGGCGCCCTGGTTGGTTTCCTTTCCGGTATGTTTGGGGTCAGTGGAGGATTCCTGCTGACTCCCATTCTGATGATGATTGGTATTCCACCCACCGTGGCTGCCGCTTCGGACTCCTGCCAGATTGTGGCGGGATCGTCTTCCGGGGCAGCCGCCCATTTCCGCTTGGGGAATGTGGACGTTAAACTGGGTTTCGTGTTGCTCCTGGGCGGCTTGGCAGGAGCCGCGGTGGGCGTGCGAATCATCAAGATCCTGCGTGCCCTCGGCAGCGCCGACTTCGTCATTACGGTGACCTACGTGGTCGTGCTGGGGGCGATCGGCGGCTACATGTTCTTCGAGAGCCTTCAAAACCTGCGGCGAGGGGCGCTGGTCCCGAAGTCGCATCGCGCTTCTACCGAGCAAGGTCTTCTCAGCCGTCTGCCGTTCCAGATTGACTTCCCCCGCTCCCAAGTTCGTCATTCCGTTTTCGTCCCCTTCGTGCTCTGTGGGATCGTGGGAATCCTGGCCGCCATCATGGGGGTGGGCGGTGGGTTCATCATGGTTCCCATGATGGTTTATCTGTTGCGCATGCCCATGCACAAAGCGGTTGGAACCGACCTCTTCCAGATTCTCTTCACCTCCGCCGGGGTAACGTTCTTGCAGGCGACCACCAACCATACCGTGGACTTGATGCTGGCGCTCCTCCTGGCGGCGGGTTCCACGATTGGCGCGCAGATCGGCACCCGGGTTGGCCGCCTGTTGCGAGGCGACCAACTGAAAATCCTGCTGGCTTCGATTGTGTTGGTGGTCATGATCAAGATGGCGGTGGGCCTGCTGATGACCCCCAGCCTGCTAATCACTCCGGCCAAGGGGCACTAATCATGAGACACCGAAACTTATTGGTCCTCATCCTCCAATTCCTGGTCCTCTCGCTGTTCGCCCAAGGCGCTGCGGCGCTCGAGCCAGTCAAAGTGAAAGTCACTCCCCCGACGGTGGAATTGGGGACGTTTTATGGCGGCGCCAAAATGCACGTCGCTGGGATGACGGGCGCAGGCAGCAAGATCGTCGTGGTGGTGCGCGGTCCATCTGCCGCCGAAGTCTTCAACAAGGTCGGCCGCGTGGGACCGATCTGGGTGAACACGGGAAAAGTCACTATCTCTGCCGCCCCCTCATTGCTGTTGATCTTCAGCTCCGAGCCCCTCAGCACCTGCCTCAATCCCGCCGCGATAGATCAGTATCAGCTCGATCTGGGCTCTCTCAAGAAGCACATGCAGGTTGAAACCAAGGCGCCGGACCGAGACCCCATCGCTGATGACTTCCTGGACTATAAAGTCCACCAGGGAAATTACCGGATCACTTCCCACAGCGTCCATTTGGGCGCGCCGGATCAAGGCGGGCTTCCTTACAGCCTGGACTTCGAAATGCCCAAAACGGCGTCGCCGGGAAAATACCAAGTGAGCGTGCTCGAATGTCGAAACGGCGCGGTCGCTAACAAGTCGGATGTTGATCTGGGTGTTGTGGAAGTCGGCTTTCCGGCTTTGGTTGCCAGGCTGGCCAGAGAGCGCGCCTCACTCTACGGAATCATCTCTGTCGTCATTGCCATGGTGGCGGGGTTTGGCATCGACTTCATCGCCTCCCGCATCTTCAAGCGGAGGGTTGCTGCCCACTGAAAGAACAGTGACAAGTGACTAGTGGCGAGTGACAAGCAAAAACCGGTGATGCCGCTTTGCGGGACCCCATTTATCAAGCCCCCCGCTTTGCGGGGTGTCTGACCACTTATGTTCCTCTGGTGGCGAAAAAAGGATCGCAGCCCTGCGGCAGCCTCAGCCGAAGTGAGGCTGCGGCAGAAGTACACCACCTTTCGCAGGCTCCTTTCCCTCAATAACGAATGCCTGGAACTGATGGCGAGTTTGCAGGAGGACCTGCAATTCATCTCCCCTCGTCGGGAAGTGGCGGGCGAGCGTGTCGTTGCCATCTTCCAAAAAGCGCAAGGCATCGTTGAGGAACTCGCCACGCTCACAGGCAAAAAGGAGCTGGCCTTGACCCGAGTCCTCGACGAGCAACGGCAGGCCGTCGAGACCTACATCGCCACCCAACAGGAGCAGGCCATCCCCCGGCTGGCCGCGTCGCTGTCCGAGGTCGGGTCCAGCACGGTCATGGAGGTGGGAGGAAAAGCTGCGGCCCTGGGAGAAATCAAGAATCGGCTGGGGCTGCCGGTGCCCGACGGATTTGTCCTGACCACCGAAGCCTATCGCCAGTTTTGCGGCATTCCCTTGTGGTCGTCAATCCGCGACGCGCTCCGCGACAGCGATATGGCTGACCTCGAAGGGTTGCATACGATCTCCAATCGGTTGACGGATATGGTCATGGCCGCCCCTGTTCCCAGAGCGGTGGAGGTGGCCATTACTGAACGCGTCCGGGTCATGGAAAAAGGTGAGTATGGCTTGGCCGTACGCTCGAGCGCGGTCGGTGAAGGCGGAGTGAGAACGTTCGCAGGCCAGTTCCTGAGCCTGATTAACGAGCCCCCCGAACGGGCGGTGGACGCGTACAAGCGCGTTGTGGCCGGACGCTTTAGCGAGCAGGCCCTTTCCTACCGCCTCTCGACCGGGCTGCCGGAAATCGAAAGTCCCATGGCGGTGCTGTTCCTGCCGGTGATCAAAGCGCGAGCCTCCGGAGTTCTCTACTCGCGCGACCCGCAAGGTCGGAAGCGAGATGTTTGTTGGGTGACCTCCACCTGCGGGCTGGGACTCGACATCGCCAGCGGCCAAATGACACCCGATCTGTTCATCGTGTCCCACAAGCGGCCCTACTCTCTTATTGAGTCAAACATCGCGTCGAAAGAAAAGGTTATTGTTCTTGAGAAGGATGGAGGCGTGTCGTACCAGCCGGTGGACGTCACCGAAGGCGGCAGGCCGAGCTTAACGGTCGAGGATTTGCAGGCTTTGGCTGAGTTGGGCGCCCGCCTTGAGCAGCATTTCGGAAGCCCCCAAGATGTGGAATGGGCGTTGGACGAAGGCGGAAAAATTTGGGTCCTCCAATCCCGTCCCTTGGCACTGGTGGAGCGGACAAAATCGAAATCCAAGGCTCGCGGCGTAGCGCTTGTCTCCGGCGGCCTTACCGTGTACCCCGGTCAAGTCTCGGGTCAGGCTTACGTGGCCGAAGACCGCCAATCCCTGCGGAAGACTCCTGAGGGGGCCATTGTCA
>Ga0315282_10014206_pt1 | contig 11891 bp, 9 predicted proteins | sample YL17G07_20_MG_FD_203693 | JGI IMG/M metagenome (GOLD analysis project Ga0315282, IMG submission 203693) | Sediment microbial communities from Yellowstone Lake, YNP, Wyoming, USA - YL17G07_20 | ecosystem: Environmental > Aquatic > Freshwater > Lake > Sediment | place: USA: Wyoming | collected... | reverse complement strand
CAGACGTGCAGATGAGCCAGTTCTCCGATGGCGTGTCCGTCATCGCCAACTTCTCGGACGAGGAGTTCACCTGGGAGGGAAAGCTGGTCGGCGCGAAGGATTTCGTCGTTTGGAAGGAGTGACGGGACGAAATCGGTCTCCTGCGACGCGATATCCGGCGGAGACGAACGCGTGGGCTTGCCTCCAAGGGCGTCACGAAACGCTCGACCTGCCGGTCCGCGGTCGCGGCCCGTCATGAGGGGAAAGTGCGTCGCGTGAACGCCTGTGCGGTCAGGTCACCTGCCGCGTGGCATCCCTCAGCCAGAGCACCCATGCCGTCGCCCACAGCCACGAACCAACCACGTCGGCGAACCAGTGAGCACCACAGGCGAGTTGGGCGATCCCTCCGAGCGCAGCAAGGGCAAGGAGCAGGAGCACGATCGCCCGGCGCAGGAAGCTGGACCGGACCCGCCGAGCCACAACGGCGGCAATCGCACCGAGCCACGCCGCGTAGTAGAGCGTCTCCCAGGACGGGAAGCTGAAGCCGCTGAAGCCGAGCAGCCCTGCAATGCCGGGGCGCGAGCGCCCGACGATGGGTTTGAGGACCCACTCGATGGCTTGAGCACCCATGAGCGCGGCAAGCGGCACCGCCGCCTCACGTGGCGGAAACAGGAAGTAGATCCCAACCGTCGCGACGAGCACGACAATGCCGAGGAGCATCCGGTCCTTGACGACGGCGTTCAGCCCATCCCACAGGCCCTCCGCCGGATAGAGCGACCGAAACACGTCCGCGAGGGCTTCCTCGCCCGGCAGTGGGGTGACGAACGTAGCAAGCAGCGTCAACATGAGCGCAAGCAGCGCGTACACACCCCAGCTATTCCACCTCATCGTGCCACCTCCGGGCCCGCGCTCGCCATGATCGCAGCGCCGGGCCTGAAGTGACGCTGCATCACCGCCAACACCTCTTCGGGGCCGACAGCGGTCACCTCCGCGGGGAAGCGAGTGAGGTAATCCCATCCGAGATCGTACAACTCGATTTCCGTCATGATATTCGCCATCCCCTCGTTCGACTCCAGCTTCAGCGGGAGCGAACCGATCAGGTGCGCCTTGCAGTCCTCCAGCTCCTCGACGGGAACGGGGGTCGTCCGCATGACGCTCACCTCCTGCTCGATGGTCGCGACCGCCCGTTGGAAGTGATGGGGCGCGACGCCGGCGAGGCAAACCCAGGGACCCGGCCCAAGCCCTCCGGCAACCCGGCTCGTCGCATAGTACGCCAACCCCTGTTCTTCCCTGACGTGGAGGCCGAGGCGGCCCATGAGGCCGAAGCCGCCGAGGACAAGGTTCGCCACGCTCGCGGCAAGGTAGTCCTGATCCTTCCGCTTCGGACCGATGGTTCCCCACGCCAGGTCCACCTGCACCTTACCCGGAAGGACGACATGTTCGCTCTTCGCCACCGTCGGTTCGGGGAGGAATGGCAGGAGCGGCGGACTCGATAGGCGCTTGCCGTTCAGCGGTTCCCACAGCTTCACCACCATGTCGAAGACCGCCGACGGATCCACCGCACCAACGACGCACAGGATCATCGGCCGATTCGGGACCGCTGCGGCATACTGTTCGACCACCTCATTGCGGGTCATCGCCCCGACCGCCTCCCGAGTGCCCTCCGTCGGGCGCGAGTAGGGGTGCTCCCTTGGGTACGCGAGACGACGATAGACCAGATCGGTCATGCTCCGCGTGTCGTGATCGCGATCATCGATCTCTGTGAGCGTCTCGCCGCGCACCTTCTCGACCTCGTCGTTCGGAAATACTGGATTCCGCATCAGGTCGGCGAGAAGCTCCACGAGCACGCGTGCATCCTCGGCCAGGCATTTCGCCCCGAACCGGAGAGTGTGGAGACCTGCTGTGACGCCGAACGACGCGCCGAGCGATTCGGCGATCTCATACATCTCCGCCGAGGTCCGGTGGGTCGTGCCCCGTGTCAGGCACTCCCCCATGAACCGCGAGAGGCCGGGCCTGTCCGGCGGATCGTCGACCGCGCCGGTCAGGACAAGCCCCTGGATGACCACCGCGGGGCTGGTCGGGTTCTCCCGCACGAGGAGCACCGTCCCGTCCGGAAGCACGTCACGGCGCACTGTCTCCGCGGTCGGTAGACTTCGTGGGTCAATCGTCGCGGTCATGCCGTCTCATCATCCTGTCGTTGCCCGTCCTCGGCCCGACCCGACGTTTCGAGAGGTACGTACCACCCAACGACACGGTTCTTCTTCTGGAAGATGCGTTCGGCCACCCGCCGCACCTCCTCGCCAGTGACGGTGGCGATCCGATCCGGGAACGCCCTCAGTAACTCCTTGGTGAACACCGTGTGCGCGAGCATGAGCATCATCGCACGGCTGGTGATCCGTTCGTTGCCGAAGACGAACTGTGCCATCACCTGCTTCCTCGCCTTCGCCAGCTCCGCCTCCGGAATGGGATCCGAGACGATGCCGTCGATGACTCGATCCAGTGCAGTCTCAACCTCCGCGTGGGACCGTCCCGACCGGAGCATGATCGGTACATCGAGCAGATAGGGGTCAATCGTCCCTTGCACGTTGCAGTCCACGTCAACGGCGAGTTCAGTCTCCACGAGCGCCCGGTAGAGACGCGAGCTGCGATTCTCCCCTCCCCCGCCGAACCCGAGCGTAATCGGGCCGCCGAGGACCGTACCGAGCACGAGCGTCGGAACGAAGTCAGCGTGACCCACCGTCGGGGCGCGGTAGGCCACCTCGAGGTGCGCCGTTGCGCCCGGGCCTTCGATGACGACCCGGCGTTCCCCGACCGGGTCCGGCTCCTCAACGAGCACCTGAGGTGGCTCCGGTGCGGGCGGCAGGGAACCGAAGAGCTCCTCCAGCCGCTCGCGGAGCCTGCCCCTATCGAAACTCCCGACTGCAACGGCTACCGCATTGTTGGGGGCGTAGTACGTGCGATAGAACCCGTGAAGGTCGTCTCTCGTCAGCCGTCGGATGTCCTGCGCCAGGCCGACCACCTCGTGCCGGTACGGATGCGCCTGAAACGCCAGCGCCGTGACCTGCTCCGTGAGACGCCAGTCCGGCTGATTCTCGTACGCCTCACGCTCCGCCAGGATCACGGTGCGCTCGGTCTCGAAGACCTCTGGGGCGAAGAGTGAATTGGCCATCCGGTCGGCTTCGATGCGGTAGACGAGGTCCGCCTTCGACGCGGGCATGGTCGTGTAGTACGCCGTCCCGTCGGTCCACGTGAAGGCGTTCGTGTTTCCGCCCTCACGGGCGATCAGACGGTCCCGCTCGTTGCCGGGGTACTGCTCTGTGGGCTTGAAGAGCATGTGTTCGATCCAATGGGCCACACCGGTGTGACCGGGCAGCTCATTGCGGCTTCCGACCCGGTAGCCGACCCAGAAACTCACCACCGGGGCGTGATGCCGTTCTTCGGTTACGACGGCGAGACCGTTCGGAAGGGAGATGACCTCGACCTCTGACGAAGACATGCGGACGTCGACCTGTATTCAGGTGGTCAGCGGCAACGCGGTAGCGCGAGCATCAGGCTGCTAATAGTACCGTCTCGACGGGAGCCGGGCAAGCAGAGGGGCCGAGAAGGGATGCAGCCGCCACAGCGCGAGGGAACCCACGCTCACGACGCGTCGGGAAACGCTTGCGCGAGCAGTTCGCCGGTCGTCGCCACCATAGTCCATCCCGCCTCCGGGACCAGCTTGGTGACGTCCGATGATTGCGCGCTGTAGCCTCCGTGCCGGATTGCCTGCGGAGTCGGAACGTACCCGACCCACCCGTCGGTCAGCTCACCAACGAGCGTAGCACGCGCCGGTGAGCGTTCCTTCATCGCAATGCCGAACTCGCAGTACAGCTCCGCCGGGTTGAAGCAGATAGCCGCATCGCCCACCCGCAGGACGCTCAACCGAACCCTCACGGGGCTTTCTTCGCGCATCATCCGGTCCCAACCATCGCGGCTCCGCTCGAAGAACTCGCGCATGCCCCCGCCGAACTCGGAGAGATCGCCGTGCTCGTCCCACGGTCGCACCGGGATGTCGACCTCCGCGCGTTTAAGCCGGAGCTCCGGCTCCGCCATCGGTTCGGTGTGGCTCGCGACGACCTTCAGGATCTCCCCGCCGAGATACCCGCCGGACCGACTCAGCCCCGCCTCCGCGCGCCAGGGCTGGCGATTGTCGGGATTGTCCTCCATGATGCTCGGCGCAGTGTTGCCTGCGGCACCCGTCAGGTAGACGACGCCCACCTGCTCCCCGAGCACTGCGCGGAGCACGCGTCGCACCTCTCCGGGCAGGTCGGCGCTGTAGAAGCTCTCGCCTTCAAGGCAGTTCGGATGCGTTGAGAACGACGCGATCACGACCTTGACCGTGCCGTCCGGTCTGCGAGCGAAGATCACTCCAACCTCGCCGTCGCGGGGACCTTCGAGGCCGACAAATCCCTCGCGCCAGCTTCCCCAGTACATGTGGCACGCACCGTCCCGCCGAAGGCCGCGTCGGTTCCAGCCCATGTGCTCGAGGTAGCCGCGCCCGGCGAACAGTTCGGCATCCTCAAGGTCCTCGATCGCACGCGCCACGGCCTCAGCGGTCCGCTCTTCAAGCTGCGCAAGAAAGCCCGGATCCGCCTTCCCGACGACTCGATCCGTGGTGCACGGCGCGACGTGGGTGTGGGTCGCCGCAATGAGCACCGACTCGGCACTGATGGCACAGGTCCCGGCGCACCGCCGCCGAGTCCGGTGCGCAAGTTCCTCCGGGAGCAAGCAGACGTCCACGGATACCAGCGCAACCCGTTCCGCACCGTCATCGAGGACGACCGCGTTCACCGTGAGCGGGTCGCGCGTGTACGCTCCGAGCCGAACGTGCATCTGCCCCAAGAGCGGAAGTGGCGATGACGGTGTGATGTCCTGCCATGCCGTTCCGACCCGCATGGACCATACTCCTCAGCTACGGGGAACTGCTTCGCCTTCGACCGGGACCTCATCGAGGTTCTCGAACACCTTCCGAACGGCGCCCGCCAGCGCGCCGATCTGTTCCCGACCGTTCGGTGGCCGGTGGTTGTTGATGTTCCAGAGGCAGGTGTCGATGCACGCCTGCGCCACCGGGTATTGTGCGAGGTCGTACGAGATGCCCTTCCGAGCGTGCCCGCCGCTCCAGGGCTCGCCTTTCCCGTACGCGTCCTTTGCCTGAAACACCGAATGAGCGGGGAGGAGCCAGTTGGCGATGGAAACCCGCACGCCCTCAGCTTTCAGGGCCGCGACGATTGCTTCCGTGAGCTTGCGCAAGCCCACCCCTCGCTGTCTTGCGTACGACGGATCAACGCGCAGCACGTACGCATAGCCGTTCGTCGGTCGCTCCTCGGACGTGAACGGTCGGACAAGGTTCGGAGTGCCTTCCAGTCGGCGATGGAGGCGATGCCAGTTTGCACGGGCCTTCTCGTTGTTCTGGTCGAGCTTCCGGAGCTGGGAGAGCGCGAACGCCGCTGCGAGGTCGGACGTGCGGTACATCCAGCCGAGGCCATAGGTATGGTAGTCGCGACCGGAATCCGGCGGACGCATGTCTCCGAAACTCGTCACCGCCTTGCCCCGGTCGAATTTGTCCCCGTCGTCCGTCACGAACAGGCCGCCTTCCCCGCCGCACAGGTTCTTGTTCTGGTTGAGGCTGAATGCGGCCACGTCGCCGATCGTGCCGACCTTCTTCCCTCGATATGTCGCTCCGTGCGCCTGGCAAGCGTCCTCAATGACCGCAAGGTTGTGGCGCCGGGCGATGTCCATGACGGGGTCCATGTCGCAGGCGACACCCCAGTAGTGCACGACGAGGATTGCCTTTGTCTTCTCCGTGATCGCCGCCTCGATCTTCTTGGAGTCCATGTGCATGGATTCCCACTCGACGTCCACGAAGATCGGAATGGCGTGGTGGTGCAGAATGCAGCTGGCGCTGCTCGTCCAGGAGAGCGCCGTCGTGATGACCTCGTCACCGGAACCGACGCCGCAGGCGGCAACGCACATGTGAAGGGCCGCCGTGCCGCTGTTCGTCGCCATGCAGAACCGATTGCCGTTCCACGCGGCGAACTCCTTCTGGAGCATCTCGGCGTGCGGGCCGAACGCGTGGCTGTTCTGCCGGAGGGATGCGAGGACGAGTTCTTCATCGTCCTTCGTGATCTCCGGCCAGACGCGGAACGTGACCCCTTTCGGCACCGCCGGTTTCCCGCCGTTGATCGCGAGCTTGCGCACCTTCATATGACCTGTTCCCCAACGTAGGAATCCACCCGACGAGCGACGCACGGAACGATGTCGAGCACCGCCCGTAGCCCTCGAACCAGGGGATACTGCCGTCAGACTCCGCGGATTCGCCGTTCGGAGCAGCGATGTCGGAAGTGCGGACGGGTTCGCCGCGCGCCCGCGCGGAAGGTCAGTCGAGTATCCTCATCATGTCCCCATTGACGAGGTCGGCGGCGTTGCCGTCATCGGTGTCGAGGTGCATCTCGAGGATCTGCCCCTTCCCGACTCGGACGAGGACGTTCGTCAGGATGACTCCCTTTTCGCCCTCGAACTCCGTCCGGACGAACTGGCGGTCCCTGAGGCTCCACGCCTCGGCGGCCTCGCTGGACATGTGGATGTGCCGGATGGCCCGGATCGCCCCCTTCTCAAGGCGAAGGCTCCCCGCCGGTCCGACGAGAGTAGCACCGGGCGTCCCGTCGAGGTCGCCGCTGTCACGCACGGGGAGGGAAAGGCCGAGCATGAACCCGTCGGTGCGGGAGAGTTCCACCTGACTGTACTTTCGCGTGGGACCGAGGATGCGCACGTTCTCAATCGCCCTCATGCGCGGCCCGACGACGGTGACTGTCTCGTGCGCGGCGTAGAACCCCGCCTGCCTGAGGTCACGGTAGGGATGAAGTTTCGCGCCTGGGCCGTAGAGCGCCGCGAGCGCCTCCTCGGTGAGGTGGCAGTGCCGGGCGGAGATGCCCACCGGCACGAGTTTCGGAGACTCCGGGGTGATGGTGCGGCCCTGCAGCTCCTGAAGCACGCGGTTCGTCACGAACCGGACGAGTTCCTCGTCGGGAGTGACGCACCCGGCGGGGCAGACGGAGTCTTCGGCGTACTTGAGGTCGCCGACCGGGACCATGTCGTCCGGCGGCGTGCCGGGAGGAGGTAGGTTCGCCATGTCGCCCATTCCGTGATATAGCGGTGGAGTCTCCCGGGAGACGCGACCAGAGGTCCCCCAAGCATCGGATGCATGGTGTGCGCCAGGTCCGCCCGGGATCAGTCGCCGAACGGGCGACGGCGCAGCATCCGGTGGGCTCTCCACCTGCGCGCCTGCCACCACCAGCCCAGGTTGCCGACTGTGCTGTACAACCACGCAGGCATGAGCGGTTTCGCCATGAGGCGCAGCGCCTCGTCCGGGACCGACTTGCCCGCCGCAAGTGCGTCAGCAGCGATGTCGAGAGAACGCCGCGCGGCGCGGGCCATTCCACCGGCAGCCTCGAGGCGCTTTCCGCCGATTGCCCCGCCCCCACCGAGGGCAAGCCCGCCCGCCCGCTCGATACTCGATTCTACGGCGAACCGCCGGGTGATCGCAAGGGCTGTGTCGCAATGCCGCGCCTCCGGGAACCCACAGTTGACGATCGCAACGAGACGCTGCTCGTTCGACCTCGCCTGCACCCGCCCATCCGCGGCTCTCTCAGCGTGGAAAAGCTCCATGAACCTGATCACCGGCGCGGGAAGAGTGTCAAAGTAAAGCGGAAACGCAAGCACGAGCAGATCCGCCCAGTCCGCCGCAGTGCAAAGCCGCTGCGTTCCCTCCTCCGAGGCGAGGAGCGGCGTAATCATGAGGGTCTCCGTCTCGATCCCTCGCTCCGCCAGCCGCGCGAGGAGGTAGCCGCCGAGGGCATCGGAGGTGCTCTTCGGTCCCTTCGGACTGCCGACGAGTAGGAGGGCACGTTCGATCATCTCTCCACCTCAGCTTTGGCAACCAGTCCGTGAACGCACTCCCGAAGCACGTCCTGTCCCTCCAGGTCATAGGCGAACCGGACCGCGTGGGCGGGGCTGTGCAGGTTGATCGCGTTGCGTTCGACGAGCGTGCGGAAAATCCTCTCGCTCTCCTGGTCGAGGTGTCGGAGGACGCCGAGTGCTGCGAGCGACGGGTAGCGTTCGTAGCGTTTTTCGTGGCGTACCTCCCCGCCGATCTTCGTGAAGTGGGGGAGCATGACGCCGATGAGGTGGTCGAGCCCCCGCTTGAGTTCGCTCGAATAGCCTCCGAACGTCATGCGGGTGAGCAGAACCAGGAGCCGGGCGCGAACCACCTTCTCCGTGAGTGTGCGCGCGTTCGCGTCGACGAAACACATGCCCGGAGTCCGGACCCAGCACCAGAAATCGCCAGCGCATGGAGCGAGCTGCAACTCTCGCAGGCGAACCATCTCTGTGTCCCACCCCATGCCGGAAAGCTCCCCGCTCAGGACCTCCCCTGCGAACTCGACCGCGGCGTCGCCTTCCGCTGCGCCGTTCAGGATCAGTGCTCTCATGCGGTCCTCCGCTTCTCATTGAGGTCGCCGGGTGTGGCTATGAAGTTGAGTGCAGCCAAATGCGACGTGGAGCGTATTGGGTCCTCAACATCTATGCTGTGGGTTCTCCCGTGGCAGGCGGCACACTCCTGTCCCGCACGGGCCGGACCCGACAGGAGGGCTTCGGGCGTACCCACGGCTCAAGGGTTGAATGCCCAGTATGCTCTCCACGCGAACGCGAAGCCTGACTGCCCGGCATGAGAAAGGAACAAACGCCCTACTTTCCGGACAACCCGGCCACCCGCCCGGCGACGGGCGCAGCCGAATCCATGATGAGGTACTGCAGGGCTTCCAGCCGCTTCAGCGCCGCTTCGGGCAGGGTGCCGTACGTCGAGCCGCCCGCGGTCCAGGTCGCGGGATCGTCGGGGTCGAGTTCCGGAGCGGTGTCGATCCGCGCCAGGTAACGCAGCGTCCGGCTGAGGTCCGGGTCGGCCTGTGCCGAGAGGAGGAGGTAGTTCTTCGCGAGTAGATAGCACATGTCCCGCCAATCCACGCGCTCGTCGTACTGCAGGACGTATCCCGGCTCGTGTGTCACGACGATCTGCGCCGCCGTGATGGAGCGGTCGAACATCGTCTGGGCGTCGTACACGATCGCGAGAGCCGCCCGTGCGTGGAGGTAAGATCCGGCGGCCGCAGGGGTGATCTTGGCCAGCGCGCTCGCCGCTTCCGACAGCCGGTTCTCCCGCAGGTAGGTCCAGCCGAGGCCGAGTTCCACGCCCGGGTCACCGGCGTCGATCACGGCGGCTTCCTGAAAGCGCGCCTCTGCCGTCGAGTACTCGCCGGACGCGAAGAACTTCCATCCCTCCTCCACGAGCTTGGCGATGTGCTCCTCGGGCGAAAGCAGCTTCGACCCGCATCCCACGACCAGGACAAGGAAGGCGACCTTCGTGATCGCTGCGGTGGTGCGTCGCCTCGCGCAGGACATTGACCGCCATCCCTTCATCTGAGCAGCACCATGCGGATCGCCCGCCGCCTGACCTCTGCCTCTCGCTCCTGTCCGGTAAGCTCCGCGAGGTACACCCCACTCGCGACCGGGCGACCGCTCGCGTCGCATCCGTCCCACGTAATCGTCGAGTAGCCGGGCGGGACCTCGAACGAGCGGACGAGCTGGCCGCTCATCGCGTAGATGGTGAGGCGTGCCGCCTCATACGATGGCGGGACGCCCACGGGAACGTGCGTTGCCGGGTTGAAGGGGTTGGGGCGGTTCTGTCCGAGCGAGAATCCCACTGGGCGCACCGGAGCCTCCACGAGGGAGTACCGGCCCGGCTTCTCGATGGCTGCCCAGAGCAACCCGTCATCTTCGCACGTAAGCGGGGTGAGCGAGCCGTCAGCCTGGTCGCGGAGGGAGTTCGCGGGCTCCCCGTGGCGCGGTGATAGACCGACCCGAACCCGCCGGAGCCAGACGCTTCCCTCAGGACCGAACAGCATCGCGTTCTCGTCGAAACGCACGAAGAGCACGCCGCCGTCGGCAATCGTTCCGGGCGGCACGACGATCTCCGCGGAGCCATTCCCGTCGCTGAGCGCGACACGAGCGCGTTGCGGAGAACCGTCTTCCACGATGAGCGCGTACGTCGCCCTCGGCTGCGCCGGGCGATTCCCTGCAAGATCGGTTGCGTGAAGGACGAAATCGTACTGCCCGGTCTGCGGGAGAGCCAGGGTGCCGACCCATGCCTTCTTCGTGCCATCCTGGGGCTGAAGAGCGACGGTTATGCCCCCGTTCACGACGAGCCTCACCGGTCCGTCGCCGTCCGGGTAAAGCGTCTCGTTCGAGTACACAACGGCGGCCACGTACGAAGGAAGCACCGGGTTGGCGAGCAAGCCGATGGTCACGACGGGAGGTATGGTGTCGGGAGCGCCCGTGCCGAACGTCCAGGAGGCCTGCGTCGACGGGAGCGCGCCGCCGAGGGGGCTGTAGAGATCGGAGACTCGCACCGTTATCAGATCGTCCCCCGGAAGCGGACCGGACGACGAGTCGACGATGACGACCACTTCCCCACAACGGCCCTGGAGCCCATATCGGATGACCCGGACGTCGCGGGCCAGAATGCCTCGGTCCCTGCTCGAGACGGCTACGGTGATCTCCTGACCCGGATCGACGTTGCCGAACTCGCCGCGAATGTGCCCCCCGTAGGGAAGGACCTCCGCCCCGACCGGCTCCTGCTTGACGATGACGGGGTTCGGGCCGTCCGTCGGCGCATGCCAGTCGAGCACGTACGGGTGTTGCCCGCCGGGGATGGCAAGGGGCGTGACGACGAGCCACGGGCTGTCGAGCGAGCAATCGCGAAAGTGCCCCAGGTCCGACTGGAACCATCGGCGCGGCGACGGCTCGCCGTTCGCCTCCTCCACCGAGACGACGCTCCAGACCGGAATCTCGGAACCGGCGAACTCGCCCGCCACCTCCCTCGCTCCCGCCCGGATGTAGCGAAGGCCGTACGCCACGAGCGATCCCTGTTCCCGTACCGGCAACGGCCCGGCATCGCCGAACGAGGGGGGATGATGGGGGCGCGGGTCGTACGCCCGGTATGCATAGCGCGAGGTCGGGTGCGGCCCGGAGAGGTTCGCGACCGCCCAGGCCGTGAACACGCCGGCGGTGAAGCGATCCGTCGAGCCGAGCCTGGCAAGCGCGGAATCAATCCCCGCGATGCCTCTCAGCTTCGACCTGACGATGTCGCGGAGAAGCTGCGCACCGTACTGGTCGGCCATATACAACATGAGGAGATAGGCTTTGTCGTAGTCCGCGACGGTGGGCTGGCTACCGTCGTCGAACAAGCCGATGTTCGGGTTCTCGAAGAAGTCGTCGCCACCGTTCCCTTCGTACCCGCAGATCGTCTGCGAATACACGGCGATCCCCTCGTCGACCCACCGCTGCTCGCCGGGATCCACCCCCCGATGGATCACGTGGAGGAACTCGTGGGCGAGTGTTCGCTCCCGCCGTGCGTCGCTCGTGCGGCTCGCAGCGTCGAGCACGACGAGGTTGCGCTCGTTCGAGTACTGGTACCTGTCCTTCGTGAGCCGGTCGCCGGGGGTAACGTAGCCGACGATGTACCCGTCGGCGAGGCTGCTCTTGATCTCGGTGACGGCGATGTACACCATCGGATCGGCGGGAACGACCCCGTCGGGTGCGGGCGTCACCGGCGCGTACGTACTCGTCTCGATCTCGTAGATACCTTTGCGGAGACCGGGAGGCGGACCGGCATTGGTCTCGAAGACCTCGCTCAGACGCACCACATCATTTGGCGTGATGAGGCGCGGGTCCGCGAGCGACCAGTACCGGTCGTCCACGAGGATATAGCTGTGCGCGTTCACGGCCCGGTAGGTGAACGCGATCAGCTCGTACTTCCCGTCCGT
>Ga0315282_10014205_pt1 | contig 11891 bp, 10 predicted proteins | sample YL17G07_20_MG_FD_203693 | JGI IMG/M metagenome (GOLD analysis project Ga0315282, IMG submission 203693) | Sediment microbial communities from Yellowstone Lake, YNP, Wyoming, USA - YL17G07_20 | ecosystem: Environmental > Aquatic > Freshwater > Lake > Sediment | place: USA: Wyoming | collected... | reverse complement strand
TCTGGACGAGACCACGTCAGGCATCACCGGGCGATGGCCGGACTGGGACGGCGGCGCCGCAACCGTTTCGGCAGCAGCGTTGGAAAAAGGGGTCAGACTTCCTGATCGTTGACCGGAGGCCTCGGGAGCAGCGTGAACCAGAACCGGCTCCCCTGCCCTGGCGTGCTCTCCACCTGGATGCGTCCGCCGTGCGCCTCGATGATGCGGCGGCACAGGCTCAGGCCCAGCCCCACCCCACGCTTCTTGCGCGTGAAAAACGGCTCGAAAATGCGGGCCATGTCGTCCTTCTCGATCCCCTTGCCCCGGTCCGCGACCTCCACCAGAACCCCTCCGTCGGGCTGCCGCCGGGCCGCAATCCGGATCTCCTTCCCGTCGGCGGCGTGCTGAGCCGCATTGATGAGGAGATTCCAGAGCACCTGCCGGATCTGGAACGAGTCAGCGAAGATATCGAGCCCGGGCTCGGCGCTGAGGCTCACCTCCATCTTCTCCCCCTCCCCGCCCCTCTTGAACGCGGTGACCACCTCTTTAATCAGGCTCGAGATATCGACCTGCACGATCTGCAAGGACTCGGGCCGGACATAGGTGAGGAGCTGCTCCACCAGGGAGTTGATCCGCACCAGCTCCTTGCTCGCCAGCTTGAGGAGGTCCTTGTTCGATCCGGAAATCTCCTGCTCCCCGCCCACGATCTCGATCACGCCGGAGATGGATCCGAGGGGGTTGCGGATCTCGTGCGCCAGCCCGGCGGCCAGCTCACCCAGCGCGGCCAGGTGCCGGGCCCTCTCGAGCCTCTCCTCCATGGCGGCAATCGCCGAAAGGTCCTGGAAAACCACGAGAAATCCCTGGGGCTTCCCCTCCGCATCGCTCAGGGACGCCACGTTGAACTCCACCGGCATCACCCGGCCGTCGTAGCCGTGACCCTTCCCCCTTCCCAGCGACGGCAATTCCCCCTTTTTCGATTCCTGCGCCGCCTCGGGCAAGAGCGTATCCAGCTTTTCGCCGATGACCCTCGCCGGGTCTGCGGCCAGAAGCATCATGCCCGCCGGATTGATGGAGCGGATCACCAGGTTCTGGTCCGTGGTGAGAAGACCGCTCGTGAGCGAACGCACGATGTTCTCCTGCAGGGCGGTCAGATCGGCCCGGCGCCGTCGCTCGGCTTCCAGCCCGGCCCCGGTTCTCTCGAGCCTGAAGGCCAGGTTGCCGGACAGCCCGGCCACGAGAAACAGCGCCGCGACATTGACGCCGCCGTAGTAGAAGAACTCGCCGATGGAGACCGGCGTCAGGTTCGATTGATCCAGAAGCGGCGGCAGCACGCCGCCGAACATCGTCCCTTCGAGAAGCAATAGGAAAATGCTGGCCGCGCCGGCCACCACCACCGCCCCCTCCTGACCGAAGATGACGGCCGCCAGGATCACGGACATATGATAGAGAAAGGTGAACCCGGACCCGATCCCGCCGGTGACGTAGACGAGGCCGGTCCACAGGAGCAGGTCGAACAGGAACTGGACTTCGGCGAGGAGCACGCTCTTCCACCGGCTCCGGTACCATATCGAGTAGATGATCGTGAGAACATAGGTGATGATGACCGCGCTCAAAAGAAACATCGAGGAAGGCCGCCGGAGGTCCTCGAAGGATTTGTAGTTCAGGGCCAGGGTGGCGCCGAGCAGGATCGTGATCACCCCCACTCGGAGCCCCATGAGCCAGAGCAGCCGTTGATGGAGATCGTCTGGCCTCACCTGCACCGTGAGGTTCAGGGACTTCCAGAACGTGGCCCAGCGGCTCAGTGATTTGAAGCTGACGCGGCCCAAGAGACGGCTACTCACCCTTGATCGCGCCGGCGAGGTTGAAGATCGGCAGGTACATGGCGATGATCATGAACCCGAGCGAGCCGCCGAGTCCGACCATCATGATCGGCTCGAGCATGCTGGTAAGCGCCTCGACGGCGACATCCACTTCTTCATCGTAGAAGTCCGCGATCTTGTTGCACATCTGGTCCAGCGCGCCGGTTTGCTCGCCCACGGCGATCATCTGGACCACCATGCCCGGGAAGACCTTGGCCTCAGCCAGCGGGTCCGCCATGTTGCGACCCTCGGATATCCGGTCCCGGGCGAACCGGATGGCATGCTCCACCACCACGTTGCCCGCGGACCTCGAGACCGTGTCCAGCGCGTCCAGGATGGGAACGCCGGAGGAAAGGAGGGTGCCCAAGGTTCGGGTGAACCGGGCCACGGCGATTTTCCGGATGACCGTCCCGAGGATCGGAATGACCAGGAAAAAACTGTGGAAGATCCATTTGCCCCTCTTGGTCCGGTATATCATGACGACGGCCGTGATGAGCGCCCCGAGGGTAAGCACAATCGCCGGCAAGTTCTGGATGAAGCCCTTGCTCAAGTTGATCACGAATTGGGTGGCGGCGGGCATCTCCTTCTCGGCGCCGAAGTCCTTGAACATCTTCTCGAATGTGGGAATGACCTTGGTGAGGAGGATGGAGACGACGCCGATGGCGACGATGAGAACGATGGTCGGATACACCATGGCTCCCTTGACCTTCCGCTGGAGCTGGGCGTTCTTTTCGAGGTATGAGGCAAGCCGGTTCATGATGGTGTCCAGTATACCGCCGAGCTCGCCGGCCGCCACGAGGTTCGTGTACAAGTCGTTGAAGGTCTTGGGATATCGTTTCAGCGAATCCGAAAAGGTGGCGCCTCCCTCCACGTTGGCCTTCACATCCAGGAGGATACGGCCGAACCTCTTGTTCTCGGTCTGGGTCCCCAGGATCTCAATGCACTGGACCAGGGGAAGTCCGGCGTCGATCATGGTCGCGAACTGGCGGGTGAAGATCACGAGATCCTTGAGCTTGACCCTGCCGCCGAACCTGGACAGGCCCAGCTTCCGCGCCTTCTTCTTCACCGAGACCGGCGCGAGCTGCTGCGCCTTCAGCTTGGTATTGACCGCCTCCTCGTTCTCGGCATCCATCACCCCCTTGATGGTCTTGCCCGCTCTGGTCCTGGCTTCGTAGAGGTACTCCGGCATTCCTTCACCCGTAAGGAGAGGCCTTCTCCCCGATTAAGTATCCGATTTTACACCTTCCCTGATCGAATAGTCAAAAAGAGCTCACCGGTTGATCAGGCGGTCTTTTTCGTGGCGCTCGAGATCATCTGGCGAAGCTCGTCGAGGTCGTTGCTCCGCCCCAGGCACTCGTCCATGGAGATGAGCTTCTTCATGTAGAGATCGAGGAGCGACTGGTTCAGGGTCTGCATGCCGTGCTTCTCCTGTCCCACCTGCATCTGCGAATAGATCTGGTGGATCTTGTCCTCTCGGATGAGGTTGCGGATGGCCGCGTTGGGCACCATGACCTCGGTCGCGAGGACCCGTCCGGCCGAGCCGGCCCTTGCGATGAGCTGCTGGGAGAGCACGCCCTGGAGCACGAACGAGATCTGGGCCCTCACCTGCGGCTGCTGATGCGGAGGGAAGACGTCGATGATCCGGTTGATGGTCTGCACGCACCCGTTCGTGTGCAGGGTCGCGAAGACCAGGTGGCCCGTCTCGCTGATGGTGAGGGCGGCCTCGATGGTCTCGAGGTCCCGCATCTCTCCCACCAGCACCACGTCCGGGTCCTGGCGCAGGATGTATTTGAGCGCGTCCTTGAACGAGGCGGTGTCGGTGCCGATCTCCCGCTGGTTCACGATGGAAAGCCGGTGGGGGTGCAGGTACTCGATCGGGTCCTCGACCGTCACGATGTGGCAGCGCTTCTCGCTGTTGATCTTGTTGATGATCGAGGCGAGCGTGGTCGACTTGCCCGACCCGGTGGGTCCCGTGACGAGCACGAGCCCCCTGGGCCGGTTGGCGAGATCCTTGACCACGGGCGGCAGGCCGAGCTCCTCGAACGTCAGGATCTTGAAGGGAATCGTGCGGAACGCCCCGGCCACGGCGCCGCGCTGGACGAAGATGTTGGCCCGGAACCGGGAAAGATTCTTGACGCCGAACGAGAGGTCCAGCTCGTTCCGCTCCTCGAAGCGGATCTTCTGCTCCTCGGTGAGGATGCTGTAGCAGAGCCGCTTGGTGTCGACCGGCGTGAGCGGCGGCATCTTGAGAGGCACCAGCTGACCGTCGATCCGGAGCTGCGGAGGGGTTCCGGTGGTGATGTGGAGGTCCGAGGCCCCCTTTTCGATCATGGTCTTCAAGAGCTGATGTAGATTCACCACGGTATTTTCTCTCCTTGAGGCGCGATCAATCCGCAGCGGTGACGCGCACGATCTCCTCGAGCGTGGTCATGCCTTCCAGCGTCTTCTTGAGGCCGGCCATACGGAGCGAATCCATGCCGTTCCGGATGGCCTCGGCCTTGAGCTCCGCGGTGGAGCACCCCTGGAGCACCAGCTCCTTGAGGTCGTCGGCGAACTCCATGACCTCGTACAGCGCGATGCGGCCCTTGTACCCGGTCCCGCCGCAGGTCTTGCACCCGGCCCCCTTCATGAGCTTGGGCTTCTTCTCGGCCACCTCGGGCTTCACGCCGGCGTCGATCAGGGCCTGCATGGGGATCGACGGATCCTCGGCCTTGCACTCCACGCAGATCTTGCGGGCGAGGCGCTGGGCGAGGATCAGGTTCACGGAAGCGGTGACCAGGAACGGCTCGATGCCCATGTTGAGAAGCCTGGTCACGCTGCTCGGAGCGTCGTTGGTGTGCAGCGTCGAGAGCACGAGGTGGCCGGTCAAGGCCGCCTTGACGCCGATCTCGGCCGTCTCGAAGTCGCGAATCTCGCCCACCATGATGATGTCCGGGTCCTGCCGCAGGAACGACCGGAGCGCCGCGGCGAAGTTCAGGCCGATCTCCTCATGCATCTGGACCTGGTTGATGCCCATCAGGTTGTACTCCACCGGGTCCTCGGCCGTGGAGATGTTGTGGGTCGGCTTGTTGAGATCCGACAGGGCCGAGTACAGGGTGGTGGTCTTGCCCGAGCCGGTGGGTCCGGTCACCAGAACCATGCCGTACGGCCGGTAGATCGAGCGCTTGAACATCTCGAGCGGCACCGGATCGAATCCGAGCTTGGTCATGTCGAGCTGGAGGGAGGACTTGTCGAGAAGCCGCATGACCACCTTCTCGCCGAACAGGGTGGGCAATACCGAGACTCGGAAGTCCATCTCGCGGCCCTTGCCGAGCTTGAGCTTGATTCGGCCGTCCTGCGGGAGCCGCCTCTCGGCGATGTCGAGGTTGGCCATGATCTTGACGCGCGAGGTGATGGCGTTGCGCAGCTTCAAGGGCGGGTGCATCTCCTCGTGCATCACGCCGTCGATGCGGTACCGGATCCGGAACTTCTTCTCGTAGGGCTCGATGTGGATGTCGCTCGCCCCCTGCTTGATGGCGTTCACGAGGATGAGGTTCACGAGGCGCACCACCGGTGCGTCCTCGCTCAGCTTCTCGAGCTCGACGACGTTGACCTGTTCCTCGTCGTCGCCGAACTCGATCTCCTTCTCGTCGAACCCGTCCATCACTTCGTCGTACGATACCTCCTGGGAATAATATTTCTCGATCGCCTCGGCGATCGCCGTCTCGCCGGCGATGACCGGCTCCACGTTGTACCCGGTGAGGAACTTGACGTCGTCGATGGCATGGAGGTTGGTCGGGTCGCTCATGGCCAGGATGAGGGAGGAGCCGGCCCGGGCCACGGGGATGACGAGGTGCTTCTCGCACACCTCGCGCGGAATCAGGGTCACCACCTCCCGGTCGATCTCGTACTCGGAAAGATCGATGGCCGGGATGTTGTACTGCTTGCTGAGAAAGTCCGTGATCTCGGAATCGCTGATGTACCCCAGCTTGGCCAGATGGTAGCCGAGGTGGCCCCCGCTCTTGGATTGATCATCCTGCGCCTTCCTGAGCTGGGACAGCGAGATCAGCTTTTCCCTGACTAGGAGTTCTCCGATCCGCTCCGGCTTTCCGGCCATCTACTTTTCCTCCGGTTCAATCCGAATGAACTGCCTCAGGCCCCGAATAGGAATTATGCGCCTCAAGAGGCTCGTGTCAACGGGAAGAGTCATCGGCTTCAAATGGCTTATCCTATCGAAATATCGAAGGAAACATCCACCGATGGAGCGGAGTGGATGATCCCCCCCACCGAAACGATATCCACCCCGGCTCGAGCCAGAGCGGCCACATCCCCGATTTTAACACCGCCGGAGACCTCGATCCAGGCCTTGCCGCCGATGATCGACGCGCAACGAACGGCTTCGTCGGCGGTCATGTTGTCCAGGAGGATGGCGTCCGCGCCCGCCTCGAGCGCCTCCTTCACCCCGGCCTCGTCCACCACCTCGACCTCGATGCGCAGGGGGTGGGGGGCCCGCTGCCTCGCCTCCTGGACGGCCCGTTTCACGGATCCCACGAGGGCGATGTGATTGTCCTTGATGAGGATCCCGGCGCCCAGCCCGGGCCGGTGATCGAACCCGCCCCCCTTCCGGACGGCGTACCGCTCGAGCGGTCCGAGGCCCGGCAGGGTCTTCCGCGTATAGGTGATCCTCGTCTTCGTCCCTTCAGGCACGGCGTCCGAGTAGCGCCGGGTCGCGGTGGCCACGCCGGAGAGGTGCGAGAGCAGGTTGAGCGCCGTCCTCTCGGCCGCGAGCAGGACTGCGCCGTCACCTTTCACCTCGAAGATACGGTCCCCGGTCTTTGCCGTGCTCCCCTCCTCGACGATCGGCTGCACCTCGACGCCGGGGTCGAGCTTCTCGAAAACCCTGGCGAAGAAGGGACCGCCCGCCACCACGATCGTCTCCCTGGTCACGACCCGGCCTCGCGCCTTGATCCCGACCGGCAGGACCGACGCCGTGGTCGGGTCGCCGTACGCAAGGTCCTCGGCCAAAGCGAGGTCGATGATCCGGTCGGCCAAGGGCATTAGAATTCGATGGTCCTCCATGATCATGAAAGATATCCCCATTCCCCTTGTCGCGCAACTGAAAGGTCGTCAGCCGAGAAGCTTGCCGGCCTCCCGGCGCACCGCGGGCGGGTAGAGGTTCTGCTTGGCGATGTCGCGGACCTCGCGCTGGGGCGCGGCCCTGAGGACCTTGCCGATCTGCGTGCGATCGATGCGCGGGTTCGAGAGCAGGGCGCGTCGAATCTCGCCGTTCGTGAGCCAGCCCGCGTTCGAGACGATGAGATCGAGAAGCGGTCTGGGCAGGTTGCCCTTTCTCGCGATGCGCGCCACTTCGCCCTGGGTGAGCTTGGGATTCCGGAGCAGGTCCTCCCAGACCAGGCTGCCGAACATCCGCTCGAGCTGGATGCGCTCGGTCAGATCCCCCCCATGGGCAAGCTGAAATCGCTGGGCCGAGGAAAGGTGCTTGATGTTCTTCTGGAGCTCGACTCCGGGGTCGAGCTGGACCTCGGATGTGCCGGATCCGGGATCCGGCGCCTTGCGCTCGTCCGTGACGAAGCGCTTCAGCGTCTCCCTGGCCTCAGCATCGAATGTCGCGAACACCAAGCCAGTGCCGGCATTCTCCCCCTCCCCCACGGCCAGCACGACGCGACACGGCAAGGTGGTCTTGGATCGGTCCACGGGATGGACCAGGACGAGATCGCACTCCTCGTTCACCGGATGACCGGCAAGCCCCTTGATGAAGGTCCCCCCCTTGCTCAGGTTCTTCTCGAACTCGGCTGCGAGCTCAGCAAGGCTCCCGATCTCCAGCAATATCTGCCGCTTCTCCATGCCTCCATCGTATCCGATTTGTCTGGTTCTGAAAATGCTCCTCCCCCCGGAGCGGGGGGAGGAGGGGAGGAGGTCTGAAGCTTTCCGCTTCAGTGGGTTAGACGGCGCCGGGTCGCTTGAAAATCATTCCCGAAGAAGAAAACAAAGAGCCCCATCCCCAGCCAGACGCCGTCCCGCGCCACGGTCCGGAGCGAGATCGGGTCGCTCTCGGCGCCCGACGAGGCGAAGCAGCCGCACGACATGTCGAGCCCGAGGTGAAGCGCCCAGAGGAGCGCGGCCATGAACAGGACCATCATCCCCGAGACCAGGACGGCCGCAGCGCGGGTCCGGATGCCGAGGACGAGCATCAATCCGGCCGCAAGCTCGATCCAGGGCAGCGTGACGGCCAGGAGGTTCACGAAAGAGAGGGGAAGCAGCTGGTATGTGGCCACGTCGATCGCGAACCGGTGAGGGTCGAGGATCTTGTGAAAGCAGGCATAGAGGAACACGCCGCCCAGGTAGACGCGGACCGGCAGCGCCACCCACCGGTGCCAGGGCCATGATCGGACGCGGATCAGGAAATCCCGGAACAAGGTTCGACCTCTGATCTTCCGGGAGTGGGAGGTACCCCTCCAAGCTTTCGGCGCACCTCCCACTCCCTGTTTCCCTTCATTTCTCCACCGATCCATGCAACACGGGCGCCCCTCCCTCCACATAGAAAACGTTCCTGAGCCCCTTGCCTGCGAGCTCCCTCGCAAGCTCGCGGCCCGAGTCCGGGCTCTCGCCGTCGCCGTACACGATGATCCCTTTGGCCCTGACGCCGAGGAGGTCCTTGATGACCCCGGATGAGACAGGCTCCAGGTAATCGTACGGGATGCTCCTGGCGTTCGGAACACGCCATGCCGTGACGTCCTCCCGGGATCGGGCATCGATGAGGATGAACGCCGGATCGCCGATCCGGGGGTCTTTCGGGGAGATCCCCCTCGCCTCCCCTTTGATCTCCGGGCAGGGCACCAGGATCGCGTACTCCGTCTTCTGGATGAAGGGGATGCCGTCCGGACGCAGGAGATTGACCGAGCTTCCGACCAGGGCCGAGACGAAGCCCGCGACCGCCGCGTCGCGAAAGGCCGAAAGCGCCCAATGCCTCCCGAAAAATGTCCACGCTCTCATGGGCATCATGTATCTATCACACTCATCCCTCTGTTGAAATCCGGATTTCTCTGCTACATTGGCCGCGTTGAAAACCTCTTGCGATTCAAGGAGGCGAGCCATGAAGGGCGGCCTGATGTTCGACGAGAGATTCCTGAAACACATCTCTCCCTACCCTCACCCCGAATGTCCCGACCGGCTTCTCGTCGTCTGGTCGGCCCTTCAGAAGAGCGGTTTCGTGGATTCGTGCAAGCGGATCCCGGCGAGACCGGCGTCGGTCGAGGAGCTGTCGAGGGTGCATGACCGGAGCTACGTGGAGAGAACCCTCGAGGAGATCGACGGCAAGTGGGGCTTTCTCGACCCGGACACCTACTTCTCGCCCGGATCCAAGGAAGCCGCGCTGTTCGCAGCCGGCGGCGTGACCGACCTCGCCCGCGCGGTCTGGAACCGCGAGGTGGATTGGGGAATCGCCCTGCCTCGTCCGCCGGGACACCACGCGACCAAGGATCGCTCCATGGGATTCTGTCTCTTCAACAACATGGCCGTGGCCGTCGCTTCGCTCCTCCATGACGGCGCCGAGCGGATCCTCATCTTCGACTGGGACGTGCATCACGGCAACGGCACGCAGGAAATCTTCTACCACGACCCGAGGGTGATGTTCATCTCGGTCCACCAGTGGCCCCACTACCCGGGATCGGGTCACGTGACCGAGATGGGATCGGCAGCGGGCCTCGGCTTCACGGCCAACGTCCCGCTGCCGGCCGGCGCCGGCGACGCGGAATACGCCGCCGTGATGGACCGCATCGTGGACCCCCTCGTTCACCGGTTCGACCCGCAGATGATCCTGGTGAGCGCCGGGTTCGACCCCTATGATCTCGACATGCTGGCCGGCATGAACGTCACGGTGAACGGGTTCGCGCACATGGCCTGGAAGATCCGAGAGGCGGCCAGATCCACCGGACGCGGCCCCTGCGTGGTGCTGGAAGGGGGATACCACCTGGACGGCCTGAGCCAGGCCGTGACCGCGGTGGCCAAGGCGCTCGACGGCGAGGCGCCGCCGGCCCCGACCGAGGAGCCGCGCAAGGAGTATCTCTCGATCCTCAACTCTCTCATCTTTGCGCTGGAGCCCTATTGGCCTGATCTCAAATCAGGCCGCTCCTGAAATCCCTGATCAGAAGCTCGATCTCGTCCGACGCCGATCCCGTGTTGACGACGATGCTGGCCGCGACCGTGACCACGTCGCCGCTTCCGAGACCCGCTGCGGCGCCGAGCCTCGGAGCAAAGGCGCCGATCGATCCGCCGGGGGTGTTGAAGAGCAGCCGGAGGTGCTTCTCGCCCACGACCCGGGCGCTCCGGACCCGCAGGCCGGCAAGAAGGAAGGTCGGCTCCGGGTTCCCGGCGCCGAACGGGGACAGACGCTGGAGGTCGCGACCGAGCCTCGTGTTCACCTGGTTCGGAGCGAGGGTCGCATCGATCTCGAGGACGTTCTCGCGGGGAGGACCGTCCAGGCCCGCCTCGTCCTCGAGGCGTAGCCGGAGATCCTCAAGCCTGGACGACGCCACGGTGAAGCCCGCCGCCTCCCGGTGGCCTCCGAACCGGACCAGGAGGTCGCTGCACCGCTCGAGGGCACGGTAGACATCCATCCGGCCGGCCCCGCGGGCCGATCCGACGCCGGTCCCGTCCTCGTCCACGGATACGACGAACGAGGGAAGCCCGGTCTGCTCGCACAGCCTCGCAGCCACGATCCCGATGACCCCGCGATGCCATCCCTGCCCGGATGCGAGAACCAGACGGCCTCGACCCGATTCCGGGCTCTGCTCGATCGCCTGGGAGAGGACCGAGGCTTCGATCTCCTTTCGGAGGGCGGTCAGCCTCTCGATCTTGACGGCAAGCTCCGCGACCTCGTCCTCCTCCTCGGAGACCAGGAGCCGGTAGGCGAGGATCGCATCATCGAGGCGGCCGGCCACATTGAGCCTCGGCGCCAGCCGGAAGCTGATGCCCGTGGATGTGACCCCCTGCCCCGCCCGTCCGGATGATTCCCACAGGAGCCGGAGACCGGTCCGCATACGCCGCTCCATGAGGCGCAGCCCGGAAGAAACCAGGATCCGGTTCACCCCGCGCAGATCCCCCACGTCCGCCACGGTGCCGAGGGCCACCAGGTCCAGGAGGTCCTTGAGGTCGGGCCCCTCTCCCTGGAAAAAGCCCGACGAGACGAGCGAACGCCGCGCCGCGGCCGCGAGATAGAACGAAAGCCCCACAGCCGTGAGGCCCTTGTCCGGGAATTTGCATTCGGGCTGCAACGGGTTCACGAAAGCCAGGGCCGGAGGCCTCGATTTCCCCAGACGATGGTGATCGATCACCATCACCTCCATTCCCTGTTCCGACGCGTACGCCACGGCATCGTGATCCTGGGTTCCGAGATCCAGGGTGACGAGCAGCCGGCATTCCTGACGCACGAACTCGTCCACGTCCTCCCGACCGAGCCCGTATCCCGAGCCCCGGCTCGAGATCCGGACCCGAGGCTCGACCTTGCACCCCCTGAGGAAAAGCGATATCAGGGCTGCGCTCGTCACGCCGTCGGCGTCATAGTCCCCCACCACCGCGATCCGCTCTCCCTTCATGACCGCGTCCGCAAGCCTCCGGCCGGCCAGGTCCAGGTCCAGCATCAAATCCGGAGAAGGGAGATCGGCGAGGCGGGGAGAAAGGAAAAGACGCGCCTGGGCCGGGTCTGCAATGCCCCGGTTCAGGAGGCACTGCGCCGTGACCGAGTCGATGCCCAGATCGCGGGAGAGACGGAGGGCTTCCTCGAGCCTGGACGGGCAAGCCCTCCAGACCGCGCCGGTGCTACTTCTTGCTGAAGAATTGCCGATCAATCCAGACCACGATGGGGGAAGCGATGAAGATGGACGAGTAGGTCCCGACCACGATTCCGAAGGTGAGGGCGAAGGCGAAGTTCTTGATGGGGCCCGAGGACATGAGCCAGATGACCGCAACCACGAACCACGCGGTGAGCGAAGTCAGGATGGTCCGGCTCAGGGTCTCGTTGATGCTCCGGTTCACCACCTTGACGAGGTCCCGCTC
>Ga0315282_10014204_pt1 | contig 11892 bp, 10 predicted proteins | sample YL17G07_20_MG_FD_203693 | JGI IMG/M metagenome (GOLD analysis project Ga0315282, IMG submission 203693) | Sediment microbial communities from Yellowstone Lake, YNP, Wyoming, USA - YL17G07_20 | ecosystem: Environmental > Aquatic > Freshwater > Lake > Sediment | place: USA: Wyoming | collected... | reverse complement strand
AGTAAGAATGAAGAAATCATCCCCGGACGTGGTCTATAAAGAGTTACTCCAGGGTGAGACCGTGAGTCTTGTTGTTGAACATGAATTACGTGGTGTCACACCCGAGATGCTCGATTGGTGGTGGGACAATATGGATAACGATACTTACAGATTGTGGCATCCCCAGGACCACCTTGCGCTTGAGTGGCAAATCCTGCCAAGCCAGGTGGGACATGCCGGCGCTATCAGTATGGCTTGCGAGAAGATAAGTGACGTACCGGCTCAAATCCTGCGTATCCGCTGGGAGGAGCCGAAGGCGACGCCCATTGCCACCATTTACAGCCATGTCAATGTGGGCAGTATCCTTGGCCCTGGTCCCGACGATATACCTGTGGGTTGTATCGTCCACGAGTATGAAGAGACATCTTACGGAACACGAATGCGCTCCACCTTTACCTTTCCCGCGGGTATGCCTCCCGAGTTTCTTGATTCCTTACGTAAGCACAATATAGTGGAAATGGGACGGTTCCCCGAATTTCTCCCCCAACTGTATAAGCAGAAAACCGGGAAGTGACGGGGCGTGACATTAGCAAGAACACGCGGTGCACAACCAGCCAGGATATTCAGCCCGTAATTTGTGCCTGAGTCACCCGCACGAATCTTAACAGGATTTTAATATTCTGATGCTACTATTACATCATTAACCGATAATAATATGCCGAAAAGAGATGGGCTAGAGATGTGGCGTAGTAAAAAGTTTATCCTCTTTATGAACGGACCACACGCCCCTTAGAACAGTCGAGCATACCGAGAGGGGGGACGGCCTCCCCTCCCCCCTCTCTTTATTGAACATCCATCCGGCGAGAGAAGACCTCTTAATATTTCTGTTATACTATCAGCATAGCAAACTGTTACGGGACTCGGAGATGACCGGCAAAAGGGTTCTCGTGGTTGACGACGATGTCAAAACTGTGGAGCTGGTAAAGCTCTACCTGAACCGGGATGGCTACAATGTCCTTACCGCTTATGACGGCACCGAGGCGCTCCGCTTGTTTCGGGAAGGACACCCCGACCTTGTCGTTCTGGACCTTATGCTGCCGGGAATCGACGGGCTAAAAGTCTGCCGCACCATCAGAGCCGAGTCCGATGTGCCTATCATAATGCTTACCGCTAAAACTACCGAGCAGGACAGGCTGACGGGACTGGACCAGGGAGCGGACGACTACGTGTCCAAGCCTTTCAGCCCCAGAGAGCTGGCAGCCAGGGTCCGCGTGGTCCTCAGGCGTCTTCCCGGGGAAACGCTCCAGCGCGGTCCCGCCGAGGTTAAGTCCGGCGAGCTCACGGTGAACTTTAACACCTATGAGGTCTTTATTGCCGGCAAACCTATAAGTCTCACTCCGGTTGAGTTCAAGCTGCTGGGCGCTCTCATCAGGGAACCGAATAGGGTTTTCACCCGGGGAGAGCTTATTGAAAAAGCCCTGGGCTCTGATTTTGAAGGATTTGACCGCACCATTGATGTCCATATACTGAATATGCGCCGCAAGCTCGAGTCCGACCCCGACCATCCCCGATACATAAAAACGGTCTACGGAGCAGGCTACAAATTTGCCGGAGGCTGAATGCTCTATAGTTTGAGATTTCGCCTTATGCTCGCCTTCACCCTGGTGATAGTGGTTACTATCGGCGCGGTTTTTTTCTTCATCAGCCGGGGCACCGGAGGCGAAATTAATCAATTTGGAGAGCTCAGCCAGCAAAGCGATATCGGCAGAATAGAGCTGGTGCTGGCCAATTACTACCACCAGCAGGAAAGCTGGGAGGGCGTCCAGCCGCTAGTGGAACAACTGTCGACTCTTTACGGGGGCCGCATCGTCCTAACCTACAACAACGGGACAGTAGTCGCTGATTCTCAGGGAGAGCTTTTGGGCGAGCATTATTCCCCCGACTCACCCGGTGGTATTTTATCCCCACCATGGGGAAAAAGCGCCCCGGGAATAGTCTACATCAGCCCCGAATCATCAGTGGGATTCGGTTTACCTTCTCTGGAATTCCTTTCCCTGAGCCTGAGGAACTTCCTGCTCTGGGGAGGATTGGCGGCGATTGCCATCGCCCTTATACTTACTCTGGGGCTGTCGCGGCGAATTCTGGCGCCCGTTCGCACCCTCACCCAGGCTGCCAAACGGCTGGGACAGGGCGATTTTGCGCAAAGGGTCCAGGTTAACGATAGAGGCGAGGTAGGAGAACTTGCCCAGACCTTTAACTCCATGGCTAGCCAGATGGAGCGCACCAAACAACTGCGACAGAACTTGACCGCCGATGTCGCCCACGAGCTGAGGACTCCTCTTTCCAATGTGCGGGGCTACCTGGAGGCAATTCGCGACGGCGTGATAAAGCCGGATGCCGCTACCATCCAGTCGCTTAACGAAGAGACAGTTCTGCTGTCGCGGCTGCTCGACGACCTCCAGGAGCTGAGCCTTGCTGAGGCAGGCGAACTGAAGCTAACCTTCCAGGCTGAAGATATAGGTGAGCTAATCACTCAGGCTGTGGTGGCGATACAGCCCCAGGCAGCAGCCCAGGGGATATCAATGTCCACCGACATACCCCACAATTTACCGCCGGTAAACATAGACGCCCATCGGATTGCTCAGGTGTTGCATAACCTCCTCAGGAATGCCGTGGCTCACACCATCAGGGGAGACGCCGTCACCGTGACTGCCAAGCAGCAGGGCGACTGGGTGGAGGTAGCCGTGGCTGATACCGGGGAGGGTATTCCTGCCGAGGACCTGCCTAATATCTTCGAGCGCTTCTATCGGGTGGACAAGTCCCGCTCCAGAGCCACGGGCGGCAGTGGGCTGGGACTCACCATCGCCAAATACCTGGTCGAGGCTCACGGCGGTAAGATTGAGGTCCAGAGCGGATTGGGAAAAGGTAGCCTCTTCTTGTTTACCCTCCCTGTTGCCGGGCAGCGTCCTCTTTGAGTTGCCCCGTAAAAACCGCTTGCCGCCAACTTATCAAAACAGCACCTGGCACTCAATGCCCTGCCTGGCAAAGTCAGCGGCAAGCTCCGTACCTTTTGAGGCAAAAAAACCATCGCTCATGGCGCTTTCTAAATTATATTTCCGGTAGACCCAGTCGCCATAATGGTAGTTCATTCTGTCGACCAGGACGTAATCCACTTTCCCGCTGAGCCCGGCAGCGAGTTTCTCCACCCCGGGAAGCATCGGGGCAATCATCGCATAGGTTCTAATGCCTGAAAGATGTAGCTCCTCGAGCGCTTTGATTCTTTCCTCAATTGATGGCGCGCCAGGCTCAAATAGCTGTCTTATACCTTCGTCTCCGGTGGTAACCGTTAGCCCGACTTCAATCTTGCTGGCTTCTTTAAATAGCTCCAATTCACGTAAAACAAGCGCCGATTTCGTCTGGATTGTGAGCGGCCAATCATATCGAACCAATATTTCAAGGCACTTTTTGGTCAGTTCGTATGTTCTCTCCAGCGGTTGATAGGGGTCGCACACTCCGCTTACCCACACCCTGCCAGGCGGCATTTTTTCTATCTCGCGCCGCAGCAGATGCGCCGCATTAATCTTAACGTCGACAAACTCACCCCACGGCTCTTTATGTCCGGTGAATCTCTTCATAAAACGGGCATAGCAATAGGCGCAACCGTGCTGGCACCCGATGTACGGATTGACCACATAGTCAAAGACCTTTGATTTGGACAGAATGCTTCTGGCGTAGATTTCTCTGACAATCATAGGAAGACTAGCTCACCGATGATACCCCATAGATGATTTTACCATCTACGGGGCTCGACTACACAATTTTGAAGAAGGTGGAAATGGGACACAAAAAGAGCCCTTTAACCGATTTTGAGAAATACATCACCAATAACCCGGTGTCCTATGGGATTTTCAGCAACATCGTGGTAAAATAGGGAGTTTGGTATATAGGGTTATATACCTTTACTTTATACCTGCCGGTGCATCAAGAAGAAGGAGGTAACAATGACGCCGAAGAAAGAGAAGGTCTTACCTGAAGTTAACAAAACCTTCGTCATGACCAAAAGGAGCCTGAAATCCCTGGTGGAGGGCCTGATTAAAGACATGGAGGTAGTCGGAGTAAAGTCTAAACAGGGCAAATACGTCTACGATAAGATAGCCAGCTTTGAAGAGCTCTGCCTTGATTATGATGTTACGGTTACGCCACCCACAAAATATCTACGGCCTGCAAAGGAAACCCTGCTTAAGTTTATTCTTGGAGGCAAGTCAAAGGCTGAGCCAGTAATCGAGGCTATCCCCCGGGCTATTATCGGCGTGCACCCTTACGATATTAAGGCTATTGAGTTGCTGGACACGGTATTTATGTCGGCTAATCCCGACCCTAATTACATTGCCCGACGGCAAAACACCATCATCATCGGCGTCGACTGCCTTAATCCCTCCCCCAAATCCTTCGCTTCCAGTATGGGCACCAACCTGGCTGAAACTGGTTTTGACCTGTTGCTAACGGATATCGGCACCGGCTATATGGTAACTGTAGGGTCAGAGAAGGGCGCTGAGCTTTTAGCCAAGCATGCCCAGGTGAGGGAACCCCGTGGTAACGAGATAGCCAAACATAAAGCGGTAAGGGACGAGGCATCAGCTAAATATAAGCTCTCCCTCAATGTGCCCCGGGAGAGACTGCCCAAGCTGCTGGAAGAAAGCTACGAAGACCCTTACTGGGAATCGAGGAGCGAGACCTGCCTTAGCTGCGGCTCCTGCGTCATGGTATGTCCCACCTGTTTTTGCTTCGATGTCAAAGACGAAGTAGCGCTAAACCTGAAGGACGGGGAACGCTTACGTCAGTGGGATGGCTGTCTTCTGGTTGATTTTGCCAGGGTTGCCACCGGTGAGAATTTCAGGCATACCAAAGCGAGCCGCTTCCGGCACCGCATATTCCGCAAGGGGAAATATGTTCTGGAGAGATATGGCAGGATTGGCTGTGTGGGCTGTGGTCGGTGTGCCATCGCCTGCCTGGCGGAGATTGCCAGCCCGGTGGAGGCTTTTAACGCCATAGCTAAATCGGTGCAGGCTAAAGAAGCAGCCCTGAGCAGGGGCAGAGAAGCGAAACCTGAGACTGAACTGTACATCCCTCGGCTGGCTGAACTGGTGAAGGTCAATGAGCTGACGCCGCGGGAGAAGGTCTTTGAGTTCAGACTCCAGGATGGTCAAGCCCTGGGGCAGCGTCCCGGGCAATTCGTTGAGGTCTCAGTCATGGGCATCGGAGAGGCGCCCATCTCCATCTCCTCATCGCCGACCAGGGACGGGACTTTCCAGCTGGCGATAAGAAAGGTAGGCGATGTGACCAATGCCCTGCATAATCTGAAAAAGGGAGACATCGTGGGCATTCGCGGTCCTTTCGGGAACGGCTTCCCGCTAGAGACTCTTGAAGGTAAGAATATCCTCTTCGTAGCTGGAGGCATTGGTCTTTTCCCGCTGCGTTCGCTAATTCAGTATGTCCTCGACCGCAGGAGTTCTTATGGCAAAGTCATCCTGCTCTTTGGAGCCAGGTCACCAGCAGAGCGGCTGTTCCTGGACGAGCTCGCTGCCTGGAGTAAGAATCCCCAGATTGAGTTTCATGAGACCGTGGATGTGGGGGATGAAAGCTGGAAGGGGAATGTGGGAGTTATTACCACCCTTATCCCCAAGGTTGATATTGACCCCAAGAAGACCCTGGCAGTGATAGTAGGTCCGCCGATAATGTACCGCTTTGTCATCGTTGAACTCAAGAAGAGAGGGCTTACCGATGAGAACATAATCATGTCGCTGGAGCGAAGGATGAAGTGCGGCGTGGGCAAGTGCGGGCATTGCCAAATCAACGGTGTCTATGTCTGCCAGGAGGGACCAGTATTCACCTATGCCCAACTGAGAAACCTAAGGGAGGCAGTGTAATGAAACCTAAAGTAGCGTTTTTTGATTTTACCGGTTGCGAAGGATGCCAGTTAGACGCCCTTAATCTTGACGCGGGGGAAGTTATCGACCTGCTTAATGCGGTGGATATTGTCAACTTCAGGGAGGTCAAGACCGAGCGGGCGGACGATTACGACATCGCCTTTATTGAAGGGAGCATAAGCCGGGAGTCGGAAATACCCCGCCTGCAAAAAATACGCGCCCAGGCTAAGATTGTTATCGCTCTGGGCGCCTGCGCCGGTATCGGTGGAATCAACTGCCTGAAGAACCACCTCTCCATGGATGAGGCACGGCAGATAGTCTATGGGAAAGACGCCAAATATTACGATACCATTCCCGCCCGACCGGTAAATGCCGTGGTTACCGTAGATTACTACGTGAGAGGCTGCCCTCCGGTCACCGCCGAGCTTGTCAAGGTAATCAAGGCACTGCTCTTGGGCAAGAAACCCGATATACCTAACTACCCTGTCTGTGTTGAGTGCAAGATGGCCGGCAACGTCTGTGTTTTTGAAAGAGGCATGACCTGCCTTGGCCCGGTAATCCGGGCTGGCTGTGATGCCATATGTGTTACCAGCGGTCGGCGCTGCTGGGGCTGCCGGGGGCTTGTCAACGACCCCAACCTCGACTCGGAGAAGGACATACTGAAGAAGTATGGCCTGACGGTAGAACAGGTGGTGGAGAAGTTCAAGATATACAATACGTATGCGGAGGTGACCAAGTGAACCAGGTTAATATAAATGTTCATATTGACTTGACCCGGATTGAGGGGCACGGTCATGTTGTAATGCGTGCCAGCGATGGCAAGATTGAGGAACTCCTGTGGGAAGTGGTGGAGTCCCCGCGCTTTTTCGAGGCTATGCTTCGCGGCAGGCATTATGATGACGTCGCTCACATCGCCTCGCGAATCTGCGGCATCTGCTCTATCGCCCATACCACCTGTTCCCTGCAGGCTACTGAGGCGGCTTTCGGTATTCAGCCCTCGGAACAGACGCTGCTTTTGCGAAAACTGCTCTACGATGCTGAACTCCTGGAGAGCCATGTGCTGCACGCCCTTTTCCTTGCCGCCCCGGACTTCCTGGGGGCAGACAGTGTTTTCCCGCTGGTGGCAACACATAAGGATGTGGTGGTGATGGCGCTGCGGCTGAAGAAGCTGGCTTACAACCTCGCCGAGGCGCTGGCGGGCAGGAAAACTCATCCCCTCTCCTGCACGGTTGGGGGATTTGCCCGGCTGCCCGACCCTGCTGACCTCAAAGTCCTCAAAAAGAAGCTTAAAGATGCGCTGGTTGACCTTGATACCACGGTAAAACTGTTCAAGACCCTGAGCATTCCCGACTTTACCCGGGAGACGGAGTATATCGCCCTTAAAGACCCCAAAGAGTATGCCTTTATCAGCGGTCAGATAGCCTCAACGGATGCCGGCATTGTGCCGGTGGACAAATACCTGGAGGTAACCAACGAGTTCTGCGTTCCCCATTCCACCGCCAAGTACACCAGGAACAAGCGGGATTCCTATATGGTTGGGGCGCTAGCCCGCTTCAATAATAATTACGACCAGCTTTCGCCTCGCGCCAAAAAAGCGGCTAAGGAACTCGGCTTGAGTGCCCCCTGCCATAACCCCTTTATGATAACCGTGGCTCAAGTTGTGGAGACTATCCATGCCCTGGAGGATAGTATTAATTTGATTGATAAGATACTGGCCCGAGGATTGAAAGAGGAAAATAATGCCGTGAAGGTCAGGGCGGGGAGAGGTATAGGAGCAGTGGAAGCCCCCCGAGGTATTCTGTTCCACGATTATACCTACGACGCCAACGGAATATTAACTAAGGCAAACTGTATCATTCCCACCAATCAGAACCACAACAATATCCAGAAGGACCTGGAAGCTCTGGCACCTAGGGTGCTGAATCAACCTGAGGATAAAATCAGGCTCACCCTGGAGATGCTAGTCCGAGCCTATGACCCTTGCGTCTCCTGCTCTACACATTGACTGCGTCAAGTATAAGGTGGCGGCTTTAGAGGGGCGGTAGAACCTGCCGAAAGAAAGCTGGTAGCGCATACCGGATTTGGACCGGTGATCTCCTCCTTGAGAGGGAGGTGTCCTAGGCCTCTAGACGAATGCGCCCTATTTTATTATCGCCTTTGTGAGCCAAAGGGTCAAGCTCCCGCAAAACCCGCTAGCCCAATAAATTGGGCAACTACATCCGTCGGCTATTCCCCTCTCCCTTGACGGGAGAGGGCTAGGGTGAGGGTGAAATCCCCCTCCCTCTAACTCCCTCCCTCCAGGGGAGGGAAGAATCAGCATAGATTGCTTCGCCCGTCAGCCGGCGTCGGTTGTCCTTTGGAAACGGAACGATTAGAATAGTTAGTGAGCTTCTCCCGAAAAGGTGAACGGCAATGGGATTCAGATTTCATAAAAAACCGCGGCTTAAAAGTCCCGTCCTGATAGCCTGCTGGCCGGGAATCGCCAATATCGGCATCATCGCCGTCGACACGCTGAGGGAAACGCTGGAGGCAGAGGAGTTCGGGGAGATAGAGCCGTGGGACTTCTTCTATCCCCAGCAGGTATCAATCAAGAGCGGTGTCCTGGAAGACCTGGAATTTCCAGCGAGCAAATTTTATTTCAAGAAGACCGCGAGTGGAGACCTGATATTTTTTATCGGCGAGGAACAGCCTGCCGCCGCCGGGAAGGCGTATGCCGAAGGAGGGAAGGCTTACCAGCTAGCCAACCTCGTTTTAGATGTCGCCCAGAAGTTCGGCAGCAGGAGAGTTTACACCTCGGGAGCGGCGGTGGCTCCAGTTCACCACACGATGACCCCCAGGGTCTGGGCGGTGCCCAACGACCGGAGCTTAATCGCCGAGGTCAGGAAATACGAGAATACCATCCTGATGAGCGAGGTTGAAGAAAGGGAGGGGGAGGGTAACATCGTTGGTCTGAACGGGCTCCTCCTCGGAGTAGCTAAAAAGAGAGGACTGGAAGCCATTTGCCTCATGGGGGAGATACCGATTTACCTCCAGGGTCTGCCCTTTTCCTATCCCCAAGCCTCAAAATCGGTGGTGGAGGTCTTGAGCCGCACCCTGGGAATTGAGGTCGATACCACCAGGCTGGACGAGTGGGCCAGCCAGGTAGAAGAGGAAATTGAACACTTTTACCAGCAGGTCCCTCCAGAGATTAAAAAACAGCTGGAAAAGCTAAAACACCGACCCTACGCCAAGCCCAGCGAGCCCAGTCCCATCACCGAGGAAGACAAGGGAAAGATTATGGAGGACATTGATAAACTATTTAAGAAGCGCGGGGAGGAAGATTGAGCCAGAGGCAGCCGGTTAAAATCCACCGCAGACCAGAACTCCAAAGCTCCTCCCTGGTGGTAGCCTGGGATGAGGATGCCGGTCAACTGGGACAAAAAGTTACCGATTATTTAATTCAAAGGCTGGGAGGCGAGGAATTCGGCGAGATTGAACCCGAGGACTTCTTCTCCCTGGGAGATGTCCGGGTAGAGGGGGATGTAGCCCAGTTTCCCGAGGGCAAGTTCTTCGTCTGCCCTCAAGACGACCTGGTGATTCTTAAAAGCGCACCACCCCAGTTTGAGTGGTATAAATTCCTGAATTTGATTCTGGATGTCGCCGGGCATTACTGCCAGACAAAGGAACTCTACACCGTCGGCGGGATGGTCACCCTGACGGCGCACACCGCACCCCGGGCGTTGCTGGCTACCTCCAGCTCGCCGGAGGTGAAGGAAATGCTGAGCCGGTATGACCTAATCCCGGACATGGACTACCAGACTCCGCCGGGTCAAAGACCGACATTGAGCTCCTTTCTCCTCTGGGTGGCTAAAGGAAGAAATATCCCCGGAGTAAGCCTTTGGGTGCCAATACCTCTTTACCTGGTAGCCAATGAGGACCCTCAGGCACAAAAGAAAGTCCTTCAGTTCTTTGATGAAAGATTTGCCTTAAACCTCGATTTTGAACCTGTTGACCGCAAGGTCCGGGAACAGAACGAGAAATTAGCCCAGGCGCGACTTCGCCTTCCCGAGATTGATGAGTATATCCGCAGGCTGGAGAGCAACCTCAAGCTCTCTGATGAGGAAAACGAAACGCTGAGCCAGGAAATCGCGAAGTTCTTGAGGGAAGAGGAGCCCGGAAGAAGGGGAAAGACGAAGTGAAGAGCAAAGAGGCCGAGTGCTGATTACTGACTCTTTTCCATATTCCTGGTGGCGACGACATTCGCCCCTGTTCCGGCGACATTCTTCAGCACCACGTCGTAGAGCTTCACCGGCGCCTCCAGCTCAACGCCCGCCAGCTCCTCAATCGCCCTGAACAAGAGCCGCCGCGGCACAGGCGCATCGGTGCGGACAGGGAGCATCACCCACCTCACCCCTTTCAGGCGCACCGTGGTGGTCAATACCCGCATCGGCTCCTCAAGCTCCTGGAGGACGAATTCTTCCCCTTTTTTGCACTTGTTTCCCTCCATAGAGACCACCCTGCCGTCCTGGAGTTCCACAACAACCTCACAGCCGACGGGGCAGGTAACGCAGGTAAAATGCCTCTTTTCCTCGCCCATATTTACCTCTCTATTATGGAGACCTTGACGGGTCCGGCAATGCCTTTTAACTTATCCCGGGACAGCTTGAGCTTAATCATCTCGTTCGGTCGGGCATACAGCCTCTTGAGGCATATTCCGCCGGGGGAAAGCTCTATGTTTACCGGTCTCTCCACCGGCTTTGCCGCCCTGATAAACAGGGTAAGGTCATCGGTGAAGGAGTACCGCTGGGGAAAGAGCAGCCGGACATTTTCCCCGGGGACAATCTCCACCGATTTTCGCTTCCGGCGCCGGTCGCCAGCGGCGAATCGCGCCGCATTCTTACCCGCAATCATTCCCGTCCCGGCAACATAGTCCACCAGGTCAAACACGGCGGAGACATTGCCACAGGAGAATATTCCCGGCACCGCTGTCTCCATCGTCTCGGCGGTAAGCGGTCCCCCGGTAAGCGGGGCAAGCTCCACCTTCGCCTGCTGCGACAGCTCATTCTCGGGGATTAGCCCCACCGAGAGGAGCAGGGTATCACAGGGTATAAATTGCTCGCTGTCTCTAACCGGGCTCAGGGCTTCGTCCACCTTAGCTACCACCACCCCCTCCAGCCTCTCCCTGCCCCGTATCTCGGTAACCGTGTGCGACAGATAAAGGGGAATGTTGAAATCATTGAGGCACTGGACGATATTTCTCTTCAGTCCGCCGGGATAATCCATTATCTCATAGACCCCTTTCACCCGAGCGCCTTCAAGGGTGAGCCGCCTCGCCATAATGAGCCCGATGTCCCCTGAGCCGAGGACGACGACCTCCTTCCCGGGGAGATAGCCGTCAAGATTGACAAATCTCTGGGCTACCCCGGCGGTGTATATTCCCGCGGGGCGGGTGCCGGGAATACTGATGCTCCCCCGGGGGCGCTCACGGCACCCCATGGCGAGCACGACGCTCTTTGACTTTATCCGGACCATCCCCTGCTCCGGACTCACCGCGGTAACAGTCCTGTCGGGAGAAAGAGCAATAGCCATAGTATTCAAGAGGCAGCGCACATCGGTCTTTCCCAGCTCGGCAACGAGGCGTTCGGCATACTCCGGACCGGTGTAGTCCTCCTTGAACTGCTCCAGCCCGAAGCCGTTATGAATGCACTGCTTCAAGATGCCGCCGAGCTCCTCCTCCCTCTCCAGCAAGAGGACATTCTTAGCGCCGCTCCTGTAAGCAGAGACCGCCGCGGTGAGACCGGCGGGTCCGCTGCCTATCACGGTTACATCAGCTTCTAGCGGCATTTTCTAAACTACCCGGGGATATCCCGTGACCTCGGCAATCTTGCGGTGCAGCGGGGAAAGCGCAGGATAGACCTTTTTATATACCTCGCTAAACAGCCGGTCATAAATCCCGACATTCCCCTCACGAGGGGTGAAGGTCTCCTTTACCCTCACCATCTCGTCC
>Ga0315282_10014202_pt1 | contig 11893 bp, 9 predicted proteins | sample YL17G07_20_MG_FD_203693 | JGI IMG/M metagenome (GOLD analysis project Ga0315282, IMG submission 203693) | Sediment microbial communities from Yellowstone Lake, YNP, Wyoming, USA - YL17G07_20 | ecosystem: Environmental > Aquatic > Freshwater > Lake > Sediment | place: USA: Wyoming | collected... | reverse complement strand
GGGCAAGCAGCCGATGCGGACGCATGATCGCGCGAGCGGGCCTCGGGTGCAACGCCGTGCTAGCGCCTGCACGCGATGCAATTGCGACTCATCGCCCCAGAAACTGTTCTCTGCGGAGGGCGGTTTCTTAGCCCGAAGTTCCGCTTGGTGACGACGACATCTGCTTGAACCACCAGAGGATAGCCGAACGGTGGCTTCCGCGTACTGGCTACAGACCGACGAGCGCGAGGGCCCGGGCCTGCAGCGGCGTGGGCGGCGTCAGTTGCGGCAGGGGCGTGCCGGCCGGGTCCGACCTCAGGCGACAGGTGAGTCGCGCGCGCGTCGCAAGCTCCGCCAGGAGCGTCTCGAAGCTCTGCACGGGCAGGCCGTCGGCGGTCGCGCGCTGCGTCTTCTTGGCGGTTGCCGCGCGCGAGGGCGCGGCCGGAGCGACGGGGTCGCGCGTCGCCCGATCCGTCTCAAGCGCCTCGTCGTGAAAGAGCAGCGGCGCCCAGGCCTGGCGCAGGTGCCACTCGACGTAATACGCCAGGAGACAGAGAAAGATGTGCGCGCGGACCCGGTCCTCGATCCGGTGTCGGATCGGGCGCCCCCGCAGGTCGATCCCTGTCAGACACCGAAACGCCCGCTCCACCTGCGCGAGCCCCTTGTCGTGCCGGACGGTGTCCGCGGCCGAGAGGCGGTCGCGGGGCTCGCTCGTGCGGATCACGTAGAAGCCGTCGAGTTGCGCTTCCTGGTGAATGGTGTCCTCGCGTTGTGTCCAGCGCACGCGGCCCACCGCGATGGTCACCGCGAAGTGCTTCCCCATCTTGTAGTGCTGCAGGACCCGCCCCACCTTAATCCCCAGCGTGGCATCGTCGAACGGCGTCCGCGTGCGGCGCGCCGCTGCGGTCGCGATCTTCGTCAGATCCCGTTCCGTCGCCGCCAGGAGGTCTTCCCGTTTTCGCCGCCGCTCCGCCGCGAGCAGGGGATTGAAGCAGACGATGAGGCGTTCGCCGGGATAGGTCGGGGCGGTGATCTCGGCCAGATGCTGCTCGTCGAAGAGCGAGAGCTGGAGCGCGCCGCTCTCCACCAGCGCGCGAATCGCCGGACTCCGCAGCGCCGAGATCCACCCGAGCCCAGGATACGCCTGCAGGTGTGCCAGCTGGGTCTCGGTGAGGAGGCCGCGATCCCCGACCAGGACGACACGCGTCAGGCCAAAGCGCGTGCTGCCCCACCGACAGGCCCCCTGGCAGACCTGAAGGTCCGCCCTACCGGACTCCAACTGTCACGACGACCGCCGCCCGAGCAGGCGGCCGAGCACCTGCCACTCCTCCGCCGCGAGGCCCAGCCCGAAGAGGGCGGCGTTGTAGCAGGCAAGGCCCGCGAGCGTGCCAATCCCGAGCGCCGCCCAGCCGTGCAGCGGCGCAAGCGTGCGCACGCCGACCTGCACGGCCGCCGACACGCCCGCCGCCACACACACCTTCAGCCACGCCCGCGACAGGGCGTGCACGTGCAGCAGGTACCAGGTTTCGATCGCCTGCAGCAGGCGGAACACGACGTTGGCCGCCAGCGTGGCAACGGCCGCCCCGACCAGCCCTGCCCGCGGCACCAGCAGCAGGGCGAGGGCGAGGGCAACAACGAAGGCGATGGCATTGTTGAGCAGGTCGAGTCTCGAATGCCCCGACATGACGACCGCCCACTGGTGCAACCCGAGGATCGCGTTCACCAGGTGCGCGACCGCCAGCACCGTCAGCGCCGGAAAGGCCTCGCGGTAGCCGGACCCCCACAACGTCAGCAACTGGTCGCCGAAAACCGCAATCGCCAGGAAGACCGGCACGGTCACGAGCGTCACCCACCGGACCAGCGTCTGTAGATTGCCGGCCAGCCGGGCCCGATCCCCGGACACGGTGGTTTCGGCCACCAGCGGACTGAAGATTGGATCGAACGCGTATCGAATCGAGCTGACGGTCTCGGCGAGCAGCAAACACGCGCCGTAGCTCGCCACCTGGCCGGCGTCCTTCAGCACCATGGCAACGACGAGCACGTCGGCACGGTAGATGGCCTGGTTGAACACCTCGGCGAGACCGACGGGAACGCTGAACGAGATCAGGGACCACTCGACCGGTGTCCGTACGGCCGCAGAGACCACGCGGCCGAGACCGAACACCCGGTGGACCGCGTAGCAGGCGACCGCGAACGTGCCGACGGCAGCGGTCGCGTGCGCGGTGGCGATCGCCAGGCCCCCGCCGGACCGCCAGAGGAGAGCATAGAGCCCGATCGCGGCGATCATGAACAGCGGGTCCGCAAGCCCCCGCACCAGCAGGTTGTAGCGCATCGTCCGCGTCGCCATCGTCGCGGTGACGAGCACCATCATCCCGGTCCACAACCAGACGAGCGGCGCGAGGGCGCGGAGCACCGGGGCATACCCGGCAGCGCCCCACACGTCGGCGATCGGCCGCGCGAGCACGAGGATTCCGGCGAACACGACCGCACCGGCCAGGGCGACGCCGCGCAGTGCAGTACCGATCGACTGGCGCTCGCCTTCCGGGTCCCGGCGCGCCCGCGAGGTGGCCACGGCACGCATCGCGCCCTTGTCGAGCCCGCAGAGGGCGATCTTGTTGCCGATCTCGATCGTGGACCACGCGAAGATGTAGGCGCCGTAGGCGCTGCGCCCGAACAGGCGCGCCGCAGCGGTGTGAAAGATGAAGATCGCCGCCTGGAGCAGCGCGGCGAGATAGTTTGCCGCCGACCCGCGCACGGCCAGCCGGACGTCATCCCGGCGGAGGTCGGTCGTCACGAGATGCTCTGGGCGAGCGGAAGGGCCGCCGGCGCGATCGAGCGATCGACGAAGGTGCGGAACCACTGCTCGAGCACCAGCAGCGTCCACAGCTGCCACCCGCGCGGCTCGCCTCGCTGATGGCCGGCGATCACGCGCTCGACGGCAGCCGGCTCAACGAGGCCGCGGGAGCGGGCGGTCCGGTCGAGAAGCAGGTCCCTTGCCAGCGGCGCGAGGTCCTCGCGCATCCAGCGGTCCACGGGCATCCCGAAGCCCCGCTTCTCGCGGTTGAGGATCTCGCGAGGGAGCAGGTCGGCCACGGCGCGGCGCAGCGCCACCTTGGTCGAAAGACCGTGCAGCTTGTAGCGGGACGGCAGCGTGGCAGCGAAGGCCAGGACCTCGCGGTCGAGCAGCGGGCAGCGCACCTCGAGCGAGTGCGCCATCGAGGCGATGTCCACCTTGACGAGGATGTCGTCCGGCAGGTAGGTCTGCATGTCGAGGTCGATCAGCCGGGCAACACCCTCCGGTCCGGAAGAGCGCTCGACAATGGCGTTGAACCGCTCGGCCAGCCGGTCGCGCTCGAAGAGCCGGCGCATCTCCGGCCCGTACATAGCCATCCGCTCCTCGTGCGAGAAGTGCGCCATCACGCCCAGATGGCGCTCGGCTTCGCTTCGGAGGAGCGCCCGGCCGAAGTCGCGGACCGGCTTGAGGGGCGCGCCGGGAAGATGGCGCAGGCCGAACGAGAAGGCCTGCGGCATGGGAGCCGGCAGCGCGCGGATTCCCCTCGCGAGGCTGGCCGCGCGGTACTCATGGTATCCCGCAAACGCCTCGTCGCCGCCGTCCCCGGACAGCGCGACGGTCACCGACTGCCTGGTGAGACGTGACAGATACCAGGTCGGCACGGCCGAGCAGTCCGCGAACGGCTCGCCGTAGTGCTCGACCAGCTCGGGCAGCACCGACACCATCTGCGGGTCGACCACCAGCTCCTCGTGATCGGTGCCGTACAGCCGGGCGACGAGCCGCGCGAACCGGAACTCGCTTGTGTCCTTGTCGGGGAACCCGATCGCGAACGTCTTGATCGGGCGTGCCGAATGCCGCGCCATGAGGGCGACGATCGTCGACGAGTCGATCCCGCCCGAGAGGAAGGCACCCACGGGCACGTCGGCCACCATCCGCAGCCGCACGGCCTCCTCGATGCGTTCGCGGAGATCGCCGGCCAGCTCGTCGAGCGGCCGGCCGTCCACGCCGTCGAAGCGCGGTGCGAAATAGCGCTCCGGCCGAGGCGTGTCGCCGGGCCCCACGACGATCCTCTCGCCCGCGGCAAGCTTGAACACGCCCTTGAACGCGCTGCGGGGGGCCGGCACGTATTGAAGCGCGAGGAACTCGTCGATCGCCTCGAGATCCGGGTCGCACGCAACCAGGCCCGAGGCGAGGAGCGCCTGGACCTCGGATGCGAACAGCAGGCCGGCCGGGCCGAGATGATAGTAGAGGGGCTTCTTGCCCACGCGGTCGCGCGCGAGCAGCAGGCGCCGCCGGCGGGCGTCCCATAGCGCCAGCGCGTACATGCCACGCAGCCGATCGAGGCAACCCTCGCCGAGCTCCTCGTACAAATGCAGGATGACCTCCGAGTCGGAGTTCGACTGGAAAAGGTGGCCTCGCGTGAGCAGCTCGGTGCGGAGCTCGACGAAGTTGTAAACCTCGCCGTTGACCACGAGCATCACGCTCCGGTCCTCGTTCCACATCGGTTGGGCGGCCTCCGGCCTCAGGTCGATGATCGACAGCCGCCGATGCCCGAGGGCGAGGGGGCCGTCGACAATCACCCGCTGGGTGTCGGGGCCGCGGTGCGCCATGCGGGCGCACATCCGCGCCACCGTCTCCCATTCGGGCACGGCGTCAGCCTGAGGGGCCAGCAGTCCTGCGATTCCGCACATGGTGGCTGATTGATTCTACGGCAGGAATCAAGTGGCGCGAATGGTAGGGGCTGCACGCGGGCAAGTCAGCCAGCCGCCCGGCGCCGGCGCGTGCGGCGAACCAACCACCCGTAGGCGCATGCGTTGAGCGCGACGACGAAGGTTCCCGCGGCAATCTGGAAGCCGCGGGTGAGGTTCTCGGGATAGAGGACCGGCACCACGTAGTGCTCCACGAAGTCTCCCGCGTAGCCCGCCGTTCCGGCCTGCTCGCGCAGCCAGTTCTCGAGCGGCGTCAGCGGACAGATCCACCCGCTGAACTCCACAAGCGCGCCCCAGGCGGCGGCCGGCAGGTGCACCCAGGCGATCCGCGGCCAGCGGATGGCCAGCAGTGCGCCAGCGACCACGAACGCCACGAACGCGAAGTGGACGACGACGACGAGAGCGGCGAGGAGGGGGAGGATTATGGACACAGGACAAAGAACACAGAACACAGGACACAGAACACAGGACACAGGACACAGAACACAGAACACAGGACACAGAACACAGGACACAGAATACAGGAGAGGCGACCGGGAAGTCCCGCGTCAGCGGCTGGAACACTGCGGGTTCACCGTCTTGGTGTGCAGACTGCCGCCTCCTGCGCTAGACTGCTCGGCGGAGGAAGCGGCGTGAAGAGACGAACGTTCCTGGCCCTCGCCCACCTGTTCTGGCTGTCCCTGCTCGTCTCCCCCGGCTGGGCCGGCCCGGTCGCGCTGACGATCCTCCACACGAACGACACGCACGGTCACCTGCTGCCGTTCAGCTACCCCGCTGTCGTGCCGCCGGGCTCCGGCCTGGAGGGGCTCACCGCGCGGACGAACATCGGCGGCATCGCGCGGCGCGCTACGCTGGTCAAGCGGATCCGCCAGGAACTCCAGCCGAAGAACACCACCGTCTGGCTCGTCGACGCGGGAGACTTCTCCGACGGCACCCCGTTCTCGCTCGAATACCACGGGGAGGCGGACGTCGAGGCCATGAACGCCGCCGGCTACGCCTTCGCGACGATCGGGAACCACGAGTTCAGCAACCGCCTGGCCGACGCCAAGCGCATCCTGGCCCTCGCCCGCTACCCGATCCTGTGCGCGAACGCCGTCGAGACGGAAACCGGGAAGCCGCTGGTCCAGCCGTACACGGTCCGCGCCGTGGGCCCGCTTCGCGTCGCTGTCTTCGGCCTGATCACCCGCGAGGCCGCCGGCTACCGCGCAGCCAAGGAAGGCGTGCAAGTTGCCGACGAGGTCGAAACCGCGCGCGCACTCGTTCCGGCGCTCCGCCGCCAGGCGGACATCGTCGTCCTCATCTCGCACGCGGGTGAAGAGATGGACGAGAAGCTGGCGGCGGCGGTGCCCGGCATCGATGTCATCGTGGGCGGCCACTCCCATTCGCGGCTGCCGTCGGGCGCGTTCGTCTGGCAATCCGAAGATCTGAAGGCGGACGACGTGAACGGGACGGTGATCGTGCAGGCGCACCAGTGGGCGGGCGAGCTCGGCCGGCTCGATCTGCTCTTCGTCCAGGACGCGAGCGGCGCCTGGCACGTGGACCGTTATCGCGCGCGGCTCGTCCCGATTACCCCCGACATCCCCGAGGACGAGACGGTGGCCGCCGTGGTCAAGCGGTACTGGAAGCCGATCGCCGGCCGGTACGGAGAAGTGATCGGCGAGGCGGCCGACGATTTCACCGACCGCGGCGATGACCTCACGCCGTACAACCTCATGGCCGACGCGGTGCGCGAGACATTCCAGACCGACATCGCGCTCGAGAACATGGGCGGCGTGCGGGCGCCGCTCGTCAAGGGACAGATCACCCGCGCCGACCTCGCGGCGCTCGATCCGTTCGACAACACGGTGGTCACCTTCAAGCTGTCCGGACGCGAACTGCGCCAGCTCCTCATCCGGCACGCGCCGGCCGTGTCGGGCATCCACTACCGCCTAGTGAGCGGCGAGCTGGTCGAGGCGACCGTCGGCGGCCAGCTGCTCGACGACACGCGCCTCTACACCGGGGCGACCAACTCGTACTTCGCGGGGTACGCGCTCAAGGACGTGCTGGTCGAGAACACCGGCAAGGCCCGGCTCGACGTGCTCATCAACTACATCCGGCAGAAGAGAACCGTGCGCCCTGCCTACGACGGCCGGCGGGTCGTCATCGGACGGGTAGAACGGTGAACGGAGAACGCTCTGTGCCTCCGTGCCTCGGTGGCCTGGCACAATCGTGACGCTCCACACGCGGCACGCAATCTCGGCATCGGCTTTCAAGCCCGGCGCGCTCACACCAGCCACGTTGGCCCGAACCCCGCGCTCGGCGCGCAGGTCGATGCGATTCGAGCCGGCGCGAACCTGCTCGACCGGCACTTGCAGCTCGGCTGTGACGTCCCTGGTGTTCGGCGGGAGCTCGACGCGGCCGATTGGGACGAGGTTCAGCGCGACCGCGATGCCGAACCCCCAATGGCCTTCGAGTTCCCCAAGGTGCAGCCTGAGCACGTAGTCCTGCTGTCGCGGCAGCGGAACCCATAGGACCGCCTCCCGCGCCGCGAACCGGGACATCGCGACGGCTCCCTGGGTGGGCTGGCTCCAGCCCTCGCCGAGGAAGACCTGGTCGCGCTCGCCGAGGGTGACCGTTCCGGCGTCCCCGGCTGCGATCGCTTCGCGCACGATGAACCACGGCGCCTCTCGCCAGGCCGCGAACCCCGTGACGATGACGAGAACGACCACTGCCGGCCCGATCAGACGGCGAGCGGGCGGCAGGGCGGCGCGTGACGGATCCGTCCAGTCCCCGCGCCGGACGAAGCCGATGGCCTGCTGCCATGCGAGGAACGCCGCGATGAGGAAGACCGGGTAGGCGTGCATCGTGAATCGCCACTCCGCGCCGCCCCGGATGTTCCAGGTGAAGGCATACGGCGCGAGCGACGCCACCAGCAGCAGCAGAAGCAGACGCCCCTCCCCGGACATCAGCATCAGCAGGAGGCCGGCCGGCGCGCTCCAGCGCAGCACGCTGCCCAGCCCCGGCCACCATCCCTCGAACCCCTCCCACTTGTTGTCGAACGGGTAGGCCGTCAGGCCACTCGCGAGGGTGTCAATCGTGCGGAGCGGCCGCGCGCGCAGGCGGCTGCCGACGTAGCGGGCGACGCTTTCCTGCCCAGGCTGCAGCACGGAGGGGCTCGCCGCTCTGCCTTCCCGCGACTCGTAGAAGGCCGTGTGGTAGTTGATCGCGTAGAACGGATCGCCGTACGCGCGCGCGCAGTTGACCAGGTAGGGCGCAATCAGCACGGCCATCACGCCCGTCGCGGCCAGCGTGGTCCGCAACCGATCGCGCAGGCGGCGGTCGCGTGGAACGAACAGCAGGCACAGGAGCCCCGGAAGCAGGAACGACAACGACGTGATTCGCGTCAGACAGGCGCCCGCTCCTACCACGCCCGCCAGCATGGCGTTCCCGATCGATGGCCGCCGATAGCAGCGCAGCAGCGCGTACGCCGACAACACCATGAAGAAGGTGAACGCGTCGTCGCGCCAGCCGTCGACGCCCCAGGAGATCACCCGGGCTTCGATCGCCATCCCCAGTGCGGCGAGGAGGCCGACCCAGCGCGAGACCGCGAGGCGGCCGAGCAGCCAGGTGGCCACGACGGCCAGCAGCGAGAACGAGGCCGACGCGAAGCTGACGGCCACATCCTGCTGGTCGAGCAGCCGGAGGAACCAACGCGTGACGAGCAGGAAGACCGGCTCGCGGACGCTCCCGGCGTAGAATCCACGCATCTCCCTGGCGGAGCGGATGTAGGTGAACGGGTCACCGCCCACGTACGGGTTCGGCACGGGAGAGAGGCCGAGCCGCGGCGGCCGAAGCCGGGCCACACGCTCCGCCGCGTGGAGCTGCACTTCGCGCGCCCACGCCGGGTGCTCGAGCGGCCCGTAGCGCGAAAGGAGCGCGTCGAGCCGCAACGCGCCGGCATAGAGAAAGACAACGGCAGGCAGGGCCACAGCCACTCCGCGCCCGAACCGCCGCAGCGCCGAAGACGAAGCGAGCGCCCGCCATGCCGAGATGGCGACGGCACGGGCGCCTCCGGGCGTCACGCGGGCGTGGCGATCCAGCCTCAGGAGCACGAGCCCGCCGGCGAACCCGAGCATCAGGAGCCACAGGATCTTCAGGCCCAGCCCGGCGAGGCAGAGCGCATCGTTCACCGCCAGGCTCCGGGCGCCGGGCACGGCGGGAAACAGCGCATCGGGGTCGAAAGGCCGCGGCGAGCCGCCCGGACTCACACGGCGCACGTTCAGGAAGTAGCCACCCCCCTCCTGCTGGTAGTCGACTTCGAGTCGGTGAAAGCCCGGCTGGAGGACGACTGTCTTCGAGATAGTAGAAAAGCCGGCTTCCGCGTTGCGCTCGAGCACGACCTGGCCATCGAGCTGCAGGATCGCGGCATCGTCCCCACCGAGAAAGATCTCCTGCGGTCCTCCCACACTGACGCGCCACACACCCCGCCAGCGGATGCTGAAGAACCGGCGGGGTAGGTGGACGTCCTCTTCAAGGATGCCGAGATCCAGGCGACCACTTCTCTGTTCCCGGAGCACCTGGCCACCCTGACCAGGCTCGCTGAAGAAGGTCTCGCTCAGTCCCGTCGGCGTCCACAGCGCCCAGCGGCCGAGGCCGAGCACGAGGCTGGCGGCCGTGAGTAGGACCGCAGGCCAGAAGGCGCGATCGAGCGGCGGGCGGGCCGAGAGCTACTCACGCGCCCTGACGATTCGTGCGACGGACGGCAGGCGGACGAGACCCGAAGTCATGTCGTTGGCAACAGTACTCCAAGACCTCGCACGGTGGCGGAGACCTCCAGTTCAACCGGCCACTGGCGTGCTGATCCCGAATCGCGCCCTGCGGCGGCCGGCTGTTCAGGCGTCCACCCGCCGCGCGACCAGCGCCAGGCTCGGGCCGTTGGGGTGCGCCGGCTCTTCACAGCCAACCGTCATCGTGTCGTAGCCGAAGTGGCGGCAGCACGCGAGGATGTCGTCGCGCGTCATCCAGCAGCTCGATGACGCCGGCCCGCCGCAGAAGCTCGTGAACACTCGCGATCGGCGGTACTCGAACCGGTAGAGCGTGTGGACGAAGCCTTCGCTCGACGCCGGTGCGCTCGCTGTGAACCGTCTCGCCACGCGCGGGTTTCGCGCGATCGCGTCCTGGTCGTAGTACTGCGTCCAGATGAACAACCGGGGAGCGACCCTCGCGACGCGCGCGACGAGACCGGCGGGGTCAGCCAGGTGATAGAGGACGCCGGAGGCGAGACAGAGGTCGAACGACTCGCTCGTGTCGCGGAGATACTCGACGAAGTCCCCACAGAGGAACCGGGCGCGCTGGAGCCCCAGCAGTTCCTTGACGACGAGGCACTTGAGATAGGCGCGCCGGTTGGCCTCGATTGCCACGACAGACGAGGCCCCGGCCTGCTCCAGCATCCAGGTGTGGGCGCCCTCAAGCGGGCCGAGCTCCAGCACGCGCAACCCGTCGACGCCGCCCAGCGCCTGGATCCCCCAGCGCAGCCGCTCGTCGGCAAACAGCGGCAGCGAGCCGGCGTTCAGTCCGGTGAGAGGTACCGGCAGCGCTGACAGCCAGTCACCTTTGAAGATGTCGAGCGCGTTCTGCGCGCTCGGCGCCGATCGCGCGTAGTCCTGCAGCTCGGCGTCCGGGCCGCGCACCACATAGCTCGCGACGCGCTTCAGGCGCCGCCAGGCTGACCGGCCCTCGCGGCCCAGAGCCCCGAGATCGAACGCCATCCTCACCTCGCCGGGGCTGCCTCGAACCGTCACTTCCTCCCGAGCATTCCGGTCTTCAGATCGTTGCTCGGCGGCTTGGGCCCGAGCCACACGGCGAAGACCGCCTGCGCGAAGGGCAGGCCTGGAATCGTCAGCTTGTCCTTGCCGCGGAGGGTCAGCGTGGTGCCGGTGCCGGGCACATAGGTCACCGCCATCTCCTCGCCTTTCTTCATCGCCTCGAGGGCGGCGATCCACTGGTCGATCTGCGGCTTGAGCGTCTTGACCTTGTCGGGCGTGTTGCCGTCGAAGCCCTCCTTGAACGCATCGGCCATCTGGTCGCGACTCACCTCGCTGTAGACGAAGTGCAGCACCGTCCGCTTGGGCTGGTCCGCCTGGATGATCGCGTTCGGATCGGCCGACTTCTTGTCGAGATAGAGCCCGCCGACGTACACGCTGATGAACAGCTTCTTGCGCAATCCCATCCCGTTCAGCACCAGCGTCTTGTCGCCGACCGTGACGGTGTCGGGCAGGGTGACGCCGGCGAGCGTGGCGGCGAGGAGCGGAACCGCGGAAAGGATGAAGAACAGCGCCAGGAGGCTCTTGCGCATACACAGCTCCTTGAAAGATGGGCATCGCCCAAGCGCCTGCCATTATGCACCAGGTCGGGTTGCGGGTAGGCAGATGGCAGACGGCAGACGGCTGACGCCAGACGGCAGTGGTCAGTGGCCAGTGGTTGGTGGCTCCTACAATCGTGCGGCAATCAGGCTCAGCTCGAGCTGAAGCCCTTCACAACGGAGCCGGGCGCTTGCGCGTCCGATCGCCCTGGTTTGACGATTCGGCGCGGGGGGACTATGTTCCTCTCGCGCCATGGCCACTCCCGCCGGCACGGTCCGGCTTCCGGCCACACGCCTGCACGACGCCCTCCTGGGGTTTATTGGCTCGGACCGCGTCCTGGTCCGGCCCATCGACCTGGCCGCGTACGCCTCGGACGCCAGCTTCTATTCCCTGACGCCGAGCGCGGTCGTCCGGCCCTCGTCCATTGACGAGATCGTCAGGCTCTTCGCCCTCAGCCATCAGATGCAGGTCCCGCTGGCCTTTCGCGCCGCCGGCACGAGCCTGTCAGGCCAGGCGATCACCGACGGCATCCTGGTGGACGTCAGCCGGTACTGGAGAAAGCTGGAACCGCTGGACGACGGCCGCCGCGTCCGGGTCGGGCCCGGCGTGGTCGGCGCCTTCGTCAACCAGGCACTCAGGCGATACCAGGCGAAGATCGGGCCGGACCCCGCCTCGATCGGCGCCTGCATGCTGGGCGGCATCCTCGCCAACAACTCGAGCGGCATGTGCTGCGGCGTCGCCGAGAACGCCTACCACACGCTCGACTCGCTCGTGTTCGTCCTGCCGTCCGGCACGATCATCGACACGGCGGCGGAGGATGCCGACGCGGCATTCCGGGCAAGGGAACCGGC
>Ga0315282_10014200_pt1 | contig 11895 bp, 4 predicted proteins | sample YL17G07_20_MG_FD_203693 | JGI IMG/M metagenome (GOLD analysis project Ga0315282, IMG submission 203693) | Sediment microbial communities from Yellowstone Lake, YNP, Wyoming, USA - YL17G07_20 | ecosystem: Environmental > Aquatic > Freshwater > Lake > Sediment | place: USA: Wyoming | collected... | reverse complement strand
TCCAGACCCATAGCGTGACGCTGCAGGGCCTGGACCCTGACACCACGTATTACGTCGAGGCCCAGTCCACGGACCCGAGCAACAACGGCCCCGCCAACCAGACGACGCAGTTCAGGACCAAGACCACCCCGGACAAGACGCCACCGGCCCTATCGAACATCAGGGCCGAGGGCATAACCGACAAGCTCGCGGTCATCAAGTGGGACACGGACGAGGTCGCCACCAGCATCGTCGAGTACGGCACGACCCCGGCCTACGGCAAGGTCATAACCGACGCCACCTTCACGAAGGACCACATGGTGACGCTCACCGGCCTCAGCCCGGCGACCACCTATTACTACATTGTGAGGTCAACGGACCCGAGCGGCAACGGGCCCACGACCAGCGCGCAGTACACATTCCAGACCTCGGTGACGCCGGACACGACACCGCCAGCCATAAGCGACGTCAAGGCCACGGGCATCACGAACACCATGGCCATAATAATGTGGAACACCGACGAGCTGGCCGACGGTGTGGTCGAGTACTGGGCGGTCCAGCCGACCGCCAGGATGGACGAGATCGGGTTCAAGACGGCGCACAGCGTGACCCTGACCGGCCTGAAGGGCAGCACGACATATCACTTCCATGTCCTGTCGAAGGACATGTCCGGCAACGGGCCGACGAAAAGCATAGACTACTCGTTCACCACGCTCGCGGTCCAGGACAAGGAACCGCCCATAATATCCGACGCTCACGTCGAGGGCGTGAGCTCCAGCGTGGCGGTCGTCATCTGGAAGACGAACGAGGTCTCGGACAGCCAGGTGGACTTCGGGCTGACCCTGGACTACGGCGAGGTGCAGAGGGACTCGGCATTCGTCGTGGCCCACAGCGTGGTCCTCAAGGGCCTCAACGCATCGACCACTTACCATGTCAGGGTCAAGTCCACGGACCCGAGCGGCAACGGGCCCACCATCAGCGCGGACTTCATGTTCTCGACCACGGCCATCGTTGACAAGACCCCGCCGAACGTCACGGGCCTGACATACTCGGACGTTACCGAGACATCGGCGAAGATAACCTGGCAGACCGACGAGCCGGCCAACACGATCCTGAGGTTCGGGACCAACGGGAGCCAGAACTCGCAGGCAGGGGACGAGCTGCACTTCACGAAGAACCACACATGGACCCTGTCGGGCCTCGAGCCCGGGACGACATACTCGGTCAAGGTCATCTCGTCGGACCCGTCCGGCAACACCAACCAGAGCGCGAAGATCCTCACCTTCACGACAAAGAAGAAGACGGTGACCCCGCCGCCAGGGCCCGGCCCGAACCCGATATCCGGGAACAACTGGCCCTGGATACTCCTCATACTGGCCATAATGATAGGTTGCGTGATTGGCGGCATCTATGTCTACACAAGGAGGAAGACCAGCCCGACACCACCCTACAGCGCCAGGCCGGTACCGCGCGGCAGGTACGCCGCGGCGGCCGGCGAGGAGACATACGATGTCGAGGAGATGCAGATGGAGGAGGAGGGGGTCGAGACCGTCGACATGGGCGATGAGGGCGGAGAGACCATGGAGATGGAGGGCGAGGACGGGGTCGAGACGCTGGAAATGGGCGATGAGGGCGTGGAGCTCGGCTCGGCCATCACGGCCGTGACGAACGCCCCGGCCAGGTCCAAGACTCCGATCAGGACCGTAAAGTGCCCGGCCTGCAAGTCGGCCATCCCGGTCTACTCGGAGACCCAGACGGACATCCGGTGCCCGAAGTGCGGCAAGGAAGGCAGGATCAAGCCCATGAAGGCCCCACCGCCCGAGGAGGACCTGACACCGCTAGGCTCCGTGCTCGGGGCCGAGCCCGACCTGCCGCCGCCACCGAAGGCGGCCGCGAGGCCGAAAGCAGCGCCTCCGCCGAAGGTACCCCTGAAGACCCTGACCTGCTCCGGGTGCCGCGGCAAGGTGCCCATCTACACGAACCAGAGGCCGCTGAAGATAACGTGTCCGAGCTGCGGCAAGTCAGGGACCCTTAAGAACTGAGACGGGCTCGAAGATAATGTAGGAAAAGAACATCCAAGGCGGGAACGGGGCTACTTGAGCTCTATCTTCCCGCCTTTCTTTAATTTTTCAAGGGCTTCGTCCTTTATCTTCTCCGCGGTATCCTTGTCCGAAAAGAACTTGCGGGTCTCGACATTGGACTGCTTGATGACCTGTCGGCCATCGCGCTCGTCCGAGTTCTGTTCCCGCTTCATGACGATGACCTTCTGCCTCATTTCCTGGGCCTTCTGGTGGTACTCGTCGGCCCGGGCCCTGAGCTTGATGTGGAGCTCATGCTTCTTGTTGGACTCGTTGTGCATGGACGTTAGCTCGTCCACGAGGCCCTTCATCCTCTTGTTGAGCTCGTCGATCTTGGTTGACAGCTGGACCACATTGGCGTGGTGCTCGTCGGCCTGCTTGAAGAGGTCGTCTATGCCACCGTCGAGCTCCTTGACCTCGGTGTTCAGGCCGTCCTGCTCGCTGAGCTGCTTCTCCATGTCCTTCAGGTCCGCGGTCTTCTTCCGGATCTCGTCCAGCAGCTCCCGCTCCTTCTCGATGCTCATGGGCGTTGTCTGCTGGCGCATTTCTAGCATCTGAAGATCGGCCCTGCGGGCCCGGACCTCGCTCGGCAGGTCGGCGAAGATCTTCTTGCTCCGGTCCTTCTTCTTGCCTATGAGCTCCTTGGCCTTGGCCTGAAGCTTGTTCCTGAGCTCGATGAAGCCCTTGCGCTCCTTGACGAGCTTGTCCTTCTGGGCCTTGAGCTCCTGGACGAGGGCGATGGTGGCCTGCTTCTTGTCGTTGATGAGGTCGCGCTCGTCGCGCATGGACTTGGCGAGGTCGTTTATCTCGTTCCGTTTCTGCAAGAGCTCCTCGTACTTGCGCTCTGCGCTCTCGACCTCGGACCGCTTCTTCTTGAACTTCATGGCGTCACACCTTAGGGAGCATTACCTATTTTTCCTTTTTTGTGTGGATTCGTGCCTGGCCTTGGCCCTGCGAGAGGCTATCCGGGCGGCGACGACGCCTGCAACGAAGCCGGCGTCTATGTTGACTACGACGATGGGTGAGCAGGACTGCAGCATGGCCATGAGGGCCGCCTCGCCCTTCCCGCCCTTGCCGTAGCCCGTCGAGACGGGCACCCCGATGACCGGGGCGTCCACGAGGCCCGAGACAAGCGTCGGAAGGGCCCCCTCCCGGCCGGCGATGACCACGAAGGCGTCCACATCGTCCGGGTCGAGGCCCTTCAGGGCCTTGAACAGGCGGTGGACCCCGGCGACGCCGATGTCGTAGAAGGTCCTCACATCGCAGCCGAGCTCCCGGGCCACGATGCGCGCCTCCTCGCCGACGGGGTAGTCCGATGTCCCTGCGGCAAGGATCGCTACAAGGCCGCCGGACGGCCGGACCCGGTAGCCTTTGCGCTTGAGGACACAGATGCGGGCCTCGGGATGGCCCTCGAAGGCGATGCCCTTGAACCTTAGGGCCCGCATCATGGAAGGGTCGACCCTCGTGATGATGACGCGGCCCTTGGCCTCGAGGAACCTCTTGGCTATGGCAATGAGCTGGGCCTTGCTCTTCCCCTCGGCGATAACGACCTCGGGGATGCCGGTCCTTTTCTCCCTGTCCAGGTCCAGGCAGGCGAAACGGTCCACCCCCGCATTCCGCCGTGAGGCCTTGCTTCGGGCCATGGTCCGAAGTCATGGGATGGCGCGATATAAATATTTCGAGATGAACCATCAGGATTCCGTGGATCCCGGCGGCCGGCCTACTTCTCTTCCTTGCCCGCCAGCTTGTTCTCCACCTGTTCCAGCTCGTTGAGGTCCTGCTGGACATCCTGTTCGGTCGGCACCGTGTCCTGTTGCGGCGGCTGCTCGGCTGCCTCGGCCTCGGCCATGGCGGCCATGTCAGCCTCCATCTCGTCGTCCGTCGGGATGCCCTGCGCCTGCTCGACCTGTTCATTCGGGGCGTATCCCTGGGCCTGGGGCGGTGGTGCGAGCGGGGCCTCGGTAGGCGCCGTCTCGGTCGCGGGCTTGGCCTTCTTCTTCCTCATCACGAGGACGGCCACGACCACGACCACCACGATGACCACCACGACGACCACCAACAGGATGGTCATCAGGGAGCTGGCCACGCCGGTCTTCTCGTTCTTGACATCGACATTGACCGTCTTCATCTCGGACTCGGTCCTGTCGGATACAGCCCGCACGGTGATCGTGTGGGCCCCGTTCGTGAGCTTCTTCGTATCGAGCTTATAGGTCCAGTTGCTGGTGCCGCTGGCGTCCACCCAGTCCTTGCCGTCGACCTTGACCTCGACCTTGACGAGCGCCCCGACGGAGACCCTTGCCGTGCCCTTGACCGTCACGATCCCCGAGATCTTGTCCTTGTCCCTCGGCTGGGACAGGTAGATCTGGGGCTGCACGAAGGATACCATGATGTTGAAGCTCTGGTTCACCCTGTTCCTGGCGTCCGAGACCGTGACCTTGACCGGGACCGTGCCCACCTGGGAGGCGTCAGGGGTCCATGAGATGATGCCCGTGGCGGCGTTGATGGTCATGCCCATGGGCTTCGTGTCCAGGGAATAACTGAGGGTTGCGAGCTCCGGGTCCGAGGCCGTGACCTTGTACGAGTACGCGACGTCCACGTTGGCCGTCGTGACCGGCGTCGAGGTCAGCTTGGGCGGCAGGTCAATTATCTCCACGGTTATGTTGAAGTACTGCGTCGAGTTGCCGTAGGGGTCCGCGACGATGACCAGGAGGTTGTGCTGGCCTAGTTGGTCCTCGGTCGGGATCCACGTAATGATCCCGGTCTTCGAGTCTATCCCGAGGCCGTTGGGCCTGAGGCTGGGAGGTATCAGGTACTGGAGGGTGTCGCTCTCCTCGTCCGTCGCTAGGACATCGTACTCGTACATCCTACCGACATAGGCCACCGTGACCGGCGTCGAGGTTATCACCGGCGGGTGGTTCACGGCCGGCCTCTGGGCTACGGAGATGTTCCAGCTCTGCTCGATGACGGCGGGCCCGTCGGAGACCGTGAGTGTCACGGCGTGGGGTCCCACATCGGAATCGATCGGGGTCCACTTGACGAGGCCGCTGGACGCGTTGATGTTCATCCCCTTGGGATAGATGGACAGGCTGTAGACCAGCATGTCGTTGTCGATGTCCGTGGCGTTGACCTGGTATGAATATACCTGGCCGGCGACGGCCTTGGTCGGCGCCACGGTGTGGATGACGGGGTCATGGTTGACGTGCCGGACCGTGATGTTGAACCAGCCGGTGCTGGACTTGTGCCCGAGGGAGTCGGTGACGTTCATGATGACGGGCACCTTCCCGAACCAGTGGGTGTTGCCCTGGGGCGAGTCGTCCACGGAGATGTACCTGCTCGCCGAGAGGGCCACCACGGGTTTGGGCGATTTCTGTCCGAGCTCCACGACGAGGTCCTTGTCCGCCGTGAAGTCGTCATCGAAGAGCTGCCAGGAGTCGACGACCTTGTCGTTCTTCGAGTCCTCGTCCATTGTGAAGGCGTTGAGCGATTTGACCAGGCGCGGCGGCTGGTCCAGCGTGATGTTCAGGTTCGACAGCGTGATGGAGCCGTCGGACATGCACGCGACCTTCACAGGCACCTCGATCATGCCGTACTGGTCGGCCTGGGCCTTGTGCGCCGCGATGTAGTCGTTCAGGACCTTGATGAGGCCAGGGACGGGCGTCGCGTAGGTATAGTCGACCTGGATCGTGAACCTCGCGCCGAAGCCCCTCATGGCCTTGAGGTCTATCTTGATGGCCGCCATGCCGTTGCCGTACTGGTCCTGGATGGTGGTCGCCGCCCCCAGGGCCTGGGCCATCTGGTTCGAGATCGTTATGTCCGTGGTCTTGGCCGCGGGCTCGGCGTGGTATTCGAAGGAGGTCGTTGCGACCGAGACCTTGATGTCGTAGTGGGAGTGCTGCGTCAGGTAATACGGCCTCTGGATCGGTTCGTTGCCCATGATCATGTCCTTGTCGCCGTCCAGGTCGTAGTCCAGGAGCCCGATGTGCGGCCGCTGGATGATGTAGCCCGTGCCCCCTATCACCGAGTTCTTCAGGAAATAGGTCGGGGCCTTTGGGGCGCCGGTGTTCTCGTAATAGTCCGGGACCGTGCTGTAGCCCGTAGAGGTCGAGTATGTGACCATCAGGTCGAGGTCCATATCCCCGTCGAGGTCAACGAGCTCGGGCACCGCCCTGCCGTTGGCGCCGTAGGATATGGAGCCCAGGAGGGTGTTGTTGAGCGTGAAGATCGGGTTGGCCTGGTTCCCGGTGTTCATGTAGTACTTCAGCGAGCCGTCGTTCGCGCCCACTATGAGGTCCGGAAGGTTATCCCCGTTGATGTCGCCCAGCTCGGGGGCAGAGTAGGAGCCGACGTTGATCGCATTGACCGGGGCCCAGTTGGCGACCTTGGACCACGCCGGGGCATGCTTGTTCCCGGTGTTCTTGAAGTAGGTGAGCGTGCCGCCGACGTTGCCGCACAGCATGTCGAGGTCCCCGTCGCCATCCAGGTCCGCGAAGGTCGGGTCGTCGGACAGGGTGCCGTCCTGGTAGGCATTGAAGGTCGAGGTGTTCGTGCCGAGCTGGACCACGCCGCTGGATATCTTCTGGTCCCAGGCGAAGAACTTGCTGTCGTCCGTGACCTCTACGAGGTCGTCAAGACCGTCGCCGTTGAGGTCCGCCATCTCGATTGCCGAGTTGGCGCTGTGGAGCGTGAGGTTGCCGAAGTCGTATAGATTGTAGAGGCCCCAGGGCTTCGGGAGGCCGTCGGTCTTCTGGTTCTTCCATATGACCAGGCGCGGGTTCTGGTAGCCCGTGATGACGTCCAGGTCCCCGTCGCCCTCGGCGTCGTAGGCGACCGGGGAGGACCTCGTGCTGATGGCCGTGACCCCGTCGAAGAAGACCGTGTTGGCCTGGATCAGCGGCGTTGTCCTGGTCCCATTGTTCTGGAACATCAGGAGATCGCCGTTGGCGTCCCCGGAAATCATGTCCTGGTCGTTGTCATTGTCCATGTCCCCGAACGACGGCGTCGCGAAGCCGCTTGCGATATGAATGCCCGCGAAGAAGCCCGCGACCAGGGTGAAGACCGGCGTGCCGACGGAGCCGGTGTTGTTGTAAAGTGTGAAGTCGCCGTTGCCGTTGCCGATGATGAGGTCCAGCTTGTTGTCCCCGTGGAGGTCGACGAAGGCCGGGGCCGCGTAGCTGCCGACGTTGATGCCGGCGAACTGTGTCGCGTTCAGGGTCCAGGACGGGTTCTGTATGGTCCCGTCATGCTTGTAGTACTTGATGGTCCCGTCGGAGCAGCCGTAGACAAGGTCCAGGTCCCCGTCTGAGTCCACGTCCGCCAGCACCTGGTGGACATAGGAGCAGCTCGGGGTCACGGTGGAGAACGTGGAGGCGTTCAGCTCGAGCTTCGGGCTGCTGCCCGCGGCCTTACTGTTGTAGAATGCCAGGGAGCCCGCGCCGGCCGAGCCGAAGGCCTGGTAGGAGACGAGCAGGTCGGGGTTGCCATCCTGGTCGACGTCCTTGTACTCGGGGGACAGATACGCCTTGTCCTTGAAGCCCAGCTCGACGACGTTGCTGCCGTCCTTGACCGTGAAATAGCGGTCGCTGGACCAGGTGAGGTTCGCGGTCCCCTTGGGGGTCATATGGAGCACGGCCTTGGTTATGACGGCCCCGTAGGGCAGCACGACGAACCGGGACGAGTTCTGGCCGTTGCCGAGGCCCACGTCCCACTGGGAGCTGTCGTCCGAGAAAACGAGCTGCTGGCCGAGCCGGCCGTAGCCCTTGCCGGTGTAGGCCCAGTCCACGGTCCCGTCCTGGCCCACGTCCACCGAGAGGTTCGTGCCCTTGCCGGCGGCGCGCAGGCCCGCAAATGTGACCGTCCCGTTGACGGGCACGAGGATGTTCGTGTTGTTGTCCGTCCCGGAGCTTGTGAAGGTCACCGTCGTCTGGGAACCGCCGCCGCTGAAGCTGGTCACGTAAAGGGCATTCGCTGGCGATATGCTCGACAGCGTCATTATGACCACGAGGGCGATCTGCAGTAGCGGCCTGAGGGCATGCTTGTGTTCTGCCATGGTGTCCACCATCCGTTGCTCCGAACCGATGACCAATATTAGATATCCAAGAGGTTGGATATGTTCCCTTCGTTAAGTGCATTTGTGATTGTACCCTAAAAAGATGAGGTTCATAAATGTTATCCGAAGGCGATTATGGCAATAATGAATGGAAAAATTATTAAAGTGGATTATAAATGCTTAGGTAACTGTTTTATATATAATAATATAATACACATTCACATTCTTGGATTTGACCCCATAGTAGCGTGAGGAGGGGAAGAGTTTGAACCGGACATATATCAAAATGCTGGCCTCGATCTGCCTTGTGACCATCGGCATCCTTGTCGCGCTGATGCTCCTTTCATCGGGAAAGGCGGCGGCCGACGTGGACCTGGTCGCAAAGAACAGCAACCTTAAGTTCATAGTGAGCGGGCAGGACACCACGAACCCGACCGTGAACGATGCCGTGACCATCACCATGAAGGTCGTCAACCAGGGCACGAACACGAACGCGACGGGCTTCTTCGTGACCATATCGGACGGTGTCACCCTCATAAAGAACGTCACCGTGAACCAGAACGTGCCCTTCGGGGGAGGCGAGGTCAACGTCACGGCCCAATGGACGGCGAAAGGGCCCGGCGCTCACACGATCAACGTCAAGGTCGACACTTCCAACATTATAGGCGAATCCAACGAGACGAACAATGCCGCGAGCAAGAACCTGGACGTCAACATCGCGCCCCACATAGTCCTTAACGCAGCCCCCCTCACAGAACTCACCCTGAACAACATACTCTTCAACTGCACCGGGAGCTCGGACTCCGATGGCAACATCGTGTCCTACTTCTGGGTCTTCGGCGACGGGTCTTTCGACAACAAGGCCGATGCGACCCACGCCTACAAGGACAACGGCGTCTACACGGTCAGCCTCATGATCACTGACAACGATGGCGGCACCAACTTCACGAGCGTCCAGATCACCATCACGAACAGGGCCCCCTCGGCCCGGGCCACCGACCAGGCGGCACTGACCTACACCACCGTATGGTTCGACGCGGCCAACTCCACAGATGCGGACGGCTCCATCGTCAACATCTCATGGCACATCTCGGGCGTCAATGTCGACATGTGGGGCAAGAAGGTCAGCTACGAGTTCACCCAGAACGGCGTCTACACGGTCTCGTTGACCGTGAAGGACGACGACGGCGCGAGTGACGGGACCTCGATATTCGCGGTCATCAGCGACAGGCCCCCGAATGCCGAGATAACCGCCAACAGGACGAAGATAAACACGACCCAATGGATCTCCTTCAGCGGGTCCCAGTCGTCGGATAAGGACGGCAACATCGCGAACTACACATGGATATTCCCGGGCGGCATCAACAGGTACGGCGTCACGGTCAACTACCAGTTCAACGGCCAGAACGGCTCCTACCTTGTGACCCTTGTCGTGACGGACGACGACGGCTCCATCGGTTTCAAGTCCATCAACATCAAGGTGGGCAACAAGAAGCCGGTCGTGAGGATGGGCCTGAACCAGGTGGCCCAGACCTACGAGGTGATAGCCTTCGATGGCTCCGCGTCCTACGACCCGGACGGTTACATAGTGAACTACACATGGGACATGGGGGACGGCGCGAAGCACTTCAATGCTAGTTTCCAGTACTTCTACACGAACAACAAGGTGTACACGGTCAGGCTGACCATCATAGACGACGAGGGCGCCTGGAACTCGTCCACCATGCAGGTCACGGTCATCAACCAGGCGCCGGTCGCGTTCCACAGCCCGGTGCTATTGACGACCTACCAGTCATACTGGTTCAACACCAGCGAATGCGTTGATAGGGACGGCTACATCAAGTCCGTGGTCTGGGTGTTCCATGACCCCGGCGGGCAGCAGTCCACGAACAACACCAACGTGACCCATATGTGGAAGGAGAACGGGACATATCTCGTGACCATGACGGTCACCGACGACGATGGGGCCACGGACGGCTACATTTTCAATGTGACTGTGATGAACTCCAACCCCTACGCGCTGTTCTCTTTCAACCCCACCGCCGGCATCTCGGTCGGCGACGATGTCACCTTCGACGCATCGGCATCCAAGGACGTCGACGGCAGCATCGTCAACTGGGTATGGGGCTGGGGAGACGGCAGCCAGGGCAGCGGCGAGACGGCCCACTACGCGTTCAAGTACCCGGGCCTGTTCAGGGTGACCCTGACGGTCATCGACAACTCGGGCGGGTCGAACAGCACATTCAGGATGGTCATAGTGTCGGCCAAGAACATCGCCCCTGTACCGGCCTTCCAGATCAACGCTCCTGACGGATTCATGACGAACAGGAGCATACAGCTGGACTCGACGCCCTCCTACGACCCGGACGGCTACCTCACCAAGTGGATGTGGGACTTCGGCGACGGAAGGACAGGCTCCGGCAAGGTCGTGGCCCACAAGTACACGCAGCCGGGGACATTCACTATCAAGCTGACCGTCGAGGACAACGGGACGAAGCAGAACAGCTCCTCGCAGCCCGTGACCCTCAGCGTGGCCCCGAACCTGGCGCCGGTCGCGAACATCAACACGGACGGCAAGACGCAGGTGGTCGCCCTCGTGAACATGATATTCGACGGCAGGGCATCCAAGGACGATGACGGGTCCATAGTGAACTACACATGGGACTTCGGCGACGGAACCTTCAAGTACTCGGCCTATGTGACCAAGGCCTTCCCGGAGACAGCGGTTGGCACGGTCACGGTCAAGCTGACCGTGAGGGACAACCTGGGCCTCACGAACTTTGCCACGGTGGCCATAACGGTCCAGCCCCCGCCCAAGAAGAACGTCCCGCCCACGGCGCAGTTCACCATGTCGCCCCCGGGACCCCTCCCGACGGGCACCGAGGTGACATTCGACGCCAGCCAGTCCACGGACACTGACGGGAGGATCACCGGGTACACGTGGCTGTTCGGTGACGGCGCCTTCGCCGAGGGCAAGTCGGTAACGCACACCTACACCAACAACCAGGTGTTCCTGGTCGTGCTGACGGTCATCGACGACGCCGGCGGCTCGGGCACCACGAGCAAGGAGCTGACGGTGTCCAACAGGGCGCCGGTGCCGGTGATCAAGGTCTCCAAGGACAGCCCGCTATCGCTCGAGACCATAACCTTCGATGCCTCGGGGTCCTACGACCCGGACGGCGTCATAAGGTCCTACACATGGATATTCGGCGACGAGAAGGTGACCAAGACCGGCAGGGTCGTCACATTCAACTTCCCGACGCCCGGCAGCGTGAAGGTCACGCTGAAGACCGTGGACGATGACGGCGCCGTGGGGACCACCGACATGACCATCAAGATTAATAACAGGGCGCCCGTGGCCAAGGTGGGCGGCGATATAACGGTCATGGAGAGCGAGAAGGTCACGCTCGATGGCTCGCTGTCCAAGGACCCGGACGGGACCATCAAGTCCTGGCACTGGGCCCTGGAGGGCGGCCTGAGCCCCAACACGCAGGAAGGCCAGGTCGTCAGCTTCGACGCCCCGACCCTTGCGAAGGGGACGGACTCGCAGAAGTACACCATCAAGCTGACCGTGCAGGACAACAACGATGCCCTGAGCAGCGAGGCGGTCTTCAACCTGACGGTCATGAAGAAGCCCCCAATCGTCAAGCCACCGAAGGTTCACAACTTCATACCCGGCTTCGATGCGGTCATGGCCCTGGGAACGATCGCAGCGGTTGTCTCGGTCCTGGCCCTCAGGAAGAAGCGCGAGGCCTAGGTCGGTAGAGGTGGTGGGGTGGACCAAAGGGGACG
>Ga0315282_10014199_pt1 | contig 11895 bp, 9 predicted proteins | sample YL17G07_20_MG_FD_203693 | JGI IMG/M metagenome (GOLD analysis project Ga0315282, IMG submission 203693) | Sediment microbial communities from Yellowstone Lake, YNP, Wyoming, USA - YL17G07_20 | ecosystem: Environmental > Aquatic > Freshwater > Lake > Sediment | place: USA: Wyoming | collected... | reverse complement strand
CGGAAGGGACCAACAACACCTCCGGAATCTTGAAGAGTTCATACATATATCGATAACGATGGAAAGCTTCATAACCTCGCATACCGAGATATTTGGGAGGGATGAAGAATCGCTTTGTCCATTTGATGAGGGGAAAGGGAAGGAGGTCCTTGCCTTTTAGAAAAATTTTAGTCCGAAGATCCTGGGGCGGGGGACCCGTGTCCAGACAGGACACACATTCCAATCCATAGAGAGGACCCGGGCATAAACGGTTGTCCTCTTTCAAAAGATGGATTCGATGGCAGAGGATGAAGAAATCGTGGAGCGTCAATACCACAGGATATCCTTGCTCCTTGGCAATCCTCATTAAATGAGCAGAGAGGGCAATGAAGTGTTGAAAATGGACGAGGTCGGGTTTCTCCTGATCGAGGGTTTTCGAGAAGGTCTGGTCAAAGAAATGGTTGTCATAAAAGACTCTGGGATCAGGGATTCTGGTGAGATTATTGACCACCCGTGTCACCCTCAGTCCGTCCAGCTCTTCTTGGCGAGCGGAGAATTCCTCTTTTTCCGGGTCCTCTTCCCGGCAGAAGACATGGACCTGATGGTTCAGGTGAACCAAAGCCTTGGAGAGATAGAAGGTATAAAGCTCAACCCCCGCCGTCTCCTTCGGGGGAAGACCGTGGCTGACCTGGAGGATCTTCATATAAACCAATAAACTCCAATTACCAATAATCAAGCACCAAACAAGATATCATCTTGTAAGGGTCTCATTTTTTGATCACCGAGGGCTGAAGGGAAAATACTTCTCTCATTCTCGATGGAATTTTCTCAGGATGGGTTCCCAGCCAGAGCCCGGTAAAAGCAGATAAATACCAAAACAGGCTCGCGAAAAACCATCTTAGAAAACCCCAGGGGGATCCTGTTTCGGATTGGAAAAATTGAAAGTCGGCCTTGACCGAATCCCGGGTCGCGATATAAATATGTTTGAATCGCGGGAATTCTTCTTTTCCGAAGATTTCCTTCATCGCTTTTGCATGTTCGAAATGACGGCGAAAGTTCTTGACGGGTCTATAATTGTGGGAATGAAGGACGATCGAAACCGGTACATATACCGTTTTGTATCCCGCCTCCAGGACCCTCTGCGCCCAATCCTGATCCTCTGCAAACTCCACCTTCCTGAAGGGATATCTTTTCCAGACCTCCTTACGGATGCAAGAGCTGGTATTAGAGAACCAGATAAAGGGATATCGATTCCGCTCGTAGTCAGGATTCCCTATGGCAGAATTAACCCTCATCGCCTTTCCTGAAGTCAACTCGGTTTGGAGGATCTGCCTCTTTTCCATCAGGTGGCAGTCTCCTCTTGGCCGTTGGCTGCTAAAAGCGCCGGCAACGAGAGGATCCTCTTTCAGAGGGCGCACCAACCTCTCAAGCCATTTCCCATCGAGGGGAGTTGCATCCTGAGTTAAATAGACGAGATATTCTCCTTTTGCCAGTCGGGCCCCAAGATTCCTCGTCTCTCCATGGTTGAATGTGGCGGGAGGAATCTCTTCTACGCGGACGGTAAATTTAGCCAATATCTCTTTGGTATTGTCAATCGACCCTGAGTCAATCGCGATCACCTCAAAGGTTTCTTCAATCTCTTGGGCAAATACTTTTTCTAATACTTCTTCAAGGAAGGCACAACCATTCTTGGTTAGCAGTAGGATTGAAATCTTAACCACAAAAAACCCCCGGAGTTCGGACTGCTCTTCCTCGCTCTTAGTCAGATCCTCGAATCGAAATCCCTTCTTCGTTGAACCCATCCCAAGAGGGTCACCTCACGGTCCTCATCCTTCTGACGAAGATCCCTAAAGTAATCTGTTCTTTTTAAATCCCCCAACAAATCGATCAAAATGCCCTCCTGAATTTAATGCTTATTGTAAGCGAATTTTATAGGTTGGTCAAGGATTTACGTTTGCACAAAAACTAACATTAAAGGTTATCAATGTTCTGGCACATCCGGGGTATCGATGTATTGGCACTTGGCAAATCTGGCTTCTGCAAAATTAATCAACAAACAAAGTGACCTCTGGGTTCATTTGGTGACCAAGTTATCAAATTAACTAAGAAAAATTCCTTGCTTATTGAGTAATTTTGAATTTCTGTTATAGTTTTATCTAATTGTGGTATATTTGGAAGACTTATGAAAATACTCTTCTTCTTTGGTACAAGACCAGAAGCGATCAAGATGGCCCCTTTAATTAAGGAGTTCCAAAAATCATCAGCAGGATTTGATATAAAGGTCTGTGTGTCAGCACAGCACAGGGAGATGCTTGATCAGGTGCTTCTTTTTTTTGAAATTAAACCTGATTTTGACCTGAATATCATGCAGCAGAATCAGAATCTCTTTGATATTACCATACAAGCCCTTCATGGTATAAAAGAGGTGATGTCTCATTATAAGCCAAACTGGCTGATTGTCCAGGGTGATACAACGACAACATTTGTGGGAGCTTTGGCTGCCTTTTATGAGAAGGTAAGAGTTGTACATGTAGAAGCAGGACTCAGAAGTCTTCATAAACATGCTCCATTTCCGGAGGAAATGAACAGAGTTTTGACAACCCATCTGTCTGATATCCATTTTGCACCAACAATAAGGGCTAAAGAGAACCTCTTAAGAGAGGGCGTACTTGAAGATCAAATTTTCGTGGTCGGTAATACAATCATTGACGCCCTTTTCCTATGTTTAAAAAAGATATCTGGAAAAAAACCTGATTCCTTTGCCCCGTTTAACTCCATCGATTTTGATAAAAAGATAATCCTTGTAACCGGCCATAGGCGGGAGAGTTTTGGGAAGCCATTTGAGAATATATGCCATGCCCTTAAAATGATTGCAGAGAATGATGAAATAGAGATTGTTTATCCTGTTCATCTCAACCCTAATGTAAGAAGGCCCGTTTTAAAAATTTTAGGAAACACCCCTAATATTCACCCTATCGAGCCCCTGGACTACCCCTCTTTTGTATGGTTGATGAACAAGAGTTATATCATTCTTACGGATTCAGGAGGTGTTCAAGAAGAAGCTCCCTCCCTTGGCAAGCCTGTTCTTGTCATGAGGGATATTACAGAAAGGACGGAAGGGATTGAGGCTGGCACAGCGAAGATTGTCGGAACAGATAAAGAGAAGATCATTAGAGAAACCTTGGAGCTTCTTAACGATAAATCTGTTTATGATAAAATGGCAAAGACTGTTAACCCGTATGGGGATGGGAATGCATCTAAAAGGATAATTCATATTATTTCAAAGGGGTTATAGATGAAAATTCTCTTAATTGCCTATTCCTTTCCACCATTTATAGATGCCCAATCCTTTAGATGGTATTACTTATCAAATGCCCTTGCTGAACTAAGTATAAAGATAGATGTGATTACAATAAAACATCCCCTTGAAGATAAAACCTCATGGAATTTACATAAAAATATAGAGGTATTTAGAATCTATCCAGGACCCATTGAGTTTTTTGCACTAAGGGCAAAGAGAAATATAGGAGTTGATGACGAGGAAAATAAAGAGATTAGAAAATCTGTAAAATTTAAGATAATGAAATCCTCATACTGGGGAGTAAGAAATTTTGTCGGAAATCTTTTGCCAGGGGACATAAGAACAGAGTGGTTTCCTTTCGCCATTAGGTTCGTTAGGGAAAAGATTGATATAAGAAAATATGATTATTTAATCACATCACATGAGCCGTGGGTGGATAGTTTATTAGGTTTATATTTTAAAAAAAGAAATCCCAAAATAAGGTGGATAGCTGATTTTGGGGATCCATATGTTGCTATTTATACACCGAGACATAAATTATGGTTTGAAAATTACTTTGAAAAATTGATATATGAAAATGCATCCGTTTTGATATTTACGAATGGCAAGGCAATAGAGAATTTAATAAATAAATATCCTTTTTTAAGGGATAAAAAGTTTTTGGTGATCGAACAGGGCTTTAGCTACCGGTTAAGTGCTGAAAGAGAAAATATGAGAAATAAGAATAAAATCCTCACTTTAATTTATACAGGAACATTTTACAGAAATTTTAGAGATCCTTCAAATCTAATCAAAGCCCTTTCTATGCTCGATTTTGAATACAAATTCTCTCTTGCTGGGAGAAATGAGAAATTTATAAAGGACTTTAAGATTTTAGGAGACCATTTTGAATTTTTAGGTTTAGTAGACCATTTCAGTGTACTAAAACTACAAAAAGAGAGCGATGTCTTAATCCATCTTGCAAATAAGAACTCTTCTATACAGATTCCTGGGAAATTTTATGAATATCTCGGAGCTTTAAAACCCATTTTAACCATTAATTATGATAGTAATGACCCCACAAGGAAACTTGTCGAAGAATTAAAATGTGGAGTGTCCTGTAAAGATGACCCTGTAGAGATAAAAAATTCTATAGAACTCCTTTATAGTAAATGGAAAGATAATGAAAATATATGTCGGATAAATGTTGAAGATTTATATCAATATTCCTGGGAAAAGAAGGCCCAGAGGATTTATGAAAATCTATAGTGAACGACCTAAATATGTTGGCATACCATGCATCGTCATTGCGAGCGAAGCGAAGCAATCTCAAGGGATTGCTTCGTCGTTACACTCCTCGCAATGACAACTTTTCAATGTCGTTCACTATAATGAAGAGTGATTTAAGCAATTAAATTAGGAGATTACTTTTATAGTGAATGGCTTAAAAGAGAAAATGGTTATGTTGCTCTGTGGTTATTTTCGAGAAAGGAGCAGGGTGCTTTAAGCTTCAGATCCTCAGCGGTTGTAATTAAAGGGATTTTATCACTTCCGGTGAGGAAGATTAATCTATGGAGAAAAAAACCAAGATCGCTATAAACGCAACATTCGTACTTGAAAACCCAACAGGCCTGGGTGTTTATACATATGAACTGGTTCGAGAGTTACTGAAGGTAGAATGTGATTTCGATTTTACTGTATATTCAAGTTCTAAGGAGTTAAAGAATTTATATCCTAAAAGTGTAACATTGGTAACCCCTTATACTTCCCCTGCTTGGGGTTCTAAGGGCCATCTCATAAGAATGCTTTGGCAGCAAACGATACTACCCTTTAAACTAAGAATGCAAAAGACATCTTTACTATATTCTACCGTCCCTGAGGGCATATTAAGTCTTCACCAAAAACAAATCATAACTGTTCATGATATCCTTCCTATCAAGTACCCGGAATCTTGTCCTAGGATGAAGTATTACTTTTATTATAGCCTACCCATTCTTTTAAATAATTCACAGGCAATTATTTGTGATTCTGAGAACACTAAAAAAGATATTATTGCATACCATGAAATCAAGGATAAACCCATATATGTGATTTATATGGGATTTAACAGACAACATTTTTACCCACGTGAAAAAGGAATGGTGGGAAAAAAGTATGGGGTGACAAATTACCTCCTTTATATTGGGGACATGAGACCTTACAAGAACCTGGAAAGAAATCTGGAAGCCTTTGCTCGTTTAAATTTAAGAAAATTCAAGTTTGTTATTGGAGGGAAAAAAGACCCCCGATTCTATCCGAGAATTAGGAAAAAGATAGATGAGCTTTTTTTAAAAGACCGAGTTGTCTTCTTGGACTACGTCCCTCAACATGACCTGCCTCATCTCTATTCAGAAGCAGCCGCCTTTGTTTTTCCGTCCCTTTACGAAGGGTTTGGGTTGCCTCCATTGGAAGCCATGGCATGCGGTTGCCCAGTCATTGTGTCAAATGCCGCATCCCTGCCGGAGGTCTGTGGGGATGCAGCATATTATGTAGATCCTTATAATGTACAAAGTATATCGGAGGGAATATATAAAGTACTTATGGATGATACATTGAGGCAAGATCTGATAGAGAAGGGTCTCGAAAGAGCTAAGCTCTTTAGCTGGGAAAAGTCTGCAAAAGAACATTTGAAGGTATTCAAAGAAGTTTTAAATTCATGAACCGGGCAGAGGTATTGGGACTCTTTTTGCCGCCAAAACGGGAGAGATTCCCTGAGAGTAAAAACGGGCTTCGGAGAGTTTGATAAAGGTAGGCTAACATTGAATTTGTTTCTACCCTATGCCAGACGTTGAGAATGTATGGAACGTGTGGTTTAGAGTTAGAAACAAATGCGTGAGATGCTGTGAAGATCCCGTGATATATGGCGATTAACAAAAGGCTGATGTTTTATATTCAACAAATAAAAAAGGGTATCAAAGATATTCCCATGATAGGCTTTCTAACCTGGCGGACGTATATGATAATAAGAGCACCCTCAAAGATTAACCAATTATTCCAACTAGTTAATTGGTTAATGAGAGCTGACGCTAAGAAAGTTTTTGCTAGTTGGACAAAATTCTATTCTGAAGACATTACCAATGAACAAATGATCAAAAATGCTGAGCATCACAAATATTTTATAGATTTAATATGCAAGTGGGCCAACAAAATATCGGAGGGTCGTGTTGCAAAACTTATTGAAATTGGGGCGGGGGCAGCTACAATGTCCATATACCTTTCAAGGAAATGTTTTGACGTATTAGGCCTTGATGTTGAACCGCTTTTAATAGCAAAAGCGATTGAAACAAATAAGAAACTTTGCGGGTCCGCAAAATTTGTAGCAATGGACGCCTTTGAACTTTCAACTCTATTTAGGGAAGATAGTTTCGATATCGCTTTTTCACAGGGAACAATGGAACATTTTGATAACGACGATTTGAAAAAGATGATAGAAGCTCAGCTCGCTGTAGCCAGGTGTGTCATTTTTTCGGTTCCTTCAGTCAATTGGCCGCGCAAGGATTTTGGTAACGAGCGAAGAATGAGCTTGGAGAAGTGGGGAAGATTGCTTACACAGTTTGGAGTTAAAATACAGCATATTTCTTATTACCAAAAGTGGAATTTACACATTGCTGCTGTAATAACTTCGGGTAACAAATAATAGGTTACCACGCAGCATAGCTGCAAGGCGTTAGAAAATCGAAAAACAACTGTTCTTGGTAGTGCAACTTGATATAAGGACTCCTACGGCTCGAGGTAAGTATTGTAGCAGGATCGCCGTCTCCTCTGGTTCAAAAGTTCCCTGCAACATTGCGCGATTGGCCGGATTGTTGCGGACTACTAATTGGAATCCGTACGGTGTTACTGCTGAACGAAGCTTCTCCCCTAGTACATTGTCACGCCAGTCTGCGAATAGGTGCTGACGCCATTGAAGAGCCCGATAGGCCGAGAGTAGACGCGGATAGCGTCTTACAAAAGCCTTTACAACTGATAACATAAAACGTGATTCCTCTTATGGATTGCCTGGTTCAGCACGGGCTGACATTTTTCTATACTGCTGCGATGTTTCCCCCAAAAAAAAGACCCTTCAGCCCTTTAAAAGGCCCTTTTGAGTCCTAAACGGGCTGGTAGTAACTTTTTTTCCGGTATAATGTTGTTTTCAATATTGTATTGCAACAATATAATAATCGAAACAATTATCTGCCCTTCATTATCAGGGCTGTTCATCGTGAAATATGGGTTGTAATATACACCTTTTTTAAACTTTTTGGAAGTGAATGTTTCAGGAAGTTCTTGGTCGGGAATTTGGTCGGGACTTAACCCTTGAAAAGCGGCCTAAAATAGTCTAAGATGGCTTAGAAATTGCGGAATAAGATTCTTGAAGAAGTTTGAAGTTCCTAAATGAAGGAGATATCCGATGAAGAAAGCCTTGATTACCGGCATTACGGGTCAGGACGGTAGTTACCTTGCAGAATTTCTTCTCGAAAAAGGTTATGAGGTCCATAGCATTGTGAGGCGTGTAGCCATTGAAGATCCAGAACATCGTATGTCGAGGATTACTCATATTCTGGATCGAATTGTCATACATGCCGGATCGGTTGAGAGTTATCCGAGTATCTTCAATGTCGTGAAAGAAGTTGAGCCGGACGAATGTTACCATCTTGCTGCTCAAAGCTTTGTTGCTTATTCCTTTAACGATGAGTTCTCAACCCTTTTGACCAATATCAATGGTACCCATCATATGCTTTCAGCAATAAAGGAGATTATACCCTCCTGCCGCTTCTACTTTGCTGCCTCCAGTGAAATGTTTGGGAACGCAGAAGAATCACCTCAGAATGAGAATACACCATTTAGGCCGAGATCTGCTTACGGTATTTCCAAACTCACCGGGTATCATCTGGCCAGAAATTATCGGGAGACCTATGGGATGTTCGTCGTCAATGGCATCCTTTTTAACCATGAATCTCCCCGCCGGGGCTTTGAATTTGTGACTCGGAAAATATCGTCTCACGCTGTAAGAATCAAACTTGGATTGGCCAAGGAACTCAGATTAGGGAACCTGGATGCCAGAAGAGATTGGGGCCATGCCATGGATTACGTAAAGGCGATGTGGATGATGCTGCAGGCTAGTTCTCCTGACGACTATGTCGTGGGTACGGGTGAGAGCCACTCGGTTGGGGAATTCGTCAAAATTGCATTTGATTATTTGGGATTAGACTATAAGGAGTTTGTCATCACGGATCAGATATACTACAGACCCGCTGAAATCTACAACCTTGTGGCAGATGCGTCCAAGGCGAGATCGAAACTCGGATGGAATTCAAATTATCGTTTTATTGATCTTGTGCAAGAGATGGTAGAAAGCGACCTTAAGCTCTTCCAGAGGAATCGTGAAGGGATTAGTGGAACCAGTAAATAATGGTCTTTTAGAAGGGGAATTTATATACGATTGCTTGGAAAATAAAATGGTCAAAAATTACCAATGTTTCTGGTAGGGGAGCCCCTCTGCGGGCTCCCACCTTGATTGGGCGGCCACAGAGGGGCCGCCCAATCAATTATAATTATTAAACAATTTTCATGGTTCATGGGTGACGAAGCAGGCCATGGACAATCAAAAGGGAGATCGTGAGTCGATGAAGGTAGCCATTATCCATGATTGGCTCACGGGTATGAGAGGAGGGGAACGGTGTCTCGAAATCTTTTGCGAACTTTTTCCTGAGGCCGATCTTTATACCCTTTTACACATCCCGGGTTCTGTTTCTCCCACCATAGAAAAAATGGGTATTAAGACTTCCTTCATTCAAAATCTCCCTTTTTCGAAAAAGGGTTACAGGAAGTATCTGCCTCTGTTCCCAATGGCTATAGAAAGTTTCAACTTGAAGGGGTATGATCTTATCCTGAGTTGCAGCCATTGCGTAGCCAAAGGGATCATCCCTTCACCGGATGCACTCCATATCTCTTATGTGCTTACGCCTATGCGCTATGCATGGGATATGTATGGGGAATATTTTGGGGAAAACAGGAATAGAATGATCCTATTTTTTATCCATTATCTAAGGATGTGGGATGTGACATCGAGCCAGCGAGTGGACCATTTCTTATGCATATCAAAACATGTGGAGAATCGGATAAAGAAGTTCTATAGAAGGGAGGCTGAGGTCATCCATCCTCCCGTGGAGATTAAACGATTTAGACTCCAAGACAGAAAAGAGAATTTTTTTCTTATCGTCTCCTCCTTTGCTCCTTATAAAAAAATCGATCTCGCCATAGAAGCTTTCAACCAATTGGGTTATCCTTTAAAGATTATTGGCTCGGGCCCGGAAGAGAAAAGGCTCAGATCGATGGCCGGACCGCATGTGGAGTTCTTGGGATGGTTACCGGACGAAGTGATTGCGGACTTGTATTCGAAGTGTCGAGCCCTGATCTTTCCGGGGGAAGAAGATTTCGGGATCGTTCCTTTAGAAGCGATGGCCTGTGGAAAGCCCGTGATTGCTTATGGCAGGGGGGGAACATTAGAAACCATCATTTCGTACGATCAACGAGGCAGCGTAAGGGGAGACACCCCAACAGGCCTATTTTTTTATGAGCAAAACATTGATTCACTGATCAATGCCGTGGAACAGTTCGGTAGGATCGAAAGGGAATTTGATCCAGTGGCGATCAGGAATCATACACTGAAATGGGACACAGAGATTTTCAAAGAGAAGATTAAAAAAAATATTGTTCAAAAGATGGAACCGAAATGCTGAAAAAACATGCCCAGTTCTTCATGTCCCTGTTTATCATCTCGGACCTGTTGATCATCTCCCTTGCCTGGATCTTCTCTTACTTTTTAAGATTTTACACAAGCCTGATTAGGGCTCCATTATTGGGTACCCCTCCTTTTTTGACTTACATCGAGCTTTTATTGCCTCTCTGGGTGATATGGGGACTGGTTTCAATAAAGGTCCGTTTATATCAACCTCGGAGAATGGAGCATTTTTTTAAAGAATTTTTAGATATTGGGAAAAGCCTGACCCTGGCCCTTCTTCTCTTGATCGCAATCACCTATCTTTTTAAGAGGTTTGAGTTTTCCCGATTGGCATTCTTTTATTTTTGGGTAATGGGCATTTTTGGACTCACTTCAACACGATATTTTGCCAGGAAGACCTTAAAGGTTCTCCGCAGACGAGGATATAACCAGCGAATCGCTCTCATTGCAGGGACAGGGGAACTCGGACGAAAAATATTGGAAAAGATCGAACTATACCCGGAATTGGGAATCCAGGTGATTGGGTATTTGACTCGTCAATTGGAGGAAGTTGGAAAGAAGATCGAGAATGTTCCCATCCTCGGACGATATGAAGACCTCGATAAGATTTTGGGTGAAAATAAGGTTGACATCTTTTTTATTGCCCTCCCCATTAATGAATATGATGGCTTGGAAAGCCTCATTAAAAAACTTCGAGGCCATTTGGCAGATATCAAGGTGGTACCGGGAGCCTATGAATTCTTGAGTTTAAGAGGTGGTATTGACGAATTAGATGACCTTCCGATTGTGAGTCTTCAAAGTTCACCTCTCTATGGTTGGAACACTGTGTTTAAGAGAATATTCGATCTTATACTGGGGACCTTCCTATTGGTGTTTACGTTTCCGATCATGTTCATCATCGCCTTTTTAGTTAAATGGACCTCAGAAGGTCCCATCTTTTACAAACAAGAACGGGTTGGAATGGATGGTTGTTCCTTTCAAATGTTGAAATTCAGGACGATGAGGGTGGATGCAGAAAAAGAGACGGGTCCTGTTTGGGCGAAGGAAAGCGATCCCAGAAGGACGAAGGTCGGTACCTTTTTAAGAAAAACGAGTCTGGATGAACTTCCCCAATTATTCAATGTCATGAAAGGAGAAATGAGTTTAGTTGGGCCACGCCCGGAAAGGCCTATTTTTGTTGAGAAGTTTAGAGATAGAATTCCTTCTTACATGCTTCGACATAAAATTAAAGCGGGAATGACCGGATGGGCTCAGGTCAACGGATGGAGAGGGAATACCTCTCTGGAGAAACGGATCGAGCACGACCTCTACTATATTGAGAATTGGTCGATCAGTTTTGATTTGAAAATTTTATTCATGACTTTTTGGAAGGGTTTCTTCAGTAAATCGGCTTATTAAATCGTTCTCCTCATATGATAAAGAATGAAAAAATCGATCTTGCAATACTCTTTTTGGCCTCCCTCATTCTAAGCACTTATCTCTTCTTCCAAACCTATGTCATTTCTATGGATGGGGCATTCCAATATATCCCCATGGCTAAATATTTTGCATCGGGCCTTTTTGGCAAGGGGTTACGGGAATACGGACAACAGCCTCTCTATCCCTTCTTCATTGCAATGGTTTCCCATTGGGTGACTGATTTCGAAGTAGCCGGAAAGTTGGTCTCCACTCTTTTTGGCGTCCTGATGATCTTCCCAGTTTATTTTCTGGGAAAGAGAATATTCGATCAGAAAATCGCTTTCCTTTCTACCCTTGTTTTAGTCATTCACCCTTATATTCGAAGATTTTCAGCGGATGTTTTAAAAGAGTCTACTTATCTCTTCTTCCTTGCCACTGCTTTTTGGTTTACCTGGAAGACGCTCCAGAAAGA
>Ga0315282_10014198_pt1 | contig 11895 bp, 13 predicted proteins | sample YL17G07_20_MG_FD_203693 | JGI IMG/M metagenome (GOLD analysis project Ga0315282, IMG submission 203693) | Sediment microbial communities from Yellowstone Lake, YNP, Wyoming, USA - YL17G07_20 | ecosystem: Environmental > Aquatic > Freshwater > Lake > Sediment | place: USA: Wyoming | collected... | reverse complement strand
AGAGCTTCTACTTCCTCAGGCGTGTACTTGCACCACGCGGGCGTCTTCTTGCTGATCGGCCGCGTTGAGCCTGACTTTCCACGTTTACTAGTATAGAGTCTTGCCGTTGCCAGACACACTCCAAGCCTGAACTTCGGATTGGGAGCCCTAGTCACCAGACTTCGATTATTTAACTTGTCTCCACAATTATGTCGTGATAAGTCGCAGTTTTTCGTAGCTGGACATTGTCAGGGACTATTTCTTCTGAAAGAAGACATAGTATATTCGTGTGTGCGCACACACGAAAAACCACAAAGAACGGGAGTAAGAATATGACCCACGAGTGCCGATAAGATTAGGTGTGGAGAAGGTTGACTGAGACAGCTAACGAAGCTCAAGTGAAGTACTGTTCGAACTGCGGTAAGAAGACCGAGAAACCGATTCTATTCAAGGGGTACGTTTTCTGCTCAGACGAGTGCCGAGAATCCTTCACGACCCCACGATGACGGTTTCATTCTAGCAGCGTTGGTTCCCCTGTTCGGGAAGAGGAAGTGGGTTTAGCCGTGAGCCCTTGTCTTCTTTCTTCTTTTTCTTCTTCTTGTCTCGGTTTCTTGAGATTGAGGCAATTGGATTACACAGCTAGGAATGCGCAATTCTTTTTCGTAATTCTCTTCCGTCATAGGAATGCGTGATTCGTTTTCTTTCCTTTTCTTCTTTTCTGTTTTTGATTCTTCTCATTCTCCTGATTCTTCTCCGCTCCTTTCCCTTCACTGATGATCCACCACTACGTACAGGTGAGACCTGGCAACTGTATTTTTGTTTCTCTCTGCTTTTGTGGAGCTTGACTTTGATTCCCCTCTGACGGTTGAGACTTCATTCAAGTCTTGCAGTCAATCCGGAGTCATGCGCAGCTTTGTCTGTGATCCGTTCTTCCTTTTTGGATATTGTATTTTCGAGAGTTTGTCAATTTCCTGAAGCAGTAAATTCAGTTCAAGGTTGAAATTACCGCATTTGGGGCATTCAGCCCCTTCGAGTCTGTGCCTCTGCTCAACCAACCTTGCCACCATCCCATCTGGGACTTCCATTCTATGCCAACCTGCTCGCTTCTCACATGATGGATGGCTATTTGCGACTTGTGTTTCCGGACAGCGGTCTCAGCTGCACCTCAGTTACTTCAGTCTGGACGTGAGGTGAACAAGCAGCAAGGTGTGTGTGGTCTAGTGGGGCGCACACAAAAAAGAAGGTAGCCTTCGTGAGTCCTCCTCTTCCGAGCCTCTGAGTACGAGAATAATAGCAAGGTCCAACACAATCTACACGAGAGAGATGGCTCAAGCAGGCTCATACTTGAAAGGGGTTCTTAACCTATCTGTAGAGACAAACATGAGACAATCACCGCCCACGGTCTCTCCTCTAGACGTAACATCAACAGTAATGGATCTGATGGCGAAGGAGAATGTTGGCTCTATAGTGGTTGTGGAGAACAGCCAACCCGTCGGGATAGTCACTGAGAAAGACATGCTCTATAGAGTCCTAAAAGCTGGGAAGAATCTTGAGCTGACGCTTGTCAAGGATGTAATGTCCGAACCTCTTGTGACGATCGAAGCTGAGCAAACAATAGCGGACGCCTTAGAAACGATGCATAGGCATAACATCAGGAGACTAATCGTTACAAGAGAGGGGGCCCTAGTTGGCCTTACCACGGAAAGAAGATTGCTGGAGATCGCCCACGGCCACTACGTTATGAAAGGTCTTGGCCCTCTAGAAACGACAGATGACTATGAGGTCCATAGGATAAGAGTCGCGTATGTGAGCACATATCCGCCTCGCGAGTGCGGCATAGCTACATACACCAGACATCTTGTCGATGCCATCTCCGCGTTTTGTACGCGAGTTGTGACACCCCCAGTGGTTGCTGCAATCAACGATAGAGGTGGACACTACGATTACGAGATTCGAGTGAAGTCTGAGATCGATGCCAATGATATTCAATCCTACGAGAAGGTCGCTCAGTACATCAATGCGTCTGATGTGGATGTTGTGAACCTGCAGCATGAGTATGGTATATTCGGCGGAGAATGGGGCGAGTATGTCAATGAGTTACTGCAAAAAATCGAAAAACCGATTATCACCACTCTGCACACAGTTCTTGAGGAGCCGGTTCCGCATGCGAAAAGTGTGATGGAAGGAATTCTTCAGCGTAGTGACTTTGTCATTGTGATGGCAAAGGTCGGCATAGGAATACTGGAACAGATCTATGGTAGTCATCCAGACAGGATTCGACATATACCTCACGGATGTCCGAACGTACCTTACCTTGGAACTCCAATGGCAAAACGAAGCTTGCGGTTGAAAGATCGCGTCGTGCTATCGACTTTTGGATTGCTGAGTCGTGGAAAGGGAATAGAATATGCTATAGAGGCACTCCCGCAGGTACTGAAAGACCGTCCGGAAATCCTGTATCTGATTATCGGTGAGACACATCCAGAGGTCAGGAAACGCGAAGGCGAAGAGTACCGACAATTTCTGTTTGATCTAGTTGCGTCACTCGGGTTGGAGAAAAACGTCAGATTCGTGAATCGGTTTCTGCCGGAAAACGAGTTGATCAACTACCTTCAGGCAACCGACATCTACATTATTCCGTACCCCAATCGTGAGCAGATCAGCAGTGGGACACTTGCATATGCTCTGAGCACAGGCAAAGCCGTTGTTACAACTCCATTTCTTCACGCCGAAGAGGCAATATCCTATGGTGCCGCCCTGGAATGCGGATTCAAGGATCCGGACTCCATTGCCGAATGCGTGAATACACTGCTCAAAGACAAACAGATTCGCCAGAGATTGGGTAGAATGGCCTATGAGTACAGCAGACCCATGATATGGCCAAACGTAGCTATGAGATATGTCAACGTATTCTACCATGCCCTCGGTCTCTGAAGTCCACGACTGAGTTATCTAGAAACGAACGGCTTCAAGTATGAGCACGAAGTGAGATGGACAAAGGTAGCTGACGAGTATGGTGACAGCTTCAAATCTGCAATGCGGACTCGAAGAGCTGTGCACGAAGCTGCAACAGTCGGTGAAACTTGACCACCTCCTATCCTTAACCGACCATATCGCGCTCCTCCAGCACGCAAAGTTCTCAGTCCCGGCGAGGAAAGAAGGGTACACAGTGGACGACAACGCCCGCGCGCTGTCGTTCGCCTCAAAAGCAGTCAAACTATGGCCGGATCAAAGGCTTCCGAAGCTGCAGCGCAAGCTACTGAGTTTTCTACTCCTCATGCAGGAGGAAGACGGAAAGTTTCATAACTTGATGGACTTCTCGCAAAGAATCCCTGATGAGTCAACAGTAGGCGACCACCTAGGCCGAGCCATCTGGGCAGCTGGAAGAGCCATCAATTCCGACCTTCCAAATGGTATGCGAGCTTCTGCGCGGCTTATCTTTGATAGAGCACTACCCTGGGTCAGAAAGTCAACATCACCGCGAACAAAGGCGTATGCTTGCATAGGCCTCCATGAGCGCCTCCGCTCCGAAATCAAGGATACTAATCTGAAAACCAACCTAAAGGAAATCGCCGACAGTCTAGTCGCATTGTATAACGGGAATCGAGTTTCGGATTGGGAATGGTTCGAGAATATTCTCTCCTATGACAGCGCGCGGTTGAGTCAGGCGCTGCTGGTCGCATATCAGTCGATACGGGACCAGGTCTACCTTGAGGTAGCGGAGGAGTCCCTTCAATTCCTAAGGAAGGTCGGAACAATCAATGAGATGTACGTGCCAATCGGAAACCAAGGCTGGTACGCGAAGGGGGGCCGAAGAGCGTTCTACGATCAACAGCCGATTGAAGCCGGTGCAATGGTCGAAGCTACAACACTCGCCTACAGGTTGACTGGGTCTGAATCATATGAGCAAGGTATGCGGCAAGCTCTAGGCTGGTTCTTTGGTCTGAACACCAAGTCAGTTAAGCTCTATGACGAGTCGACAGGCGCATGCTCCGACGGCATTAACGAGGTAGGTCTGAATGAGAACCAGGGAGCGGAGTCCACCCTAGCTTTCCTCCTTGCGGCACAGGCTTTCATCGAGAATCTTAGTAACGAGTGAAGTTGAATTTCGATTCAGCCAGCTCTTTCTAGTTCATCTAGGAACTCATCGATGGGGGCGCTGGCGACGCAGCAGACCCGGTCAGCGCCACCGTAGTAAATGAGTAGTTCTTCACCTCGTATTACGGCTCCGTCTGGGAAAACTACATTTGGAACAACGCCGTGTTTTTCGAACTCGGTCTCGGGTTCCAGGATCGGTTCGCTAGTGCGAGCTAGGATCTTTGTCGGCTTGTCGAGATCAAGCAGAATCGCTCCGGCACGATAGATATGTTCGATGCTGACTCCGTGGTAGATCACAAGCCAGCCGCGTTCTGTCTTGATCGGAGGCGGGCCGATACCAACCTTCCTTCCTTCCCAAGAGAATTTGCTCCTCATAACCTCATAGTCATTGAAATACTCCAGATAGTCGTTCCAAAATTCCTGAGATTCACTGAGAGACTGAAGGCTCTCAAAGTAAGCGATCTGAACCTTGGATTCAAGTCGATGCAACAAAGCGATCTTTCCATCTATCCTCTCAGGGAAAATGACACAATCCTTGTCATTGCGTTCTGGTCCGACCAATCCATATTTCCGGAAGTGAACGAAGTCTGCGGTTGAGGCCAAAGCTATCCGCGGGCCGAGCCACGAATAGGCGGTGTATGTTATGTAGAAGTTTCCGTCAAGTGCAGTTATACGGGGATCCTCGCAACCGAATTCCTCCCAATCAGCAGATGGTTCGAGAACTGGATTCGAACTGCGGAAGGCTATCTCTGTTCCGTTGACTATCCGAGCGTAACCAAAGCGCGATATTCCGCTTAGGTCCGCTGCGCGGTACAGAACATGAATCAGCCCACCGTCCGCAATGGCCCCAGGGTTGAATGTCCCATTAACCTCCCAGTCGTGAGACGACCTCGGAGCAATTATCGGATTTCGTTCGTACTTCGTAAGTTTCAGCATTGTCGCCTGACTATCCCGAATTCAAGTGGTTCGTACGCGGGCCGACTTGATGAAGAAGTATTTTTGCTTGAGGCTCCGCGGACACAGGATGATCATTATTGGGCGAAGCTTTCTGGCTATAAGAGGTTTCCTGGTCGGTCAATTTGGCTCACGTTCTTCCATACTGCGTCTCCCACACTAAATCTTTAGGTGATCTAACCGACCGCCGAAGAAATCCGGGTTCAAATTCTTCCGCTCGCACCATTAGACCACACTCATGAAAGATCTTGTAGTCTAACGAAAGCGACGGTTCAAATTCAGATACTGTCTCTCTGATCATCCAGGAAAACCAAGTCGTTCAATGCCGTCGAGGTTTTCGTTGATATTATTGATGAAACGCTAATATACCTAGTCTAATACATCAATGTATCAAGATACACATGCCCCCCAATCAACATCTTTTTTCCGAAAGCAGACAAACTCATGCTGACATCGATCATAGAATGCCTGTTCTGAGTCTGAAGAGAAGTCTGAAGCATGAGAAAGTGCAAGTGGAGATCGAGAACGTTGTGGCCACAGCTGATCTCAGTCAACACCTGGATTTGGATGCCATTCTCAAAGTGACACCTGGCGCGAAGTACAATCCACAGAGGTTTCCTGGTCTTGTTTACAAGCTGAAGAGACCGAAAACGACAACGCTTCTATTCGCCTCAGGGAAGATGGTTTGCACAGGGGCTAGGTCGGTCAAGTCAGCCAAGACAGCAATAGCGGAGCTAATCAAGGAGCTGATGGGTCAAGGAATAATCATCATCGTCGCAAGGCCTGACATCGAAATCCAGAACATTGTGGCCACAGGTGATTTGCGTGGCACGATCGATCTGGAAATTGTTGCTGAACGACTATGCAAGACTTTGTATGAACCAGAACAGTTTCCAGGCCTCATTTACTACATGAAGGAACCAAAAGCTGTCCTTCTTGTTTTCGCGAGCGGTAAGATCGTCTGCACTGGGGGCAAAACGGAAACTGATGTCAATATTGCCATCGAGAAGTTGAGGGACACGCTTGAATTCAACGAACTCATACCGTGCGAGGGTTCATCATCCAACAACCAAGCAAACTCGAGCGAACTCTTGAGCCAGGTCTCAATAATCCAACGGTGAACGAGTTAAAGGGTTGGAGGTTCTACAAGAGGACTGCACAGTCCGACATGATACAATGCAATTCTATTGGAGCACAGAGGAAAAGCCCCGGAATTCGCAAATACTTTCCTCAATCATCATCAGTGCTAAGTTCAACGACGGGGAACCTTCCGCAGCTGAATATGACCGGCTCCATACCGAAGCGGGTTGGTTATTCATGTGAGTGAGTCTAATGGTGCGAACAACGGAATTTGAACAGTGAGTTCTAGTTGGATCGGGTCACTTCGCAATCGTTTCAAAATGAAACGTTCTTCCAATTATCTCGACACAATTGTCAGGATTATTCAGCTTGTCTCAGAAATAGCTCATTGTCGACTTGATGCGAACCATTTGCAGAACTTGGTGAAGGCCTTGGCACGGTGAGAGTGAAGGTTCTTCTCCTTCGTGCTCATTTCAGCGAATGTTCTCCAATCTCCTTCTCTCGGAACAAAAATGGGATCGAAAGCGAAACCATGCACGCCCCTGGGTCTCAGGGCCAAGGTTCCTGTTACAACACCTGTAAAGCAAATCGGTTGTTGACTCGGAACACAGTAAGCGACCGCCGCTCGAAACGAGGCTTCTCTGTTCTTCGCATTGCACATCAACCTTAGGATACCTTCGACTCCCAAGGTGTCAAAAACGTATGAGGAGTATGGGCCTGGGAAGCCGCCCAGTCCTCGTACGAAGAAACCTGCGTCCTCGGTAACTACGTCTCTGCGCGTTGATTCTGCAGCCCGCTTGGCTGCAAAGGACGCGATTTCGGTTAGGCTCTGGGATTGAATCTCCTGTTTCTCTAGACGCAGATGCTTCAGAACCACTCCGAATGCAGCAGCGATGCGCGCAGCCTCAAGATACTTGTTCTTGTTCCTGGTAGCGAAATATACGCTTCGCCTAGGCTCTCTCAAAATATCTGCCTCGCCGTTCGATCTCCCGCATCTTGCGCAATGTTTCTTCACAAGCCCTCTTGCCGACAACCCTTGAATATCCTCGTAGAAAGGCCTTGAACAGCGGAATGTGGAAGGCATAATGTGTGCTCTTGATGGCTCGATTCAGAAGGATCAGATCCACCCCTTTGTCTTCCACCTGATCCGAGAAACCGCCTAGCCCGAAATCTATCATGAACAATTTTCCGCCCTCGGACAGGACGTTTGAGATGGTGAGATCACCGTGAACTGTTCCACCTTCATGCATAAGACCGAGAATTTCTCCGAGATCATTGCATCTTGACTCCCGTTCCTTCATCGGTAGCGCGTACAGTTCCTCCTTTAAGGTGGGTCCTCTTATGTACTCCATTATCAGCGTCCAGCTGTCCGGCTCAATATGCTGAATGATTGGCACTGAAACTCCGAGTTTCCTGACTTCCTGCATCATTGTAGCTTCATGGGAGGTTCTTGAGCGGCGGATCGCCTCGTCCAGTTCAGCGATTCTGTACGGTTTGACAACGCGAGATTTTCTTATGACTAGCTGGCCGTGCCAGTTCTCTAAGTATATCTCAGCCTCGGCGCCCTTGTAGATTAGTTTAGGCTGAGTTATTTCTCCATGGAATGTCAACATCTTCCAGTCTCCATTTCGGTTTGACTCGAGCTTCATCGATGTCTGTGGTCAGGCCGGCGCGGAAAGCCAGCATGCCTGTCCATGCTATCTGTGCCCCATTGTCACCTGTGTATGGACTCTCAACAACGTGGCAGGTGGCGTCATGAAGCTTGGCAACTCCTACGAGCTTCGTCTGAAGCACCCTATTCGCCGCCACTCCGCCAGTGAGGAGTATTTCCTTCTTCCCCGTGTACGCGAGGCTTCTCTCAACAGCTTCCGCGAGCATTGAACACGAGATCTCCTGCATTGAAAAACAAACATCTTCGAGTCCCGCTCCTGATCGCAGTCGTGCAAGTGATGCTGTAAGCAGTCCTGAATATGATACGTCGTTTCCCTTTACGACGTATGGTAATGAAAGGAACACTGATCCCTTGCCAGCTAACCTCTCAATCTCAGGCCCCGCAGGCGATGGTAGGTCAATCTCCCTAGCAAACATGTCGTATAGGTTTCCAATCGTGATATCCTCGGTCTCGCCGAAAATTCGCCAGCGACCACCAGAGAAAGCTGCAATGGCCGTGTGCCCTCCAGAAACTAGGACAACCAGCGGATCTTTGGCACCTGTAGTCAGAGTGCCAATCTCAATGTGTCCAATGGCGTGGTTTACTGCGACCAAGGGGATCCTATAGTAGGAGGATAGAGACCTTGCAACAGTCGCACCAACCCTTAGGCATGGTCCCAGCCCTGGCCCGAGAGCTATGGCTATTGCTGATAGTCTGGAGGCTGGGATGCCGGCCTCCTTCAAAGCTTCAGATAGAACTCGCGCGGCCACTTCGCTATGGTGTTCAGCAGCTTCGCGAGGATGTATCCCGGCTCCCGGGGCAGATTTGTAGGTATCATTGAAATCGGAGAGGATCCTTCCCTCATCCGTAACGACTCCGACGCCGAATGTGTGCGCTGTAGATTCTATCCCTAGACAGTACAAACCAACCGCAGGATGCTGCTTATCTGCTGAATAAGAAAAACATCTCGAATAGCTTAGCTAACTTAAACTAACGTTGAGAAACCCTTAGGTTTTAAAAGGGGATGCTGGGGTCAGAGGGTTCTCCGGGTTCCGTTTTGACCGTGGTTGAGTTTTTGGATAGGAAGTCTAGGCGTTCTGAGGCTACGTCTCGGACTTATGGTGCGGCGCAGCGGGCTTTGGCTCGATGCTTTGGTGTGCGGTCGGTGGATGTTGTGGTCTCTCAGATCCGATCGGGTGAATTGGATGTGTACAAGGCTTTGGATAAGTTCGTCTCCTGGCTTCTCGGCAATGGGGCTGCACCAAGAACGGTCCTCACATACGTCACCGCCCTGAAGGGACTGCTGCGGTATGAAGGCATCAGCCTGGACAGCTACCAGTTACGCGCTAAAGTTGAACTGCCGCCACAGGTCGACGTGAGCCTGGACAGGATCCCGACCCGTGAGGAAATGCGCAGCCTACTCCTGAACTCGACAAAGGGAACTAGAGCTCTAATCGCCCTACTGGCCACATCAGGGCTGAGGATTGGTGAAGCAGCAGGCCTCAGGGTTGGCAGCCTGGAACTTCTCTCCAACAAGATCACGCTGATGAGTACCAGGACGAAAAGCCGCCGCACACGCGTAACCTTCATCACCGATGAGACCGCCGGATTCCTCCGAGAGTACCTCAGAGAGAGGATCGACAGGAAGGATGAATGGCTCTTCCCAGACGATGTGGACCACCAGAAACCCAGCAGCACATTCGCCCTCTACATGCGCATCCACTACGTCCTCAAGAAGCTAGGCCTCCTGGGGAAGCTGGATCCGGACTCGAGACGAAACCAGCTGCATCCACACTGCTTCCGCAAATACTTCTTCTCGAAACTGATCGGGGTGGGCGTAGATCGGGGCGTCGCGGAATACTTGATGGGGCACAGGTTCGGCTTGGATAACAGCTACCTGCGCATGGACGAGGATCGGCTGAAGCGAGAGTACATGAAGGCCCAGGACGACTTCACATTCCTAGCCGATGGCAAACTGGAAAAAGAGAGTAGGAAACGGGTTGAGGAATTGCAGGGGCAGCTGCAGGAGCGGAACAGGGAACTCGCCGAAGTCCACGACCGCCTCGGCCGGCTGGAAGGCCTCTGGGAGAAAGCGTTCGAGAAGAAGATCACAGACACAGCAAGCGACTAGGTCTTCCGCTCCTTTGAGTCCTTGTCTTCCGTGACCTCCTTGCCCCCTATGATCGCCTTGAGGCCAGATGCATCCTGGAGCATGCGAACCGCGAAGCGGAGTTCCTGAATTTCCTCTCGAAGTGTCTTGATCTCATCAGCAGTCTCGAAGGGAGCAGCTCGGATTCTTTCGAGGATCTCATCTCTCTCCAGTTCGAACTTCGTCTTGACAGGATTCGCGATGTAGTAGACTGATCTGGGAATCCCAGGTCCTGGCTGTCGTCTCGTTCTGACTCTCGGCCGCAACGCCTTCAGCGCCTTGCTGAGCGTGTTTGGACTTCCGATTCCAAGCTTTCTTTGGAGTGCTGAAAAATGGAGACCGGGGATGTTCTCCTGCAGTAGTCGGAGGATCTTGTTCTTGAGCACTTTTTGGTTCGATTTGGGACCACGGACCACTATGATTACCTGTAGTACTATTGTGTTTGATAGCATCTTATTAGACTTGTTAAACAAACAACTCGCTGATGAGAATGTCGCAGGATGTGGATGTCGACCGTTGTTATCCTGTCGGAGTCTCATTGCCCCGATCGATGCTGCAACTCATAGACAAGAAGCGTGGGCGAGTGCCGCGGTCTGCCTTCATTCTGCAGATACTTGAGCGAGTTCTCGGCAAGGGGAGGAAAAGCAAGGTTGCCTGAGGGCGAGTCCTACTCTCTCAAAGACCTCGCCATAACGTTAGCACGAATGCTAGGGCTCGAGAAGAACGATGTGATTGAGGTCCAACGCAACAGGCTCGATCCAAACCGCGTTATGGTGATCCGCCATCCTGGCCAGGAGAAGCCGGCCAACTAGGGTTCGCCATTGACTGAACCCGATCGGAAGACGAGATTTCCTCAAACGCCCGATCCTCTCAACCCGACCGGGACCAGGCAGCCTGACGAGTCAGTCAGCTACATCAACCGAAGCGTGAAGGTTCCCAACACGCCCGAATGGCTGCAACTCCTCGAGACACTTCACAAGCTTGCGAGACAAGAGAATGCAAGTGACAGTCACATCTACCGGGCAGCCCTCATCGAATACGCTCACGAACATGATCCAGGCAATCCGATCCCAGTTCTTGAGAACTATCTTCCTGATGGTCCACCCTTCAGCCGGGCAGCGCAGAAGAAACTCACGGGTAGACCGGCCGATGAGGATCTTCCTGCAGGCGTCAAGATTCTGACCTGTGAAGAATGCCAAGGATCTGGCAAGGGGCCTGTCGGGGATTGTCGACATTGCAGCGGCCATGGCACAGTCCAAATCGTGAAGGCCTTCTAGTTGTGTAGAGACTGCAGGGTCAAGCGTCAAGCGATATATGAAGGGACACGACTCATTCTCGAGAAGGCGACATGCAACTGCGATAACTGTTCCACGGTCGAGTTCACAGGGGATGGCCCTCGCTGTGTCAGGTGCGGCCACAGGATCAACATCGTTCTAACAGACGATCCGTCGACCTGGGAACCTAATCCCCCTTGGATGCAGAACGGCCACCCAGTCCGACGTGACCAAGTCCTCTCCAGCGAGTGAATCAGGATTGGTAGTAGCGGTAGTAGTGGTAGTAACTACCAAGCAAGAAGAGAAGAAGAGATCGAGAATCTCTCTCACTCTCTCAACCTAGTTTTGCCAAGGGGATTCTCGGCTCTCGTCTGGACGCAACGGGCAGGATGAAGGAAGTGAGTAGGCTATGATGTCAACGCATTCTCTCGTTACTTCTTGACGATCGTGAACATGCAAGCGATGTCACTGCCCAAGGTATACGTCTCCTTAGTTAGCTGAAGTTCCGGGCGAGCCTTCAAGACCAGTTCGCATATTTCCTCAGCGGCTCTGATGCATTTCGTCTTACGCGCATAAACCGAAACTGGCACCTGCTCCTTTGTGATTCGCCCAAGAATCCTTACGTATCGCCTTTTCAGAGCCTTTGGATTTGGATTGTCGACCCAGATGGCTCTGGGGTAGTAACGTAGAATGTCATCGAAGAATGCAGA
>Ga0315282_10014196_pt1 | contig 11896 bp, 6 predicted proteins | sample YL17G07_20_MG_FD_203693 | JGI IMG/M metagenome (GOLD analysis project Ga0315282, IMG submission 203693) | Sediment microbial communities from Yellowstone Lake, YNP, Wyoming, USA - YL17G07_20 | ecosystem: Environmental > Aquatic > Freshwater > Lake > Sediment | place: USA: Wyoming | collected... | reverse complement strand
GAGTGGCGGTGGTGATCATCCTGGTCGTGGTGATCGTGGTCGTGGCCATCGGCTACTCCCTCACGATGAAGGGCAAGTCGAAGGGCAAGATGGCGCCGGACGACATGAAGGCCAAGATGCAGAGCCAGATGAAGACCATGATGGAGAAGGGCGGCATGCAGGGCGGCCCAGGTGGCGGCATGCCGGGCGGCACGAAGGGCGGCGCACCACCTGCCCCGCAGCCGGGCGGCGCCAAGTAGGGGAGCCGGAGTGGCCGGGGGCCGCGCGTTCATGCCCAACGCGACGCGTGGTGGCCGTGTGCCGGAGCGCCCTCGGCGGCATCCGGAGCGACGTGGCGTTGCCGTGCTGCGTGCCCAGGCCTTGCGCCTGGGGGCGCGGCCGTCGTGGAGAGGGCGTGGTAGGTCGGCGACGGGGTGGGGGCGCGCACCGGCGACACGGAGGCGTGCCCTACCCTCCCCGGGCAGGACCGGCGGCGGACGGACGGTCTGACCCGCGTCAGCCCACGCACCAGCGAACGGCCCGCCTGCCCTTGGCAGGCGGGCCGTCGTTGTCATGCTGCCGCCCGTCGTATGCCGCGCACTGCCGGGCCGACACGTGGGGGCCACTTCCCGGCCGGCGAAGAAGACTCCCCCATCCCGCCCGGCACTCGGCCTGGCTTGCTCTGGTCCTGGCCTCGCAGCGGGGTCGGCCTGGTGGGCTCCGCCCTGCCGCCCTGCTGCATCAGGGCCCTCACTTCCTCGGGGCTGCGCGGCTGCCCAGCACGCTGCGAAGAGGAGACGAAGCAGCCGACACCGAAGACCTCGCTCACCACCTGCAAGTCTGCGCGTCACATCAGGGGCGGCGGCGAACAGCCGGCGCGGCCACGGGCGGGTGTAGCGGAGCCGGCAGGCCCAGGGGGCCCCGCCGGCTTCGTTGGCTGAACAGCCTCCGCGTCGCCTCCCGGACGCCTCCTGGCTTGCCTCTGATCAGGACAGGAGTACCCCACGATGCCGGATGCTGCCGAGGTGAAGCAGTTCGCGGAGTACTGGGGCGCCGACCTCATCGGCATAGCGCCGCTGGACCGGTTCGAGGGCGCGCCGGCCGAGATGGACCCGCGCTTCATCTTCCCCGAGGCGCGGGCGTGTGTCGTGCTGGGCATCCGCATCCCGCGCGGTGTCTACCGCGGGATAGAGGAGGGCACGTACTTCGCGGCCGCGGGGGTGATGGGCTACGCGGCGATCAACCTCAGCTTCGGGCCATTCCTCCTCTGGCGGCTGGTGCGGTTCCTGGAGGACGCGGGGTACGAGGCGGTCCCCATCACCAACGTGGAGGACCGGCTGGTGTGGATCGGCGGGAGGCAAGTCGCGCCGGACCGACCGGCGCCGGACATCAAGATCAACCTGCGTCTGGCCGCCGTCGCTGCGGGCCTGGGAGAGATCGGCTACAGCAAGCTGCTGCTGACCCCGCGCTTTGGCCCGCGGCAGCGCATCGCCGGGCTGGTGCTGACCGACGCGCCGCTGGAGCCGGACCCGGTCTTCGAGGGCGAGATCTGCGACCGGTGCCTGCTGTGTGCGCGCGACTGCTCAGCGCAGGCCATCTCGCGCGAGGAGACCGACCAGGTGACCGTCGGCGGGCGCACGTTCGAGTGGGGGCGGCTCGATACGGGGCGCTGCACGCTGGGCTACGCGGGCGGTGTCCGGGAGTCCTCGCCATACCTCACCGACGAGGCAGAGGCGAAGCTGTCATCCGGCGACGCCTGGGGCTCGATCATGGGCCTGCCGTACAACCGCGCGGCCTATGACAGCATCCTGCACCACCCGGTGCCGATCGAGGGTGCGCGGGGGTGCATCCGCGCGTGCATGATCCACCTCGAGGAGACGGGGCGGATCGAGGCGCGCTTCCACGAGCCGTTCCGCAAGCGGCCCATGTGGCGGCTGTAGGGAGGGGCAGTGGTATAGGGCGGCGACCGGTCCCACTGACCGGCCTGGCGACCAGTGCCACTGAAGGCATGGCGGGCTGGAAGCCCGCCCCACGCGAGCAATGCCCCCAGGAGGCAGCACCATGGCACTCGCGGTCTGTACCGGCGTCTGCGTGTTCTTGGTGGCCGCCCTCCCGGCGCAGACGCAGGCCCCGCCTCCCGCGCGCTTCGACTTCGAGACCGGGGACCTGCAGGGATGGCAGGTGGTGGAGGGGGCCTTTGGGGTGCTGCCCTGCGACCGCGACGATGACCGGCACGGCGGCAACTACAACAAGCAGGGCAAGTACCTCATCAGCACCACCGAGCGCGGCGATGGGAACTTCGATGACGGCATGACCGGCGAGCTGCGCTCGCCGGTCTTCACGCTCCACTACCCGATGATGACGCTGCTGGTGGGCGGCGGAGCGCACCCGACCACGTACGTCGCGCTCTGCCGGGCCGCGGACGGGCAGGAGCTGTTCGTCGAGCGCGGCCGCAACCAGGCCGCGATGGACCGGCGCTACTGGGACGTGCGGCCACACACCGGGACCGAGGTCTATGTCAAGGTCGTGGACCATGAGCGCGGGCCGTGGGGCCACGTCAACTGCGACGACATCCGGGAGATGACCGAGGAGGAGGTGCGGGCGCGCGAGGAGGCCTTGGCTCAGGCGGCCCGCGAGCGACAGGCGCGGTACGAGGAGTGGCTGGCGAAGCTGCGGCAGCCGGCGGAGCGGACCGTGTACCACGGCGAGGCGCTGCGGGCGGTGGCGATGCCGATGGGGGGCATCGGCGCCGGCAGCATCGCCATTGGCGGCGACGGAAACCTACGCCAGTGGCAGATCCACAACGAGGTGAACATCGCGGGCTTCGTGCCGCACAGCTTCTTCGCCGTGTTGGCGTGGCCGGAGGGTGGCGCGCCGACGGCGCGGGTGCTCGCGACGAAGTGCTTCTACGACACCCCGTTTGAGCCTGAGCCGCTCATCAGCGATCAGCTGATCCCGGGACAACTGCGGGAGCAGATGAGGCGGCTGCCGACCTGCGACGACGTGCGGTTCGTGGGTGAGTACCCCCTCGCGGAGCTGGCGTACGAGGCGCCGGAGCTGCCGGTGCAGGTGCAGATGACCTGCTACTCACCGTTTGTGCCGCTGGATGCGCAGGCCTCGGCCTGGCCGGCGATCGTGTTCCAGGTGCAGGTCAGCAACCCCGGCGCGACGCCGGTGGACTGCTCCGTGCTGGCGACACTGCAGAACGCCGTGGGCTGGGACGGGACCTCGGAGATCATCGGGGTGGGGAACGCCGGGTACGGCGGCAACGCGAACACCGTCGAGCAAGCGGAGGGTCTCACCGCAGTCCGCATGACCAAGCCCGGGCAGGCGGCGGACGACCGCCGCTTCGGCTCGATGTGCCTCGCCACAACCACCGCCGAGGCCGCGGCTAGTGCGCAGTGGGACGACCTCGGTGCGCTGTGGGGGCAGTTCGTCGCGACCGGCAACCCGGGCGCCGCGGCTGCCGGGGTCAGTGCCACCGGGCGCACGTGGAACGGCGCGCTGGCGGTGCCGCTTCGGCTGGCCCCGGGGGAGACGGCGACCGCGACGTATGTGATCACGTGGTACTTCCCGAACCGCTACTACGGCGACTGGCGCTGCGGCAATCGCTACAACGGGTGGTTCACCGATGCCTATGATGTGGCGCGCCAACTGGCGACGCAGCTTCCCGAGCTGACGCGGCTGACGCGCCTCTTCCGGGACACGATGTACGACACGCCGCTGCCCTACTGGTCCGTGGATGCCGTCACCGCCAACATCAGCACCATCCGCTCGCCGACCTGCATGTGGCTCGAGGACGGCACCTTGGCTGCGTATGAGGGCTGCGCGTGCTGCCCCATGAACTGCACGCACGTGTGGAACTACGAGCAGACGATGGCCTTCCTGTTCCCCGAGCTGGAGCGCAACATGCGCCGCACGGACCTCACCGTGCAGATGGCGCCGGACGGCTCCGTGCACCACCGCACCAACCTGCCGCTCACCGCGCCGCGCGGCAGCGGGCCCTGCACTGACGGGCAGTTCGGGACGGTGCTGAAGGCTTACCGCGAGCACCTGCTGTCGCCCGACCGGCGCTGGCTGGACGAGATGTGGCCGGCGATCCGGCGGGCCATGGAGTACGGTATCGCCACGTGGGACAGCGACCTCGATGGGGTACTGACCGGGTTCCAGTGGAACACGTATGACTGTGCGGTACACGGGCCGAACACGTTCCTGGGGAGCCAGTACCTCGCCGCGCTACGCGCCGCCGAGGAGATGGCGCGGCTGGTGGGCGAGGACGACCTCGCTGACGGCTACCGGCGCATCTTCGAGAGCGGGCGGCGGCGGCAGGATGAGCTGCTCTGGAATGGGGAGTACTTCGAGCAGGTCAGCGATCCGCGCTTCCGGCCCGCCAATGAGATCGCGAGCGGCTGCCATGCCGACCAGGTGCTGGGGCAGTGGTGGGCCGACACGGTGAACCTGGGCAACGTGTTGCCGCCAGAGCACGTGCGTCGCGCGCTGGACTCTATCGTCCAGCACAACTGGCGCAGCGATTTGCGGGACCACGTGCAGTCGCCGCGGCAGTTCGCGAACCCGGAGCGCGACATGGGGATGATCCTCTGCACCTGGCCGCACGGCGGCCGGCCGGAGCAGGCGATCCTCTATGCCGACGAAGTCTGGTCCTCCACGGCCTACCACCTCGCCTCGATGCTGATCCGCCGCGGCGACCTCGACACAGCCTGGCGACTGGTGAAGGCGGGCCGCGACTGCTACGACGGCGCCCGGCGCAATCCGTGGAACGAGATCGAGTGCGGCGATCACTACGCCCGCAACCTGGATAGCTGGTCGCTGCTGCTAGCGGCGCAGGGCTTCATCTACGACGGCCCGCGCGGCGTGCTGGGCTTCCGGCCGCACGTCTCGCCGGCCGACTTCCGCTGCTTCTTCTCCGGTCCCGAGGGCTGGGGGCAGTACACCCAGGGGCGCGACGGTGAGAGGCTGACCTGCGAGGTGAAGGTGCTGAGGGGCGAGGTGCGGGTGAGGGAGCTGGTCGTGGGGGTGCCGGAGGGCATGGGTGCCGAGCGGCTGCGGGCGACCGTCACCTTGGCGGGACGCGACGCGCCATGCGAGGTGCAGTGGGAGGGACGGACGGCGCATCTTCAGCTACGGGACCCACTGCAGCTCGCGGCTGGGGATGCTCTAGCCATCACCTTGGCGCCGTAGCCGAGGTCCTACGGGAGGGGACACTCCTCCATGACTGGCCGCGAACGTCTCGACGCGATCATGGGCCGGCAGCCGGTGGACCGGCTGGCGTGGACGGTGCTGGTGGATGACCGCACCCTCCGGGCGCTGCCCGGGCCGCTGCGTGACCTCAGCGGCATCGAGTTCAGCCGGCACCTGGGCTGCGACATCCTGCAGCTTGAGGGCTGGGGCACCGACTGCGGCTTCGCCTCGCCGGCGCTCGAGTGGGGCGGCGGCGTGGAGGAGCTCTGGCGCACCGATGGTGAGGCGCAGATCCGCGAGCTGCACACCGGACGCGGCACCCTCACGAGCACCTGGCGCGGTGGCCACCCGCAAGGCTTCCTCGTGGAGACCCTCGAGGAGCTGCGGGCCTACCGGTCAGCCTGGGAGCGCGCGCGCTTCATCGTGCGGGATGATCGGCCGGCGTTCGATCGGGTGAACGCGCTGGTGGGTGACGACGGCATTGTCACGCGCTTCTGGGGACCATCCCCGGTGCCGCGGTTGCTAGAACTCGACCTCGGCCTGGAGGCCTTCACCTACCTGCTGCACGACCACCCGGCCGAGATGGAGGCGCTGCTGGCGCTGATGGGGGAGCGTTTCCAGGAGGCCTACGATGCCCTCGCGCAGGATTTGTGCGACGTCGCGATGCTCGTGGAGAACACCAGCACCAGGTACATCAGCCCCGAGGTCTACTGCCGGTACAACCGGCCCGACGTCCACGCGTTCGTGCACACCATGCAGGCCGCCGGGAAGTGCGCCATTATCCACATGTGCGGGCACATCCGCGCACTGCTGCCCCACATCCGGGAGACGGGGTTGGACGGCGTCCACGCCCTGACGCCGCCGCCGACGGGCGACACGCCGTGGGAGCTGGCCCTCGGCGCGTGGGGCGAGGAGGCCATCATCTGCGGAGTGCTCGATCCCACCGTCTTTGTCCTCGGGCCGGTAGAGGCGATCGGTCCCTCCCTCGACCGGCTCTACACCCCTCGGGTCCGCTCGGCGCCGACGATCCTCCTCGTCGCCTCCGATGGGATCGAGGTCCCCCTCGAGCGCTTCGAGGCGGTCGCGCGGTGGATGGAGCGGAACGGGGAGCTGGGGTAGCAGACCCCCCGGCGCACTGGGTGGGATCTGTGCGCGGCACGGCTTGGTCCCGCCGACTCTTGCCAGCCCGCAGCAAGCGCGGTATCATCGGGTTGCTCGCCGCGGCGCCTGGCGCGCCACACTGCGTGCAGATCGCCCAGGAGAGGAAGGCCGCGCGGGCGGGGGGTATCACGCCGTGTCTGTGTCTGATGCGGAGCTGGAGGCGCTCATCGCGCGAGACGAGACCTCCCGGCTCGAACTCAAGCGGCAGTGGCGGAACGCGAAGGATGATGTCTGTGAGGACATCTGCGCGTACTCCAATGACCTCGGGGCCTCCGGGCAGCCCGGGTTCGTGATCATCGGCATGGGGTCGGACGGGACGTGCGCGGAGTTGCCCATTGACGAGGCACTGCTGAGGGACATCGCCCAGATCCGACTGAACGGGAACATCGTGCCGTTCCCCGACATGACGGTGGAGCGCCGGCGTCTCGCGGGGTGCGAGGTCGCGGTCATCGAGGTCGGTCCGCATCGCTACCCTCCGGTCCGCTACGAGGGCCGGGTATGGGTGCGGACGGGGCCGGTGCGGCACAAGGCCTCCCCGGCCGAGGAGATCCGGCTCGCCGAGCGCCGCCGAGGCGGTGACTTGCCTTTCGTCCTACGGCCGGCCGAGGGCACTGACCTCAGCGACCTAGACCTGACGTACTGCGAGGAGGCGTTTGTGCCGCGAGCGATCAGCCCCGACGTGCTGGCGGCCAATGACCGCTCCCTCCACCAGCGGCTGGCCTCCCTGCGCCTGCTGACCGCGGACGCGGCCATGCCCACGTATGGGGGCTTGCTCCTGGCGGGCTTCGACCCGGCGGTTCATGTCCCCGGTGCTCGCATCGAGTTCCGCAGGTTCGAGGGTACTGACCGCGCCGGCGTCATCCGTGCCCAGCACGAACCGGCTGGCGGCCTGCTGCGGGTGTTCGAGCAGGTGGAGGAGCTGCTGCCCCTGTACATCGAGGTGCGGTCTGCGCCGGGGGAGGGTCTCCGCCGGATGGACTCGCCGAGCTACCCCGCGTGGGCGCTCCGCGAGTACGTCTTCAATGCCCTTACCCACCGCAACTACGAGGGCACGGCGGCCCCCGTGCGCGTGGACTGGTACGACGACCGGGTGGAGGTCCTCAGCCCTGGGGGCCTGTTCGGTCACGTCACCAAAGACAACTTCCGCCGTGTGAACGACTACCGCAACGAGTTGCTAGCCGGCGCCGCGAGGACGATGGGCTGGGTCGAGAAGGCGGGCTCAGGCATCGTTCGTGCCGAGAAGCTCCTGGCAGAGAACGGCAACCCCCCGCCTGACTACGCGTTCGAGCCGGAGTACGTGCTGGTCACCATCGGGAGGCCAAGCGAGTGAAGACGATTGCCTTCTTCAACAACAAGGGCGGGGTCGGCAAGACGACGCTCTGCTTCCACCTCTCCCACATGCTCAGCCGCATGGGGCTGCGGGTGCTCGCCGTGGACCTGGATCCGCAGGCCAATCTGACCGCCTCCTTCTGCACACCCGAGGACGTCGAGGCGATCTGGGCGGACGCCGGCCCCACGGACATCGCGAAGTGCCTGGCGCCGCTTGACGCCATCGAGGTGACGCCTCTGCCGTCCCCTGTGCTCCGGCCGGTCACGGGGGCTCTGGCCCTGCTGCCCGGCAGCATGGACCTCGGAAAGCTCGAGGGCAGCCTCGCGGACGCCTGGCTGCGGCTGCAGACGCCGCAACCAGGTGCGCACATCCGCTGGACGATCGCCTTCTGGACCCTCATCCAGCGTGCGGCCGACCACTACGAGCCGGATGTGGTGCTGCTCGACGTTGGGCCGAACCTGGGGGCCATCACGCGAGCTGCTCTGCTGGCGACCGACCAGGTGGTCGTGCCGCTGGCCGCCGACGTGTTCTCGATCCAGGGCCTGAGGAACCTCGGGCCGACGCTGCGTGACTGGCAGAAGCACTGGGGCGACGTGAGGAAGACGGCCACCCAGGATGGGCGCGGCGAACCGCTTCCCATCGGGACGATGCAGCCGGCCGGGTACGTGGTTCTGCAGCACGTCGTACGCAAGGATCGGCCCGTCAAGGCCTTCGCGCGCTGGTTCGAGCGCATACCCGCGGCCTATTGGGAGTCTGTCCTGCAGACTTCTGCGCCTGCTCCCAGCGACCCCTCAGTGGACCCGCACTGCCTGGGGCAGGTCAAGAACTACCAGAGCCTGATGCCGCTCTCCCAGGATGCCAACAAGCCCATGTTCGATCTCACGTCTGGGGACGGGGCCATCGGTGGCCACCAGAACTACGTACAGGCGTGCCGGGAGAACTTCCGCGCGGTCGCAGAGCGCGTGGTCGAGGCGTGTGAACTGCAGAGCGCCCAGCACACCTCGGCCGCCTCCCTCTGACCTCCGCTCTAGCCGGCCGCCGCTAGTGCCTCCGCGATCTCTGCCAGCTTCTCCATGCGATCGGGGATCGGGAGGTTCTGCGGGCACTTCTCGACGCAGGTCTCGCAGGCCGTGCAGCGGGCTGGGTCATTCGTCTCGTGGCCATGTGCGTCACGAAGCTGGCCGTCAATCGTGCTCAGCCCGAAGATCATCTTCAGGTTGAAGGCCTGCATGTGCTCCGGCACGGGCAGCCCCTCGGGACACGCACCAGCGCAGTAGCGGCAGCCGGTGCAGAGTGGCTCGCCGTGGCTGAAGTCCTCGAACGCGTCCAGGAAGCGGGCGCGCTGCTCGGCGGTCATCGGTTCGGGCAGAGAGGCGACGCGCGCGTTCTCCTTCAGGTGCTCGATCTCGTTCATCCCCGACAGGACCGTCGTCACCGCGGGTGAGCTGAGGAGATAGCGGAACGCGATCTCCTGTACCGGCACGCCGGCCAGCTCGGGTAGGTGTCGGCCGAAGACCTCGGAGGAGCCCACGAGTAGTCCGCCGCGCAGCGGGCCCATGATCGCCACGGCTATACCGTGCGCGTGTGCATGCTCGATGGCCAGCTCCGGCGCGCGGTCGTGGAAGTTGTGGTACACCGTGATGAAGCGGAAGTCGGGGACGCGCCCCATCCACTCGATGATCAGCTCGGGCTTCGCGTGGGAGGTGAAGCCCAGCTCGCGCAGGAGGCCCTGCTCCTTGGCCTCGCGCATCGCCTGCAGCGGCGAGTCGTCCCCCTCGCAGGCGGCGCTGAAGTGCTCCGGCGCGCTCATGTCCCAGAACTGGTAGAAGTCGAAGCGGTCCACGCCGACGCGCTGCAGCGACTGCTCGATGCACTGCCACATCGCGTCGCGGTTGTTGACGCCGAGGTTGGCCTCGAGGCGACCGGTCTCGGGCCGCGGCTGCGCCTTGGCCGAGAGGACCAGCCCCTCCCGCGGGCGGCCCTTGAGAGCGTTGCCGACCCAGACCTCCGCGTTGTTCTCGACGTCCTGGAAGCTGTACGCGGCGCCGATGTCGAAGTAGGTCAGGCCGAGCGGCAGGCCGTGCTCGATGATGGCCGCCGCATTGTCGGGCCCCTTGAAGCGCATGGTGCCGAAGCCCAGCGCGGAGATCTCGATGCCCGTGTTGCCGACACAACGGTACTGCACAGGTAGGTCCTCCTAGGTTGCATGGGCGGAGCAGCCGAGCACCCGAGTGCTCCGCAGGATGCCCGGGTAGGGTGCTGGGCAGGCGAGCCGCCTGCCCCACCAGCCTCGTCGGCGCATGGCCGACTGCACAACGCGGAGGGGTTCCCGAGGTGAGGGTAGGCGACCTGCCGCCGGGAGGGCAGAGGTGGGGGCGGCGCGAAGTGCCGGTGGCCCCGAACGACCAGGAGTGTGACATGGGCGAGCAGTCAGCCGCGCGCCGTGCGGGTCCGGCGCACCAGTCCCGAGCACCCAGTCTGACGTCGTGGAGGCCGTTCCGCTCGCCGCGGCGCCTCTCGGCGGAGACACACGAGTTGGCCCGCCGGGCTCTGGCCGGCCAGCACGGCCGCAGCATGGCCAACGCCACCTTCGGCCTGGATGAGGCGGAGGTGGCCGGGCTCTCGCCGGACATGCGCTACGCCCGCGCGGCGCTGCTCGTCGCAGAGCAGGCACCCCTCCGCATCCTGCCAGGTGAACGCATCGTCGGGTCGGCGACCCTGCGGGAGGCTGCCGGCCACATGACGCCGGTCGCGGGCGTGCAGAGCACCAGCCACACGACCATCGGCTTCGGGCGGGCGCTGCGCCTCGGGTACCGCGGGCTGCGCGCGCAGATCGCGGAACGGCTCGCGCGCGGCGACCTCGATGCCAAGGGCGTGGACCTGCTCGAGGCCATGCAGCTCTGCCTCGAAGCGGCCGGCATCTGGCACCGGCGCCACGTGGAGCTGCTGGACCAGATGCTCGAGCCCGGCAGCGGCCTGTCACACGGCGAGCGCGAGAAGTGCCGCCGTGTGCGGGAGACCCTCTCCCGTGTGCCCGAGGAGTCGCCGGCGACGTTCGCGGAGGCGGCGCAGGCGCTGTGGTTCCTGTACGCGTTCCAGCGGTTGCTGGGCAACTGGCCCGGCCTGGGGCGGCTGGACGAGATGCTCGGGCCGTACCTGCAGCGAGACCTCGCGGCCCGACGCCTCACCCTCGACGAAGCTCGGGAACTGATCGCGCACTTCTGGATCAGGGGCTGCGAGTGGATCGGGGCGCACGACTTCGCCGGGTCAGGCGATGCCCAGCACTACCAGAACGTCGTCCTCGGTGGTGTGGACGCCGCGGGCGAGGAGGTCACGAACGAGGTCACCTACCTGATCCTCGATGTCGTCGAAGAGCTGCACATCAGCGACTTCCCGATTGCCGTGCGCCTCAACGCGCGCACCCCCGAGCGGCTGCTTCGGCGCGTCGCCGAGGTGCAGCGGCACGGCGGCGGTATCGTCTCGGTGTACAACGAGGAGGTTGTGCTCGAGGCGCTCGTCCGATTTGGCTACCCGCTCGAGGTGGCGGGCGGGTTCGCCAATGACGGCTGCTGGGAGGTCCTCATCCCCGGGCAGACGACGTTCTGCTACATGCCGTTTGACATGCTAGCGCTGCTGCACGAGGTGCTGGGTCTGCACGAGCCGGAGCGCCAGGCACCGGACTACGGCGACTTCGAGGCACTCTACGGCGCGTTCCTGCAGCGCCTGCGGGCGCACGTGGACTGGTTCCATGCGACCGCGGATCAGTGGGCGACGAACGCCCACCCCGCGCCGCTGCTGTCGCTGCTGGTGGAGGACTGCATCGAGCGGGGGCGCGGCTACTTCGACCGCGGGTCGCGCTACAACGTGGCGGCGCCGCACGCCGGCGGCATGGCCAACGTGGCGAACAGCCTAGTGGCGGTGAAGCGGCTGGTGTACGACGAACGGCAGCTCACGCTGCCGGAGTTCGTCGCGATCCTGCGCGCCGACTGGGAGGGGCATGAGCCCCTGCGGCGGCAGATCGCCAACGGGTTCGCGGCCTACGGCAACGACGACGACGAGGCCGACGCGATAATGGCCCGCGTCTTCACCGACTACACCGACCTCGTGGGGGCGGTGCGGGAGCGTGCCGGGGTGCTGCGCCCCGCGGGGATCAGCACCTTCGGGCGCGAGATCGAGTGGGCTCAGCCGGGCAGCGGCCGTCGCGCCTCGCCCGACGGCCACCGGCGG
>Ga0315282_10014195_pt1 | contig 11896 bp, 10 predicted proteins | sample YL17G07_20_MG_FD_203693 | JGI IMG/M metagenome (GOLD analysis project Ga0315282, IMG submission 203693) | Sediment microbial communities from Yellowstone Lake, YNP, Wyoming, USA - YL17G07_20 | ecosystem: Environmental > Aquatic > Freshwater > Lake > Sediment | place: USA: Wyoming | collected... | reverse complement strand
TCGCGGTGCCCCGATCGGAGGTGGTCCGGGTCCACGCCTCCAGCGGGACGACCGGCAAGCCGACGGTGGTGGGCTACACCCGGGGCGACGTCGAGCTCTGGGCCGACCTGATGGCCCGGGCGCTGGTCTGCGGCGGCGTCACCCCGTCCGACGTCGTCCAGAACGCCTACGGCTACGGCCTGTTCACCGGTGGGCTGGGCATCCACTACGGCGCCGAGCGCGTCGGCTGCACCGTCATCCCGATGTCCGGCGGCAACGTCAAGCGCCAGATCATGCTCATGCAGGACCTCGGGAGCACGGTCCTCTGCGCCACACCCTCCTTCGCGCTGTACCTCGGCGAGACCGCGAAAGAGGTGGGCGTCGACCCCTCCAACCTCAACCTCCGGGTCGGCTTCTTTGGCGCGGAGCCCTGGTCCTACCAGATGCGGGTGGAGATCGAGGAGAAGCTGGGGCTGCGGGCACTGGACATCTACGGGCTGAGCGAGGTCATCGGCCCGGGCGTCGCCGAGGAGTGCGAGTGCCAGGCCGGGCTGCACATCTTCGAGGACCACTTCTACCCCGAGGTGATCGACCCGGTCACGGGGGAGCCGCTGCCCGACGGCGAGAGAGGCGAGCTGGTCTTCACGACCCTCACCAAGGAGGCTCTGCCGGTGCTGCGCTACCGGACGCGGGATATAACGGCGCTCCACCGGGAGCCCTGTGAGTGCGGCCGAACGCTGGTCCGCATGGAGAAGGTGACCGGGCGGACCGACGACATGCTCATCGTCCGGGGCGTCAACGTCTTCCCGTCGCAGATCGAGAGCGTGCTCCTGGAGGTCGAGGGGGTCCAGCCCCATTACCAGATCCTCGTCGACCGGGCCCGACACTCGCTGGACGAGATCGAGATCTGGGTGGAGGTCTCCGAGGCAGTCTTCTCCGACGAGCTGCGCAAGCTGGAGGCGCTGGAGCGGGCGGTCCGGGCGGAGATCGAGAGCGTGCTGGGCATCCGGGCGACGGTCAAGCTGGTCGAGCCGAAGACGATCCAGCGCAGCGAGGGCAAGGCGAACCGCGTGATCGATCGTCGGACCATCTGATGACGATTCACATGATGAACACGTCGCACTCATCCTGCCCATCTCGGTCATCCTGTCTATCCTGTGAATCGTCTCTGGAGGTGTGAGAGATGCGTGTCAAGCAGGTCTCCGTGTTTGCCGAAAACCGGCCCGGCCGACTCCAGGCGGTGCTGACGCCCCTGGCGGAGGCGAACATCAACATCCGGGCCCTCTCCATCGCCGACTCGGCCGACTTCGGCGTCATCCGGATGATCCTCTCCGACACCGAGGCGGGGCAGCGGGTACTCAAAGAGGCCGGCTTCACCGTCATGGTCGGCGACGTGCTCGCCGTCCAGGTGCCGGACCGGCCCGGCGGGTTTCTCAGCGCCATCGTCGCGCCGCTGACCAGGGCGGGGGTGAACATCGAGTATGTCTACGCCTTCGCCGACAACCCGCTGGAGCACGCGCTGGTCGTGCTGAAGGTGAGCGACCTGGCGAAGGCCGAGAAGCTGATCGGGTAGTGTGACCCCTCACCCCCAGCCCTCTCCCGCTTCGCGGGAGAGGGCTGGGGGTGAGGGTATCCGGAGGACAGCCGTGGATCGGGGCAAGGTGCTGTACGTGGACCTGGCCGAGCGCCAGGCGAGAACGCTGCCGCTGTCGGAGTCGTACCGGACCGCGTTCCTGGGCGGCGTCGGCCTGGCGTCTCGGCTGCTGTGGGACCACTGCCCTCCGGGCGCCGAGCCTTTCGACCCGGCCAACCCCCTGGTCTTCGCCGTCGGCGCCTTCGCCGGCACGATGGTGCCGGCGGCCAGCAAGTACGCCGTCGCGACGAAGTCCCCGCTGACCGGGTTCGTCGGCGACTCGCTCTCTTCCAGCGGCTGGGCGCTCGCCCTCCGGCGGGCCGGCTACGACGTCCTGATCGTCGTCGGGCGTGCCCTATCTCCCACTTATTTTCTTATCGACGACGGGCACGTCTTCTTCCGGGACGCCCGGCGCCTGGCCGGCCTGAGCTGCGGCGAGACCGAGGCCCGGATCCGCCGGGAGCTTGTCGACGGCTCCGTGAGCGTCGCCTCTATCGGCCAGGCCGGCGAGAAGCTCGTCCGCTACGCCTGCATCACCAACGACTACGGCCGACAGGCCGGCCGGACCGGCGCGGGCGCGGTGATGGGCTCGAAGAACCTGAAGGCCATCGCCGTCCGGGGCACGGGCAGCGTGCCGGCGGCCGAGCCGAAGGCGCTGGCGGCGCGCTGCCTGGACCTCTTCCAGCGGGCCCAGGGGAGCGCCACGGAGAAGTACCGGGTCCTGGGGACGATGGGCAACGTGCTCACGCTGAACCGGCTGGCGGCGCTGCCGACCCGAAACTACCAGCAGTCGACGTTCGAGGGCGCCGAGGAGGTCAGCGGCGAGACGCTCTACGCCCGCCATCTCAAGAAGATCATCGCCTGCGCCGGCTGCCCCATTGCCTGCGACCACTACTACCGGGCCCTTGATGGGCCTCACGCCGGCACCGAGGCATCGCTTGACTACGAGTCGCTCTACGCGCTCGGGCCGCTCTGCGGCGTGGCCGACCCCGACGCCATCCTCAAGGCGGCCGACCTCTGCGACGCCTACGGGCTGGACACGATGAGCGCCGGCGCCTGCGTCGCCTGGGCGTTCGAGTCCTTCGAGAAGGGCCTGCTCACGCCGACCGACGCTGGCGGGCTGGCGCTGCGCTTCGGGAGCGGCGAGGCGCTCGTGGCGTTGATCGAGCAGATTGGCCGGCGGGAGAGCCTGGGGCGGCTCCTGGGCGAGGGGGTGCGCCGGGCGGCCGCGGAGGTGGGCGGCGGCTCGGAGGCGTGGGCGATGCACGTCAAGGGGCTGGAGCTGCCGGGCTACGAGCCCCGGAGCCTGAAGACGCTGGCGCTGGGGCTGGCCGTGGGCACCCGCGGCGCTTGCCACAACCGGTCGGCCGCCTACGAGGTCGATATGTCGAGCAAGGTGGACCGGCTCCGCGCCGACGCCAGCCGGGGCCGGCTGGCGATGGAGCAGGAGGACTTCGCGGCCACGCTGGACTCGCTGGGCATCTGCAAGTTCCTGCGACGGTGCTTCGCCGACCTCTACGCCGACGCGGGCGAGCTGTACCGGCTGGCGACGGGGCTGCCCCTCTCGGCGGCTGACCTCCGGCGAGTGGGCGAGCGGGTCTGCACCGTGAAGAAGGCGTTCAACATCCGTGAAGGCTGGACGCGAGACGACGACTGGCTGCCGCCCCGGTTGCTCCGGGACCCCTTGCCGACGGGCGTCGCGGCCGGCGTCCGGCTCACCGAGGGCGAGCTGACGCTGATGATCGACAGCTACTACGCGGCCCGGGGCTGGACGCCGGACGGGCTCATCCCGGAGGTGAAGCTGCGCGAGCTGGATCTCGAAGACCTGGCGCCCGTCTTGGCGGCTGGCCAGCCTACCCCCTCTCCCATCGCACCACGCGTTCAGCGATGGAGAGGGTCGGGGTGAGGGTGAGAACGGGGGTAAGCCTTGCAGCACAAGTACATCGTCTGCGATCCGGCACTCTGCACTGGCTGCCGGCTCTGCGAGTTCGCCTGCGCGCTCGAGCACGAGGGCAGCTTCGACCTGGAGCTCTCGCGGATCCGGACCTCCCGGCCAGAGCCGACCGTGAACCTGGCCGTCGCCTGCCGCCTCTGCCCGGACGCGCCCTGCGTCAAGGCCTGCCCCCGGTCGGCGCTCGCCATCTCCCCAGAGGACGGCGTCATCGAGGTGACCAAAGCTCTCTGCACCGGCTGCGGCTGGTGCATCGAGGCGTGCGACTTCGGCGCCATCGCTCTGGACCGCCGCTCCAAGTGCGTGGTGATCTGCGACCTCTGTCGGGACAGCGGCGACCCAGCCTGCGTCGCCGCCTGCCCCAAAGGAGCCCTGGCCAGGACGACTCCGGCCGCGGTGGCTACGGCCGCCCGGGATCGCGTGGCATCCAGGGAAGGCTAGGTCATCTGCCTCGGCAAGAGATCGGGTCCCGGCCCGCCGGCTCAGATGGCTCCGAGCAGCCGGAGCAGGACCACGAGCAGGATGAGAATCAGCAGCACCCAGAGAATGCTCACGGCAGGCACCTCCAGAACACTTCGCCCCGGCCTCACGTCCTGACGCCCGTGCCGCCCGGGGCCGGGTGCGGGTTCACGCCGCAGGATTCATGCCTCGGCCGCCGTGGTTGACAGGGCAGCGTCGGGAGGCTAGAATCCTGCGTGGCTCAAGCACGAGCGCCAGGAGGAACGCCAGTGGCAGGAGTCAGCTCGAACCGCACCGAGGTGGTCGTGGCCGACAAGGCGGCCAAGCCCATCGGTCCCTACTCTCAGGCAATCAAGGCCGGGGGCTTCGTCTTCGCCGCCGGAGAGAAAGGCATCGACCCGCGGACGAACAAGATCGTGCCCGGAGGCATCGCCGCGGAGACCCGACAGACCCTGGAGAACATCAAGGTGATCCTCGAGGAGGCCGGCTCCTCGTTCGACCTGGCGGTGGCGACCACCGTCTACCTGGTCGACATCAGCGACTTCGCCGCGATGAATGAGGTCTACGCCAAGTACTTCCGGGTCAACCCGCCGGGCCGGACGACGGTGGCCGTCAGCGCCCTCCCGGCCGGCGCCCGAGTGGAGATCACCGTCACCGCGCTGGCGGCCAACTGAGCATATTCCTCCCGACGACCGCCAGACGCACCCCGCGGCCGGGGCGCCGGAGTCCCGCCGCCTGGGGATGGGCCGCAGTTGGAGGAGCCGCCGCCGAATGTGCCGTAGCGTTCCCCACGCGCGCCGGCCGGGATCGGCATCGCCGGCCGCGCTGGAGCCCCTCCGACGGAAAGGCTATCGGCTCCTCTGGCTGTCGGCGTTCCTCTGGTACTTCGCCCGCTGGATGGACATCCTCGTCGCCGGGTGGCTCGCGCTGGAGCTGACCAACTCCCCGCTGCACGTCGCCCTCATCGGCTTCTACCGCAACGCGCCGGTGCCCATCTTCGGCGCCTTCGCCGGGGCCATCGCCGACCGGCTCGACCGCCGGCTCCTGGTCATCGCCGCCGAGGTCGCCAACGTCGCCGCCACCCTGTCCGTGGCCGTGCTCCTGCTCGTCGGCCGGCTGGAGTACTGGCACCTCGCCGCCGCCAACCTTCTCCTTGGCCTGGCCTGGTCCGTCGAGTGGCCCAGCCGCCGGGCGATGGTGCCCGACCTGGCCGGCCGGGGTCTGCTCCTGCCGGCCCTCGTCCTGGACACCATGTCCATGAACGTGACCAAGGTGCTTGGGCCGCTCGTCGGCGGCGGGTTGCTGGCCGCGCTGAGTCTTCCGGGCTGCTACGTGCTCCTGACCCTCGTCTACTCCGCCGCGCTGGTCCCGCTCCTGGCTCTGCACCTCCCGGCCAACGGCGCCCGACCCCGCGCGGCGCCGGCCTTCAGGTTCGTCGCCGAGGGGCTGAGCTTCTGCCACAAGCACCAGCCGGTCCGGGGCGTGCTCCTCGTGACGATGCTGATGAACTGCTTCGTCTTCCCCTATCAGCAGTTGCTGTCCGTCTTTGCCCGGGACGTCCTCCAGGTCGGGCCGCTCGGGCTGGGGTTGCTCGGGGCCGGCGACGGCATCGGCTCCCTCGTCGGCGCGACGGCGCTGGTGACCTCGGGGCGCTTCCGGCGGCAGGGCTGGGCTTTCGTCCTGGGCTCGGTCGGGATGTGCGCCGCCATCCTCGTCTTCGCCACCTCGCCGGTCTACGCGGTCTCCCTGGCGTTCCTGATCCTGGGGGGCGTCGGGCACTCCGGCTTCAGCACCTTCCAGAGCGCCATCATCCTCGGCACGGTGGGCGATGCCCTGCGTGGGCGGGCGATGGGCGTGCTGACCCTGGCCATCGGCAGCTCGCCCCTCGGGATGCTCCTGATGGGTGGCATCTCGGCGCTCTTGAGCGCACCTTGGGCGGTGGGCTTGAGCAGCGTCGTCGGCGGAGCGCTCATCGCCGGGACCGCCGCGGCGACGCCGGGCCTGCTGGCGCACGAGGCCGCCCCGGCGCGGCCTGCCGCGTCCGGCTCCACGGGTCGGCCGGCGGTCACCTCCCACTGACGACCTCCCGCGCTCGGCGCCTCTTGTCCTGTGCGGCAAGGGTTGTTAGAATGAACCAGGTACTCGCGGCCAGAGCCGAGAGCTTGTCCCTGGCGCCGGGGCTTGCGCCCCGTCCGAGGCTTCCGGGCTCCGTGACAAGAGCCCATCATAGCAGCCCGACAGGCCGCCATGACGCAGTTACAGCACTGGAGGTGCTGGCCTTCACGGCCCAGAGTCTCGGTGATTCCGGCCGCCACCTCGCGCCTGTGCGCCCGGGACGACTGCGGTTCATCAGGCGCGGATCACTTCAGGCTGCATCCGGTCCATCGACCGGGAGAGGTCGAAACAAGCAAGACGGAGGGCTACTATGTCGCGTCCAGTCACCCTGTTCACCGGCCAGTGGGCAGACCTGCCCCTGGGGACCCTGGCCGCGAAAGTCAAGAGCTGGGGCTACGACGGTCTCGAGCTGGCGTCGTGGGGCGACCACTTCGACGTCCTGCGGGCCGCCGAGGACGCCGCCTACGCCCGGGGCCAGCGGGAGTTGCTCGCCAAGCACGGCCTCGACGTCTGGGCGTTCTCCATCCACCTGGCCGGCCAGCTCGTCGCAGACGAGCCGCTCGACGAGCGCCACGCCGCGATCTACGGCGGCCCGCCCGAGTACCGGGGCAAGCCCGACGCGATGCGCAAGTGGGCGGTCGACCTGTGTATGGCGGCGCCGCGGGCGGCCAGCAACCTCGGCGTGAGCGTCGTCACCGGCTTCACCGGGTCGGCCATCTGGCCGATGTGGTTCCCGTTCCCGCCGCAGCAGCCGGCCCAGATCGAGGCGGGCTACAAGCAGTTCGCCGAGCGCTGGAACCCGATCCTGGACGAGTTCGGTCGCTACGGGATCAAGTTCGCGCTGGAAGTCCACCCGTCCGAGATCGCCTACGACTTCTACACGGCCGAGCGGGCGCTCGAGGCCGTCGGGAGGCGCCCGGAGTTCGGGTTCAACTTCGATCCGAGCCACCTGGTCTGGCAGGGCCTCGACCCGGCGAAGTTCATCCACGCCTACCCGGACCGCATCTACCACGTGCACGTCAAAGACTCGAAGGTGTACCTCGACGGTCAGACCAGCATCCTGTCGTCCCACATCAACTTCGGCGACCGGCGCCGGGGCTGGGACTTCGTCTCGCCGGGGCACGGCGACGTGCAGTTCGAGCCGATCGTCCGGGCGCTGAACCGAATCGGCTACCAGGGGCCGCTGTCGGTCGAGTGGGAGGACTCGGGGATGGACCGCGAGCACGGCGCCCCCGAGGCGCTGCAGTTCGTCCGTCGGATGGACTTCCCCTCGTCGCAGATCGCGTTCGACGCGGCGTTCCAGAAGTAGCGCCACAAGGGGGTCGATCGGCGGTTTCGGCGCGAGGCTGGCCGTGATTCCTGGCCCCTCGCGGACGCGGAAAGGAGCGCGGGCGAGATGGAGCACGTTCAGATCCACGAGCACCCCGCCCTGCGGGAGCCGGTGCTGATCGCCACCTTCGCCGGCTGGAACGACGCCGCCGAGGTCGCCACCTCGTCGGCCCGATTCCTGGTGCGCCAGTGGGCCGGGCGCCGGTTCGCCTCCATCGACGCGGAGGAGTTCTACGTCTTCACCGAGACCCGGCCCCACGTCCGGATCGTCGGCGGCTCGCAGCGTCGCATCACCTGGCCCGCCAACGACTTCTACTACGCTCGTCCGTCCGGGGGCTCGCGGGACTGCATCGTCCTGGTGGGCGTCGAGCCTCAGCTCAAGTGGAGGACCTTCACGAAGGCGATCCTCGGGATCGCCCGGGAGTTCGGCGTCGGCCTCCTGGTGACTCTCGGCGGGCTGCTTGCCGACGTCCCCCACACCCGTCCTCCCCGGCTGACCGGCTCGGCCACGAGCCCGGAGATGCAGGAGCGCCTGCGTGGCCTCCACCTCAGGGGCTCGCGCTACGAGGGCCCGACCGGCATCCTCGGCGTCCTCGGCGCCGCCGCCCGGGAGGAGGGGCTGCCCTCGGTGAGCATCTGGGGCAACGTGCCGCACTACATCTCGTCCACGGTCAACCCCCGGGTGTCGGCGGCGATGCTCCGCCAGATCGGGAGCCTCCTGGGCCTAACCCTCGACCTCGACGACCTGGAGAGGCAGGCGGACTCCTTCGACAGCCAGGTGAGCCAGGCGATCGCCCAGAACCCGGAGGTGGCCGAGTACGTGCGCCGCCTGGAGAGCCAGGAGGGCGGGGACGGCGAGGCCGGCCGCGCGGCGGAGAGGCCGGCGCCGCCCGACCTGCCCAGCAGCGACGCCCTCATCAAGGAGCTCGAGGACTTCCTCAAGCGTGGGCAGACGGACGGAGGCGACGAGAAGGGATAGACTTGGGGGCAGACGGCGGTGGCTCAGATGAGGTGGCGGTGGCCCTGAGCTATACTGGGCGCGCGTCAGCGCGCGTGCGAAGCTACTCAGTCGGAGCGGGAAGCAAGCCCGCTCCGAAAACCTGCGTGCGAGGAGGTCAGCTACGATGAAGATCGCGGAGGTTCTGCCGCCGCGGCCCACGCCGTTGTGGAGGTTGGTCAAGCAGTGTGGCGTCGACCACGTGGTCGGCGTGATGGACTTCAGCCGGGGCCTCAACGTCAACCGCGAGGACCTGCCGTGGAGCTACACGTCGCTGGTGCGCATGAAGACGGCCTACGAGGGCGGCGGGTTTGCGCTGGACGTTATCGAGAGCCGGCCCCCGCTGAACAAAGCCAAGCTGGGGCTGCCGGGGCGCGACGAGGAGATCGAGGCCGCCTGCGACCTGATCCGCAACATGGGCGCGCTGGGCATCCCGGTCTGGTGCTACGAATGGATGCCCGTGTTCAACTGGATGCGCACCTCGACCACGGTCCCTTCGCGTGGTGGGGCGCTGGCCACCGGCTACGACCACGAGCTCATGCGCAACGCACCGCTGACCGAGTACGGCGTCGTCACCGAGGAGCGGTTGTGGGAGAACCTGCGCTACTTCCTGGAGGCCGTGGTGCCGGTGGCCGAGAAGGCGAACGTGACGCTGGCCATGCATCCGGACGATCCGCCGATCTCGCCGATCCGCGGCCTGGGGCGCATCATGCGCAGCATCGAGAACTACCAGAGGCTGCTCGATCTCGTCCCCAGCCCGGTCAACGGCATCGCCCTCTGCCAGGGCAACTTCACCATGATGACTGACGATCTGCCCGGCGCCATCCGTCATTTCGGCCGTCAGGGCAAAATCTCCTTCGTGCACTTCCGCGACGTGCGCGGCACGCCCGAGAAGTTCGTGGAGACCTTCCACGACGATGGCAAGACCGACATGCTGGCCTGCATGCGGGCCTACCGCGATATCGGTTTCGAGGGTGTGTGCCGCCCCGACCACGTCCCGACGATGGAGGGCGACAGCAACGACAACCCCTCGTATTCGAGCATCGGGCGGCTCTTTGCCATCGGCTATCTCAAGGGGTTGCGCCAGGCCGTGTACGCCCAGCAGTAAGTGGTGGACCAAGGGATTACCTTTCTACGTTGTCTACCTTCACCTCGGGGCTGGCCAGCCGTGCTCGACGGGTGCCCCGCTCCCCGTCGAGCGCGGCCTGCCGTCGCAGCGCGCTCGGCCCGGCCGCGACCTCGGCTCGCCGGAGGCCGCTGGCACGGCCAGTGCAGGCGACGACTAGCGACGACGCGAGGTGAGGCACGTGGCAACTGTCAGGAGCGACACGGCCATCGGCGAAGACGTGCTCGATGCCATCGCCGGCGACCCGCGGACCGAGCCCTGGAACCTCGCCGCCGACGTCCAGGGCGGGGTCGTCTACTTCCGGGGGGACCGTCCCCGCCGACGACGAGAGGCGGCTGGCAGGGAACGTAGCCCGGCGGGTGCCCGGCGTTCGAGACGCCGCCAACGAGCTGAGGGTCGTCGGCAGGTAGGGCGCCGGAACGCGAGCGCGAGGGTGCCAGGTTGACCGCCCGAGGCGTCTAGCCTACAATCAGCATGGGGATTGGCATTATCGCCCGAAGGCGGGAGCTGCCGTGACCGTCTGCATCGGCGCTGTCTGTGCGGACCCGGAGGGGCGCGTGGCCGGAGCGGTCGTCGTCGCCTCGGATCGGATGGTGACGCTCGCGGGGCTCACCGAGTTCGAGCACGAGGTTCCGAAGATCACCCCGATCACCGGCAAGGCGGTCGCCCTCACCGCCGGGGATGCGCAGCGCGGGTCGCGGCTGGTCCGGGACACGGCGGCCTCCATCCCGTCCGGCACGGTTACCGTCGACGACGTGGTGAAGACGATGGTTACGCGCTACGTCGACCAGCGGCGTCGGCTGATCGAGGCCGAGATCTTCACTCCGCGCGGCATCACCGAGGACGAGTTCTACAAGGAGCTTCAGCAGAAGCTGTTGCCACAGATAGTCGGCGGAATCGATAGGCAGGTGGTGGAGTTCAACTACGGCGCGGACCTGCTGGTCGGCGGCGTCGACGACGCCGGAGGCCACCTGTACGTGATCCACAACCCGGGGATTGCGACCGACACCGCGCCGATCGGCTTTCGCGCCATCGGCAGCGGCTGGCTCCACGCGATGCAGTCGATGATCGGGTTCGGACACACGGCGGAGCGCAGCCTTCACGAGACGGTGTTCAGCGTGTACGCGTCGAAGCGCCGGGCCGAAGTCGCGCCCGGCGTGGGCAGGGACACCGACGTGGCCGTGATCGTCCCCGGCGGCGTCAAGTTCGTGGCGCCATCCATACTCGAGCAGTTGGCGGGCCTGTACGAGGAGTACCAGCGGCCGGTCAGCCACGAGCTGATGCAGAAGGTGGCGAAGCTCAGCGTGCTCGGCGAGGATACCCGGGATGTCCGGAAGCCGCGATAGCTCGCCCGTGGACGCGAGCGTGCAGGCCGCTACCGCTCAGTCCCCACACGGCGAGCGCGATTGGCTTCGGTGGGAGATCGACGACTTCGCCCACCAGGTCGAGACGTTCCGCGTGGCCATCGAGACGGCCAAGCGGTGGGGCTGGCGCGGGCTGATACCCGAGCTCGACGACGACGATCCGAACGTCGGGCCAGCCGGCGGACCGGCGGTGCGCCCACAGTAGCTCGTTAGCTCGTTCCCCCCGTTCAACTGCGCCAGAGGTCCTTCAGTCGGGGGTAGAGCGCCCGGTAGGTCTGGTAGACGTCGTCGCAGGTCGAGCGGAGGGCCGGATTCGGCTCGATCCGGGAGGAGACGGCGACGACGGCGCGGGTTGCGGCGTCGACGTCGGACCAGACCGCGGCGGCAACGCCGGCCAGGATGGCCGAGCCGAGGGTGCCGGGCTGCTCCGAGGTGGCCTCCAGGGGCCGGCCCAGCATGTCGGCCTTGATCTGTCCCCAGAAGCCCCCGCTCGCGCCGCCGGCCGTTCGGAGCCGCTCGATCGCGACGCCCGCGACCTCCTCGATGGTCTCGACGATGTGCCGGTCGCTCGCGGCCACGCCCTCGAGGATGGCCCGGGCAAGCTCGGCGGGGCCGTGCGCGGTTGTGAGGCCGAAGAAGACGCCGCGGGCCCGCTCGTCCCAGATGGGCGTTCGCTCGCCCTCCAGATACGGCAGGAAGACGAGTCCCCCCGCGCCCGGCGGCGCCGTCGCCGCCAGCTCCAGCGCCCGGCCCACGTCGCCGCCCAGGAACCGGTCCGCGAACCACGCCAGCGAGGCGCCGCCGCACTGGTTCGGACCCATCACGACCCGTCGGCCGGCCGGCGCCGGCACCTCGAACAGCCGACGGTCGCCCGTCGGCGCGCCCGAGACGACGGTGCCGATGGTGTCCGACGTGCCGGAGACGAAGTAGCCCAGGCCCCGGC
>Ga0315282_10014194_pt1 | contig 11896 bp, 7 predicted proteins | sample YL17G07_20_MG_FD_203693 | JGI IMG/M metagenome (GOLD analysis project Ga0315282, IMG submission 203693) | Sediment microbial communities from Yellowstone Lake, YNP, Wyoming, USA - YL17G07_20 | ecosystem: Environmental > Aquatic > Freshwater > Lake > Sediment | place: USA: Wyoming | collected... | reverse complement strand
TGGGCCTGCCGGGCAGGCCATGCCGAGCCCTTCTGGTTTGGCCCGATGGGCGCCGACTACGGCAAGTTTGCCAACCTCGCCGATGTCAACTTGGGCAGGTTTGGGGGCAACCAGGCGCCGCCGGACTGGCGGCCTGCTGACAAAGGCGTTGACGACGGGGCACTGGTCACCGCGCCGGTCAATTGGGACCGCTATCAGCCCAACCCCTGGGGCCTCTACAACATGCATGGCAACGCCGCCGAATGGACCAGCACCCCCGCGGACACCGCCGGCAAACGCATAGTGCGCGGCGGCTCGTTCTATGATCGCGCCTATCGCGCCACCGCCAGTTCCCGGCTTGCGTATCCCGAGTGGGCCGGCGTCCACACCGTGGGCTTCCGCATGATATGTGAAGAGCAGCCGGGCACTGGGATCGCCCTCGCCAACCCCAGCTTTGAGAAGTTCGATGTTTTGAACAAATATGACGGAACCGTGGGCAAAAACCCTCCTGGTGCCACATGGATGTTTGGCAAGGAAAAGGGGCAGGAGGCTGGCGCCAACCTGCTCACCGGCCCGATCGCCGCGCCACCCGCACCGGATGACTCCAAGTATGGCGTGTTCCTCCGTGGTGCCGGCAGTAGCATCTCCCAACCGATCCATTTCGGCGGGGGCGATTATGAGATCCGTTTCAATGCGGTGAAACGCACCAGCTATACCCCAGCCGGCGTGCCTCTGACCGTGACCGTGGATGGAGTGGCCGTGCCCACCGCGGATGCCTCCCGGATCTGCGAGGGCTGGGGCAGCTACATGTCACCCGTCTTCCCGGTCAGGGCCGGTACCCACACGCTCGCTTTCACCATCGGCGCGGGTGACGGCATGGACCTCACCGATAACGTGGTGATCCACTACTCGAAGTGAAAGGCGAAATGATGAACATGATGAAGTGTCTGAAAACCACCGGCGCCGCATTGAGCCTGCTCTTTGCCGCATTGCCCTGCGTGATACTGGTTGCCGGCATGGCGTGCGGACGAGCAGTGACAACAACCAAAGAGGGCGACCAGCTAAACAAGACCCACGTCGGAACGCCGTATCCCACCGGCACGCGGACGACCCTGCTGGTGCCGCTGCCGACGGAGCCCGCCTGGCAGGACATGGCATTCCTCGCGGCGGTGCCGGCGGCAACCGTTGTCAATAACGGGGCGCCTTCGCTCGTCGCGCTCGATGCGTCGGGCGCGCTCTCGCCCGAGATCCAGGACTACGTCCGCCGCTACCGCCCCGATGCCGTGCACCTGCTCGGCGGCGCGGCCGATGACCTTGTGGTCACCGGTCGCACGTGTGGCGTGTTGCAGGCGAGTTCCGCTGACGAAGCCGCGTGCGTGCTGAGCGCGAAATTCTGGCGCAGGTGCGCGACGGCGGTCATCTGTCCGGAAGACGACTACGAGGCCGGGCTTGTCGCAGCTCCTCTCGCCGCACGATTGCGCGCGCCGCTCCTATTCGCCGGCGCGCAAGGCCTGTCGCGGCGGGCCGCACGGGAACTGCGAAAGCTGCGGGTGCGAGAATTGATCGTCGTCGGCAAACTCACCGGCGGATTGCAGTCGCTGACGCAGGTGACGAAGCAGGTGACTGTACTGGACGGTGCGCGTGACGTCATGATCTGGGTGCGGCGACGCGGGCTGACGGTGGCGTACCTGGCCGCACTCAACCCCCTCGACCGAAACAAGACGGTCATCAGGAAGCTGTCGCTGGCCGGAGCGCTTTTGGCTGCCGGACGCGACGGCCTCGTCGCTCCGCTTCCGTACGAAGTGCGGTGGAAAATCCCGTTCAGCGGCATGGAGATGAAGGGCGAACTGCCGGCGGACCTGCCGAAGTCAGGGGCAAAGCCGAAGGCGGGGCGCATTGTTTTCGGCGAGCGGGAGTACGCGTTCATCCTTACCGGCAAACCCAGGGAGCGCGGCGTGCGGGTCAACATCGACCTGGATGGCGACGGCAAGTGCGGCGGCACCGGCGAAGGTCCCTTTGCGACCGGGGACACGGTGGAACTGGACGGCAAGCGCTTCGTAATCACGCTCGGCGCCGAAGAGGGCGCCGGCAAGGCGGAGGTACGGTTGACCTGGCCGCAGGCCGAGCAACTCGTCGGGGACCTGCGCCGCGATTACGAGGCGCTCGGCGCGCCGCCGGAGCACCTCTGCCTGGTGGGGTTCCCCGATGCGGTCCCGCAGGCGATTGTCGGCCGGGGAGGTATCGTTGAGGAACAGACCTCCGACCTTCCCTATGCGAATGCGGACGACGACCCGTTTGCCGAGATCGGCGTGGCGCGCGTCATCGCCGAGAACGCCTCGTTCGCGACGCTGTTTGCCAGCCGCGTCCTCACCTACACGGCGCTGCTTGACGCGGAATGGCAGGACCGAGCCTGTCAGGCATGTTGGGAGAACACGTACGGGAAGCTGTTCGAGAACGTCGGGTTCGACGCCACCTACCGCCACACGGAGGAGAACCTGACGTGGCTCGTTCCTCCGGCCCAGGGCGAGAAGGGGAAACAGGCGCAGACCTTCGATCAGGACTCGCCCCTTGCGCGTTGTGCGGCCCTGGCGCATGAGAATCATTCGTGGTGGCACGAGCTCGGGCAAACGTTCGCGTGGGACGCGGAGGTGCTCCTGGCACCCGTGGTCATCGAGTCGGGCGGCTGCCTCACCGCAGCGCTCGATCGCGAACCGGATTACCATTCAGTGGTTGCACGCATGTTGCGGAAGGGCGCGGTCTCGTTCAGCGGGAATTCGCGGGAGGGTTGTGCCGAGTGCGAACTGCAACGACAGGAGTTCTGGAACGGTGTCCTCTCCGGCCAGACGATCGGGCAGGCGCACCGGCGCTCGATGAACAGCGCCCAGGTGACGGTCCTCGACATGAAGGAGGACGCAGGCGGCGCGTATGGGTACCAGCTTCGGATTCGCACGCAGTTCGGCGACCCCGCTTTCGCCATGCGCGTGCCCTCTCCGCCGCGGTCGGCACCCGCCCGGACAACCGTCGCCGGCGACACGGTGACGGTCCACGCGCCCGCGCAATGGTGGCCGGTCAAGATGTATGTCCCCGAGGACTGGAAGCAGTGGGCAGGCAAGGATCTGTTCGTGCTTCGGGGTGCCGGGACCTACGCGCGCCGAACGTGGTGCAGCGAACAGTACGACCGGGAGGAGCTTTACGTGACGGCTGAGTTCACCACACGCCGCCGCGTCGCGAAGATCGAGCAGGTTCAGAAACCGCCGGCGCCGCTCGGTTGGAACGGGTCCTATTACGTGGACGAACACGCCGACGGATCGCGGACCTATCGGTGGGCCGTGCGCCTGGCCGACTTCGACCAGATCAAGGGGCGCATCGTCAACGCGGTCGAGCGCCTCGACTATCGGCTGGTTTACGAGTGATTGACGCATCGAAGGACAGGCAGTCCCTGAAGGAGGATAATACTATGAATCGAGCAATCAAACAAATGGCATTGGCGAGCGCGGTACTGGTTGGCGGCATGGCGAGCGGACGAGCGGCAACAACAGCCAAAGCGGACGGGAGTTTCTTCGTTGCAACCAATGGGAATGACACGAACCCGGGCACGTTGGCCAAGCCGTTTGCGACCTTGCAGCGGGCGCAACAGGCCGCGCGGAAGGCGGCCGGGCGCGCGGCCGTAACGGTCTTTGTGCGGGAGGGGACGCACTATTTGCCGGAGACCTTGATTTTTACCGCCGAGGATTCCGGAACCAAGACGGCTCCTGTGGTGTATCAAGCGTATCAGAAGGAGCAGGCGGTGATCAGCGGCGGTGTCCGGCTGAAAAACCTCAAGTGGGAGCCTTACCAGAACGGTATCATGCAGGCCAGGGTGCCTGCGGGTTTTGCCACGGACCAGCTTTTCGTCAATGGCGAACGCCAGCCCATGGCGCGGTATCCGAACTTCAACCCCAAGGAGCGCATTTTCAACGGCTATGCGGCGGATGCCTTTAGTCCGGAGCGGGCGGCGCGATGGAAAGACCCTGCCGCCGGGTTCATCCATGCCCTGCATGCCGCCGCGTGGGGTGGCATGCACTATGTCATCACAGGCAAGGACGCCGACAACAAGGTCACCTATGAAGGGGGCTGGCAGAACAACCGGCCGATGGGCATGAACAAGGAATGCCGGTTCGTGGAGAACATCTTCGAGGAACTCGATGCACCGGGCGAGTGGTTCCTTGATTCAAAAAACAACGTCCTCTATCTCTATCCGCCGCCGGGCGTTGACCTGGCCACGGCGACCGTTGAAGCGGCCCGTCTCCGGCATCTCGTCGAGTTCCGCGGCACGGAACACTCGCCCGTGCGGTTCATCAGTTTCAAAGGGCTGACCTTTCGCCACGCCGCGCGGACCTTCATGGACACCAAGGAACCGCTTCTGCGCACGGACTGGGCGATTTATCGCGGCGGCGCATTGTTTTTCAATGGCACGGAAGACTGCACGATCGAGAACTGCTTGATTGACCAGGTGGGCGGCAACGCCGTGTTCGTGAACAACTACAACCGCAGAGTCTCGGTACGCGGCTGTCACATTGCCGGGGCGGGCGGCAACGGCGTTGCCTTTATCGGCGATCCCAATGCCTGCTACAACCCCGTCGGCTGGAACCAACAGAATCAGTTGGACAGAATCGACAAGACTCCCGGACCCAAGACCAGCAACTACCCGGGCGACTGTGTGGTGGACGACTGCCTGATCCATAACATCGGTGAGGTGGAAAAGCAGACCGCGGGCGTCACGCTGGATATGGCGATGGGGATTACCATTCGCCACTGCTCGATCTATGACATGCCGCGCGCGGGCATCAACTTCGGCGATGGCTGCTGGGGCGGCCACGTGATCGAGTTCTGCGACGTCTTCGACACGGTCAAGGAAACGGGCGACCACGGCTCATTCAACTCCTGGGGCCGCGACCGCTATTGGGGGCTCGGCGGCATTGACTTAAACAACGACCAGGCGTGGGAAACCAACAAGAGTCTGGTGATCTTGGATGCCTGGAAGACCACGATCATTCGCAATAGCCGCTGGCGCTGCGACCACGGCTGGGACATAGATCTCGACGACGGTTCCAGTAATTACCGGATTTACAACAATCTCTGCCTGCGCGGCGGCCTCAAGAACCGCGAGGGATTTTACCGCGTCGTGGAAAACAACATCATGATCGACAACCAATGCGGGAGCTTTCACCCGCATTGCTGGTACAAGCACAGCGAGGATGTCGTCCGCCGGAACATCTGGTGCGTCGAAGGCTACATGCCCGCAGGCGGCATGCCGGCTACCCCGTGGGGCAAGGAAATGGATTACAACCTTGTCCACTATCCGGGCTTGATGGAACCGATCCCCGCATTGAACCTCGCCGAACAATCCAAGCGCGACGCGCATTCCATTCTCGCCGACGCGATGTTTGTCGATCCGGACAAAGGTGATTTCCGCGTGAAGGAGGGCTCGCCGGCGCTGAAGCTGGGATTTGTGAATTTCCCGATGGACCAGTTCGGCGTACAGAAACCGGAATTGAAGGCGATCGCCCGCACCCCGGAAATACCCAAACTCCGGAAACCCGACGGCCCCACGAGGAAGGTGCAGTTCGTCAAGCCCGTGAATTACGCCTGGCAGGCCCGGATTCGCGACATCTCCGGCCTGGGCGAGCGGTCGGCCTATGGCTTGCCCGATGAGTCCGGAGTGCTGCTGCTGAACGTACCCGCCGCCAGCCCGGCGGCTAAAGCCGGACTCCAAAAGGACGATGTGATCATCGCCTGCAACGGTCAGCCGGTCCGGACGATGAACGACTTGCAGGAATTGCGCGACGCGGCCGCCGGTGACAAGCTGACCGTCTCCATCATCCGGAAGCAGAAGCGGCTGACCGTTGAGGTGGGCGACTATGCGTATGTCGTCGCGGAGTACCAGGAGTCTCCCGACTTCAAGGTTGTCCCGCTGGCGCCCGCGGCAGCGGTCCTGCCCGCGAAGCGTGTGAGCGTCCCCCCGGGCAGCACAGATGATCCCTTCGACCTGATCACGGACGGCAAGCTGGAACGGAACCGCGGCCATGCGTTCCGCGATGGTGTCACCAATGGCGCTTACAAGATTGATCTGGGCTCGGTGCGGAGCATTGCCCGGGTCAATACGTTTTCGCGCGGCAACGATGGCATTCGTGCCCGGCAGAACTTCGTGCTTTACGGCAGCGCCGCCGCGTCCGACCCGGGCTGGAACGTCGAAGACGCGAGCGTGTTCACCCCGATTATCGATCTGGTCGCCAGAGAAACGAGCGGGCGTGAATGTGCGGCCACCAGCATCCGTCAGAATGGCGGCAAGCCGCTGGGCCGCTACCGCTGGCTGATCTGGGCCGTCACCCCGATTACTTATGATAGAGGCTCGAACACGACCATCCAGGAATTGCAGGTGATTCCTGCGAGGGGGGAGGAAAAGTGATCATCATCATTGACAGGCAGTTGGTGACGCTATATTCTGGTGCCAATTCAACACATGAACATAAACCGAATAAAGGAGGAGAATGAAATGATGCGATTGCTTTGCACAAAAGTCCTGCACTCGACGTTAGTGCTTGCCACCTTCGCCACATTTGCCGGGAGGGCTGGCGAGGCCGCTGCGCCCGAGCAACCCTACAAGCCAACGTGGAATTCCCTGAAGAACTGGCGCACGCCGCAGTGGCTCCGGGACGGCAAGTTCGGCATTTACACGCACTGGGGGGTGTATGCCGTGCCGGCGCAGGGCCCGAACGCCACCTGGTATGCCCACAACCTCTACTCGAATCCAAATGGGCCGGAACGAAAATACCACGAGGCCACCTACGGCCCGCTCGAGAAGTTCGGCTATAAAGACTTCATTCCCATGTTTACCGGCGAGAAGTTCAACGCCGATGAGTGGGCCGATCTGTTCCAGAAGGCCGGCGCTCGCTTTGCCGGACCGGTGGCGGAACACCATGACGGATTCTCCATGTGGGACACCAAGTACTCGGAGTGGAACGCCGCCAGGATGGGCCCCAAGCGGGATGTGGTGGGTGAACTGGCCAAGGCGATCAAGAAACGCAATATGAAATTCCTCACCGCCTTCCATCATGCCGAGAACTGGTTCTACTTCCCGACCTGGAACAAGAGTTGGGACTGCGCTGACCCGCGATACTCGGGCCTCTACGGCCCCATCCATGAGAAAGGCGCCCTGCCCACCAAAGCCTTTCTCGACCAGTGGCAGGGCAAGATCATCGAAGTCATTGATAAATATGACCCCGATTTCATCTGGTTCGACTTCGGCCTGGAATTGGTCCCCGATTCCTACAAGCAGGACATGCTGGCCTATTTCTTTAACACCGCCGCCGCGCACAAGAAAGAAGTGACGGTCACGTACAAAGGGCATCATTTGCCGCCCGGCGCCGGCCTCCTCGACCTGGAACTGGGCCAGGAAGCCGACTTGACTTACTACGAGTGGATTACCGACACCACGATTGATGAGGGACAAGGATGGGGGTATGTGAAGGGCCTCGGGTTCAAGAGCGTGGACAATCTCGTTGATAACCTGGTGGACCGTGTCAGCAAGAACGGTTACTTGTTGCTCAACGTCGGCCCGAAGCCCGATGGCACCATCCCGGACGAAGCCAAAGAGCGGTTGCTGGGTATGGGAAAATGGCTCCAGGTCAACGGGGAGGCCATCTACGGCACGACCTGTTGGGTTACGGCCGGAGAGGGTCCGACCCGACTGGCGAATGGCGGTGGATTCAACGAGCAGAACAACTTGCGGTACACGGGACAGGACATCCGCTTCACGGTTAAGGACAACAATCTCTACGCCACCGTACTCGACTGGCCCGGCGAAAAGGTGCTCATCAAGAGCCTGGCCCCCGAAGGGCAAACCTGGGCAGGCTTGTATCCGTCGGAAATCGCCTCCATCACGATGCTCGGTGATGGCAAGGAGCTGAAGTGGCAGATGACGAAGGAAGGTCTGAGCATTGAAACCCCGAAGACGAAGCCGTGCGATTATGCTTTCGTTTTCAAGATCGTGCGCCGAAAACCGCTGTGAGCGGCCACACGTCCAAAAGATACGACCATCCGGGAACCGCAAGTGATCCCCGCGAGGTGGGGCGAGAAGTGATCAGCCATCAGTGATCAGTTACCAGTGATCAGTTACCAGTGATCAGTTACCAGTGATCGGTTACCAGTGATCGGTTACCAGTGATCGGTTACCAGTGATCGGTTACCAGTGATCAGTTACCAGTGATCGGTTACCAGTGATCAGTTACCAGTGATCGGTTACCAGTGATCAGTTACCAGTGATCGGTTACCAGTGATCAGTTACCAGTGATCAGTTACCAGTGACCAGGTGAGTAACAGGCAGTCGGTGAAGCTATATTTTGGAAAAACAAAAAGGCAGAAACCGATGATGGACCGATTCGCTGTATTCTGCGGGGTGGCCGCCATGTTCCTGACGTCGCTGGCATCTGCCCAGGCTGCCGCTCCGGCGACTCCGGGCCAGGTTCATTACGAGCCGACCGTTGCATCACTCAAGCGGTATGAGGCGCCCGAATGGTTTCAGGATGGCAAGCTCGGGATCTTTATGCATTGGGGACCGGAAAGCATCCCCGGCGTGGTATCCTGCTGGTATGCCAGAAGGATGTATCAGCAGGGCGACCCCGCCTACAACTATCATTGCGCCACGTACGGACATCCTTCCAAATCTGGCTACAAAGACCTTGTCAAGCTCTTCACGGCGCCCAAGTTCGACCAGGCCCAGGCGGACAGGTTGGTCAAACTCTACAAGCAGGCCGGCGCCCGTTACGTGGTCCCGGTCGCGGTTCACCATGACAATTTCGATATGTGGGATTCGAAATACCAGCCCAGGTTCAATTCCGTGGTTACGTCCCGCAAGGATGTGGTGGGGATGTGGCAAGCCGCCACCGTGAAAGAGGGCCTGCATTTTGGCGTGGCCTCCCACGTCGCAAGAACCTACCGGTGGTTTCAGACGTCGCATGGGTCCGACAAGACAGGGCCGTTGGCGGGAGTACCGTATGATGGCCAGGATCCGGCGTTTGCGGATCTCTACGGTGTGCCGTGGAACAGCGACGATCCAGGATACGAAGGGCCGCAGGATGTGGGGCCTCCGGAATTCGAGAAACAGTTTGAAAACCGGATGAAGGACTTGATTGACAAGTATCACCCCGATCTCTACTACATCAAAGCCACTGGCCGAGGCCCTTCCCATCACCTTGCCGGCTGGCGGGGAAGTGGTCATGGATGCCGGCTGTTTCCTTCAGGCTTACACCGTGTTGGAGTTCGAAGCGGAAGAAGGGAGCCGGATCGAAACGGAGCACGCCCAGCGCTATCATCAAACCGGCCGCAAGCCGAGCGAATCTTACGGTCGCGTGAATCAGTACGCGGCTCGTGCGGAGGCACAAACCTACATGAGCGGCGACACGTTCGGCTTCAAGTGCCTAGTCATCCGCGTCACATCCGGGCGCGTGCGGTTGTTGGGCGTCAGAGTGGTCAACCGCCTTTATCCTTTCGAGGTTCCGGGCCGATTCCAGTCCAACGACGACCTGCTCAACCGGCGTTGGGAAAACAGCGTGAATACAGTGGAGATCCGCGGCAAAGATGCCTATGTTGATTGCGCCACGCGGGAACGAGTCGAGTGGATGGCCGACGGCCATGTGCAGGCCTACCGGGTCACCCGTGTGGCCCTGGCAGGGTCGAGAGGCGATGCTGACGTTCGAAGGGCGCAAGGATGTGGAAATCAAGGGCAACGGGATTGCTGACGATGTGCCGTGCAGGACTATAGCCATCGTGAAGATGAAACCCGATGATGTAACCGTCGCCCCCGGCCAGGGCCCTTCCGGGCCTTAGGACTGAATATGAAAAACCCTGAAACAAAAAGAAAGGACATGAAGATGACTACCAGATCTTTCCTCAGACCATTATCCCTCTTGACTATCTCGGCCGTGGTGGCCGGCGCCTCTTGGGCCGATGCCCAGGAGCGCGTTAAGCCTCCGGCGAACGCCCCGGCCACGGTCGCGCGGAATGCCGCGGGTCGCGTTTCTCCACCCATGGGATGGAACAGCTACACCGGTTATGGCTGTTCCATCCCCGAAAAGGAGATGCTCCGGAACATTGACGCCATCAGCGGGAGGCTGCTGCCTTTCGGGTATGACACTGTCGCCGTGGACAACGGATGGTTCATGGACAAACCGGATGGGAAAGTCATCTTCGATGAATATGGCCGGCCCGAATCGTCGAAGTATTTCTTTCCGAATGGATTGCGGAACACCATTGATTATGCGCACAAGAAGGGTCTCAAGTTCGGCATCTGGCTTATCAGGGGCGTTAACCGCCGGGCCGTGGATCAAAACCTCCCGATCATGGGAACTTCCCATCGGTTGCAGGACATCGCGGACAAGAAGAATCTCTGTGGATGGAACGATTTCAACTACGGCGTTGACATGACCAAGCCTGGGGCTCAGGAGTATTATGACAGCATGATCCGGAAGTACGCGGACATGGGGGTTGATTTCATCAAATACGATGACATCGTGCCTCACCCGGCCGAAGTGGATGCTGTCGTGAAGGCCATCGCGAAATGCGGCCGGAAAATCGTTCTCAGTCTTTCCCCCGGGGATGACATCAAGGTGGAGCACAGCGCCGCCTACAAAAAGGCGAACATGGTGCGTATTACCAGTGACATCTGGGACAATAAAGGCAGTCTGGAGACCGCATTCAAACGATGGGAGGATATGCAGGCCTATGATGGGCCGAAAGTGGGGAGTTGGCTTGACCTGGACATGGTATGTTTTGGCCGGTTGTCGGTGACGGAGAATGGAGGACGGGACTGCCAATTCACCAAGGACCAGAAGCGCACGTTCATGGTTCAGCGCGCATTGGCCGCTTCACCTTTGATGCTTGGCGGCGTCATCTACAGCATGGATGATTTTTCCATGAGCCTCTTTACGCATCCCGATATCCTTCGGTGCAATCAGAACGGTGTCATCGGCCAACTGGCAAATCGCGAAGGTAGAATTGACGTATGGAAAACCCCCGAAAATGGCAACGAAAAGAACGGTTGGATCGGCATTTTTAACCGGGACGGCACCAAGAAGATGACTATTGAGAAAAGCACAAAAGAATTGGGATTGAATGCCGACCGGGATTATGTCCTGAAGGATATCTGGACCCAAAAGACATTGCCTGTTTCCGGTAAACACCGCTTTGAAATCCCGGCCGATGGTGTTGCGTTTTTGAGGTATGAGCAAGCGGAAAAGAAGATGCGGCAGCAATAGTGCGGCATGGACAAAGGAGATGCGGGCAACTGCGACTATCCCTTTAGCGCGGTTTCGTCGGCTGGGGCGGATTCGCCGGAACGGTGAGGACGCTCTCTGCCGCGGGAGGAATCATGAGTCATCACTAATCGCGATGGTTCATGCTTAGGCGTGAATATTCATGGCGCCAAGAAAGAAAGGACATGAAGATGACTGCCGGATCTTTCCTCGGACCATTATCTTTCTTGACGGTCATGGCCGTGCTGGCCAGTGCTCCATGGGCCGTTGCTCAGAAGACCATTGAGCCTCCGGCGAACGCTCCGGCCACGGTAGAGTGGAATGCCGGGAAGGAGCGGCTGAAGCTCCGCTATCACGGCGGCGTGATTCTCGATGCCGCCATTCGCGCCGAGGACGCGGCGGGACGCCCCGTGGCGGGAGTCGAGGTCAAGCTCGAACCGTCGGAGACCGCCGGCGAGAAAGTGGAGCAGCGATTGAAGTTCATCCCGGCCAAACCGCGGGAAGGCGTGAAGCTGGTCCTGCGCGGTACCGTCACCGGCAGCGAAGAGGCGTTTCCCGCCGAGACCGAAAGCGCGGCGCAGAAGCGTTTCCCGTTTGTCCGCAACAGCGTCGGGCTGAGCCGCAAC
>Ga0315282_10014193_pt1 | contig 11897 bp, 12 predicted proteins | sample YL17G07_20_MG_FD_203693 | JGI IMG/M metagenome (GOLD analysis project Ga0315282, IMG submission 203693) | Sediment microbial communities from Yellowstone Lake, YNP, Wyoming, USA - YL17G07_20 | ecosystem: Environmental > Aquatic > Freshwater > Lake > Sediment | place: USA: Wyoming | collected... | reverse complement strand
TCCCCCTTACATACCGCTTGAAGGAAGAGCATGAAGTGATGATACAGTGGGGTGCCGAGGCGACGCGACGCCGCCATTGGGCGAGGTAAACTCCCCGCTACAACATCAAACAGTAAGACCACAGAAGATCGTGTAGAATTGACAATACTGCGATGCCGACTGCAACTGCCAGCGACCGATCCGTTCCTCACAACCTCGAAGCGGAACGCGCCCTGTTGGGCTCGGTCCTCCTCGACAATGGGGCTCTCAATTTCGCCCTCGAACTCCTGGGCAAAGAGGATTTTTACTCGGAAGCCCATCGCCTTACGTTCGAGAAAATGGGCGAGCTCTCGGAGAAGAATCGCACCATCGATTTGGTGACGCTCTCCGAGGAACTCGCCAAAGACGGCTTGCTGGAAAAAGCCGGCGGCGCGGCTTACTTGTCGGCGCTCACCGACGGTGTTCCCATCGGCACGACGGCGGCGATGGGGGAGTATTGCCGGATTGTCAAAGAGAAATCAACCATTCGCCGCTTGATCAATGCGTCGAATAACGTCCTGGCGCGCTGCTACGAGGGCACGGACGACCCCGAGACGCTGATCGACCTGGCACAAAGCCAGGTTTTCGACATTGCCGAGCAGCGGGTGCAGTCGGGATTCGCGAACATCCGCGAGATCGTTAAGACCAGCTTCGGGAAAATTGATGTCTTGTTCGACCGCGGCCAGCGCGTGACGGGTATCGAGACGGGGCTCGAGGACCTCGATAACCTAACCTCCGGCTTGCAGGCCGGTGAACTGGTCGTCATCGCGGCACGTCCCTCGCTGGGCAAAACCGCGCTGGCGCTCAACATTGCTGCCCATGCGGCCATCAAACACCGCAAGGTCGTGGGAATGTTTTCGCTCGAAATGAGCAAGGAATCTCTGGTCATCCGCCTGCTTTGCTCGGAAGCGCGTATCGATAGCCATAAGCTCCGCACCGGCTTTTCCAACCGGGAGGATTGGAACCGCATGACGCCTGCCCTGGGCCGGCTGTCGGAAGCGCCGCTTTACATCGAGGACACGCCGGCTTTGAGCATCATGCAGATTCGCGCCAAGGCCCGGCGGCTGAAAGCCGAAAAGGGACTTGACTTGCTGATTGTCGATTATCTCCAGCTCGTTTCCGGCCAAAGCCGGTTTGAGAACCGTACTCAGGAAGTCAGCTACATTTCGCGCAGCCTCAAGAGTATCGCCAAGGAATTAAAGGTTCCCGTCCTGGCGCTCTCGCAGTTGAGCCGCGCGCCCGAACAGCGGCCCGGCCAACGCCCGCAGCTTTCGGACTTGCGTGAGTCGGGCTCCATCGAACAGGACGCTGACGTGGTCATCTTTATCTTTCGGGAAAGGAAGGCGGCCGAGGCGCAGGAGGGGGAAGAGGAATTTGTTCAGGGCGGGTCTGAAACCCACCTGATTATCGGCAAGCAGCGGAACGGCCCCACCGGCGACGTGTTGGTGGTCTTCTTGAAACCCTATGCGAAGTTTGAAAATAAGGTTCATGATGGCGGCGAGTCCTACAATTGAATCTTCCAACCGATAAACTTCTGCGCCCGACGTGGGTTGAAATTTCCCTCTCCAAACTGCGCCGCAATTTCCAGCGGATTCGGGAGTTAGCCGGCGCACGCAAGGTGATGGCCGTGATCAAGGCCGATGCTTACGGCCATGGCGCCGTGCCGGTCTCCAAGTGTCTTGCCGAGTGCGGCGTGGATTGGTTTGGCGTGGCAACCGTCGAGGAAGCATTGGAATTGCGCGCGGAGGGAATCCAGCAGCCCATCCTTTTGCTCGGTGGGCTTTACATGAGCGACCCGGCCCAGTTGATCGAGTACCGGCTGACGCCCTCGATCTCCTCCACCATGCGGCTTGACACTTATGCGGAATGTGCGCGCCGCTATGGCCGGCCCATTGAATTTCACCTGAAGGTTGACTCCGGACTGGGGCGGCTGGGCTTGCCGCTGGACCGCGTGGCGGCCTTCGTGGACCACTACCGCGAGCTCGAGGGGCTGCAACTGAAAGGACTCTTTACCCACCTTGCGTCCGCGGAGGATTTGGTGGCCTCCCAGACCGCTGAGCAGGGGGAGCGTTTTGCCGCGGCGCTGACGCAACTGCGCAGCTTGCAGGTTGAACCGGAATGGATTCACGTTTCCAACAGCGCCGCATTGCTGACCGGACTGAAGTTTCCTGAAAACCTGGTGCGCATCGGTGCGCTGGTCTACGGCTACTGTCTACCGCTGGTCGTGCCCCCAGGCCAGGAGCTTCCCAAAGTGCCGCAGTTCGAACCGGTCCTCACCTTCAAGTCGCGCATTGTTTACATGAAGGACGTCCCCAGCGGCACACCTCTGGGTTATAGCGCGGCGTTCTTCACGCGCCGGCCGTCGCGCATCGCCACGGTGCCCGTCGGTTATGCCGATGGCTTAAGCCACGCGCTCTCCAACCGCGGATATGCCATCGTGCGCGGGCGGCGCGCACGCATCGTGGGCAGTATCAGTATGGACCTCTCGCTCCTCGATGTCACCGACATCGCAGGGACGAACATCGGCGACGAAGTTATTCTGATGGGGCAAGCAGACCACTGCTCGATCACCGCCGTGGAGATTGCCCAACTGCTTGACACCGTTCCTTACGAAATCCTCTGCTCCATCGGCAAACGCGTGCCACGCATTTATGTGGATTGAGCCGGAGGTTTGCCGGATAATGACGCCGCATTGGAATCATCACGCTTACAGGGTTCGACAGAATTTCTGCAAGCCCTAAATACCGGAAAGGACCATCCTATGCAACGACGCGAACTCCTCAAATCCCTTGCATCCACTGCCGCGGGACTGACCATCCTTAAGGGTGGGACGCTTCGCGGCGCCACCGCTCCCAGCAACAAACTAAATATTGCCCTCATCGGCGTATGGGGCCGGGGCACGGCCCACTATAAATCGCTCTGCAACGAAAATGTCGTGGCTCTCTGCGACGTCAACGATCTGCGCACCAAGGAGGCCCTGCGGCTTTTCCCCGGCGCCAAGACCTACTACGACTGGCGCCAGTGCCTGGAGCAGAAGGATATCGAGGCCGTTGTCATCTGCACGGCGGACCATCACCATGCCTTCATCGCCAACTGGGCGCTGAACCGCAATATGCACGTGTTCTGCGAGAAGCCGCTGGGAATCAGCGTGGAAGAAGCGCGGACGGTGCGGGCGAATTACCTGAAGCGCAAGGCCAAGGTAGCCACCCAGCACGGCACTCAGCGGCACGCGTATCCGAACTTCGCGCGGGTGCGCGAGTTGATTCTGGACGGGGCTATCGGTGAGCTGAAGGTGGTGCATAGCTGGGACAGCCGGCAACTGCCGCGTCCGGGATATCCGCAAGGCCAGGGTACGGCGCCGGCCGCACTGCACTACGAGCAGTGGAACGGACCGTCACCGCATCACCCGTATAGCCCTCAGTACTTCGGCGGCTCCAACGGTTTGAACTGCTTGTTCTGGAACATGTACCGGGATTTCGGAGTGGGGCAGATGGGAGACATGGGCGCGCACACCATGGACTTGGTGTGGAACGCCGTCGACGCCGGCGCGCCGAGCGCGATCGAGGTCGACCAGGATGTCAGCGACACGTACAATCCCGACATATGTCCGGTGAAGTTGAAGGCGCACTTCACCCATCCGGCGAACCAGTGGAGGGGGCCGGTGGAATTGGTGTGGTACCAGGGCGGGTTGAAGCCCCAGTCTCCCCAAAGCTACATCGATGTGAGCAAAATGGGCAACGGCGCGATCTTCGAAGGCACCAAGGGCAGCATCCTATGCGACTTCACAACCCGCGTCATCATTCCCAACAATGACGACGGGGACCTGACGTACTACAGGCGGCGTTCGAGCCAGCAATTGCTTCCGCTGGTGAACGGGACCGGGATGCCGACGCAACAACCCGCGGGGATGAAGCGTGCGGTGCCGCGTCCGGCATCGGCACCTCCGCCGCTGCCGCGCGGGTTTACGGCGTTTCCGAATGCGCAGCCGGGACCAAACGGGTTCCCCACGGTCCAGTTCCTCGAGAACGGCCTGCCGGCAGCGCTGGGAATGCCGAACACCGACGTGGATTCAATTCTGGAAGCCGAGAAGAGCGGCCGCCCGCTGAATCCCGACTCCTTCCAGTTGGAGTGGATTGCGGCCTGCAAGGGCAAATATGACGGGGCGGTCCACGGGACCAGCAGCAAGACGCACTGCGATTTTGACTACTCCGGGGTGATGGTTGAGCAGATGTTACTGGGGTTGGTCGCGCACCGCGCAGGGAAGAAGCTGGAGTATGACCCGGTTGAAGGGCGGATAACCAACGCACCGGAGGCGAATGATTATTTGAAAAGGCAGTACCGCAAGAACTGGACGTTGGACGGTTAGCCAGGCTGTCGGACACTTCTTACGGGGTGGATTACTGTTTCTAGCGAGGAGGTCTCACATACGACTCTCGCCCCTGAACTTTTGGCATTGATTCACTGCCCACCTGGCTGCCGCCCGGCGAAGAACTCCGGGAAGACCTTCCGGTAGATGGACATTCCCAGCGCGGCGTGCATGCCGAGTTCCTCCAGCGCTGCAATCTCCTCGTCCGTGGTGATTCCGCCCGCCGCGGTAATGGGGAGTTGGGTAACGGCGCGCAAACTGCGAAACCAATCGATATTCGTCCCTTGCAATCTTCCTTCCCCATCGATGTAAGTGCAGAGAAACCCTGAACAGTACGGTTCGAGCTGGGGCAGCGCCTGCGCACAGGTGAGCGGCAGCGTTTCCCGCCAACCATGAACAGCCACGCGATCCCCGAATGAATCCACGGCAATCAGGATTTTTTCGCGCGGCACGGCCGCGGTGAGATCACGCAAGAATTCCTGATTGATACCCTGTGAGGAGAAGGCGCTGCTGCCCACAATGGCTTTGAGCGCCCCGTCGCCCACCACCGCTTGAGCCCGCGCCGTGCTGCGGATGCCTCCACCCACGCGGCAGGGCTTACGGCGGCAAAGCTCGCGCACGATTTCCGCGTTGTTTTCCGCCTTGCCCATCGCCGCGTCCAAGTCGATTACCTGGATTTCGGGATAGGCCGAAAATTTTTCGAGGACGGCAAGCGGCTCAGGCAGTTCGAGGAATTTCTCTTTGCCCTGGACAAGCTGAACAACCTTGCGATCCATCAAGTCAATACAGGGAATAATCATCGGAGACCAGGATTCAGGATCAAGGATTCAGGATTTAGGATTCAAATGCGCGTTTTAGTCCTGAATCCTAAATCCTGAATCCTAGATCCTAACAGGCACACCCTTCTCGCGCAGGTACTCTTTCAAGCTGCGGATGCTGTGCGTCTCGTAATGAAAGATTGAGGCGGCCAATGCGGCGTCAGCGCAACCGCGCTGGAAAACTTCCGCAATATGCTCCGGGCTCCCGGCGCCGCCCGAGGCAATGACCGGGATATGCAACGCTCGGGCAACCGTGGCGGTCAACTCGCAATCGAAACCCGCTTGCGTGCCGTCCGCGTCCATAGAAGTCAGCAGGATTTCGCCCGCGCCCAACTCCTCCACGCGCCGCGCCCATTCGAGCGCGTCGAGGCCCGTGGGCTTAGTCCCCCCGTAGGTTACGACTTCCCAGTGAGGTGGCTGATTCTCCGATGGAAGAGCCGCAGGGCCGGACAGGGGGCCCTGCGCTACCGATCGCGTGGACAACGGCGATTTTCGAAGCCGCCGCGCGTCCATGGCCACCACGATGGCCTGCCGCCCGTAATTCTCCGCGATGACCCTCACCACCTCGGGCGTTTCAACCGCGGCAGTGTTGATGGCCACCTTATCGGCCCCGGCGGAAAGCAATCGCCGCGCGTCATCGAGTTCGCGGACACCGCCGCCCACCGTGAGGGGAATAAACAGGCGGCGCGCTACCCGCCGGACTGTTTCCATCAGCGTTGCGCGGCCTTCGCGCGAGGCAGAAATGTCGAGCATCACCAGTTCGTCGGCCCCTTCGCGGTTGTACATCTCCGCCAGGTCGCCCGGGTCGCCGGCATCGCGCAGGTTGACAAAACGGATGCCTTTCACCACGCGGCCATTCTTGCAGTCGAGACACGGAATGATGCGTTTGGCAAACATAAATGACGAACCTGTCCTTTGTCCTTGGTCCTTTGTCCGTTGCCATAGAACCATCGAGCATGTCGCAGTACAAGGGACCAAGGACCACGGACAAAGGACAGCTCACAAACTCAGAAAATTCTTCAAAACCTTCAACCCAACCTCTCCTGACTTTTCGGGGTGAAACTGGACAGCCCAGATTCTGTTCAGTTCGATTCCCGCGGCGAAGGTCTGGCCATATTCGGTGACCGCGCATGCTTCAGGCGTGACGGGCCCGTAATAAGAATGGCAGTAGTAAACAAAGCTTCCGTCGGCGACTCCGCGGAATAATTGCGTATCGGGGCGGAGAACAAGCTGGCTCCAACCGACGTGGGGAACCTTAAAAACACCCTGAAAGCGCGTCACGCAGCCCGGCAGGATGCCCAGGCCGGGGACGCCGGGGGCTTCCTCGCTCGATGCGTAGAGCGCCTGCAAGCCCAAGCAGATGCCGAGGAAAGGTTTTCCCCCGGCGAAGGCTTCGCGCAGCGGGGCCAGCATCTCGCGCTCCGCGAGCCCCTTCATCATTGCCCCGAAGTGGCCTTGCCCGGGGAAAATGATTTTTTCAGCCGCCCGCAGCGCCGCAGGCTGATCGACCCTTTCGGCCGACCGGCCCAGGTACTCGATCGCCTTGAGCACAGAGCCCACGTTCCCGCCGCCGTAGTCGAGGACGGCAATCATAGAAGCCCCTTCGTGGTGGGAAGCTGCGATTGCAGGCGGCGGTCGCGCGAGCAGGCAAAGCGCAGCGCTCGCGCAAACGCTTTGAACAGGGCTTCGATGGCGTGGTGGCTGGAACGCCCGTACGCGACCTTGAGGTGTACGTTGGCCGCAGCAGCAGTGGTGAAGCCATGAAAGAAATCTTCCAGCAGCTCAGTTTGCAGATCGCCCACGTAGCGTACCTTCAGGGGAATTTTCAGCACCAGGTAGGCCCTGCCGCTCAGGTCGATGGCGGCGATCGCCAGGGTTTCATCCATGGGCATCAGGAAATAACCGGCGCGATTAATACCCTTTTTTGAACCCAGCGCCTGGCGCAGAAGTTGGCCGAGGACAATGCCCACATCCTCCACGGTGTGATGCTGATCCACGTCCAGATCGCCGCGCGCCTGGAGATCCAGGTCAAAGCCGCCGTGCCGGGTGAAAAGCTCCAGCATGTGGTCCAGGAAGCGTATGCCCGTCGAGATCTTGTAAGTGCCGCGGCCGTCCAGATTCAGGCGCCCGCGGATATCAGTCTCGGCAGTCTTGCGATGCAAAGAGGCGATACGCGCTTTCATGCAACCCCCCTGTGGGGCCGAACGGCCATCGGCCCGGCACTGGCGCTGCCCGCCCCTATCCACCCGCGCGAATCGGTGCACGCTTTCATGCAAACCATCCTGTGGAAGAGTAGGAGACAAGGTTTTTCCAAGCTCGCGCGCCATTGCGAGTCTGGATGAACCCTTGGAGCCGCTGAAGTTCAGCCATAAGGCGGCGCGTTTGCGCCAGCGAGCCGATCGTGAATCGCAGGTAACCCTTCAGGTGCGGGTCGTAACTCCAGTCGCGCACCAGGATTTTCTTGTCATGTAGTTGGCGGGCGATTTCCGGGGCGTGCTCGCCCACCCTCGTCAGGACGAAATTCGCGGAACTGGGGACGTAGGGAATGTCGTGGGCGTCGAGCCAGCGGCAGAAGCCCGCGCGATTCGCGCGGATGGTCTCCGCATACTTGCGCACCTGAGCGTCGTAGCGGATGGCGATGCATGCGCACATCAAGGCGAGTGAGTTTACGGCAAAGGGATTCTGCCCTCGTTGCAGGGGATCGATGAGCTGGGGGTTGGCGAAGAGACAGCCCATGCGCAGCGCGGCCAGGCCGAAAGCCTTCGAAAACGTCCGCGTCACGATCAGGTTCGGATATTTGCCAATCCACGGCAAAATGGTCTGGCCGGAGAAATCCTGATAAGCCTCATCGATCAGCACCACCGTTTCCGGAGCAGCGAGCAGGATGGCCTTCAAAGCGGCCTTGGGAATCTGCGTGCCGGTGGGGTTGTTGGGGTTGGCCAGCGCCACCCAACGCACGTTCCGCTTCTTCAACGTGGCGACGAATTCATCCGTGGGGAAGCGGAAATGTTCATCGTAGCGAATGCGCAGGATTTTCCCGCCCGCGACATTGTTGAAGAACTCATACACGGGGAAAGTGGGGGCGGGGACCAACAACGTGTCACCGGGATCGACGAATGTGTCGCAGACCATCTTGAGCGCGTCGTCGGTGCCGTTGGCGAGAAGCATCTCTTCCGGCGCCACGCGAAAATAAGCGGCCAGCGTGCGACGCCCTTCGTCGTATTCGGGATAGCGGGTCATCATTTCCGGGTCCAAGGCCCGCCGCAACGCGCGAATAACCTGGGGAGGGCAGCCCACCGTATTCTCGTTAAAGTCCAGCCGCATCTTGCCCCCGCGGCCCTCTTGGGGAGGACGGTACTTTTTCAAGGTTTCAATGGCCTGGCGAGGTTTAATCATATAATTTGATATCCCCTGCCATCACATAACTGCCTTTCTTTTCATCAGCATCTTCTGAGGAAATCTATAAGTCCTTTGATTTGATACACATCTTCTTAGGCCCGAAATGTAAAATTTTTCGACATTTGTTTTCATACACATCTAAAGAAACACCTTCATTTTTAGGGGTCCCCCTTTTTTTACCCTCGAGGGCCCTCGCAAAATCAAATAACTCATTGTATTTCAACGACATAGTTTTTAGGCTCGGCATGCGTTAAAACCCCTAACTATCTTTATTTTCTATAACATCTTCTCAGACAGCGGGTGTTTCGAGAACTTCCGTCTGGCGCGCCTGCCCCGCCGCCGCACTCACTAGCCTAACATACTATCGTGTTGATGTCAAGAACAATTATTGCAGCAGTTGTAGAGAGTCATGTCTAGATAAATAGTCCAGACAAAAACGCGGAAAGCCTATAGCCCCAAACTCCTAGTGTGCTGTCCCGGCTAATTTTTTACGGCCGCGTACATTGCCAAGGGTGGCGCATACATTGACTTCGATGTATGCGCCACCCCCTGCTGATTGGAGACTCTTAAGTTGGACGGCACACTAGCACTCAGCCCCCTTCTTTGACGACCGAGTCTGGACCGAATAAGCGTGGGCTCTCAGCCCCTCGCTATTCGCCAGCGTCACCAAGGTTTTCTCAAGTCCCGCCAACCCCCGAGGACTGAGCCGTTGGACGGAAATGGCCTTCACAAAATCCGCAGCGCTCAGGCCCCCGCGCAAGCGCGCCGCTCCGCTGGTGGGAAGAATGTGGTTCGTCCCCGAGGCATAATCTCCCGCGGCAACAGGGCTGTACGCACCCAGGAAGATAGAGCCAGCGGATTGGACGCGCCCCAGCAATGGCGTGGCGTCCTCGAGAAGCGTAAGGTGTTCGGGAGCCAGACGATTTACAAGTTCCGCGGCCTCCGCCTTGTGGCGGATGACGATGATGCCCCCCTGCGCGGCAAGCGCCTGGCCCGCGAGCGGCAACTCCAGCCGCGCCACGATTCCTCGCGCCGCCGCCTGCACCCGGAGCGCTAACTTGAGGGAGGGAGTGATGAAAATAGCCACGGCATCGGGGTCGTGCTCAGCTTGCGCAACTAAATCCGCCGCGATCCACTCCGCGTTTCCGCGTCCGCCCACCAACACCAGTTCCGACGGTCCGGCGATGAAGTCGATGCCGCACTCGCCCGCCACCAGCTTTTTGGCGGCAGCAACGTAGCGGTTCCCCGGCCCCACGATCTTGTCCACGCGCGGCACGGACTCGGTTCCGTAGGCGAAGGCGGCGACCGCCTGCGCGCCCCCCAAACGATAGATTTTCTTTACGCCCAACAGGTCGGCGGCCACCAGAACGGCCGGGGCGGGCCGCGGAGAGGTCACAATCACTTCGCCGACTCCGGCCTCTTGCGCGGGGATAACGCTCATCAGCACGGTGGAAGGCAGCGGAAAACGCCCTCCGGGAACATAGCAGGCGACGCGCTCCAGCGGCCGGAGGATTTGGCCCACGCTGACGCCGGCGCGCGTGTGGAACGTCCACGGCCGCGGCAACTGCCGGCGCGCCGCCTTGCGAATGTTCGCTGCCGCCACTCGTACCGCCGCCACAAAGCCCCGGGGAACCTCGCGATAGGCGCGGCGAATCTCCTCGCGAGGTACCGTGAAGCCGGTCTTGCGGAGGTCGAGGCGGTCAAACTTCTTCGCATAACGCAGAAGGGCGCGGTCGCCGCGGCGCCGGATATCCTCAAGGATGGGGCGCACTACCGCCTCAGCCTCCGTCAAAGTCGTGGAGCGCGCGCGAAGCAGTCTGCTGATCGCTTTCGTATCGCTGCTGCGAATAATCTCTAACATCAATAGGAGCTCTCAGCCTTCAGCGTTCAGCTTTCAGCAAAGGCATGTCGTTCCGCTGCTTATGGCTGATAGCTGATCGCTGATCGCTAATAGCTAGCTCCTGCTTTTCAGACGACAATTTTATTCAGCGGATATTCCACAATGCCTTGCGCGTTCGCGGCCTTGAGGCGCGGAATGATTTCGCGCACGGTTTTTTCTTCAATGACGGTGTTGACGGCGACCCAATCGGAATCGCTCAGGGCCGAAATCGTGGGCCGCTTCAAAGCGGGGAGAACCGACAACACCTTTTCAAGGTCGGCACAGCGGACGTTGAGCATAAGGCCTACCTTGCCCGCGGCCGCAATGGCCCCTTGCAAGAGCATGATGAGCGTCTCAATTTTTTGGCGTTTCCAGGCATCTTCCCAGGCGCCGCGATTAGCGATGAACTTGGTGTTCGATTCCAGCACCGTCTCGACGATGCGCAGCCCATTAGCTCGCAGCGAGGAGCCGGTTTCAGTCACTTCCACGATGGCGTCGGCCAGCACGGGCGGCTTTACTTCCGTCGCGCCCCAGGAAAATTCCACTTTGGCTTTTACCCCGTTCCGCTCGAGATAACGCTGGGTGACCCCCACCAGTTCCGTGGCGATAATTTTCCCTTGCAGGTCTCTAACGCTCTGGAAGGGGGATTTTTCCGGGACGGCGAGCACCCAGCGCACCTTGCCGAAGGTCTGCTTGGCATAAACCAAGTCAGCCACTTCGATGACATTGGCTTCGTTTTCCAGAATCCAATCCTTGCCGGTTAGCCCGGCATCGAGGATTCCATCCTCGACGTACCGCGCCATCTCCTGCGCCCGGATCAGCATGCACTCGATTTCCTCATCATCGATGGAGGGAAAATACGAGCGCGCGTTGACACTGATTTCGTAGCCGGCGCGGCGAAAGAGTTGCAACGATGCTTCTTGCAGGCTTCCTTTGGGCAAACCCAACTTCAACAGGTTCATGTCTGGCTCTCCGGGTGCTCCTGGCCATAGACGCGGGCAGGATCGAATTCGCGCTCGAGGATGATTTCCTCACCTTTGGGGGTCAGCTTGCGGAAGAAGCACGAGCGATAGCCCAGGTGGCAGCAGCCCGGGCCGGTCAGATCGGCTTGGATCAGCAGCGCATCCTGGTCGCAATCCACTCGAATTTCTCTCGCCACCAACCGGTGCCCGGAAGTCTCACCTTTGGTCCACAGCTTCTGGCGCGAGCGGCTATAAAAGGTGACGAACCCGGAAACGAGGGTTTGGCGGTAGGCGTCCGCATTCATGTACCCTAGCATTAAGACTTTTCCGGTGTGACGGTCCTGAATAATGGCTGGGATCAGACCGTCCTCCTGATATTTGAGTTGCAGCATGCACAGTCCCCCTTGGGTGAAAATGAAAAAGCCCGCTGATTTCTTGTGTCAGCGGGCCGCTTT
>Ga0315282_10014192_pt1 | contig 11898 bp, 10 predicted proteins | sample YL17G07_20_MG_FD_203693 | JGI IMG/M metagenome (GOLD analysis project Ga0315282, IMG submission 203693) | Sediment microbial communities from Yellowstone Lake, YNP, Wyoming, USA - YL17G07_20 | ecosystem: Environmental > Aquatic > Freshwater > Lake > Sediment | place: USA: Wyoming | collected... | reverse complement strand
GAAGGACATTGGTTTCGATCTCAACTGGGGAGATGCAGACGCCTTTGGAAAACTGGCTTGGTTGATCTGTAAAAGGGAGGGCATAGGAGACGTGCTTGCTGAGGGGACTTACAGGGCAGCCAAAAAAATTGCAGAGATGAAGGGCACGAAGCCGGAGGAGTTATTGAAGTACGCAATCCACGTCAAGGCAATCGAGATCGGAGCCCACGGGACCAGAAGCGATGAGGACTACGTCCACGACATCAGCTACGCTGGCAACGTCCAGGGGGGTGACCACACAAGCGTCGCCGTCGACGGCTACTCGGACATGAGCGACGCCATCTTTGCTGACTCGGGGGTCTTCTGCGACTTCTGCCGAACCAACAGGGAGCTAGAGTTTGATTTCGCGAAGGCAGTAACAGGATTCCCGATCACGGTCGAGAGCTGGAGAAAGGAGACCGGTCCTAGAATTGTGACACTACAGAGGGCCCTCCTCCTCATGGGAGGACCAGATCTCAAGTGGGAGCCTGTCAAGGACGACGACAACCCGCCACGCTTCTACGAGCCTCTCCCAGAGGGTCCTTATAAAGGTAGGACGACTGACAAGAAGCTCGTCGATCAGAAGCTCCAGTCTTACTTCGAGACCTTGGGCTGGGACGAGCGCGGCGTACCCACGAGGGAGACGCTCAAAAGGCTCGACCTCGCAGATGTGGAGCCCTTCATGAAAAAGCTGAGGGTATAACCCGTCTTCTTTTTCTCGAATAGTTATTTTCAGTCCACATATTTGCCTAGTGTGTACTGTAAAATGCGCACAGCGTTATCTTTCAGAAGAAACCGCTCACTTGCATCTACTGGGAAGGTTTTTTATCCCGTGACTAGGTTAGATCGTCGATTCTGGTGATCGTATGAGCAGCCCCGTCTGGATTGCACGCGATTACGCTGCCTGCAGCGGTTGCAAGAGATGCGAGCTCGCTTGCAGCATGAAATTCGAAGGTTGGATGTGGCCTGAGGCATCAAGGGTAAGGGTCTTCATGCCCTTCCCGGGAGTCGAGGTCCCCCACCTCTGCACTCAGTGTAAGGATTACCCATGCGTGGCGTCATGCCCCGTCGACGCCCTGAGCGTCGATAAAGTAACAACTGCGGTGATCGTCGACAAGGAGAAGTGCATCAGCTGCAGCAAGTGCATAAGGGCGTGTCCGGGGAACGTCCCGTTCCTCCACCCCGGTGACAACAAGGCGACGATCTGCAACCTCTGCAACGGCGACCCGGAGTGCGTCAAGGTCTGCACCGAAGCGGGCTACAATGCCCTCACCCTCACGCAGGAGGGGACCAACGTCAATAAGAGGCTCTTCAGCAGACCCCCCATTGAGGTGGCGAAGGACCTCGCGGTCTTCTTCTTCGGGGAGAAGGGTAAGGAGGTAATCTAGGTGCCCGGCGGCTACGCTGGGAAGCTCCTCGACGTCGACCTGTCGAAGGGGAAGGTGAAAGACATCACCTTCGACGCCGAGACTCTTGAGGCCTACTTCGGAGGGCGTGGGCTCGCCACTAAGATCCTGTGGGACAGGCTCGGGAAGAGGTGGGCAGAAATCGACGCCCTCTCATCAGAGAATCTGTTCCTCGCCCTTACCGGCCCGATGACCGCCATCTACCCGGGGGCGAGGATCATGTGTAGCGGGAAGAGCCCCCTCAGCAACGGCGTCGTCGGCTCCACTGCAAGCACCGAGTTCGCCTCAGAGATCAAGATGGCTGGGTATGATGGGGTCATCGTCTCGGGGAAGGCGCCCGAGCCCTCCTACATCCTCGTTACCGAGGACAGCAGCGAGATCAGGAGCGCGAAGGGCATCTGGGGCAAGACCGGCGAGGAGACAATAATCGCTCTCAACAGGGAGGTGACCGCTGAACTTACGAAGAGGAAGCCGGCGATCGGCCTCTGGAAGGAGCCTGGGATCATCTACTCAGGACCCGCCGGGGACAGTATGGTGAAGAACGCCGCCGTGATGACGAAGCTCGTCCACGCCTGCGGCTACGGTGGGTACGGCGCTGTGATGGGGTCGAAGAACCTCAAGGCGATAGTCGCCAAGGGGAGGGGCAAGCTCCCGGCGGTGAGCGCCCCCGAGGCTACGAAGCTCCTCTGGAAGCGGACACACGAGATCCTCATCAGCCAGACAAGAATGCGCCGCTGGGGTACAGGATACGCTGGGTACGCCACTGGATACGAGACAAGCAGTGAGCCGGTCCGCAACTGGCAGGAGGAGTGGCACGACGAGAAGGGGATTGGCGGACCCCACTTCGAGACCCGCTACTGGGTCAAGAAGAAATGGGCCGACTTCAATTGCACAACAAATTGTATGAAGGTCAGCTGCATAAAGAGCGGCCGGTTCAAGGGGGACATCACCGACATGCCCGACTACGAGCTTGAGGCGTACTGTGGGACGAATCTCGGCATCTTCGACGCGGAGGGGGCTGTCCACATAAGTGCGGTCATAGACAACCTCGGCCACAGCGGTATCAACGGCCCCAACACAATGGCCTTTGCCGCGGAGCTATACCAGCGCGGGATACTGGTCGAGAAGGACTTCGGCTTCAAGCCCGTCTGGGGGGACGCCGAGGCGATGGAGAAGCTCGCCTGGCTAATCGCGAAGCGCGAGAAGGTCGGGGACACCCTCGCTGAGGGAACTTACCGCGCTGCGATAAAGATCGCGAAGATGAAGGGGAAGAAGCCAGAGGAGCTCCTGAAGTACGCCGTCCACGTCAAGGGCGTCGAGATCGGCGCCCACGGGACCCGAAGCGACGCCGACTACACACACGACGCCTCGTACGCGGCGAGCGTTCAGGGGGGCGACCACACGAGCACCATCACCGACGGCTACAGCGAGATGAGCGGCGCCGTCTTCACAGACTCCGCCGTCTTCTGCAACTTCTGCTTCTTCAGCGTTCCCCAGCCCCTCGTCTTCGACTATGCGAAGGCTGTGACGGGCTTCCCAATCACCCAGGATAGTTGGAGGAAGGTGACTGGGCCAAGGATCGTTACCCTCCAGAAGGTGTTGCTACTCCTCGGCGGCCCCGACAAGACGTGGGAACCGATCAAGGACGACGACAACCCACCCCGCTACTATGAGCCGCTCCCCAATGGCCCGTACAAGGGCAAGTTCACGGACAAGGCGAAGGTCGACGATAAGGTCCAGAAGTACTTCGAGACTCTCGGCTGGGACACTAGAGGCATCCCCACGAAGGAGACGCTGAAGCGTCTCAGCCTCACTGATTGCGAGCCAGCGATGAAGAAGCTGAGGGAGGGATAGCACGTCCAGCGGTTACGCTGGCAAGTTCCTCGACGCCGACCTGACGAAAGGCAAGGTCAAGGACATCACCTTCGACGACGGGATGCTCAGGGATTACTTTGGAGGGCGCGGCCTCGCGGCGAAGATACTCTGGGACAGGCTTGGGAAGAGGTGGGGAACGGTCGACCCCCTCGGCCCAGAGAACGTCCTCATCGCTCTTACCGGGCCGATGACTGCAATCTTCCCTGGCGCGAGGATATGCGTGACGGCGAAGAGCCCCATGAGCAACGGAGTCGTCGGCTCGACGGCGAGCACCGAGTTCGCCTCGGAGCTGAAGATGGCGGGATATGATGGTGTGATCGTCTCGGGGAAGGCGGCTGAGCCCTCCTACTTACTCGTCACCAACGAGGGCGGGGAGGTGAGGCCCGCGAAGCACCTGTGGGGGATAAACGGTGAGCGCACTATTATCGCCCTCAATAAGGAGGTGACGGCCGAGCTCACGAAGCGCAAGCCCGCCGTCGGCCTCTTCAAAGAGCCCGCATCCATCTACATCGGGCCCGCCGGGGAGAACCTAGTTCGTAACGCGGCTGTCATCACAAAGCTATGCCACGCCTGTGGCTACGGCGGGTATGGTGCTGTGATGGGCTCAAAAAAACTCAAGGCAATCGTGGCAAAGGGGCGCGGCAAGCTACCCGAGGTCGACGCACCCGAGTCGGTGAAACTCATGTGGAGGAGGGTCGCCGAGCACGTCATCTCCCGCCCCCAGTTCAGGAGGTGGGGAACAGGATACGGTGGCTACGGCTTCGGTAACAACTCGAGCAGCGAGCCGATCCGGAATTGGCAGGAGGAGTACCACGACGAGAAGGGATTCGGCGGAACACACTTCGAGACCCGCTACTGGGTCAAGAAGAAGTGGACCGACTTTGGTTGTACCCAGAACTGCATGAAGGTCAGCTGTATAAGGACAGGTCCCTGGAAGGGGGACATCACCGACCTTCCCGACTACGAGCTACAGGCCCACCTCGGCACCAACTTCGGTATCTTCGACCCAGAGGCGTGCATCCACCTGAGCACCCTAGCCGACAACCTCGGCCACAGCGGCATCAATGGCCCCAGCGCCATCGCCTACGCTGCGGAGTTATACCAGAGGGGCATCCTCACTGAGAAAGACATCGGCTTCAAGCTGAAGTGGGGCGACGTCGACGCCTTCGAGAAAATGATCCTGATGGTAACTAGGCGCGAGGGCATCGGCGACATCATAGCAGAGGGCACCTACAGAGCCGCCCACAAGATCGCGGCTATGAAGGGCCTCGACCCGCAGGAGCTCCTTAAGTACGCCATGGTTGTCAAGGGCATCGAAGTCGGTGCCCACGGGACACGTAGCGACGCCGACTTCAGCCACGACATCTGCTACGCGGCGAGCGTCCAGGGCGGGGACCACACGAATCTCGCGACGGACGGCTACAGCGACATGAGCGGCAGCGTCTTCGAGGACAGCGCCGTCATCTGCAGCTTCGCCATCAGAGGCGTCCCCCAGTCCCTCATCTTCGACTTCGCGAAGGGGGTGACTGGCTATCCCATCACCATCGACAGCTGGCGGAGGGAGAACGGCCCGAGGATCGTCACCCTCCAGAGGGTCGAGCTACTCATCGGTGGCCCCGACATCACGTGGGAGCCCCTCAAGGACGACGTGAACCCACCGAGGTTCTACGAGCCCCTCCCCTCCGGTCCATGGAAGGGAAGAACGACGGACAAGGCGCTCGTCGACAAGAAGATGCAGACCTACTTCACAACCCTCGGATGGGACGAGAGGGGCGTGCCCACGCGAGACGCCCTCAAAAAGTTCGGGCTCCTCGACTGCGAGACGGCAATGAAGAAGCTGAGGGAGTAGACTCCCTCTCCCTTATTTCAGGTTCCAATAGCTGCTTAGTTTCCTAGATAGCTCATCTATCGTCCTATCGGTGGCCTCGAGGACGCCCACCTTTTTCCTCGTCTTTGGTATCCTGTCCTTGTATGGAGGCTCGAAGCCCAGCTCTCCCGCGAAGATCGAGTAGAGACCCTTCTCCTCCCTGCCCGGCTCGTACCCCCCACAGAGAAGGTCCACGATGGGGAGGCCGAACCGCTCCGATGCCTCCCCGACGGCCCTCCCGATGGACCACAGTCCATTGTAGGTGAGGCCGAGGTTACCTATCTCGTCCCTCCAGTGGGAGTCTGCTCCCCCGGATCGGATCAGGACCTGCGGCCTGAACTGCTCGACGAGGGGAAAGAAGACCCTTCTCAGCACCCTGCCCATGCAGTCGTCGTCCGCTCCCACTGGAAGGGGGACGTTAACGGTGTATCCCCTCCCCTTTCCTTCCCCGATCTGGTCGATGAAGCCGGTGTTAGGGTATAGGGCGGTCGGGTCCTGGTGGCTCGAGAGGTAGAGGACCCTCGGGTCGCTGTAGAATATCTCCATTGTCCCATGCCCCGTGTGGGCATCCGTGTCGAAGATCATCACTCTCTCCAGCCCCCTCCGATCAACGAGTGACTTAGCGCAGATCGCGACGTCGTTGAAGACGCTGAACCCCTCCCCCCAATCTCTCCCTGCATGGTGTAGCCCGCCGCCTATCCCCTGAGCGAGTTGCACATCTCCCCTCACCGCCAGCTCCCCGGCTTCTAGAGCCGCACCCACTATCCGCATGACACCTCTCAAGATGCCCGGGTTCACTGGAGTATCCTCCGCCAGCATGCCGTTCTCTGCCGCCAACTTCTCAACCTTGTCCATGTACTCCTGAGAGTGGACCAGGAGCAGGTCCTCCCTCGTCGCGGCCTCGGGCTCAACAAGCCTCAGCCCCTTGTCAAATAGGCCGAGGGACTTGAGGAGCCTGACGTAACGGGGGAATCGGTCCCCCCTCACGGGGTGCCCCTCACCCAAGTCGTAGTCGGCTATCTCAGCGTGGTAGACTATCGCCGCCCTCCTGACAGGTACGCCCATACGATCTCGATGTGCAATAATCTCCTTATGAACCGGGGGCTGGGAAAACGCATATCTTACACGGAGCCAGAGACTCAGCCGATGAGGGTCACAATCCGCGTCTTCGGGGACATCTCCGCTGTCATAGGACGAAGGCACGAACTTGAAGTGCCCGAGGGGGCGACCCTCAGCGCTGTCGCGAAGGCCGTCGGAGAGAAGACCGGGCAGAGGCAGGGTCACCTTGGCGAGTTCGCGGTCGGAGGGAAGGACCTCGCGATCCTCGTCAATGGAAGGAACATCGACTTACTAGACGGCGTCTCCACCGTCCTGAGGGAAGGGGACGAGGTCGTCATAATGCAGCCAACGGCGGGTGGCTAGCCGTCCAACTCTACTTCTGCTTCGATCTCCACTGGAAGACCGAAGGGCAGCTCCGCCATACCCACAGCAGCCCTCGCGTGCCTTCCCGCCTCCTCACCCCAGACTTTTATAATAAGGTCGCTGAACCCGTTTATCACCGCAGGCTGATTGGTGAATCCAGGCGCAGAGTTGACCATCCCATGGACCCTTAACCAGGCGGTGACCCTGTCTAGGTCCCCTAGCTCGTCCTTCAGGCTGGAGATGATAGAGAGGGCGGTGAGGCGTGCTGAGTTGTACGCCTGCTCCTGGGTGACCTCTGCGCCCACCTTCCCGTAAGGCCCCGCGAGGGTACCGTCGGGATTCGTAGGGCCGTGTCCTGAGATGTAGGCTCTCTTTCCCCTGATCCTGACGAAGGGGAAGACTCTCCTGAAGTCGGGTGGCACTTTCGTGGGAGACGGAAGGGTGATGTCCAGCTCACGGAGCCTAGCCTCGATCTTGACCATAGCGTATCGGCTCAGTCTCCGCCTGATGCGATTTAAGTCGATCCTATCGCGGATAGATCTTATTCGGGCGGTGCAATCCTTATCCGTCGTAGTAATGCCCATTTACCCGGTGCTGAAGTTTTGAAGGGCTGGACTGGACGCCTCCTCCGGATCGACCTGACGAAGGGGAAGGCCGTCCGAGCTGAGTACCCCAAGGAGCTCGCCATCCGATTCATGGGCGGGCGAGGCTTCGCGGTCAAACTCCTCTGGGACGAGCTAAGGCAGGGAGCGGACCCCCTCGGCCCCGAGAACATGCTCATGTTCCTCGAAGGCCCGTACTCGGGTTTCGTTATGCCCAACAGCGGGAAGGTCGTCGTAGCGGCTAAGAGCCCCCTCACAGGGGGGTACGGCGACGGGAACCTCGGGACAATGGCGGGGCCGAACATGAGGAAAGCAGGCCTCGATGGAATAATCGTCACGGGCAAGGCAGCGAAGCCCAGCTACCTCTGGATCGATGACGACAAGGTCGAGTTCAAGTCGGCCACCGACCTCTGGGGCCTTGACAGTTACGAAGCGGAAAAGAGGCTTAAGAAGGAACATGGCGCAGCGACGGGTGCCCTCCTCATCGGCCCCGCCGGGGAGAACCTGAGCCTCATCTCCACCGTCGTCAGCCAAGAGGGCAGGGCCGGCGGGCGGCCTGGAATGGGCGCCGTTATGGGAAGTAAAAATCTCAAAGCCGTCGTCATTAGAGGGACGGGCGAACTACCAGCAGCTGATCCGAAGGCGGTCGCCGACCTCGGTAGAGACGGATTCCAGGACATACTCAAGAAGGACGCCTACAAGCACTGGAAAGCCCAGGGTACGATGGCGACCGTCGAGTGGTGCCAGGCCGCTTCGACGCTCCCGACACGGAACTTCAGCGAGGGAGTATTCGACCATAGTAAGGAGATAGACGGCAACACAATGCAGGCGCAAACCATCAAGCAGAGAGGCTGCCCCAACTGCAATATGATCTGCGGGAACGTCATACTCGACTCTAACGGAGAGGAGTCGGAGCTCGACTACGAGAACGTCGTGATGCTCGGGAGCAACATTGGGGTCGGTGACCTCAAGCAGGTCGGGCGCCTCAATAGGATGTGCGACATGCTCGGCCTCGACACGATCAGCGCTGGGAGTTCGATCGGTTTTGCTATGGAGGCTTCACAGAAGAAGCTGGTGAAGGGGCTGGACCTCACGTGGGGCGACTTCGAGGGATCCCAGAGGATACTTGAGGACATGGCCCATATGAGAGGACACGGAGCCACTTTCGGCCTAGGTACAAGGAAAGCAGCGGAGAAGATTGGTGGCGGGTCCTCGGCCTGGGCGATGCAAATCAAAGGACTTGAGTGCAGTGCCTACGACTGCCACCTCTGCCCGGGCATGGCCCTCAGCTTCGGCACTTCCCCCATCGGCGCTCACCACAAGGACGCCTGGGTCATAAGCTGGGAGATAAGTAGCGGGACCAGGGAGGAATACGGCTCAGCGAAAGCGGACAAGGTCATAGAGTTCCAGCGCATCCGTGGAGGAATGTTCGAGAGCATCGTCGGGTGCAGGTTCCCCTGGATCGAGCTCGGTTTCGAGCTCGACCACTACCCCAAGTACCTGGAGGCGGCAACCGGCAAGACTTGGACTCTCGAGGAGCTTTGGAGGCTCGGCGACAGGATCTACGCCCTCATCCGCGCCTACTGGGTTAGGGAGGTGGGGAAGTGGAATAGGACCATGGACTACCCACCGGAGAGGTGGTTCAGGGAACCTCTGACAGAGGGGCCCCTTGCGGGAAAGAAGCTTGACAAGGCTAAGTACGATACCCTCCTCGGCTACTACTATGAGAAGCGCGGCTGGGATGAGAGGGGCATTCCGACGAAGGCGACGATGGTGAGACTCGGCCTCAGCAGGGAGGCTGAGGAGCTAGCGAAGTTCACGAAACTGAAATGAGCGCCGCTATCAGGCCCCAATCCCCCATTCCTTCGCTCATCAAAATATTCCAATCCAATGGAGGCGTCATTTTTCTTCATTTTTAAAACCACTACAATTTTTATAGAAAATCCGGGCTTTTCTATACATACGGCGTATATTTCCCGTAGTTTGAAATTAAATCTTAAATACATTAAGAGACTGAGTTGAATTTGCCTAATGGAGGCTTAAAATGGCTATTCCGTTTGTAGTTTCAGGTAACTTCATCGGACTGTTGATGCTGGTCGTCATAATGGGGGCGACTGTTTATTTCACGAAGAGGGCTCAGGGCGGCAAGGTCCAGCCTATCCGCAGGGTCCCCGGCATCGACGCGATGGACGAGGCGATAGGACGCTCCGTAGAGATGGGGCGCCCCGTCGTCGCTTCACATGGCATCGCGAGCCTGAGAGACGCAACAACTGGCCCCCAGACGATCGCCGGGCTGAGCGTTCTCAGCTACGTCGCGAAAAAGACCTCCGAGGTGGGCGCGGAGCTAATAGTTCCCGTCCGCTCGCCGGAAGTCTGGCCGATAGCTGCTGATATCGTCGAGACAGCCTACAAGGTATCGGGAAAGGCCGAGGACTACAAGGTGGAAAACATCCGCTTCCTCTCAAATGATCAGTTCGCTTACTCCTCCAACTACATAGGTCTCCTAATGAGGGAGAAGCCCGGGGCGAACATCATGATCGGCGCCTATTGGGCCGAGTCGCTCCAGCTGGCGGAGACCGGGTCTAGGGTTGGGTGCATGCAGATCTCTGGAACCGCTCAGACGTCTCAGCTTCCCTTCTTCCTGGTCGCTACCGACTACTGTCTCATCGGGGAGGAGATTTACTCGGCAGGTGCCTACTTGACAAACGACGCGCAGATGATCGGGAGCCTCGCTGGGACGGACGTGGGGCGGATCATCGCAGTGGCGCTGAGCCTACTGGGTGCCCTGATCGTGACGCTGGGGAGCCAGGTCATGATACAGTTCTTCGGATGGTGATTATGTGTCCAACATTCTGAGAAGAGTGGAGATCCCGATAGCAATCACAATCGTAATGGTGTTCCTCCAAGTCATCCCCTACTACCTCGACCTCGGAAAGAACCTAAACGACCAGATGGGCAACGTCGCCAACTATTTCCAACGCTGGATGCTCATTGTAATCGCCCTCGCGACCTTAGTCGGCGTCATCGCGGTCGTTCAGGTTCACGCTAAGAATGTCCAGAAGAGGTCGAAGGACTGGCTCTTCAGTATAATCGTTCTGGTTATCCTTGCGCTGATGCTAGTTGCAGGCCTTCCATTGAAGGAGGTCACCCTCGGTCCGACAAACTCCGTCTACCTGTACCTATTCAACAACGCGTACACGCCCCTCAGCGGGACGATGTACAGCATCATCGCCTTCTTCATTACCTCCGCTGCTTTCCGCGCTTTCCGTGCCAGGAACATCGAGGCGAGCCTCGTACTCATCGCGGGGCTCCTGATGGTCCTTTCCAACGCCCCCCTCTTTACGGTCATGTGGCCGCCCTTCAAGACGATCGGCGACTGGATCATGGCGGTTCCCAACACAGCTACGATGAGAGCAATTACCATGGGCATAGCTCTGGGCACGATAGCGCTCGCGGTCAGGACTCTCATGGGCATCGAGCGCGGTTATCTCAGGGGAGGAGGCGACTAAGATGTCCCTGTTAAAGAGTATACAGAATCTCGACAGGAGGTGGATCTACCTCCTCTGCTGGATCTTCGTCATGTACCCGTTGATCTTCCCTCTCGGCCTGCCGATCCCGATCAACCAGCAGGCCAAGGACTGGGACAAAGCGGTCACCGCCATCAAGCCCGGGAGCACCGTAATATTCGCACCGATGTACGATCCGTCCGGGATCCCTGAGCTCTTCCCGATGACCGTCGCTACCTTCAGGCAGCTCATGTCGATGGATGTAAAGGTGATAGTGGTCACCTTCTGGGCTGCCGGGCCGATGGTCTTCAACCAGGTGCTCGCGCAGGTCGACCCAGCAGGATACAAAAAGGTCTACGGAACCGACTGGATCAACCTCGGCTATATCCCGGGCACCGAGACTGCAATGGCATCCTTTGGGAAGGACCTGGCGGGGACCGCGTCTCAAGACGTCGTCGAGCGCAAGCCCACATCCAGCTTCCCAATAATGCAGAACATTAAGTCAGCAACGGACATCACTCTGATTATCAGCATCGAGACAGGTACTCCTGGGGCGACCGAGTGGCTGAGGCAGTGGAACACCCCCTACAAGACCCCGATCATTGTCGGGTGCATTGGCGTCTCCGCACCGGGCATGATGCCCTTCGTGCAGTCCGGCCAGATCAGTGCCTTGCTCCCCGGACTCACATCTAGCGCCGAGTACGAGCAGATACTGAAGCAGCCAGGCCTCGCCACGGCGGGGGTCGACGCTGTCTCTATGTCCCACCTGCTAGTGGTGCTTCTGGTGGTCATCGGCAACGTGGCGTTCCTCGCCTATAGGGGCAGCTCCAAGGGAGGCAAATAAGATGGTTGACCTAATCGCTGTCTGGATCGGAGTCTTCCTTACTCTTGCCATCTACAGCATACTTTACAAAGAGAGCCCGTGGTACAGGGTAGCTGAGAGCGTCTACCTCGGCGTCGCTGTCGGGTACACGGTCTCGCAAGACCTCGTTTACGTCAGGGGGCAGTGGGAGACCGGCGGCTGGAGCGTTCCCGGAGTGTGGTTGGGAGGCTTCGCGGTCGCCCTCATCCTCGGCGTCCTTTGGTACATGAGGTTCACGAAGAAGTACTTCTACATCTACCGCTGGCCCCTCGCCGTTGTCGTCGGCACGGGGCTCGGCCTAACCCTGCGTACGGTCGTCGTCGCCCAGTTTACGATCCAG
>Ga0315282_10014190_pt1 | contig 11898 bp, 10 predicted proteins | sample YL17G07_20_MG_FD_203693 | JGI IMG/M metagenome (GOLD analysis project Ga0315282, IMG submission 203693) | Sediment microbial communities from Yellowstone Lake, YNP, Wyoming, USA - YL17G07_20 | ecosystem: Environmental > Aquatic > Freshwater > Lake > Sediment | place: USA: Wyoming | collected... | reverse complement strand
GTATAAATTTCGCACTTCTTGCCTTTTCCTTTAGCATATTATTCTCAGGAATATCCCATCTATGTAAAGTAAAACTCCAGGGGATACCAGTTAATTGTGATACAATATAGGCTATAGTGGAGGTAGTAGAACCCCAGTGAGCATGGATATGGTCTATTTTCATTTTGTTTATAATTTTTGATATATATACTCCTTTAGGTAAGACTATTAGATTTTTCATCAAGATAGATAAAGTTCGGGAATGTTTAAATATGTTTATTATAATCCTCCAAATTTGTGGCTTTATAATCAAAAAGAGCAAAAAGTTAAAAATCATTTTTAAATTTATTAGAGGTAACCATATAGTATTATCTACTAGATTTTTTGCATCCTTATGAGAAATTTCCTTTTTAGGATTTCTTGGGAAAATAAATAAATTAACCTTATCCTTAATGGCAAGCATCTCTTCATTAATAAACGTTTCTCCCTTACCACAAGGAGCTTGAGCAGTGATATAAGCTAACTTCATTTTACAATTATTAATCCCTCCTGTTCTTTTAGCTTTTGATGCTCCTTAATTAAGAGAGTCTTAGTCTTAAAATTTTTGTTATTTAGATAATCTATCCAATGTTCAGTATGAATACTTTTCCCGTTAATAGGAAGAATTTTCATTTTGAACTTCCTTTTCTCTCTTACATTTTCTAATAAAGCAACAAGAATAAATAATGTTGCTATAATCTCAAAATCCTGAAAACTATCTCCTAAAAAACCAGAGAATATAAGTCCAATAGTACTTGCTACAATTGAATATTTATAAATGTCAAAAGAATGTATTAGGTGAAGTTTTCCAAAACTAAGTAGTTCTTTAATAAAAAATAGAAAAGCTATAAATCCTATAATACCAGTTTCTAAGAAAGTTCTTAAGAAAGTATTATGAGGATCGCCCCCAGTAATAAAATAAGATGGGACAAACTCTTGTACAATCTTTCCTCCCATAGGTCCAGTCCCTAAAAGCCAATTTTTAGAAATTGCTTTCAAAGAAGCTTCCCAAAGAATAAATCTTGCTTCTGAAGAAGACGTCTCATAAAGATATTCAAAACCTATCCCTCCAAAAGTATATTTAATCATTCTGTTATAAATTAAAGTATAACTAATAGCAATCAGAAGAGTTACTATAATAAATATAGTTGCCGTATTTCTTTTGATAGAAGGACTTATTTTATACTTCGTACCAATGTACAGAATATAAATAAACATAAACATAAATCCAAGCCAACCTTCACGAGATAGGGTAAAAATTAAAAGAACTAATAAGAGGACCATTAATACTAAATAAAATACCTTTTTAATCAATCTCATTTTGAAACTTTGCCTTATAAAAATAAAAGGTAACATTAATAAGATAAAATTAGCAAATTTATTGGAGGCTAAGAATAAACTTGATATCCTCCATCCTACAGTATTTATAAAGTTTTCATCCTGTAATATTCTGCTTTTAGAAAAGAAGAATTTTATAATATTTAAATAGACATTAGGAGAAAGCATTTGTATTAGTCCTATAAGAGAAATAATTACAGTAATTAAAATCAATGTTTTCAAAATGTAAGAAGCATCTTTTCCTCTATAAAGATTACTTCTCACAAAAAAATATAAAATATAAGGTTCTATAACTTTTATCAGACTACCAAATATAAAAATAACAGAACTACTAAATCTTAGAGATCCAATAATTGAAGAAAATATAGTAACAACCAATAAAATAGAAACTATCTTATCTAATCTTGTAATGCCTGAAACAAAATGCATTTTCCCATTCAGTAGAAGAATTTTTAGCAATAAATAAATACCTGTTACCGCAATTAGTAAATCTCCCAACTGCCATTCAAAGCTAAAATTACCTATTCTTAATGGGGAAAGAGCATTAGGCAAAAGAAATAAGCTTAATAACAATATCGACAACCAAAAAGCCTTTCTAGTCATTTGTGATTTAAAACCCTTTGATAGAATCTTTCATAATTCTTAGCCATCACCTCTATTGTAAACATTTTTTCCACCCTTTCTCTACCTAAATTTCCCATAGCATTAATTCTATTAGGATCTGAAATTAATTCAAGAATAGCTTCAGCTAATAAAGAGGGATCAGTAGGAGGAACAATAATTCCAGTTTTACCATCTTCTACAACTTCAGGGATCCCTCCGACATTGGTGCCTATCGGCGGAATCCTTCTTGTCATAGCTTCAACTATTACCATTCCAAATCCTTCTCTTACTCTTGAAGGTAATACTAAACAGGTTAATGAATCCAAAATATTTGGTATATCATATCGCGTGCCCAAAAAATATACATATTTTTCAATTCCTAGGCTTTCAGTTAAATTTATCAATTGCTCTTTATAATTATATTGTCTATAAGGGTTGCCACCTACAATTACAAATCTAACGTCTTTTCTTTCATTAATTATAGTTTTAGCAGCTTTTAAAAAATCTTCATGACCTTTTATGTTGTTAGGATAAAGCCAAGCGACCATTCCTACAAGCTTTATATCCCTTGGTATTCCCAACTCGTCATAAAGATACCATTTTTTCACAGGAATTTTATCAAATTTTTCTATATCAATACCATTGTATATAACTTCGATATTTTTATATTTTATCCCCTTATCTAAAACATAATTCATTACATCTTTAGAAATTACTGCTGTACCCTCATCTATCCAATAAGTTGATTTCTCTAAGACATAGTAAAAAGGGTTATCAAGATCAGGACCATGAATAGTAGAAACTATAGGAGAATTTTTTGCTAAGAGATGTGCCACCCTACCTAAAAATCTTGCCCGTAGTAAATTAAGATGAATAATATCATAATTTCCAGTTTTATAAAGCTTTGAAAGATTGACTATTCCCTTTATATCTATTAATCTTTTTTTAATAAAGTTATCAGTCTTAAGAGAGCTTCGGATATCTACTTCAAATACAGGTATCCCTAATTCTATCATTTGTTTTCCACTCTCATCAATTTTAGGTATAGCTATCTCAACTTGATGACCTAAGTATTTAAGCCCCTTTGCAAGTTCTGCCGTAACTGTAAGCTGAGGAAAAGATTTTACTAAAAGAATTCTCATAATATCTTCTCTACCTCACTAATCTCCAACTCCATGCGATTTTCCCAGGATAAAAGATATTTTTCAGCAAAAATTCGTGCATTTTTTTCTGATCTTTGGCGAAGTTCATCATTTGTAAGCAAATTAACTATAGTTTCAGGTAATTCATTAGATAAATTTTCTTTTTTTATAAGCATAACATTTTGATTATTTACCAATATCTCTTTAGTTGAACCATCATCTATAGTAATAATACACTTACCACATTCCAAAGCTTCTAATACAGGATTACAGAGATTAGAATAATCATTAAGAGAAAGAAATATATCACAAGCATTAAAATACTTTTTCACTTCTTTATGAGGAACCGCTCCTATAAATAACACATTATTATTCAATTTTAAATCTTCAGCTAATCCTTCTAATCTTTTTCTTTCAGTACCATCGCCAACAATTATTAAAATAGCATTACTAACTTCTTTGATTACCTCTGACATTGCCGTTATAGCTCGATCAACCCTTTTCCATCTTTCAAGCCTGCTAGCGACTAAAATAGTTTTTGAATCTTCGTTAAGACCTAACTCCTTTAAAAACCTCTTTTTATCAAAATTTTGAATATAAATGTCTTTATCAACTCCATCAATCCAAAAACGAATCTTTTCTTCCGGAACTTTCAGCCTAACCAAAACATCTTTACCTCGTGTACCATCATTCTCCATAATAATTAAATTGCTAGGAAATTTCAATCCAATTAGGTGATGGGGGATTCTAAGCCATGCTCCAATTTTATATTTTTCTATTATAGGATAGGCTATAGTGCCTTGAAATTTTGTTACAAAAGGTATATGGAAAATTTTTGCAACAATACAAGCTAATGGAGCTCCATAAATTTCATAACCATAAATTACTACAGGTCGATATATCTTTGTTAATTTCAGTAATTTTAAAAAACCACCTAAGAAAAATGAAACTTGAGAGACAAAACCAATTAAACTTGCCTTTATACTGACATCAACAAATGGAACCGTATCTTCCATATTCTGAATATTATCTTTTTCCTTTTTATCTATCTTTAAGTTCCTATTTTTATTCGGTATGTTTCTCAATAATCTCCACAAAAATCTAAAGAGAGGATTAAAACGATATACAATTAGATTTTTAGCATACTCACCTAAAAGACTATTGTAATCTGCTCTATTTGGATCAGATTCTGGATTTGAAGTAAATAATAAAACCTTATATCCTTTGTGTAAATATCCCTGAATCGTTCTGAACAATACTTGATTTCCAGCCTTTTGCATATCTAATTGTGTAATGATAAATACAATCTTACAGTCATCTTTTAGTTTATTCATCGTCTCTTTTATTTAGTTTATTAGTTTTATACCAATCAATAAGCCTTTTTAGTCCTTCTTTTAAATCTACTTGGGATGGTTGATATCCTAAAATTTTTTTCATCTTTTCAATAGAAGGTACTCTTCTTTTAACGTCTTCATAATTTTTTGAAAAAGATGCATATGGTACATATTTAATTTTTAACTCCGATGTAACACAAGATAATTTACGCATAAGCTTTGCAAGATCTAAAATGCTTATTTCTTCTTCTGCTCCTATATTTATTATTTCTCCTATAGCTTCTTCAATTTCTATTGCCCTTACAGTGGCTTCAGCCGCATCTTTAATATAAATAAAGCATCTTGTTTGAGAACCATCACCATGGATTTCTACTGGTTGATCTTTGAAAATTGCTTCCAAAAATACTCCTTGAGGTCCACCCCACCAATTTAAGTATTGTCTCTCACCATAAGTTCCAAAGTATCTAAGTATAACAATCTTTACATTATATTCATCTTGATACGCAAAAGCTAAATGTTCATCAAATAATTTTGAAACCGCATAAGCCCATCTCCTACTAGTACTTGGCCCTAATACCAAATCACTGTTTTCTTTAAAAGGCATCTGAAGATTCTTTCCATAAACGTCAGAAGTAGAACCAATTATAAATTTAGCTCCTCTTATTCTGGCAAGTTCTAAGACATTAATAGTTCCTTGTGAATTAATTAATAATGTGTTTATTGCACTGGAATAACGAGGAATTTTATAGGCAGCCAAATGTACTATTGCATCAACAGAGTCTACTTCTTGAAATAAGACATTCTTTTCAAGAATATCTAATTTTTTAAATTGAAATTTTGGATTACCTAAATTGTGCTTTATATTTTCTAAGGAACCAGAACTGAGATTGTCTATACATAAAACATTATACCCTCTAGCTAATAATATATCAGAAACATGAGAACCTATAAAACCAGCACCACCTACAACTAGAACTTTCATTTACAACCTCCTTAAGATATTAGTAAACTCGGTGTAATTAATAGATGCATTGAAGTTATTTTGTTGATTCAATTTAGACATTTGACGCTTATTTAACCATTTGTCTCTATTATAAAAAACATTAGCTATTTCTTCAGCTATTTCTTCGGAAGAGGGATTTTCTGGTAATAGATATCCATTCTCATTATTGACTATTTCTGGCACTCCACCTACGCTTGTTGCAATCACTGGGATGCCACAACTCTGAGCCTCCATTATAGAGACTGGTAACCCTTCAGCAATACTGGTATTAACAAACACATCCAGAGGTTTCTGTTTATAAAAGTTAATAACATCTTTATTTTGTAGCAAGCCATAAAAATAATAATCGACGTTTGAAGGTAATATATCCTTAGCTAATTTTTCTAAATTTTTTCTTAGAGGACCATCACCTATATAATGCCATTCAAATTTTATATCTTTGTATTTAGTAGCGCATAGAGATATACCTTTAACTATTAAATCTAATCTTTTTACTGGAACTGCAAAAGAGCACGAAACTATACAAAGTTTATTATCATCTGAAGGTCTTGTCAAAAATCCTCGTTCTTCTACCCCTAACTCAGATAGTATAAGTTTCTCACTATATTCTGGGTATAAAGATTCCATATATCTTTTTCTATGCTCTGAAATTAAAAAAACATAATCCAGAAGACGCAAAGTCTGTTTCCTCAAAGGAAGATTATATCTATCTTCATATAAATCACTAAGATGCGCACGTGTTATCACTTTAATATTAAATTCATTCTTTAACTTTACTATTCCATACGTCAAATAATTGAACCAATACGTATAAAGCACAGACTGCTGAAAGTTTAAGTTTATTTTGGGCAAAAAATCTAAAAGCCAATTGTATAAATCATAAGCCTTAGAAATCCAAAATAATAAATCAGACAAAAACTTAGGACGCCATAAAACATAATGCTTATCCAAGACTTCTCTATAAAACTCAGCTTTTCCTACCAATTTGACACCTTTAATAAAACGTTTTAAAACCTTATGATATTTATTCTCGTATGGATTATGCGAATATTTCTCCACAAATTCACGAATTATATAAACATTATTAGGAACTTGTCTTTTAACCCCAGATAATTCGATACATGGGATAACATACACTTTATCAAAAGCCTTAGACAGATAATTAATTTCCGTTTCAAGAAACTGTTCTCCCTTTCCATATGGAAAACCGTGAGTAAATAATAAAAGGACTTTATTCTCCTCCATAATATTAACCCCCTTAAAATTTGCTTATCATAACGATAGTATCTCTAAATGCAGGTTTACTCTTAAATAGAATTCTGGAATAGAATCGTCTCTGAGGTGGTTCATAGTAATTCACAAACCAGAACTCTATAGGCGTAAATCCAGAAATGACTAAAATTTTAGCTAGGGTATAGGGAGTAAACCAATACCTATAGTCAGTATTTATAAATTCTAAGTGATTTAAAACAGAAACGAAGTTCTTTATTGCGAAGGCATTAGGTATAGATATAAGAAGATAAACTATATTTTCTTTGTATAACTCTCTCAATGTCTTTAAAAAGGAAACGGGGTTGTCTATATGCTCAAGTACTTCCCCTGCCACTAAAATATCATAATTCTTATTCTGAGTTAAAATTAACTCTTTATCTTTTAAGATATCACAATAAAATACATTCTTATATCCTAGGCTTTTTATATATTCTATAGCCTTTTCATTTATATCAATCCCAAAACAAAATTCGGCAACCTCACATAATCTTTTGTGTAGCCAAGTATTGCTACGAATCTTCAAGTCAATGACTTCTAAGTGGTCTGCACATCCTAAATCTATAATTTTTTTTCCTCTTACTATGTTTACTAGCAAAGTAGTTCTATCCAGGATTTCTTCTTCAGAGTAAGATATTCTGATCTTTTTACCTGTTGACAAGTTTTTCCCTTGCAAATACTTATAAATACAATCATCAAACTTCATAATCTTATTTTCTCTTTCTTATCGCTCACTAGCTTTAAAATCTGAACCATCTTCTCCGCCGAATATTCTTCCTCAAAATCCACCTTTACTCCTGGTTCTATACTCCTCACTTCAGATACTATTTTATCACAATCCGTCCCTACAAGTTTATTCCATCCCGATTTTACTGTCTCAACCCATTCTGTCTCATCTCTTAAAGTTATACAGGGAACTTTTAGCCAGAAGGCTTCCTTTTGAACACCTCCTGAATCTGTAAGAATTGCTCTTGCATTCTTTTCTAAGTTTATCATATCAAGATATCCTACTGGTTCTATAACCTGAATCTTCTCTAGAAGAAATTCTAGATTATACTCTTTTACTCTATTCTTTGTCCTTGGATGTATAGGAAAGATTACAGGCATATCTAGTTGAGATAATGCGGTTAAGATATTCTTTAACCTCTCATAATTATCAGTATTTTCTGCCCTATGGATAGTAGCAAGATAGTATTCTTTAAGCTTAAGATTAAGCCTCTCTAAGATCCTACTTTTTGTTTCACTTATCTTTGAAAAGTGCATTAGAGCGTCAAACATTATGTCTCCAACAAGATAGACCCCTTCTGTTATTCCTTCTCGTTTTAAATTTTGAACTGCCGTCTCAGTTGGACAAAAGAGGATATCTGATAGATGGTCTGCTACAATTCTATTAATCTCTTCTGGCATATCTTTATTAAAGCTTCTAAGCCCCACTTCTACATGAGCTAATTTTATATGAAGCTTAGATGCAGAAAGAGCACCTGCTAATGTAGAGTTTGTATCTCCATAGACTATAACTAAGTCTGGCTTTTCTTTAATAAGAACTTCTTCTATAGCTATAAGCATTTTCCCTGTTTGTTCACCATGAGAACCTGAGCCTATACCAAGATTATAATCTGGCTCTGGAATTTCAAGCTCTTTGAAGAAGAGGTCACTCATATTATCGTCATAATGCTGACCAGTATGAACTATAATCTCATTAAACCCTTCTCTTCTTAACTCCTTAGATAGGGGAGCAAGCTTTATAAATTGGGGACGAGCACCTACAATAGAAACAATCTTACTAAGTTTACCGCCACTCATCTTACTTCCTTTTCGAAAAATTTCTTGATTCTTTCAACCACTTCTATTTGTTTGCTTTCTTTAAGTTCTGGATAAATTGGTAGGCTTAAAACTTCTTTACTTGCTCTTTCGGAGATAGGAAAATCGCCAATTTTATAACCTAAATTCTCAAAGCATTTCTGCAAATGCAGTGGCAACGGATAATAAACACCTGTCCCTATCCCCCGTTCTTTCAAATAATCCTGAAGTTCGTCTCTATCTCCCTTTACTCTTATTGTGTACTGATGATACGTATGGTAATTATACAGTGCTTCATAAGGAACGACTACATTGTTAAGCAATTTTTCCTGAAATAACTTGTTATAAAAAACTACTTTTTCTCTTTTTTGTTCAATCCAATTAGGCAGGTACTTAAACTTCACATTAAGTATTGCGGCCTGAATTTCATCAAGCCTGCTATTTATACCCACCATCGAATGGTAATACTTTGGCTTAGAGCCATGAACTCGCAGAATTCTAATTTTCTCTGCTAATTCATCGTCATTAGTTACAACCATACCTCCATCACCATAAGCACCAAGATTCTTAGAGGGGAAGAAACTAAAACACCCAATGTCACCCAGACTTCCAGATTGCTTACCTTTATAAGTTGCTCCTATTGATTGAGCGGCATCTTCAATAACCTTTAAGTTATACTTCTTAGCCAATTCAATGATTGGGTCCATATCAGCACACTGTCCATAGAGATGGACAGGGATAACTGCTTTCATTCTGGGATTATATGATTTATTCAAAAGATCTTCAAGTTTGTTAGGGTCGGTAGTGTATGTATCCAATTCTATATCCACGAAAACAGGTCTTGCACCTAATCTTGCAATGCTCCCTGCGGTTGCAAAGAAAGTAAATGGAGTTGTAATTACTTCGTCACCTCCCTTTACACCAATTGCCATAAGAGAAAGAAGTAGTGCATCTGTTCCTGAAGCAACCCCTATTGCATGCTTTACGCCCACAAAATTTGCAATTGACTCTTCTAATGCTCTTACTTCTTCTCCAAGGATAAACTCACCCTTTTCAAGTACTTTTAAAATGGCTTCGTCAATCTCTTTTTTTATGCTCTTGTATTGCGCAACAAGGTCTAATTGTGGGATTCTCACTTTTCACCTTTCACTGATTTTCCAAAAGTTGGTCGACGGGTACATCTTTATAGACTTTTGCAGGAGAACCCATAACTATCTTTTTGCTCGGGACATCTTTTGTTACAACAGAACCTGCAGCAACAACACCTTCTTCCTCGATAGTTTTGCCTGGAAGTATTGTTGCATTTGCACCGATTCTTCCACCACGCTTCACTGTAACTCCCTTAAAGTGCTTGAATCTCTCTTTTCCTCTTGCCATATAGTTGTCGTTCGTTGTAGTAACCATTGGAGCAACGAAAACATAGTCTTCTAACTCGGAATAGGCTGTAATATAGGCATTTGTTTCCAATTTACAGTGGCTCCCAATTTTTGAGAAGTTTTCCACCGCAACACCTCTTCCAACAATTGTAAAATCTCCAATCTCAACATTTTCTCTAATTGTTGCAAGGTCTGCTACCAAAACTTTTTTACCAATTTTTGCACCAATATATATTATAACTCCTGCACCAATAAGACAATCATCCCCAATTTCACTAAGTGATAAGGTCTCTGAAGGAGGAAGCGCACTCGTTGGAGAATGCATTGGACGCTTGCCGATGACCGTATTATCATCAATGAGAACATTTTTGCCAACTTTTACACCACTATGGATAACTACATTATGTCCAATATAGCAACCCTCGTCTATAAAAACATCGTCTTCTATTACAACATTTTCACCCATAAATTTTGGATTTAAAATGTTACTCTTATTACTTATGCTCATATTTCCTCCTTCAAAAGAACTCTTTCGTTTGTCCTTATAGAATTTAAAATTCCTTCTGCAACCGACATTGAATGTAAAACACTCTTGCCACTTATAGGTGAGTCGCTTCCGTTATTAATTGCTTCTTCAACCTCTTCATATACAAGTCTATGTGCAGTTCCATTAATTGTTGGCTCCTTCGCAAGAGAAATATCTTTTTCGCTCAGGTCAAGAAACAGTGGGATATTCGTTAAATTTTCGTATTGTCCAGTTTCATAAATAAACCTGCCATTTTCACCGAATATTTCTATAATCTCACCCATATTCTTGTCGTTTAGGCTTATAGTAAACTCAAAGCTTCCTATAGCACCGTTCTTTGTCTTAAACACTCCAACAACATTATCCTCGGTTTCTATGTGATGAATGAATGTGCCACCATAAGCAAAAACTTCTTTTATTGAAAAAAGGTAATCAAGAATATCAATATCATGAATTGCCTGATTAAAAATAAGTCCTCCATCCATCCCTCTTGTGCCTCTCCAGGAATTTGCAAAATATTCTTTAGACCTGCTCCATCTTAAAGATAAATGTATCAAGAAAATCCTTCCAAATCTTCCTTCATCAATTGCAAGCTTTAAATTCTTATAAAGAGGTAAAAGCCTTTTCTGAAGGACAACGCCAAGGAAAACTTTTTTGGAGTTTGCAATCTCAACAAGTTCTTCACTCTCTCTATAACTTAAAGCCAATGGTTTTTCTACTAAAACATTTATTCCCTTTTCTAATACATCCCTGCTTATCTTGTAATGCAAACCATTTGGCGCAGCGATAACAACAAGATCGATTTTTTCTTTATTAAGCATATCTTTATAATCCATATACGTATGGGATAGCCCAAATTCACTTGCAATATACATTGCATTTTCTTCAACTGGGTCAGCAACTGCAACAGGCAAAAACGTATCTTTTAGTTCTTTAAGGGCATTCAAATGAGCAGTAGTAATTCTCCCTGCGCCAATAAATCCTACTTTAATCACAGACTTGAGTCCCCTAACTTGAACAAACCTTTTCTTTTTTTCTTTATTGCGTTTCTCGTATCTACAATGATATCTGCATTTTCATAAATTAAATCATAATCAATATTAGAGTGAGCAGTAAGAATTACAACAGCATCAAAATCTTTCAAGATATTTTTCGAAAGACCATCGAGGCTATTAAAAGTCTTTCCATCAACTGTAAGATTAGGAACAAATGGATCGTAATATGAAACATTGGCTCCCCACTTTTCAAGTTTCTCAATAATTTTTATGGAAGGGGACTCTCTTGTATCAGAAATATCATTTTTATATGTGACTCCTAAAACTAATATTTTACTTCCGTTAATTGATTTGTGTTTTGAATTTAAAGCAAAGGCAACTTTCTGAACCACATAGTCAGGCATCGAATCATTAATTCTGCCTGCAATTTCAATAAAGGAAATATCAACATCGTATTCCTTTGCCTTCCATTGTAAATAAAATGGGTCAATAGG
>Ga0315282_10014188_pt1 | contig 11899 bp, 8 predicted proteins | sample YL17G07_20_MG_FD_203693 | JGI IMG/M metagenome (GOLD analysis project Ga0315282, IMG submission 203693) | Sediment microbial communities from Yellowstone Lake, YNP, Wyoming, USA - YL17G07_20 | ecosystem: Environmental > Aquatic > Freshwater > Lake > Sediment | place: USA: Wyoming | collected... | reverse complement strand
CCCACGCTGCTGGGGTGGTCGATGTGTGGGTAACCAATCTCGACAGCCAGCTCGCAACTCTGGCCAGCGGCTTCACCTACGTCCTGCCCCCGCCAACCATCAGCGGTGTTTCGCCCACCACAGGTCCGATAGGCGGGGGGACCGTCGTGACCATTACCGGGACTAACTTCCAGAACAGCGCCACAGTGACTTTTGCCGGTGTGGCTGCAACGTCCGCAACGGTCAACAGCTCCACCCAGATCGCTGCCACCACGCCTGCGCACGCCGCTGGCACAGTGGCCGTAAACGTCACCAACCCCGACAACCAGAGCGCCACCCTCCCTTCGGGGTTTACCTTCGGGACGGTCACCATTGGCTGCGGGACCGATTGTGGCAACGTGGGCGACCCCTACGAGGGCGGCAGTCCGCCCGTCGTGCCCCCAGACCATCATATTACCGCTTGCAAGACGAATATCGGTGCTGGGAACTGGATTCTTGACAACGATGTGGGGAGTGACCCCGCCGCGCTTTGCTTGCAGGTCTACTTTCCTTCCGATGTTGTCAACCTAGACTTGGGAGGCCACACAGTTACTGGCCGCGTGGGTTTGGTGTCACAACACCAGCCTAACGTGGCGATGAATGGCACCATCATCTGCAATACCACCTACGCGAGCGGCCACGGCTGCTTCGAGTTCAATCCGGCTGGTAGGGCGCATCATCTGACGGTAACGCAACAAAGCACGGAGCCGCTCGCTGCTGTACGCATAGGGGGAGGCCCAATTTCTTCTCCCCCTGCGTTTCGGCTCGACCACGTTACTTCGACCGTAGGCCCGGCACCTGCCGCCCCGAGAATTCGCAACGTCATGGTTTACGATATGTCCATGGAGGCAGACCATAATTACATCGTGTGCCTTGACCATACCGCCACCTGCCAAGGGTTTGAACTAGGGGGGGCGCGATATTCCTACATCCACCACAACTACATTTCGCTGCCTCAGAACTGCGCGGATTGCGCTTCGCCTTCTCGTGGAATCCTCTTCGACTACTGCCGGGATGGCGAGGCTGCCTACAACGAGATAGTGACCGGGGAGAATCGTGCTGTTCGCGTTCGTGAAGATCGCGCCTTATTAGGGGCCGAGGTAGTAAACATTCACGACAATGCCTTCTTAAACATTCTGATGGGTGGGCGCGAGGGTGGTGCCTTCATCGGGATGAACGACAACAACCTGCAAACTCAGCCGGTCAACATCTATAACAACATCTTTGAACTCGGGCCAGGGGGCAACGGGATTTCGGTGTCCGAAGCCAAGAACGTGACCGCGCACAACAATACGGTCAGTTGCGTGGGTGGGAATTGCTCGAATGTCGGATATTTCGCGCAAACTCAGATTGGGAACTTGACCTATGGTCAGACCGGGACCGACATGTACGTTCACGACACAACGCTACCCGGTGGCTTTGGAAACGCCGTGAAGATATGCGGGCCTCCCGGAACAGCCTATCCTTGCGCCTACTGCACCTCAACAGCGACGACCTCGGGGACGGTGTGCAACACGGGAACGGTAGTGGGGAGCGGAACGATCAACAATGTCAGCCCCCCGTGCCCGTGAAAAGTTCGTGATATGTGGGGGACAGGTCCGTCTGCAAATGGTAGCAATCACCTAGGGGCAGGCCAAGTCACGGGGGAAGAGCCGCTCATCGATTGGGCTGACCCACGGTAAGGCGGGTTTGGACGGCGAGGCTGCTAGTGGGAACCGCCAGCCGTGCTCGCGTTATCGGGCCCAGATCGCGATTGCGGGCGGGAGGCACGCTTCCACCCACTCTTTATTGCGCCCAAAACCGAGCTTGGAAGGTAACTGACTGCGAGTAATAGCAAAGCTTTGAAAGAATAGGGCTTGTAACCGACCGCTCGCCGGAGTTTCTCCCGAGCCCGAGGCAGCCTGACGGCCCGCAGGTCCCCTAGGCCACGATTGAAACAGATCCGGAAGGCAGCTTCGTTGATCAGGTCCGGGCGCGCTTTGAGCTGTGGAATCTTCTCCCGCAAAATTTCCAGATTGCGCAAAAGCGACTGGAATTGACCTTCCTCCCGCTGGTAACTTGCATTAGCGGCGTGCAACCGCCGCCGTACCAGCACCTCGTCAATGAAATGGACGGGGTAGTACGCTGCAATCTGCATCCACATCAACCAGTCTTCGGAAAACTCGGGCGGCTCGGAGCTGTAAAATTCAACTTTGTCGAAGCACTCGCGCCGAATGAGAGCGGCAGACGCCGAAATCCAATGGCCAAAGATGATTTTTTCCAGGATGAAGCCGTTGGCTATCTCGAACAAGCCCTTGTAAGAAGGGCAAACAACCTCATCACCGCGAAAGCACTCCTGGTCCGTCGTTACGATCCCGTATTCCGGGTGCGTATGAGTGAACTCCACTTGGCGTTCAAGCTTCTTCGGCAGCCAGACATCATCAGCGTCAAGAAATGCGATCAACGAACCTTTGGCGAGTTCCAGGCCAACTTTGCGGGAGGCAGACTGGCCTTGATTATCCTGCAAAAGATACCTTATGCGCGGAAAGTACTTTGCCAATCGCTGCTCTGTGCCATCTGTGGAGCCGTCGTTGATCACAATGACTTCAAAATCCTGAAACGTCTGCGTAAAGACACTCTCCAAAGCTTCCTCGATATATTTCTCGCCGTTATAGACCGGGATAATGACGCTGACTTGCGGCATGAGACGTCAAAAGCCTTCTTTCCTGTAAGTTCTCACTTGCCTAAGCCTCCGGAGTCCGACTCCTATCCCGCGACCAAGGACTCGCCAGGTCCTTATTACAGACCTTGTCAGAAAAGGGGCGATACGCAGTCCAACAATAGTCATGCTCAGTTTTCGGCGTCGAAAGAACACATTCGCTCTGGCCAGGGATCGTCTGGCCTCCTCCAACCTGCAAACGGCAAGGTGGTCGTTGCCTTCACGCAGGTCGATCAAGGCACGCCGCCGGTCAAGCCTTTGCTGGAGGAGCGCGCGTTGGCGCAGGGAGTGGCGTTCCTATTGAAGCAGGATAGACTTTATCCGCTCCACGCTCCGCTCCAGGTCAAACTGTAGCCGGACCTTCTCCCTCGCACGCTCGCCCATGCGCTTTCGCTCCGTGCCATCGCAGGCCAAGCGCTTAATGGCTGCGCGCAGTTCGCCGACCGAGCCCGGGGTGACAAGCAGGCCATCCTCCCCGCCGGAAATAATTTCCGGGACTCCTCCCGCGGTGGAGCCGATACAGGGCAGGCCGCAAGCCATTGCTTCGAGCACAGCCAGCGGGAGGCATTCGACGCAAGAAGCACTCGAAGGGTTCACAAAGACATCGCCTGCCTGCAGATACGGCCGGACGTCGTCCTTGAATCCCACAAAGAAGACTTTGGAGGACAAACCCATCTCGGCAGAGGCTTTTCGCAGCTCCTCGCCACAGGGGCCTTCCCCCACGATCACGCATTTCAGTTTGGGGACCTCATCACGCAACGAATTCACGGCGCGCAATAGAACAGCGAGGCCCTTCAGGGGAACGAGCCGGCAGGCAGAGACCAAAACGACGTCCTCCGGGCCTATTCCGAGTTCCCGACGCACGCTCGCCGCGCGCGCGTCCGGAGCGCCGTAAAACCTAAAATCCACGCCATTGTGAACCGTCACAGTTCTCTCCCTCGGATACCCGAAGTCCCCGACGAGCGACTCCCGAAGCTTTTCGCTGACGCAGATGCTCCGATGGGTCAGCGCCACGACTATCTTTACCCCTAACATGAGCCGCACCCGCCAACCGAAGGCACGCCGGACCAAGTAAAGCAGCCAGTGCCTATTTTGGGGAACCGGTTCCGGGATTTCCGAGAACATGTGGTAAATTGCGTATAGGCGCTTGGCACCCGACAGTCGGGCGGCTAGAAAGACGTACCACGGAAATGCGCCCACCCAGCCCGTGGCAAACACCACCGCGTCTGGCTTTTTCTTCCGGAATTCAAGCCACGTTCGGAAAACACTGTTCCGCGACAAGCCGGTCTTGATGTCGATTCCGAGTCGAAGTTGGTCGTTCACAACTCGGCTGTAAGGGTCCATTCCGAAGCAGAAAATGGCTGGCTGGACCTTTGAAAGATCCAGGCGCTTAATGAGTTCGATCAAATGCTTTTCGCCGCCGCTAAAAGATGGGGTCATACTGAGGAAGATAATTCTCACCTTTTCAATTCCCCCTCCGCCGAGATGGCGCAGCCTTGCTCTTCAGTCTTTGCAGGGCAAAGGCTACGGCGCGCCGAAATCCCAGGAACCACCAGGCACATCGGACAAGTTGAAACGCAAAGGCAAAGTCGCGCTTGCGAAGCGCTCCCAAAAACCGCCAGTAGAGCCCCCGAGCCAGCTCGAAGTGGATACGGTGTCCTACCTCGCCTTGACAGAGCGCACGCATCCGGCGCAAGAATTCCGGCCCGGCAAACAGCACATCGTCGCGATGGGGCGTGCCCATAGCATTCCAGAGGATCGCCCGCTCTGCTTCGGAAAGCGGGCGGCAGTCTGAACCGCTTCCCAATGCCAACCTGAGGTCCTCAAGCATCTCCTCCAAAAGGCCGTTGGAGGCCATAATTGCCATGCGCTGAAGATAGGCGCGCCGCTCGTCCAAGGGCTCCGTTTTCCGGTCGTTCCAGGACCTCGGAAGATAGTCGCGGAGAGAGAGCTCTTTCCGTAGTGGCAGAAAGATTCTGTCGTAAAACGGCTGGATCTTTTGGCGAAATGTCTTAGGCGTGATCGGATAGGCCGCCGTGCCCCGAGTCCCGTCGTGGACCCGGCGATAGAAGGTGGGCCCGCTAACGCGCGCACAGCGAAAAGCGCGGACGAGGCGCAGAACCATTTCAGTGTCTTCGCACCGAACGAGCTCAGGATCAAAGGGGCCCACCTGTCGGTAACACACCGTGCGCACGAGCATTCCCGGGGTGCTCATAAAGTTGTTCATCATGAGCCGGAGGAACAACTCCTCCTCGGGAACGTCGCACGTTTTTGGCGGCCGAAGCACCTTGAATGCTCTTTCCCCTGGTCGTGAGCGAATCGGAATGTAGCTGCTGTAAGTGAACCCCAACTCCTTGTTGGCTTCGAGCAGCTTTAGGTGCCGCTCCAAATGACCTGGGAACGCGATGTCGTCGTCGTCCATGATCCAGACATAATCCCCAGTGACGCGCGAAAGACCCAGGTTCAATGCGCTGGGCTTGCCGCCGTTCGACTTTTCGAGGTACTCGATCCTTCCCATGTAGGGCTCTACAACCTCTCGGGTGTTATCGGTGGAACCATCATTAATGACGATTATCTGAGCAGGAGGAACCGTCTGACCCAGGACACTGTCGAGACACTCCGGTAGGTATCGCGCGCGGTTAAACGTGGCAATCAGGACAGTGACAGCCGGCTTCGCCATTCAGTTTTCCTTCCTGAGACAACGAGGGTCGAATACCTGAGCTATATACCCTGTGCGTCTACACGAGAGAATACCAGATCTGCCTGCTCCAGAAACGTCGGCCCCTCCAGCCTCACCGGCCGTGTAAACCCCTGGTTGAGAAGGTAGCTCCTCGTACTGTAGTCGTTTTCAATCCTGTAGGGGTGAAAGCCGGAAGACGCAAGTATTCTGATCAAATCGGCGGATGTCCTATTCTGGGTCTGAAGAACTGCTGGAGTTACCTCCACCATTATCTCGACATCGGGGCGGCAGGCCTTCAGCATCTCAGCCATCCCCGACACCACCTGCCATTCGTAGCCCTCAACGTCGATCTTAATCACCCGAGCTGCCCTGATCTCCTCCTCATGAAGCACGGCTGGGAGAGGCAAAGCGCGCACCTTTGAGCTTGCGGTAAAGTGCTGCTCCTCGGCCCAGGACTGTGCCGCTGTGGTTCTTCCGCTGTCATGGCCGGGCGCAGAGTATAGCTGCACACAGGCTTCGCCATCCGAAATCGCCACATTCACCGCACGCACGTTGCGAGTCGCATTAAGCTCGAGGTTTCTGCGAAGGAGCCCGAAGACCTCTGGCGAAGCCTCAATGGCGACTACCCTGCCCTCCGGGCCCACCACTCTGGAGGCGAGCAAAGAAAAGTATCCGATGTTCGCCCCCACGTCCACGAACACATCCCCCGGTCTAAGGCGCTCGGCGATCCAGGCCGTCAGGTTGGGTTCCCAGACGCCGAAGTAGCAGATGAACTTCTGAATCGTGTCGGCCGTGTTGCCGACGATTTCCATTCCAAAAGTCGTTCGCGCCGTGAAATCGAAGTCTCTCCACCACAGGTGAGGGCCCACCAAGAAGTCCCAGATTGCCTCTTTTGCTCCAACAAACGGGACCAGCCTCAAGGCACCCCGCGCGAGTGGTATGGCCAAGTGCGCCAAGGCCTCCTTGAGTCTCCTCGGCAGCCAGGGGATGATTCTCCTTGGGCGTAGCTCAGAATTCACTAAGACGCCCCCTCAGCTTACTTGTCACCAAACCCCTCCGTGGCCGGACGTGGCCTTCCTTCCCCCTCAAGGGTTGGATTGAGATGCGCGATCCCGCCATAGCTTGTAGTTTCGTTCACTGAGAAGAAACCTGCGTTCTGGCGATGAACGAGAAAAGACGAGGTTGGACAGTGGTACAGATTCAGGAGGATGCCGTATGCCCCCCTCAAAAGGTTAACATTGAAGCGGAGCGCTGACTGTACGCGGCCCGCCCGCTTCGAGCACTGCCCCACTTCCTCAAGCCGGAGGTTGTAGTCGCAAAGTGGCTGTCCATCCGAAAGACGCTGAACAATGAACGCCAGGACGTATTCCTCGATAGGTGCGGGGACTTCGACGGTGAACTTCAGTAGTGCGGGGTCACCCGGAGCAAACACGTCGGCAATCGCGCCGCTTTCATTTTCTAAGCGGACCTCGCCAATAGGACCGCCGCTGACGGATGCACGGCCCCCGCCCTGAATGGTTTGGACGTATTGTGCGATGACGTCTCGGGGGGGGCCCAGGGCTGTTATTCTTCCCGCCCGAAGAAGTAGCGTGCGTCCGCAAAGCATCTGTACGGCCTGGAGGTTATGGGAAACGAAGATGACCGTGGTGCCCTCTCGGGCGATGCGCAACATGCGCTCCAGGCACTTCTCCTGGAACTGCATATCGCCCACGCTCAAGACTTCATCCACCAGCAGAACTTCCGGATCTACGTGCGCGGCCACGGCGAAGCCCAGCCGCGCGTACATCCCCGAGGAATAGCGCTTGACCGGCGTGTCAATAAAATCGCCGATTCCGGCGAATTCGACGATTTCGTCGAATTTGCGCGAGATTTCCTGCCGCTTCATCCCCAGAATTGCACCGTTGAGGTAAACGTTCTCCCTCCCCGTCAGGTCCGGATGGAATCCCGCCCCGACTTCGATAAGGGCGCTGAGGCGGCCGTGGGTCGTGATTCTCCCGCGGTTCGGTCGCAGGATCTTGCTCAACAGCTTGAGGATGGTGCTCTTCCCCGCTCCGTTGGCCCCGATAATTCCGAAGGCTTCGCCGCGCCGCACCTGGAAACTGATGTCCTGAAGCGCCCAGAATTCACGCTTCTGGAGCTCCCCCTTATTGTTGCGGGAGAAAAGGCTCTTCGCCAACGCTGGAATCAGGTCGCGGAGGGAATCGAAAACCTCCCCTTTCTTGAACTTCTTCCAGACACTGTCAAATTCGAGTGCGATTTCGGTCATTCTCGTCCCCTAGATATTCTCGGCAAAGGATGCCTCGGCCCGGTCGAAGATCCACCAGGAGGTCAGCAGGCCTAGCACTGCCCAGCAGGCGGCATACGCCAACCACGAATACGAGGGCGCCTGGTGGTGGACGACCACGTCGTTCATCGCTTCGAGCAAGGCTCCGATAGGATTAATCAGAAGCAGAGGGGCCCATTTGCCCACCATCCGCGCTTCATAAAATACTGGAGTGAAGAGGATTCCGAAAGTCAAAAAAACATCCACCAGATACTTTACGTCCCGGAAGAAAAGATTGGCGCAGGAGAGAAACATGGCCAGCGCGGCCGTCAGAAGGACCGTTAAGAGCAAAAGGACGGGCAGCCAGAGCAAATAGATGCTGACTCCCACCTTCGCCAGAACCAGAAGCAGAATGACCACCGTCGAGGCAATGGTGGCGTCGAAGAGGCTTGCAAGCACAGCGGCGAGCGGGAAGACCTCCCGAGGAAAATAAATCTTGGTGACGAGGTTGGGATTGGCCACCATGCTGTTGGTGCCGAATTTGATGGCGCTCACAAAAAACGCCCAGGGAAGCGACTTCAGCGCAATGGACGCCACGTCGGCGAAGTTCATGGAATGACCGGAATTCATCGAAAAAGCAAAACGAACCAAAAGCCCAGCTCCGACGATCAGTAAAGGCATCAAGATCGCCCAGAAGAATCCCATCACAGACTGCTTGTACCGCGCCTTGATATCTCTCCAGGCCAGCATAAAGAGCAGGTCACGATACTGGTAAACCTCAGAGATCGATTCGCGCATTCGCGACATGATTCATGCCTTTCGATGGTACAGTGGTCGGGGAGCACATATAACTGGACCGACACCAGGCTTTTGGCAAGAGCCAAGGCTAAGGGGCGCTTCTGGGTCTGAGCACTGCGTCGAAGTCCGCCGTTGCCTGCTGGAAGAAGTTTTTATGGACATGTCGGAGACGCGAAAAGCGAGTAATCAGAAACGCCTCCATACCAAAGCCCTCGAAGGCCTCATAGAGCTCCTCAACGCTGGATCCCATTTTCGGCAACCAATACGGGTTAAACTCGCACACGACAGTCTTCACAAGTCCTTTCGCAAAGGTGGCGTGAGCTCCTCGCAACGCTATCGTCTCAGACCCTTCGATGTCAATTTTCATTAGGTCTATCCGTTCGATAGAATTCTCCGCCACGAAGTCGTCTAAGGATAATGACGGAATTGTAATACGACCTACGCTCTCAGTCGCCAGTGAGTAGTTTCCAATGAATTCCCATCGCTCGGTCACCTCCGGCACTTCACACGTTCCGGATTTATCCGTCACAGCCCCAAAAACTGGCGTGACGTTCTTTAGCGCGTTGAGGGCAATATTCTGGAGAAGAATCTCATAGTTCGCTCTCAGGGCCTCGAAAGCGTAGACATGCCCCTCGTTCCCTACGCGTAAGGCTAGAGAAACAGTGTAAGCGCCTATATTTGCCCCCACATCGAATATGATGTCGCCCCTCTTGGCCGTACGGAACAGAAATGGGCCAGTTCGGCTAAGTCCGCTGTTGTACTCACCTGTATAGAATATCTGGCTGTCCTTGATCCCATCTACAATCAGTCTCCCACCCGCGCGCAGGGGAACGACGAAGGTTCCGTGATTCTTACCGAAGATACATTCCGCCATCTGCAACACCCTGTATCTTCCGGGGAATGCCAGCCCGCGTAAGAGAAACGCCACGGCATTCTTTGTCATTTGCTTGAGCCTCGCTGCCATCATCAGCCCCCTACGAAAAAAGCTGTGTCACGTGCCGCATAACAACGTGCGAACTGTTCTGTGCTAAGTGTAAACCTGGACCTCTCTGATAAGGGTTAATGTGTGGTTCCATATCACCGTATTGCACCGCTCCGTTGTCAAAGGCGCGGCGGCCAACTTCGCGCGGTCACCCATGGCTTGAGCCTCCTCAGGATGATCCATCAAGTATTGAATGGCCTCTCGGAGCGCCCTCGCGTCCCCGTAAGGCACCAGCAGGCCTGTCTTTCCGTTTTCGATGTAGTCCGAGCCGCCTTCCGGGTCCGTGAGAACAACAGGCTTGCCTATCACCATAGCGTTGAGCACGGTCTGCTGGCCACCGGCATGGAGAAGGGTTGCCCGCATCGGCATTACTACTAACCGCGCGCGCGCCATCAATTGCCGGAACTCCGCGGGCGATACGCTCACGACCCTGACATTTGAAGGGACCACCAGGCCAGTCAGTAATTGCGGCCGATTCGTGGCAAGCACGCAAGGTACTGAGAGGTCACGTACGGCGGAGAAAAAAAGTCCGTAATCACGGTCCGCATTCCCGCCGGTGAAAATGTAGCCCTCGTCGCCTACCTCAAACGTATAGCGTTTCAGGGTATGATGGTGTGGAACGTAAAGGAACTTTTCGGGCGATACACCATAGGCTTGAGCATACCGCTGCCGCTCCACAGATGCCCAGACAATGCACCGATCGACCGCGCCGAGGCAGAAACGCATCCAGGCGCGCTTCAGCGACCCACCTCCATACCACAGACAGTCGTACATCACGTGCACCGGCCTCCGCCGTGCCCACAGCCGCTGCAAACACGCAAACGCTAGCCCTTCGAGATCCCCAAGAGTGACAACTATCGCAAACCGTGATGCTTGGCGAGACAGGGCCCAGGCCCCGCGCAAGGAGCGACTCCGACGAGCGAGCCCACCCAGCCCCACCGTCTGGAGTCCACGTTCCCACCAGGTATCGCTGACCGTAGGCAGAATCTCGGTGCGTGCGGCCAGTTCCGGTGGCAGGGCGACCCTCTCACAGGAAAGAATCCTCGCAGGATCGTGCATGTTCACGTGCACTGGGTAAACTCCGGCCTCCCTTTGACCCGCACCACCTACTTAAGCCCCAACAGGCCCAGTCACACCGCGAGCAGCGCCATTCGCAGTTTGTCCCTAACAGCACTCCGCCGCCAGCGTGGCATAGTAACTTTGCGCCCGGCGCGCGAAAGCATCCAGGCCGAATTCCATCGCTCGGCGGCGATATTGCCCGGACATTCGCGCGCGCTTCCCCAGGGCCTGCCAGAGTGAGAGCAGGCGGCTGGAGAGCTCGCGGGCATTGCCGGCTTCAAAAAACTCTCCTTCCACCAACTCGCGGTTGGCGGGAAGGTCAGTGACGACCGCGGGAAGCCCCACGGCCATGTATTCGAGCAGCGAGTTGGAAGACCCCTCACTTTGTGATGTCAGCAAGCCGACATCCGCCGCGGCGAGATACGGCCGGACGTCCGCCTGGGCACCGACCAGCCGAACGGTTTCCGCCAAACCCAGCTCCTCAATCCGTTTTGACAAGGCGCTCCGCAAAGGTCCCTCACCCACCAGCAGGAATTGCACATCGGGAAGCGCGGGGCGTACCAGGGCCGCGGCCGCAATGAGGGTCTGGGGATCCTTGACGGGAAACAACGTAGCCACCGAAACGAACACCGGCGTGGCAGCGGATAGTCCGAGTTGCCGTCGCGCCGCCAGGCGCTCCTCCGGCGCAGGAACAGAGAACCGTTCTAGGTCAAGAGCATTGGGGAGAATGTCGATACGGCCCGCGGGTACATCCTCGTCCACCAGCGAATCAAAAGCCGTTCGGGAATTACACTGCCAAGCGTCCGCCAGGCGGTTGATTACCTTTAGAGCGAGCCGGTCGAGAGCCGTCTTCCAATGCCCCGCGTTGCGCCGGGAAATCACGATGGCCGGCACCCGCGCCGCCCAGGCAGCCACCGTCCCGTAGTAGGTTCCGTCCCGAAAGAAGGTCTGAACAATGTGGGGGCGGTGCTGCCGGAACAGTTGGGTCAAACGCCACAGGATCCGGACGCGAGACAACTCAGAACTCGAGCCAGCCAAATGGACGGGACAGGGGAAGTCATTGAGAGTCAGTTTCGCAGGCGGACGGAGAAAGTATAGTTCCGGCTCAAAATACTTGCGGTCGAGTGCCGCCAGGAGCTTCCCTACCTGCTGCTCTGTTCCGCCGTCTTCCCAGGAATCTATCGCGTCAATCACCAAGGCCAACCGCAGGCGTTCTGCCGGGCGTGATTTCCCCTCGGGTGGCAAACGCTTTGCCCCAGCTTTCCGTAAGGCCCGGGAAGCAAGGTACAAGTTGGTGCGGCCTGCTCCGAAACCCCCACGGATGTCGCGCAGCGAGGAGTCGCTAATCGGAATGCGCGGCAGCAGCCAAGGGTCAGAACCGCCTCGAACCATCCCTTCTTT
>Ga0315282_10014187_pt1 | contig 11900 bp, 15 predicted proteins | sample YL17G07_20_MG_FD_203693 | JGI IMG/M metagenome (GOLD analysis project Ga0315282, IMG submission 203693) | Sediment microbial communities from Yellowstone Lake, YNP, Wyoming, USA - YL17G07_20 | ecosystem: Environmental > Aquatic > Freshwater > Lake > Sediment | place: USA: Wyoming | collected... | reverse complement strand
CTTATAGATCGATATTCATTATTGTTGAATATACGTTCGGATTCTGAGTCGATAGCACACATTTTTTCGTGCGTGCGAAATCTCAAGGAAAAAGGGGGAGTGAAGTTTGTGGGTGACATCTCCACAAGTATGGAGATCAGCGATGACCTTCATGTTTCTTCGCCGACCATCAGCTTTTTGGGTTCTGACCATAATACTTGAAATATTGCCACTGTCAATATTGACTAGCTAGTAGAAAGAGGTGAAAAATCTTGTCTGAGAATGTGGTGGGGAAAGCCGAGGTCGGCTTCTACGAGAAGGAGAAGCCTGGCATGGGTCAAGCTGCAAAGGGTCAACTGATCCTGACAAACCGCAGGCTCATCTACATAAAGTACCTTGGCGGAAAGTTCCTCAGAGTCAAAATCGAGGATTATTCCAACAGAATAGAGGAGGGCTTGAAGAACGAGGGTAGCTTCGAGATCCCGTTGAAGCAGATCACTGAGGTTAAAGCTGACCGGATCTGGGGAACAGGATACCTGAGAGTACGCTACCATACAGATACAGGCGAGAAGGTATGCTCACTCATCCTGACATCCATGTGGACGATGTGGGGCATCGTTCCAGGAAAATCGCCGTACGAGGACATGGCTCAACGCATAGAACAATTGAGGAAAGAGGCTTCAATAGCTTAGCCATCTTTTCTGGAAAGTTCTTCCTTCAATCATAGCCTCTTAAACGTCCTTGAAAAAATCAGGGTTTTGTCAGGCCATGATAAGAGGCAAACCCTACGCCTATCACAAAGATTACAAATCCTTCCGACCAGTAACCATACAAGAAAGAGATCAGACCTAAACCAATAAGAATTAAGCCAAACACTCGGCTTGCGTTCATCTTCAATTTGATTCCATATCGCTCTCTATCTTTACTGACTTAAAAATCGTGTCCTGAAGACTCTACAGAACCTGAAATCATATGGCGCGGGGATGCTGAAACCCGTTGTAGAACAGTCATTTGCGGGCCATATCTACATTAGTGGAGGGGCTAAGTCTCTCAGCCCATTCTTGTTTCCTTTTGCGAAATATCTTAGCGTGCGTATGCCTCGGCGTCAGCTTGGTTTTCGTTGACCAAATACTTTACTGCAACTACCAGAAACGGAAAATCCTGTTCCGCACATTGAGAAACAAACGTTCATTAGTGAAGGAATGACAATGATGGAGAAAAAAGATAGCACAGAAAGCGAAGCAGCTTCTGGCCGCGGCCTTCGACTATGTGGTCGAAAAGACGAGAATAGTGCTGTTCAGAAGACCCAAGCGATTCGGAAGGTATACCTATTAAGAACCGGAATTACCTACTAAACTCTTAAAAGTGCATTGGTCAAGAATAGTTCGGAGAAACCTAGGGATGGCTAGTTTAGACGAAGTTGAGACCAGAGTGCTAGTGAAGGACATCATGTCAAGCCCTGCGACTACTGCGCTCGAGGAGGACAACGTGGAGAAGGTAGCCAAGCTGATGAGCGCCAAGAGCATTGGGAGCGTAGTCATCACAGATAGAAAAGGCAGCCCAGTCGGAATCATAACTGAACGGGACATCGTAAGGCGGGTAACCGCAAAAAATCTAGTTCCGAGAAACGTCAAGGCCAAAGAGGTCATGAGCACACCCCTCGCGGTCGTAACCCCTTACACGGAGGTGAACGAGGCTGCCAGAAAGATGAGTAAGCTCGACATTCGAAGACTTGGCGTGATGGACAAGGGACGCCTCGTCGGCATCATCTCAAGCAAAGACATCGTCGCATTGATGCCTGAGTTAATGGAGATAATGACCGAAAAGGCAAGAATCACTGCAACCCCCTCTCCGACAAGAGGCTCACTTCTAGTAGGATACTGCAACAACTGTGAGCAGTGGTCCGACACACTAAGAGATGTTGATGGCAAGTTTCTCTGCGAAGAATGCAGAATCGAGCTGGAGCAAGGTGAAGGAAAAGAATAGCCCCATCGCTCGAATCGAAACCGAGAAGGAAAAACCATTGCAGACTTGAAGGTCAACGGTATTTCTGTGGGAATCGATCTCGCCGGAGTTGAGAACAGGGACACAGGCTATTGCTGCTTAGACGAAGACTTAAACGCGGAAACCTGTGTTCTCCACACGGACAGAGAAATCGTCGATAAAGTTTTGTCGGATAGGCCGGAGATCATAGCTATAGATGCGCCTCTGACCCTTCCGAAGGGAAGAAAATCGCTCGAAGTGAGAAGCGATGTCCACCTGAGAGAATGCGACAGAGAACTCCTGAGGATGGGCATCCGCTTTTTCCCAATCACTCTAGGCCCGATGAGAAAATTGACTGTGAGGGGAATCGACTTGAAAAAGACGCTGGAGGAAAAGAACTTCCGAGTGGTCGAGACATACCCGGGCGCGGCTCAGGATCTGTTGAAGATGCCGAGGAAAAAACAGGGGCTGGAGAGGCTGAGAAAAGCTCTGATCGATTATGGCGTCAAAGGGAACGCGAACAGAGAACTGACGGCTGACGAGTTGGACGCGATCACATGCGCTTTAACCGGGAAGAAATACTTGGAAGGAAACTATCTTGCCATCGGCGATCCAGACGAAGGCCTAATGATTCTTCCAAAACCACGCGTCTCTTGAGATCGGTGTCTGCCTCTCTTTGGAGAACCGTCGTTCCATTGGTCCAAGGCGACCCAATAATCGTCGATGCGTTTGACAGTTCTGGAACATTTCTACAGTTTTAATTTAGATGCTTGTTCCCCAAATATACCCCAGTTGCTCTTTGGCGTGCCGTGAATTACTACGGTCACCCGTTCAGTTTTCACCCCGATCTCCTCCAACGCTCTCGTTATGCCCTTTATGAGATGCTCCTTCTGGTCTTCTGTTCTTCCTTCCCACATCTCAACTATAGCTACAGGCATTATCTCACCTCCACGGGAAGCCTGAAACTCTATCGTAAAGCTCGTTTATTCTTAACCAAGTTAGAATTCATTAGTAGCTGGATCGAATTGCCAAAAACCTATTGAGCAGAATCGTTGCTGTAAACTTTAGCGCACCGACATGTCCAGATGTGCAAGATGGTTTCTCAATGAGCAAAGTTGCGATCGTAAAGGGGGTAAACCCTCAGGAAACCGCGTTTGAAGCCTTAGAAATGACGGCGGCCCACGAAGCTCTATCCGAAGGGAAGGCTGTCCTGATTAAGCCCAATTACATTAACGCGAGTCATCCGTCTACCGGAATCACCACCGACAGCAGAGTCATTGAAGGAGTAGTCGGATTCTTGAAGCGGCATCAGGCAAAGGAAATAATAATCGGTGAGGGAAGTGGACTTGCCGACACCTTCAAAGCCTTTGAAGTTGCCAGCGTGAAGGCTTTAGCAGAGAAATGGAACGTAAAACTGGTGGACCTCAACAAAGACGAATTCGTCTTGGTCAAACCTGCGAACCCCCTAGCTCTAAAGGAGGTGAAGATAGCTAAGACCGCCCTTGAGAGCACAATCATTAGCGTTCCCAAGCTCAAGCCCCATAGATCGGCACGCGTCAGCCTGAGCCTAAAGAACATGATTGGCGCTGTAACTCCGAAAGGATCTATACACAATTCTCTAAGCGAGAAAATCGTCGATCTAGCCTCGATTATAAAGCCCAGCATCGCCGTCATAGACGGAATAATTGCTGGCGAAGGTCACGAAACCAGCGGAAACCCGGTAGAGATGGATCTGGTGATCGCGGGAACAGACCCCGTTGCAGTAGACACCGTAGGCGCGGCGGTCATGGGCATACCTCCAGAGGGTGTTAAACACTTGCGCCTAGCGGATGAGAGAGGACTTGGAACATGCGACCTGAAACAGATAGAGGTACTGGGCGAGCCTATAGACCGAGTTAAGAAGAATTTTAGAACATCGCTCGCTTCAGGTTTCTTCTCCGCCTAGGTTATGAAGACCAAACCCACGTCTTCAGCAAGTTGCGTCCACAATTCGCGCGTGCTCATGAATTGCGCATAGTCTAAACGGTAAGGACGATTCTTAAGCCCAAGGCTCTATGAGAGGTGATCGCCTATGAGAGTGTTTTCAGATAATCAACCCAAGCATCGAAGAATCCTTTGTCAAACTCCTTGTGGAAAGTATACTTCGACTGTTCGTTAAACTCGTATATCAGCTTCTTGACTTCGTCTGCTTTTACCTGATTGATCAACGCGTAGGTATCATTTGTCTTGAGCGAGGTAATCATTCCCTCAAGCGCGTTAATGTATCCCTTGTACCATTCGGTCGCCTTTGCCTTGCTCTTTATGGTCTCAAGCGTCCTCTCGGCCTCGGTAAAGCTTCGCTGCCTAATAGCTTGGAAGAAGTCTTTGGTGAGCGAAACTAAGCTTCTAGAAAGCATTCCTACTCAACCCATTGGATATTCAAGTTGTTCCATCGACGAACTCTCAAGGCACTTCTAATTCTGACTGTTTCGTGTCCACGGTTCTTAAAGCTTAGGCTACTCAATACTCAAGGCTAGGCCCTTATCTTCTTGATCAGCCATGCCAACTTGTGGGCAAAGTTCTTTACGGCGTTTATTCCTTCCTCGTCCTTGGACACCTCGCCTTTCTCTCGACCAAAGGCAACATTCCAGTACGTCGATCCCGGTACGATCATGCCTGAGATCATGAAGAAGAACATGAGCTGAGCTAGGGTAAAGTTGTGTCCAGCTCGACGAGCCACGACGATCGGGCCTCCAACCTTGTTTTCGAGGGACTGCTTCCCGCCTCGATAGGCGTAGCACCTGCTGATGAGGCTGACCATCTGAGGCGTAGCGGCGCCGAAGTATACGGGAGAGGCGAGGATGATGCCGTCGGCCTCAACCATTTTGGCGTAGACAGAATCGAAGTCGTCTTTTATGTGGCATTTGCCGGTGGTGCGGCAACTGCGACAGCCGTCGCAGGGCTCTATCCTCTGATTCGCTAACCTGATGAGTTCAGTCTCAAGTCCTTCCTTCTGCGCTTCTTCTAATGCGATTTGGGTCAGCGTCTCAGTGTTGCCTCCTATTCTCGGACTGCCAACGATGCCCACGATCTTCATCCGTACATCACTTTCCCTGCATATGAGCCATCAAGGCTTAAAGCTCTTACGCGACAAGTGGCTTTGCCTATGATCATTGCCTTCGAGAGAGAAAGACGGTAATGGGGACTCGTAGCTTAGATAAAAAAGGAAGGGGTCGCGTTCTTGAGACCTATATCGCGCGCTGAGCAGCCTTTGACTTGATTGAGTTGTTTTCACTCGATCAGTGGGAAGACTTCGTCGGTTACATAGCTTAGGAACTCCGCGTCTCCTATCCGGTTGAAGATGGTGACGACCGCGTTTCTAGTAAGCCCGACGATGTTCCCGTACTTCTTAGACGTAAACACGATGTACCAGATCTTCCCATGGTCGCAGTAGTCGTTGTACAGGACCGTGTTCATGAGCGCCGAGCCGTAGAGTGAGAGCTTATTGATGTTGGGTATATCGACTTCGTCGAAGAAGATGATCTTCGTGTCCTCCGGGTTCCCCTCGTGGAAGCTCTTTAACACTTCTGGACGAATCTTGGCCTCAACGATGTGGCCCGTGGTTATGAAGAGGGCTTCGCTCAACTGGTTCGCGATATTGTTCGCCAACGGCTTCTTCTGAACGATCGTCGCCAATAGGCGATCCTTGTTTTCGGCTAATGAGAAGGGCGCCTCAATGGTTTTAGGCGTGGGAACGCGCTCGCCTCTGTGGAAGATGTAGGTCACTACGTCCCAAGAGAAGGTACCCCTCAAAGTGTTGCCCTTAAAAGACAGGTCTCTAACCTCGGTCAAAAGATTGAAATGATGGGCTCCATCCTTGAAGACATCCTCTCCCTTGAGGCCTTTCAACTTCGCAGCCAACGATTGGATGCTCGTCTTCTCCCTTATCTTGAAGACCTTGCCAGCGATGACCATCGCTTCCACCTGCAATAATCATAAAAAAGGTTGAGTTGAAAAAGGCACCGCCTGCAGCGAAACATCAACTAAGCCTGCAGAATCCTAGCCTTCAGTAGTTTTCAACCCAGACTTCGAAGAAGCTCCTCGGATGTTCGCAGACGGGACACTTCTCGGGCGGTTCCTTGCCCTCGTAAACGTTGCCGCAGTTTCTGCACTTCCATTTGATAGGTTTATCTCTCTTGAACACGGTGCCTTGCTCGACATTCGCCAACAGTTTTCGATACCTTCGCTCATGATAAGCTTCAACCTTGGCGACCTCGCTGAAAGTCTCAGCTGCGTCTTTGAAACCCTCTTTCTCCGCCACCTTCGCAAAGTCGGGGTAGATGGTTCCCCACTCCAGTTTCTCACCTTCAGCCGACGCTTTCAGGTTCTCCGCCGTTAACCCAATGACGCCTGCAGGGTAGGTTGCCGTGATCTCGGCGGTTCCACCTTTGAGAAGCTTGAAGAACAGTTTAGCGTGCTCCTTCTCATTATCGGACGTTTCTTCGAAAATGGCTGCTATCTGCTCGTAGCCCTCCTTCCGAGCGGCGCTTGCAAAGAACGTGTATCTGTTTCTGGCCTGCGATTCTCCGGCAAACGCTGCTAACAAGTTCTTCTCGGTCCGACTTCCCTTCAACTCCACTATTCTAAACCTCCTTTCAGCGAGTATATCTGAACCACAAATAAAAGCATTCCGAAGCACTCACCGAGAAAAAACCGGGGCAGGAGATGCAGCACGCACGATTAGGAGTTCTATCCGATTTCTATGAGTAAGTTTTAAATACCTCGTAGGCTCTTGGAAAAAAGACCTGAATTCTAGCGGAGGTGAAACGGATGAGCGAAGAAGACGAGTGGGAAGAAGAAGAGGGGGAAGAGGGGGAAGAAGAGGAAGAAGAGTGGTAAAGCCCGCGTCAACCCGCTTCTAATAGCTGACCGATAATTGAGTAGAGCCTTCAAGCTAGTTGGATAGTGCAAGATTCTTACGGGAAAACGCGGCACGTACTTTTCCGACATCTATGTTTTTAAACCCCTATTTCGCGTCACGTCTTTTGTGTTATAAATGCTTTTTCCCCGTTCTGATCTTCGACGGCACCCTGTCCAGCCTCAACCATTTTTTGAAATAAACAGAAACGACTACGAAGATCCCCCTACATCCACCAGCATCCGACTCCGCGCGATACAAGCCTGATTAAGAAAACAAACTCAACCATGAAGCACCCCCCCACCCCCCCTCCCCCTCAACGCAAAAATTTCTTTTTTCAACAGCTGCTTACTTAATCACCTTGTTCAGATCTCTAAGCAAGCCGTCAATATCTATCCCGTAGGTTGTGGTGACCTCTTCAATCCTCAGCAAGCCAACTTCATATGCAGCCGCTGGACAATGCAAGCAAGGCAAACTGTATTTCGCAAGGATTTCCTCTGCTCCGGGGTACTTCAGAACTTGCGCTAGAGTCGTATCTCTGGTTATCTTATCTGACACATTTTCACCTTTTTTACTCTGTTGACTCCTCAATCCAGTTTAAAAATCTTGCGTGGCCTTTCTCGATTCTCAGCGAGATGATTTCGGGAACCTCATAGGAATGTAGCCCCCTCATCTTTTCTATGACTTTATCTACCAACTCGACTCTTGTTTTGATGATCATAGCGTCCTCTTCTTCCTCTGCAATCTCTCCTTTCCATCTGTAGATTGATTCGATGGGGAAGATATTTGCGCAGGCCGCCAGTTTCTCGTCAACGAGAACTCTGGCTATTTTCTTCGATTCTTTTCTATTAGGAGTCGTGACATAAACTAGGCTGTGGTTCATTTCATAGACCTTCTATCCTATGATTGAATCGAGCCTAATATTTCTACTCGGGGGATAGCCAGCGTGGTATGCTGTGCTCGATAGCCATGTGCCGTAAACGTCGCATGTGAGTAATCCATTTGTTTTCCCCTTTTGTATGTGCCTGCTTGACTGGAAAATAACGTTTATATTAAATTGAAGAGACAGCATACCTTTTCAGCAGAAGCGTTGGCTTATGCTTTCTCGGTTGAAGGCCTGGGAATGGTAGTCAAAGAAGTCATCCTCGAGAACTTCATGTCCTACGAGTACGCTAGGATACCGCTTAAACCAGGCTTGAACATCGTCTGCGGACCCAACGGTTCAGGAAAGTCCTCCATCCTCCTCGCCCTATCCGTGGCCTTGGGGCAGACCTACACGGAGCGGTCTCGAAAACTCAGCGACCTGATTCGCTGGGGGAAGGATGTAGCGAGAGTAACCCTTGTCTTTGACAATACTCCGAGGAAGGGCAGGCGTCCCTTTCCAAAGTATCGGATGGACGATTTTCAGTTGTCTCGTTACCTGAGGAAAGACGGAACATACTGGTATGAAGCGAACTTCCACGTGATCGATAAGAGCGACGTTGTGAGACTTCTTTCCGGACTAGGAATAAATCCCGATAATATGTTGATCATTATGCATCAGAACATGATTGAAGAGTTCGCGTTGACCACGCCGCAGCGGAAGCTGGAAATGGTAGAGGAGACGGTGGGCTTCAGCGAATTCAGGAGGAACGTGATCGAGTCTAGGGAGCGACTTTCGAAGATTCTGAGTGAGGAAGAGTCGGTCTCCAACCTCTTCGAGGGGGCTGAGCAGACGCTTGAGTATTGGACCGGGGAGCACGAGAAGTATCAACGTCGAAAGGAGCTGATTAGTAGGAAGGAGTTTCTTGAGAGAGAGCTTTTCTGGTCGCAGATGATAAGGCAGGAGAAGCTTACGGAGGCTTGGACGAGGAAGATAGAGGGGAAGCGAGGGGAACTTGGGACAGTGGTCAAAGGGATCGATGAGGCCGGAAACGCCGTGAAGTCGATCGGCAAGAGCTTGGAGGGCTTGAACTACGATCATAAGAAGACGTTCTTCTCAATTCTGCAGCTTGAGAAGGAGAGGACGGAGGTAGAGGTGAAGACCCAGCTCCTAGGAGAGACGCTGGACAAGGTGGCGAGCTTCAGAAAAGGGTTGAAAGATGTTGACGGTTTTGACGAGTACTTGAAGGAGACTCGGTCTCGGTTGGGAACTTCGAAGAACGCCGTGAAGGCGTTCGTGAGTAAAGTCGAGGCAGCTCAGCGTTCATTGATCGATGTTGAAGACGCGATACGTTCCACAACGGAGGACTACATAAACAAGCGTGTGGAGGAGGCCGTTCTCCGCTATAGGCGAGGGTTTCTGGAGGAGGAGACAGGTGAACTCACGCGGGAGCTAAGTAAAGCGGAGGGGGAGCTGAAGAGTCTCAGAACGGTCAGGTTGAGGTATGGGCCTAGGATCGAGACGACGCGTGGCCCCGTAGAGGTTTCAGAAGAGATTAAGGTGGTCAACGCGTACATCAACGCCCTTGGTAAGGTCTCCGAGGATGCGGAGAAGATGTTTCTCAACTACTCGAAGATCTATGAGGATTTGAAGCGTAGGGCGCAGACACTTTCGGAGAATAGGGCGCGGGTTTTGGAGGAGGTTGAGGCGCGTGTTAAGGTTTGGCGAGACTTTGTTAAGACTCTACTGGACGACATAAATCCAGTGTATCAAGAGATTCTGTCGAAAATAGATGCTGTAGGAAGGGTTCGGTTGGTTAGCGTTGAGGACGTTGAGATGGCTGGGCTTGAGCTGCTCGTGGGCTTCAGAGGAGCGAAACCTGTGATTCTGGACGCCTACACGCAGAGTGGAGGAGAGAGGAGTACGGCTTTGATGGGTTTTCTGTTGGCTTTGCAGCAGCACATTAGGTCTCCGATCCGGGCAGTGGATGAGTTTGACATACATATGGATCCGAGGAATCGGGAGTTGATTACGCAAACCCTTCTGGGTTCTGTGGTGGATAGGGACTATCAGTACATTACGATTACGCCTGGTCAGTTGACGGGTGCGTTGATGAGTGCCCATGTGATTACGGTGCAGAACGTGGCGGGTGGGTCCGAGGTCAGGACGGCGAAGTGAGTTGCCGGCTAAGAAAGCGATGGGCAGAGAGTACCTTTTGAGGGTGATCTCGCTATGTCTCTCGGTTTCGCGGAGGGGTGTGGATCCCTTTGAGGTTGAGGTGAAGCGGATACTGGATGCTATTGGTAAGTACTTGCCAGAGTGGGAGCTGCCCGAGGATTTCAGCTTGGACGCTGAAACGCTGAATTGGCTGTCTTCGGTTGTGGAGTTGCAGGCGGCTTGGGTTAAGCATATGTCTTCGTCGCTCTACGTGGATCCGCTTCTGATCGAGTTGAAGCTTAAGGCGCTTGACGCGGAGAGTTTGAGTGAGGTCTTTGCTAGGTCTTGGCGTCCGATTGTGGAGCTGGAGCAGCTGGTGCCGAGGAGGGTTAAGGAGGCCGTGGATTATTGGAATCTGCTTCCGCCGTTGGAGGGGAGGTGGCCTGAGTTTGAGGCAGGGGGTCGGTTGGGGCCGGGTTCAGCTACGGAGGAGGAGCTTAGGAGACGGGGAATGATCTTGGATAGGTCGTTTGAGGAGGCGTTGGAGGAGGCTTGGCGGGAGCTGGTGAAGAAGGCTATGGAAGGTAGGGTTCCGTTCTGGGATTTTGTGTACGCGGATTCGTATGGGGAGACGGTGAGGAGGGCATATCTCGCGAGTTTTCTGGTGACGTACGGGTATGCGGGGTTGGAGTCGGATCCGTTGGAGGGGGAGTATTATCTGAAGCCATTCAAGGAGAGAGGGAAGGTAGCTTTGAGTGGCCAGGCGGTCTCGGTGCCTATATCTATTGATCGGGATGTGTGGGTGAGGAGAAAGGGTTGAGCGAGAAGCGCGGGGCGTATGCGGGGAAGGTGAAGCGGGCGGCGCAGATGCTACTGTTCCAGCGTCATAGGAGGCCGGGAGTTAAGGGTTGGGAGTTGAAGCGGTCGTTGGGTCGGGACTTTATGAAGGTGGTTGATTTGCTGAATACGCGGCTTGGAGATTTGGGGCTTCGGGTGAGTGTGGTTTATGAGGGTCGGGAGCCTGAGGGGAGGCCTTCGGAGGAGGAGTTGGAGAGGGCGGTGTTCTATGTGGTGTTGAAGGATGCCTCTTCGGTTGAGTCTTTGTCGGGTTGGAGGGTTGATGAGGTTGCGGGTTTGGCGGCGGTGGTGGCGTTTATTGCGTCGAGGCAGGGTAAGGCGGCGAGGAGGGATGTGGAGGGTTTGTTGAGGGTGAAGTTTCCGGAGTGGAGGGTTGATTTGGCGTTGGATAAGTATGTTAGGAGAGGCTATTTGGATGAGGGTGAGGGTGGGGTGTTGTATGTTGGTTGGCGGAGTAGGGCGGAGATTGATCAGAAGTTGTTGTTGGATCTGTTGTTGGGTGAGCCGTTGAAGTAGGTGGGTTTCAGGGTTTGGGTTTCGAAGACATTGTTGAGGACGCGGCGTTCAGTCTTATTCGTTTGGCGGTCACGGATTTACCGGCAGATGTGAAGGGGGCTTTGGAACGAGCCTATAGGGTTGAGGTTTCGGAGATTGGGAGGGCGCAGTTGGGGAATGTCATTAAAAATTTTTGTTTGGCGGGGGAGGGGGGGTACCCCTCTGTCAGGATACGGGGCTGATTGAGGTTTACGTGTGGGTGGGTGACAGGTTTGGTTCGGTGCGGGGTTTGGAGGGGGCTTTTGTTGGGGCGGTGAGGCGGGCGACGGAGCGGGTGCCGTTGCGGCCGAATGCGGTGGAGCCGTTTACGCGGGTGAATAGTGGCGATAATACGGGGCGGGGTTTGCCGAGGGTGGTTTGGGGGTTTGTTGAGGGCGATGGGTTGGAGATCGCGGTGGTGCCGAAGGGGGGTGGGGGGGAGAACGTGAGTAGGCTTGGGATGCTTGGGCCGACGGAGGGGGTTGCGGGGGTGAAGCGGTTTGTGGTGGACGCGGTGGTTGAGGCGGGGGCTCGGCCCTGTCCGCCGGTGATTGTGGGTGTGGGTGTTGGGGGTTCGGCGGATCAGGCGTTGGGTTTGGCGAAGCGGGCGTTGCTGAGGCCGTTGGACGA